>Ga0102587_1000058_pt1 | contig 164184 bp, 144 predicted proteins | sample AraplaF_Col_mTSA_FD_76853 | JGI IMG/M metagenome (GOLD analysis project Ga0102587, IMG submission 76853) | Arabidopsis root microbial communities from the University of North Carolina, USA - plate scrape MF_Col_mTSA (SPADES assembly) (version 2) | ecosystem: Host-associated > Plants > Roots >...
GAGTCCGTGCTCTTCCACAAGCCATCCTTGCGCGTGGCGTAGTACATGATGGACGGCAGCTGGGGGTCGATCGACAGGCGCTCGCCGTAGGCGCGGCCGTCATCATTGCCGCCCACCGCGAATGGCAGGTCGTAGTGCGTCCAGCTGTTGCCGCGGTCGCTGGAGATATAGATACGGCCATTGTGCACCTGGTCCGAGGTCGCGGTATCGCCGGTGACCATGTAGACCAGCTGGTCGTTATTCGGGTCGAGCCCGATGCTTTCCACGCCGTGGAACTGGCCTTCGTTGGGGCCGAAGCCGAGGCCGTCGGTGATCGGCGTCCACGTCGAGTTGGCGGCGTTCCAGCGGTAGGCGCCGCCCACGTCGGTGCGCGCGTACAGCAAGCTCGCGTTAACCGGATGGTAGATCGTCCCGGTGACGTAGCCGCCACCGCCCCACTTCACGGCGCTCCAGCTGGTGGCCGCCGCGCCGGCGAGGGTACCGCTGGCCACCGTGCTGGCCAGGAGACGCGGCGGCGCGCTGGCAGTGGTTCCGCTGTCGCCACCGCAGCCGGCCAGCAGGCCGGCCAGCAGGGCTGGAATGATGAGGTTGTTGTTTTGTCTCACAGGGTTTCTCCTCCATATTAGATTGTCAACGAATGACCTTGGGGTATTCCATCTTCGAACTGCTCAGGCAGTGTGCGGATAAGGAAGAGCGTCTGCAATACATAAAATCATCAAACGACTGAATAAAATTTCATATTTTCAACATGCAACTAAGTTATCATTCAGGTATTTTGCGATATATCAAATAAAAATTCCGTTGCTAGAAATTAAAGCAATGTTTCCCAAGAGCCTGCATATCCACCTCAAAACAAAAAGGGCTGAGTCCTGTGCGATACAGAACTCAGCCCTTGCCTGCCAGGCAAACTAAATCATCGAGCTATTTGGCAGTCATTATTTAAACCGGTCAAAGAAGGCCTTGGACTCCTGCGCCGAAAAGTTGGGATACCAGTGGCCGCCAGTTTCAGTGCCACACCACATCACAGGCTTGCCGCTGTCGCAGCCCTGGTACTCAACGCAGCCGTTGCTGCCCACTGGCACGGTGGTGGCGCTGCAGCTATTGCGCTTGAGGAAAAGATCGAGCGCCTCCATCCCAGCCGAATAAGGCACGGTGGTATCGTCTTTGGCGTGAATGAACAGCGCCGCCACCTTGTAGGAAGAACTGGCGCAACCACTCCAGAGCGAACCGGCCATGGGCACGATCGCTCGCACCACGTCGCCCATCTGGCATCCGATGGCGTTGGACATCATGCCGCCAAAGCTGAAGCCGGTGGCGAAAACGCGCTGCGCGTCGGTGCACGCGCCCTGCTGCACCTCGCTGATCATGGCGCGCAAGAAGCGAATGTCGCGGTCGCCGGTGTTGGCCCAGCCCGCATTCAAACCCTGCGGGGCGACAAAGATGGCACTATCGCCGTACACATTCTTCAGTCCGAAAAAGCCGCTCCAGCCATAGACATCGGCGGCGCTGCCATCGCGCCAGTGCAGCCCGATAATCACGGGATAGGCTTTGTTGCGGTCGTAGTTGGCCGGCATCTCGATCCAATAGCTGCGCTGGGTATCGTCGCTGGTGAGCGCATGCAGGCCGGTGGTCATTCTGGAACCGCCGCCACAGCCCGTCGTGCCTGGCGCCGCCGGGACGACGGGAGTCGAGGCTATCGGATCCGGCGCCGGTGTTGCAGTGCCGGTGGCGCCTGTCCCGCCTCCACAAGCAACCAGCGCGGTGAAAAGTAACACGGCCCATACATGTCTCATATCTTCTTCCCCTTGTGTGATGCGCGCGCACCGGCGCCTTATTGTCTTGTTTGTAAGCCCGATTCTACTGGCCTCGACCATCCGCGCGACTTATGTTTTTCGACAATGGCCGGTATATTTTTGAATTACAGGCGGCATTGGCGGCAGCCGGCTTGGCGGGCCTGAACCAGCTAAACTATGCCGCCGATATCGTCTCCATGAAGGGCGGCATCATCCGCAGCATGACCCATGCAGTGGTCCTGGCGGTCCAGCGCGGCATCGTCAGCCATCTTCAGAGCTGAACCGAAAGGGATATCCTGTTCGGCGCGGCGGCCACGGTGTTTGCCCTCGCGGCCAGCGGTGCGGACGGCCCCGGCTGGCCGGGCTTGACATCCAGCCTGAACGCGCCGACGACCTCGGACAGGCTGGCGGCCAGGAGCTGCAGCGACTGGGAAGCAGCGGTCGCCTCTCCCACCAGCGAGGCGTTCTGCTGAGTGACCGCATCCATCTGGATGATGGCGCGATTGACCTGCTCGATACCGGCCGTCTGTTCCTGCGTGGCCGAGGCAATCTCGGCCACGATGTCGGTCACGTCCTGTATGCCCTGGACCACCGATTGCATGGTCGCACCAGCCTGCGCAACCAGGCCTGTGCCTGCATCTACTTGCGCCACCGAGTCGGCGATCAGGTGCTTGATGTCCCCGGCGGCGGCGGCGGCGCGTTGTGCCAGCGTGCGCACTTCGTTGGCTACCACCGCGAAACCGCGCCCCTGCTCGCCGGCGCGCGCAGCCTCAACGGCCGCGTTCAAGGCCAGGATATTGGTCTGGAACGCGATGCCGTCAATGACGCCGATGATCTGCACGATCTTGCCGGAGGCGGCATTGATCGCCGCCATTTTGTCGACCACTTGCGTGACCACCGCGCCGCCCTCGCGCGCCACCCTGGATGCCGAGATCGATAGCTGATTGGCGCGGCGCGCATGGTCCGCGCTCTGTTTGACGGTCGAGGCAATTTGTTCCATCGACGCGGCCGTTTCCTCCAGCGCGCCCGCTTGCTGCTCGGTCCGCACGGACAAGTCCATATTGCCGCTGGCGATCTGCCCCGACGCGGCGGCAATCACGTCCGAGCTGCCGCGGACCTGGCCCACCAGATGGACCAGGCCGGCGTTCATTTCGCGCAGCGCTTGCAGCAGCTCGCCCGTTTCGTCGGCCGAATGCACCTCGATGACGCTGGTGAGGTCGCCGGCGGCAACGGTCTGCGCAACGGCCACCGCACGCTGGATCGGGCCGGTGATCGAGCGGGTAATCAGCCAGGCCCACAGCACCCCACACATCAGCGCCAGGCCGACGGCAAGCGCCAGGGCGCGCGCGGCAAAGCGATATTCATGGTTCATGCGTTCGACCGCCTTCTCAGTGTACTGCTTCTGCAGCGCAATCATGCGCGCGATTGCATCGAACAGCTGGTCCTGCGGCGCCTGCAGCGATTCGCGCAAAAAACTGGTGGCCGTTTCGGACTGGCCGGCGTCCACCAGCGTCACGACCTGACGAAACAGCGGTGCGACCGCGGCGCGGCGGGCATCCAGTTCGGCTATCAGCTCCTTGGAAGGGTCGGTTTTCACCATGCCGCGCAGGCGCTCAAACGACTCGTCCATATTGCGCAAGGCCGTGTCCAGCCGGTTCAGCATGATGTTCTTTTGCCGGCTGTCGGTGAACAGGATGTAGTTGCGGACGGCACGCGCGCACATATTGAGCTGGAGCTGCATGTCCGTGGCCGACTCGATTTTCCGGGCATTCTTGTTAATGACGGTATCCGCGTCCGCCTTGGTTGCCTCCAGCGCGGACCATCCCATGTAAGCGATGCCGAGTAGCAGCACCAGTAGCGCGGCAAAAGCCAGTCCCAGCCTGGTTCCAATTCTCAAATCTGCAATTCTCATGGCTTGTCTACCCCTGATCGGCGCGCGGCCGCTACGTTATTGATTGAGTCAGCGCCGCTTCCATCTGCCGGACATCGCAACGCGCGGCCAGCATCGCCAGTTTGGCGCGACATTCTTCCAGCCTGGCGCCCAGCTCGGCGTCGATCGTCAACCCGCCCCGGTACGCTTGCACGCGCATGCGGTAGGCCACTGTTTCAAAGGTCGTCATGGCTTCCGCCAACAGTATGTCCAGGCGGGCCTGCTCACCGCTTGACGGCCCCGGCCCGGGTTGCTCCAGGATCTGGTCGAGCAGGCACAACACCGAACCGAGCCGGCCGACATATTGCTTGTAAAACGAAATCGCGTTCATATCCCATCCTTTCTTTGCCCTCAAGCGTGACGGGCCGCCCGGTGACCGGTGCAATATCGATGAGTATGCCGCCGTGCCTGCCGCTCACCTATCGGGAAAGCCTTGATCTGCCGTAGGGAAATCCCTCCTCGTGCAGCCGCTCGACGACGCGGCGCGGAGCATGCACGGGCTGAAAAAAGAAAAAGCCCCTGGCGTCCAGGGGCCTAACAACAGTTGCGGGGCGGTGACAGCATGCTGCCGTTTTTTACCCCGGCGGCGCCATACCGTCAGCCCTGAGGCGTTCCAGGAAGGCAACCAGCGCCAGCGACTGGTAGCCTTGCGCCATCGCCCGCAGGCGTTGCGCGAACGGTGCGTAGGCCGTGTCGAGCGCCTCCACATATTCTGCCCGCTCCTTGATCGTGCGCATATTCCCGATCTGCGCCAGCTGCCACAGCGTCTCGATCTCCTGCGGCGGAGGAATGACGAGACGGGCGCCATCCACCTCGCTCGCCGCGACCGATTCCGGTGGCACTGGCAGCGTATTCCACTGCAGGCAGAGTTGCGCACCGATAGCATTGAGCAGCGCGTCGTGATCGATCGGCTTGGCGAGGAACACGTCGACGCCGGCTTCGCGGCAGGCCACTACGTCTTCGTGGCCGGCGCTGGCAGTGACCGCAATAATCGGGATCTGGCGCCATGCCGGCAACTTGCGTATGCGCCGCGTAGTCTCGTTGCCATCCATTTCCGGCATCATCACATCCATCACGATCAGGTCGGGCTGGAAGCTGTCGAGCAAGGCCAGGCATTCCCGCCCGTTGCAGGCGCTGGCCACCACGAAACCCAGCGGTTGCAGCATCTCCATCAGCATCGCGCGATTCGGCGCCACGTCGTCGACAATCAGCAATCGCCTTGGCTCGCCCATATAGCCGGTAATCGTGCGCAGCACCGGCGCCGCTTCCGGAGGGCTGGCGGCAACCGCCGCCGCAAGTTCAAACCAGAACCGGCTGCCCTTGCCCGGTTCGCTCGCGACGCCGATGTGGTCCCCCATCAGGCGCACCAGTTGCTGGCTGATGGCGAGGCCCAGGCCGCTGCCGTCTTCATGCCGCGCAACGTCGGCCACCTGTTCGAACGGCTGGAACAATCTGTCCAGCTGTTGTGCGCTCATGCCGATGCCGCTGTCGGCAACCTCGAAGCGGATCCGCACGATTGCCTCGCCGCCCGCGCCGCCCGTCCCTTCCAGCGGCCGCACCTGCAACGAGACGGTGCCGCGGTCGGTAAATTTGACGGCGTTGCCCAGCAGGTTGAGCAGCACCTGACGCAGGCGCGTTTCGTCGATGGTCACGGCGGCCGGCAAGCCTGGCGCGAGCTCAAAGCTGAACATCAGACCCTTCTCTTCCGCCTTGAGACGCATGAGGTCCACCACCCCGCGCAGAAACGCGCCGAGATGGACAACGGTCGGGTACAAAGCCATCTTGCCAGCCTCGACCCTCGCCAGGTCCAGGATATCGTTGATGAGGGTGAGTAAATGCTGGCTGCTCTTCTGGATCGTGTTGAGGCCGGCGGCCTGCCATTCGGTCAGTTGCTCGCGGTCGCGCTGCAGCAGCTGGGTGTAGCCCACGATGGCGTTGAGCGGGGTGCGCAGTTCGTGACTCATTTGCGCCAGAAAATTGCTGCGCTGGCGCGCCAGCGCCACCGCCTCGGCCAGCGCCGCCTCGCGCGCCGCCTCGGCCGTCTTGCGGTCGCTGATGTCGCGCGCCACGCCTACCATCCCCAGCAGCGTGCCGTCCTCGTCCAGCACCGGCGCGCGGTAGGTTTCCATCCAGACCGGGCCGTCCTTGCTGTCGATGACCTGTTCCACGGTGATGCGTTGGCGCGTGGCGATCACCTCGGCGTCGTTGGTGAGATACGGGGACGGCACTTCGGGCGGCCACAATTCGCGGTCCGACTTGCCCACCATCTCGTCGATGCTGTGCCCGCAGGCTGCCGCTTTGGCCTGGTTGACGGCCAGGTAGTGCGAACGCGTATCCTTGAGCCAGACCCACAGCGGCAGCGTGTCGATCAGGGTGCGCAGATAGCGGGTTTGCTGGCGCAGCTCGGCGGTACGGCTGCGCGCGCTGAGCAAGCCGAAAATGCCGAACCCGATCCACGCCGAGATCAGGCCGATCAGCAGTGTGGTGCGCGAAATCCATTTCGTCCGCAGCTCAATCGAGCGCAACTCGACGGTGACCGGCTGGCCCGCCGTCAGGTTGGCGGTCGACAGCTCCACGGCCGTGACATTGTTAAACCTGGGAAAGCTGTTCGACAGCGGCACCTTGTACAGGCTCAGCCACCAGTCCGGAGTGCGTGCGACATTGAAAGGCAGCGTGATGACGGGCTGGCCTGCGGCCCGGATCTCGATTTCGTTGAAGCGTTGCGAGCTCCAGTCGGCCGGCGTGGAAATATCCGGTTCAAAATTCAGGATGTGAAGCTTGACGAATTGCGGCGCCGACGGCGAATAGCGCATGGACAGCGCCACCGTGTCCACCTGGGACAGGTCCACCCCTTTGCCGGGCGTGCCCAACAGGAATTGCAGTTTGCAATAGGGATAGGGCGACTTCGTTCCCATCGTGCAGCGCAGGATGAAGGCGTCGTCGGTGCGGACCAGCGACGAGACCGTGTTTCCGTCATGCTCATGCCGGTCGTCGCTGATCCTGACGTCGTGCGGCTGGCGCGGGGACAGCTCGATGACCCGGGTCATGCCGAAATGCTGCCAGACCAGGAGTGCGGGCGTCAGCAGCAATAGAAAAATGATTAAATAATAACTTTTCACCATTTTGCGGGAGACCGGCGGGCGCATGTTCAGATCCTTTATTGAGGCAATCAGCTTAACCGATCCGCACATGTAAACATACAGACACCTCGTTTCGCCATTGTCGCCGCTCCCCCGCTCACTTAGCGGAACTTGTAGTCCACCGTGATCCGCACCATGCGGCCTTCCACGTCGCCATAGTTCTGCGGGACAATGCCGCTGCCGCCGCTGTTGAACGCGCGCAAATCGACCGGCGGCCGGCGATTGGTCAGGTTGCGTACATACATCGTCAGGGTCAGGTCCTTGATGCCGGTATAGCTGACGTTGTAGTCCAGCCGCTCGTAAGCCTTGACCTGGCATTCGTCAGCGCTCCACTTGAGCGAGGCGCAGCCGGCCTGGGTATAGATGCTGTCGAAGTAGTCGCCGTTGAGCGCGGTTTTGCTGTTGTACACCAGACGCAGACCGTTGTTGACCGTGCCGGTCTGCAGGTTCGCGCTCAGGTTGGCCACCATTTTCGAATAACCATAGCGCCCCGCCAGGTTGTCGCCATAGCTGTTCAGCGTGGCGCTGAAGTACTTGAGATCGAGCAGGTAAGTCGCGTTCGCGGACAGGTCCAGGCGGCCGTAGGGTGTATCGAGGCGCGAGCTGCCGGCCAGGTCGAGGCCGCTGGTCTTGGTGCGCGAAACGTTTTCAAACATGCCGACAGTCGACAGCAGCGGACCCGCCGTCACGCCGTATCTGGTCTGCTCGGCCGGGCTGAAGGTCTTGTCCTGGGCCAGCGGCGCACGGTTGATCACGCCGGGCGGCTGATCGGCTTCCGCCGCCAGCAGGTCGTCGGTGCTCTTGGAGCGGATTTCATCCTTGCGCTCGATGCGCCAGTAATCGAGCGACACGGTGCTGCCCTGGAACGGCTCCAGCACCATGCCCACGGTGGCGCTGCGGCTGGTTTCGGGCTTGAGCTTGGGATTGTTGCGCACAACGCTGGCCACACCCTGGGCACACTCGTTGCTCTCGACCGTGTCGGCACGCGCCAGCAGCAGGGCCTGGTTTGGATCGCTGGCCGCCAGCGCGTTGGCCGCGCTGCGCAGATCGGCGCCCAGCGCCTGGGCCTGGTTGCAGCGCTTGGGATCGTTGATTCCGGTGGCAAACGCGAACTTGGTCGATTGCGCGCTCTCGGTCAGATTGGGCGCGCGGAAGCCGCCCTCGTAGGTGCCGCGCAGCAGCAGCGCCGGCGCCACTGCCCAGCGCGCGGCCAGCTTGGGCGAAGCGTGGGCCGGAAAGCCGGGGAACTTGTCGACGCGCGCGGCGCCCACCAGTTCCAGCGTCTTGCTCAGTGGAAGGTTGAGTTCGGCAAAGGCGGCCTCGGTGCTGCGGCTGGCGTCGGCCGAGACGTCGCCGTAGCCGACGATATCGCCGCTGGCCAGGTTGGCGGTTGGGGTGATCTTCATTTTTTCATGGCGCAGCTCGGCGCCCAGCGCCAGCCCGATGCCGCGCTCGCCGATCTTGCCGATTTCGCCGCTGACCTTGCCGTCGACGAAGTATTGCGTGATCTTGCCGTCATAACCCTGTTCAGGGAACAGCTGGTGCAGCACGGCGGGCGAATTCACCTGGCCAAGCTTGTAACCGTGATTGAAGAAATTGGGATCGGCCACGGTGTACTGGCAATAGCCGGGGAAGTTGGCCTCGCAGTTCGGATCGCCGGCCAGGGTCTTGCCGTAGTCGCCAACCAAGGCCTTGAAACCGCTGTCGCTGAGCGAGCCGTTAACGCGGGTCTTGCTGGAGCCGCCCATCACGCCGGCCGCGGTGTCCCAATCCCAGTTGCCGCCCCACTGCCCGCGCGCGCCGGCCAGCAGGCGATACTGGTCGCTGTCGTTCGGATTGCCCACCGGCGCGTCGGCATAGCGATAGCGCAATTCCAGCGGCGCGCCGGTGGCGTTGAGCGGCGAGTCCGGCGACAGGAAGCGGTAGCCGAACGTTTTGCCCTGGCCGGTGCCCGGGTCGCCCCAGGTGGCGTCCGACAGGGTCGAGCCATAGGTGCCGGCGGCATAGTTGTAGACGGTCTTGCTTTTTGCGTACAGCAGCTCCGAATACGCTTCCACGCCGTGGCCCAGGTCCAGCGTGCCCGAGACCAGGGCGCTGACGCGGTCGGCCTTCGGTACCGCTTCAAAGTGGGCGAACCGGTCATAAATGCACAGGCCGGCGGCGTTGAGCGTGGTGCAGCCGGGCACCGCCCCCTGGCCGATCAGGTTGCCCGGCGTCGAGTAGGTCGACGGCACGCCGCGGTTGCCGAATATCTGGCCGCTGCCGGGCGCGACGCCGGAGAATTTTTGGCCGTAGGCGGGGTTGATATCGTCCAGCACATCGCGCCAGACCGCGTTGTCGCGCTTGAAGACTTCGATGTTGGCCAGCACATTGTAGCCGTCCTTGCCGTACTCGCCGAAGCCGGCGGTCAGGTGGGCCGTGCGGCTCTTGAACTGCTCGTTGGCCACCGATTGGTCCCAGCTGCCGCCGGCCTGCACTCCCCGGAAATCGCTGCGGGTGATGATATTGATCACGCCGGCCACGGCGTCGGAGCCATAGATCGCCGAGCCGCCGTTGCGCAGCACTTCGATGCGGTCGATGGCGTCCAGCGGCAAGGCGTCGAGGTTGGTGAACACCTCGTTGTAGTCGGCCAGCGCATAAGGCGCCACGCGACGCGAGTTCAGCAGCACCAGGGTCGATTGCTTGCCCAGGTTGCGCAGCGACGCCGACGAGGCGCCGCTGGCGAAGGAATTGGAGCCGCCGATGTCGGACAAATCGCCGGTCGCCGAAGTCAGCGAATCGATCGCTTCGCGCACCGAACTGACGCCGAGCCGGGCGATATCGACACGGCGCAGAACCTGCACCGGGGTGGCGGTTTCGGTGTCGACGCGCTTGATGTTGGAGCCGGTGATCACCACTTTTTCGATCGGCTTGACGCCGTCGTCCTGCGCCAACACGATTTGCGACGACGCCAGCGTCAATGCGACTGCAATGACGCCGGTTTTTAAAGCGATTTTCTTCATTCAGGCTCCCAGAAAGCGTGTTTTTGTTGGATAGGTTTGTCATGCGGAACAACAAGATGAGCTTAAGGAGGGGGTGCCACGGCGACCATCAGGCGAGGCTTAAATTCCTATAAGGAATTTCTGCTATCGGTGTCAGGAAACAAAGGATGGCGCACCGCCGATACCATGTCCTCAGCGCGCCAGCTCCAGGGCCGGGGCCGCCGCCGCGCCCGTCCGCAGCAGGTAGTGGGCGCACTCGTCCGCCGCCAGGGGCGGGCTGTACAGATACCCCTGGAACACGCCGCATCCCAGCGCCGCCAACGCATCGCGCTGGGCCGCGGTTTCGACGAATTCGGCGACCACCTCGACCTGGCGCGCCTGGCCCAGCGCCGCCACGGTATGAATGATGTCGCGGCTGGCGGGATTGGTCAGCACGTCGCGCGTCAGCGAACCATCCATCTTGATGGCATGGATCTGGAAGCGGCGCATGTGCAGCAAGGAGGAATAGCCCATGCCAAAGTCATCCATCGCCAGCGTGACGCCCATGCCGACGATGGCGGCCAGGTTGCGGTCCACCACCTGGTGCAAGGGGATGGCCTGGCTCTCGGTGATTTCGAGCTGGATTTCGCCGGGACGCAAACGGTGCCGCCTCAGGCAGCGGGTCAGCAGCAGCGGCAATTCGGGCGCATCGAGTTGGAGCGGTGAAACATTGATCGCCATGACGATATGCCCCAGCCCCATCTGGTTCCAGCGCGCCTTGCAGGCGCAGGCGTCCTCCAGCACCCAGGCGCCGAGCCGGCCGATCAGGCCACTCTCCTCGGCCAGGCGGACCGCGGCGTCGGCGCGCACCTGGCCATAGCGCCCGTGGGTCCAGCGCAACAGCGCCTCGACGCCGACCGCAGCGCCATGGCGGTCGTGCTTGGGCTGGAATACCAGCCTCACCGCCGGGGTGCCGATGTCGCGGGTCAAGGCGGACAGCAGGCCGCGCGCAATCAGGCCCACCTGCCCGGCCCGCGCCACCAGCCGCAGGTGAGACTGGGACGGCCCGACGATCGCCTCGATGGTGGTATCGAAGGCGACGCTCTGGTTGCGCCGCCGCTGCGCCTCGGCCCGCCGCACAAAGGGCAGATAGATCAGGGCGCTGATCAACAGACCGCATACCTGCAGCGCCGGGCCGCGCCAGGAGTCGCTGACCAGGTAGCCCGACACCAGCATGGGCGTGCCCCACGGTACGCCGGGGTCGTGGACGACCAGCACGCCACCCTGCACGGCCGCCGCCGCCAGCAGGGTCAGCAGAAGCGGCGATAGCAGGAAAGGCCACAGGAACAGCGGATTGAGCGCCAGCGGCAAGCCAAACACCAGCAGCTCGGAGATATTGAAGGTCGAGGGCAGCAGCGACAATATGGCGAGGCGCCGGAATGGCCCTTCGCGCACCTCGATCAGCAAGGCCAGCACCAGGCCCAGCGTGGCGCCGGAACCGCCCGGCATGCCGAAGGCGTTGATCAGGGGACGCCAGCTGATCTCCGGCTTCAACTGACCCAGAAGTTCGTTGCCGGGGATGCCGGCAAACCAGAACAACTGGTTGAGCAGCACGGCGGCGCTGTTGAGCAGCCAAGCGTTCTCCAGCCCCGGCGCCAGGCACCGCCACCAGCCGCACACGCCGTCCAGCAACGGCGGCGCCAGCATTGTGCATGCGCTGGCGACCAGCAGCACCAGCAAGGCCAGCAACGCCACCGGCGCCGTCATACCTAGCGCGTGATAAAACATCGGCTCGCTATCGTAGTCGGGCGCTATCCGGCAGAGCGCGGCCAGCGGCAGCAACAATTCGGCGGTCGCGATGCCGATCAGCATACCCTGCGGCAGCGCATGGTAACCCAGGCCGGGCGCGGCCGGACCGCCGGTCACGCCCATCCACAGGACAAAATTGACCAGCGCCGCCATCGCCACCCAGGCCTGCGGCACCGCTTCGCTGTCGGCGTCGCCAGCGAGCCGGTACGCCAGGCGCACGCTGATGCTTACCGCCAGCGCCAGGCCGAACACGCCATAGCTGGCATTCAAGACATGCTGCGCCCCATCTTGCCAGCCGCTGCCGAGCAGGTGTGTCAGCCAGCCCCGCGCCGCCGGATATGGCAGGTTCACCAGCAAGGTCGCCATGACACCGAGCAGCGTGAGCGGCAACAGCAGCATGAAGCTGTCGCGCACCGCGACCACCCACAGCGCCAGGCGTGCCACCGGCCTGGCCCGCCATGCGGCCACCACCCGCATCCCGGCGCCAGCGCATGCCCGGGCATCGCCAATTTTGATCGTGTTCATGTCGCCCCCGTTGGGTGGCTGCGCGCCAACCGTCACCGACGGTTCAATGAGGCAACCTGTGGAGCGATCATACGAATTTCCGGCCCGGCCTCCCATCGGCCGGAGCTGATCCTGATGTAAGGTTTTCCTTAAGTTGAAGCCGATCGCAGCAAGCCCGGCAAGCGCCCTACCCGGCTATCGGATTTCCCCTACACCGACAACAGGCGTTCCTGATGGCGCGCCACGCCGGCACGGCCGATACTGGCGCGAGGCCGTTGCCGATCGATGGCACGCCGACCAACCACCAGGAATCATCATGCGTCATTGGCTACCGCTGCTCGTTGCCGTCTTCATGCTGGAGGACAGCAGTGCCGGCACCCTGCCCTGCACCGCGCCATCGGAAACCGACATCGTCGCGCTGTTCGAGCGCTGGAACCGCACCTTGCAAAGCGCCGATGCGCGCGCGGTGGTGGCCAACTATGCCCGCCGCTCCGTGCTGCTGGCCGACGGCCGGCGCCTGCCCTATTTGTCCGCCGGCGCCAAGCAGCGCTACTTTCAACGGCTGCTCAAGCGCCGCCCGGCCGCCACGGTCGAACAGCGCCAGCTTGAAATTGCCTGCGATACGGCGGTCGATGCCGGCACCTATACCCTGCATTTTGCCGACGGCAGCGCGCAGACGCTCGGCTACAGCCTCAGCTACCAACGCTTTGGCCGCCAGTGGCTGATCGTCAGCCACCGCAGCGCCGAGCTACCGGCGCTCAGCGCGTTCAACGCGTTCAGTCGCCCGGCGTCATTTCATCCGGCGCCGCCGCCAGCGGCAACGTTACCGTGATGGATGTCGGCCCGCCAGCCCGGCTGCTGACGGCCAGCTGACCATCCAGGCTTAAGACGCGTTCGCGAATGCCGAGCAGGCCAAACGAATTGGTGCGGCGCTGCGCCGGTTCAAACCCCCGGCCGTTGTCGTCGATTTGCAGGCGGCAGTGGCTCGCCGAACAATGCAGGGTGACCGCCGTCTCGGTGGCGTCCGCATGGCGCGCGACGTTGGTCAGCGACTCCTGCACGATGCGAAACACCGCAATGGCCTGCTCCTCGCTCAGCTGCCGTTCCTGCAGCGCCAGCGTCAGGCTGCAATCGATGCCGCTGTGCTGGCGGAATTCGTCGACCAGCCACTCCAGCGCCGAGCCCACGCCCAGCTCCAGCACGGTCGGATGCAAGGTGGTTGCCACGTTGCGCACCACGCCGATGGTACGGTCGACCAGTTCGGTCATCAGGCGCACCTGCTCGGTCAACCCGGGCACTTCGGCGCCATAGCGCACCCGCAGCAACGCAGCCTGCATGCGCAGGGCGGTCAACGACTGCCCCAGCTCGTCGTGCAGCTCGCGCGCGATGCGCTTGCGTTCGTCTTCGCGCGCGCCTTCGCGGTAGGCGCCCAGTTCGCGCAGCTGCGCATGGGAGGCGGCCAGCTCGCGCTCGGCCCGTTTCTGAGCGGTGATATCGCGGCCGATCGCCACCACGCCGCCGACCGTGCCATCGGCGGCGCGCTCGGCGGCCAGGTGCAGGGCCATTTCCAGCGTGCGGCCCTGGTCGTCGCTGAAGCACAGGTTGACCTCGGCCATCCGGCCGCTGTCGAGCACCGACTGCAGGATGGCCTTGTACTCGGCCATCGGCAGGCTGCCGCGCCAGTTTTGCTCCAGCATCGTCCCCAGCGCCTGCTCGCCGCGCAGCAGCAAGGTGCGCTCCAGCGCCGGATTGACGTAGGTGCACAGCAAGGAACGGTCGTAGCGGACCACCGGGTCCGGCAGGTGCTCGCACAGGGTACGGAAGCGCGACTCGCTGGCGCGCAATTCCGCGGTGCGCTCGGCCACCTGCTGCGCCAGGCTGTCGCGGTAGCGTTGCAGGGTGCGCTCGGCTTCGCGCCGCTCCTGATTTTCCGCTGCCAGCAGCGCATTCTGGGTCGCCAGCTGGGTCTGCATGGCGGCCAGCCGCAGATGGCTGGTGACGCGCGCCAGCACTTCCTCGGCCTGCAGCGGCTTGGTCACGTAGTCCACCGCACCGGCGCGAAAACCGGCCACCTTGTGGGCCGTCTCGCTCAAGGCCGTCATGAAGATCACCGGCACCGCGGCCGCCTGGCCGCCCGCGGCCTTGAGCCGGCGGCACACCTCCATCCCATCGATATCGGGCAGGACGACGTCCAGCAAAATCAGGTCCGGCACGGCAAACGCCACCCGCCGCAGCGCTTCCTGGCCGCTCTGCGCGACCGTCAGGAGCAGCCCCTGATGCTCCAGCATGGCCACCGCCAGCGCCAGGTTGGCCGGGGTATCGTCGACAATCAGGATGGTGGGTTCACTCGGTTCAGGCGAAATGCTCATGCTTCCCCTTCGGACAGTGGATTGCGCTGGCGCGCCAGTGGCCGCAAGGCTAATTGCCCAGCGCGTGGTCTATGCCATAGCGCAGCATGTCCGCGTTGCCCTGGAACCCCATCTTCTGCATCAGCCGCGCCTTGTGGGTACTGACCGTCTTATTGCTGATGGCGAGTTCGTCGGCGATCTGGTTCACGCTCTTGCCCGACACGAACAGGCGGAATATGCACAGCTCACGGTTGGACAGCTGCTCATGCGGATGCTCGAACTGGCCGCTATTCGTGTCGAACACCATCTGCTCGGCCAGGCCCGGGTCCAGGTAGCGTCCGCCGGACGCCACTTTGCGCACCGCCAGCAGCAACGCTTCCGGGTCGCAGTCCTTGGTCATATAGCCGTTGGCGCCGGCTTTCAGGGCGCGCCGCACGACCAGCGCTTCATTGTGCATGCTCAGCACCAGGATCGGCAGGGCCGGCGCGCGCGCGCGGATCCGGCTGATCAGGTCGATGCCGCTAATGCCCGGCATCGACATGTCGAGCAACACCAGGTCGCACGGCGTGGTGCGCAGGCTATCGATCACCTGGCCGCCGTTGGTGGCCTGGGCCACCACGCACACGTCGCCGGACAGGTTAAACAGTTGCAACAGGCCACCGCGGACTATCGCGTGATCATCGGCAATCAGGAGGCGAATCATGGCGTTCGGCTTTCAGAAAATGAACTGGCTGTATGGCAATCATGCTACCAGACTCTACCTGCACCTTTGTTATTGTTTTTTCAACATCAACACAGGCTGTTGGCTTATGACTACTTTCATAGCATAGGGAATAACGCCAGCTCGCACAGTCAGGCAAATACCAACCGCAGGGTAAGGAAATCCTTACCCCCCCCCTGGATCGGGCCGTCGGGCCCGGTCGCGCGGGTTCAGTTAGCGACCGTCACGGCGCTGCCGTCGTAGACAACGTCGATCGTCTTGCCATCCTGTTCCGCGCCCCGTCCCGCGCTCGGGCCGACGACGACGACCTTGAACACGCGCCTGACCTGCATGCCTGGGAAACGCCCCGCGCGCCTTTCGATGGTCAGCTTGCCTGACGCGTCGTTCCAACGCATCCGGATGAGCGCATACTCGCCGCGTTCGTATCCCCAGCCCTCACCCGCGTCCTCGTAATAAGTGTATTCGCCGTCGGCGCCGGGATAGACGCGCAGCTCGATCGGCGCGCCGGGCTGTTCGGACGCGTATTGCACAACCGGTCCCATCGGCAGGATGCTGCCAGCCCGGACGTGCAGCGGAATGCGCGAGATCGGCGCTTCGGCGGTCACCATCCTGCCGCCGGACAGCTTCGCCCCCGTCCAGAAGTCAATCCATATTCCTTCCGGCAGATAGACCTCGCGGCTCCTGGCGACGCCATCGATCGGTGCCGACTTCGCCGCGTAGTACATCGGCGACACCACCGGGCTGACCATGACGCCGTCGCCGAACAGCATCTGCGTGTTCAGGTCATGGGTGCGCGGATCGTCCGGGAACGCGAAGGCGACCGGGCGGATGAACGATGCGCCGCGCAGGTGCACCAGGCCCGCCTGCGAATAGATGGCCGGCAGCAAGCGGTAGCGCAGCCGGATGGCCGCCAGAATGGCATCGTAGAACGGCGCGCCCGGTTCGCCGAAGTACCATGGCTCGCGCGGCGTGTCGGTGCCGTGACTGCGGAACATGGGCATGAATGCGCCGAGCTGCAGCCAGCGGGTGTACAGCTCGCGGTAGCCCAGGTCGGCGGTGCCGCCCTCGTACTCGCCGTTCCAGAACCATGGCTTGCCATGTCCGGCAAAGAAGGCGCCGACGTCGAACGTGATGTAAGGCGCGCCCGACGCGCTGAAGCGCTGCACGGCCGCGACCTGCTGCGCCAGCACGGGCCACCTGGCGGCGATGTCGCCGGTCCAGAGCACCGCGCCTGCCGCCTGGCTACCGGCATAGCCGGATCGCGTCAGGTTGACCAGGCGCCTGTCGGGCGACTGCTTGCGCCAGTTGCGGAAGAAGTGCTGCGCGTCGACCAGTCCATAGGCGTTCAGGAATTGCGGATCGATGACGCGGGCCAGGCCGGCGATGTTTATGTCATCCGCATTCTCCGCTCGCCTGGGGTCCCAGGTCCAATCGGCGACTTCCGGCTCGGTCGAGTCGCACCACCAGGCATCGATGCCGTGCCGGCCGAGGTACTTCCACACGTTGCGGAAGTAGACGTCCGCCGCTTCGGGCTGGAAGAAATCGACATAGGGCGAACCCATGCTCAGGTAGCCGCCCTCCTTCAGCTCCTTGCCGGGCGCATCGAGCGGACTCGGATTCGGCCAGATCGAGATCATGACGTGCGCGTTCTGGTCATGCACGGCTTGCGTCATCGCGGAAAGATCGGGATAGCGCGATGCTTCGGGTACCGGGCTGCCCCAATGGTCCGGCTTCCAGTAATTCCAGTCCTGCACGATGAGATCGAGCGGAATTTTGCGCCTGCGGAATTCCTTTACCGTGTCGACGACTTCATCCTGCGTCTTATAGCGCTCCTTCGACTGCACATAGCCGTAGGCCCAGCGCGGCAGCATGGTGGTGGCGCCCGTCAACTGGCGGAAGCCATGGATAGCATCGTCCATCGACGGGCCGAGGATGAAATAATACCCGAGGTCGTCCACCACATCGCTCGTGACCGCAGTCCCCGCCTTGCCATCCGCGAACGTCATGGCGCTGTACGTATCGAACAACAGGCCGTAGCCGCGCGTCGACACGACAAATGGAATCACCTTGCGCAGGTTGTGCTGATACAGCCGCTTGGTCTTGCCGCGCAGGTTCAGGTCCGCCGTCTCGTCGAAGCCCAGTCCGTACAACGCCTCGTCGTCGCGGAGACGGAAACGCGCCGTCGCCTTCCACATCTCGCGGTCCTTTTGCTGGACATAGGCTCCCGCGACCTGCCGGTCGCCGTCGACGGTCCTGACGGTTTTGACGGTCGCCGGGTCCGGCATCGACTTCATCACTGACACTTTTTCGAATGCGCGGGGCGTTGCATCGTCCTCGCGCAAGACCAGGCCTCCGTTCGCATCCCCGAACGCAATCGCGCCGGTGGCACGGTTCAACGTTACCGTCACTTTCGACGAGCGCAGCACGAACGTGCCGCCCTCTTCCCGCGTCGTGATTTTTCCCGATGTCTCGTCGACCTTCGCCTGCATCAGGCGCGCGGCGGCGGACCAGTCGCGGTTGCGCGTGGCCGTCACGCGCACGATCCGATCCGTGACGAATGCGATACGCGTGCGGGTATCGTCGATCTGGTATTCGAGCCCGGCGCCCGTCTCGCGCACGTCCCGGATAGCGGCGAAAGCCACGGCGTGGCACAGGAAAAGTATCGACGCCACCAGCATGCCGAACCCGGTATTTTTATTCATCAGACTGCTCCTCAACGTCATGGCATGCGCGCATAGCGGCGCCGGCTGGATAGGTAGTAAGCATCAAGAACCGTGTCTGGATATTGTTTCCGCCCAAAAGTTTCCCAACCTGGTCCGGCCTGAAACTTGTAGCGGCCGGCCGGCAATTTCATCCGGACTCAAATTCTGGAATTTCGTGATGACTGACCAGCAAACGATATTAGTTGTACCGTCGGAAGACATCAACACGAACCTTCGACGGGGGAGATCGATTGCAATCACGCGTCCTATGATCGTATCAAACGAGTCCATATCCGTTGCCTTTATTGCGCTCGATTGCTGCCTGATACGCTATGGTCACAACTCGGCATTTTCCGCATTACATCCACCGGAACACACAGAGCGCAACAATTGTTGGACCAGCCGCGCCGCAAAAAAGCATGCCGGGCCGGATACCGGAAACATCAAACTGGCCTTTCAGAATTGCCGCGCCCGCCGGATTAGGCGCATTCGCTATTAACGTGAGCCCGCCCCCGGCAACCGCTCCCCCAACTAACGACACCTTAAATTCCGGAGACAGGCCATTGACCAGGGACGCCAGATAAGTCAGCGCCGCATTGTCTGTAATCGCCGTCAGGCCCGCCGCACCATAAAATATGGCATCGGGACTCAGGCCCAGAAGCACGGGTTTTAACCACCAGGCCTGTTGGCCGCCAAGTACGACCAGGCCGGCGAGGAAAAACGCAACAAGCAACGCCTCCTTCAAGATCAACGGATCCTGGTGCCGCTCGTATGCCTGAGTGAAGCCGAGGAAGAACAACAGAAGTCCAACGAACACAGCGGGGTGATGAGAAAACATGACCACCAAAGCCAGGAAGGCCAGGTGCACGAGAACAATAGGCAAAGGCACCTTGTCAATTTTTTCCGGCTTCTGCTCGATGTTGCCCAACTGTGAACGGAACAGGACGCAGACGGCAATCGCGTTTATGAAAACAATCATAACTGCGCGCCAGCCGAAGGCCGACATCATGAATGCACTGTCCCATTGCCACACCCCGGCAACCATCAGGACCGGAGGAGCAGCAAAATTAGTCAGCGTTCCGCCGACTGAAATATTGACAAACAAGGCACCCAAAGTCGCATACTTAAAGCTGGTTGACACTGCATGCTTTAAGATATTTTCACGCAGCATGAGCGCCGCCAGCGTCATGGCCGCTGGCTCTGTAATGAATGAGCCAAGCAAAGGGATAACGGCCATCACCAGCAGATACAGCGCAATGGTGCGCCGCATCGGCAGCATGCGCGCTGTATTAGCAATCACATACGCCACAAACTGCAGAATAGGACGCGTGCCCGCGATTACCATGATCGCGAATACGAAAAGCGGCTCCGTAAAATTCCGGCTATCCAGGTAATGTGTCGCGCTCTCCTTACCCTCATGAGCAAAGATGTAGAACACCAGTAGCAGCGCCCAAAAACCGAACACCACTTCGACCTCGCCCAGCAGATGCCAAATGCCTGCATGACGAGGGTGACGATGGGCAAGGCGCTCGAAAATACCGGTGGAAAAGGTGTGTAAGACGGCGGCTGCAAAAAATACAGCGCCAACGATTTCAATCGAGGAAGGAGCCATTCATTTGACGAGTGAAGACACGCGTGGCGGCCCGACCAACGCGCATCCTGTCGCACCACTTGCGTGCGAACACCCTTGTTTTTGAGTATAACAGCCGAAACGCAATGTGTGAACTCCAACGCGGATCCCCCCGGGTGCAGCCGGCGGCGCGCAAATCCGCGCCAGCCCTTGTCGACTTTCGACCTCTGGCGCGAACGAAAACAAGTGCTTGCGGATTGCCATGTTGCTTTCATGTTCGCTTGCTTGCGAACTTGCGCCCACCCTATCCTCCTCCACTGCTTGGCAAACGCCACCACGTGATCGACAACACTTCATAAACGTGGTTGCCTGGCCTCGTATGCGCAAAAAGAAAAAGCCCCCGAAAAATCAGGGGCTTAGTCTCATCAATTTGCCAGCAAGCGCAAGTCGCTGCCGGCCAGGGAATTATTCCCACTCAATGGTCGCAGGCGGTTTGCCGCTGATGTCATAAACGACGCGGTTGATGCCGCGGACTTCGTTAATGATGCGGTTGCTTACCTTGCCCAGCAGCGCGTGCGGCAGGTGTGCCCAGTGCGCGGTCATGAAGTCCTGGGTCTGCACAGCGCGCAGCGCCACCACGTATTCGTAGGTGCGGCCGTCGCCCATCACGCCCACCGATTTCACCGGCAGGAACACGGCAAACGCCTGCGAGGTCGCTTCGTACCAGTTCTGCGGCACGGCGTCCTGGTCGAAGCCCGGCACCACGGTCGCCTCGTACGGCGTGTTGCGCAGTTCTTCGATGAAGATGGCGTCGGCCTGGCGCAGCAGGTCGGCGTATTCCTTCTTCACTTCGCCCAGGATGCGCACGCCCAGGCCCGGGCCGGGGAATGGATGGCGGTAGACCATGTCATGCGGCAGGCCCAGCGCCACGCCCAGCTTGCGCACTTCGTCCTTGAACAGTTCGCGCAGCGGTTCCAGCAGTTGCAGCTTCATGTGCTCCGGCAGGCCGCCCACGTTGTGGTGCGACTTGATGGTCTGGCCTTTCTTGCCCTTGCCGGCCGACTCGATCACGTCCGGATAAATGGTGCCCTGCGCCAGCCACTTGGCGTTGACCAGCTTGCCCGACTCCTGGTCGAACACTTCGACGAACTCGCGGCCGATGATCTTGCGCTTCTGCTCGGGATCGGTGACGCCGGCCAGGTGGCCCATGAACTGGTCTTCCGCATCGATGCGGATCACTTTCACGCCCAGGTTCTTGGCAAACATGTCCATGACCATCTTGCCTTCGTTCAGGCGCAGCAGGCCGTGGTCGACGAACACGCAGGTCAGCTGGTCGCCAATCGCGCGGTGAATCAGCGCGGCCGCTACCGACGAATCGACGCCGCCCGACAGGCCGAGGATGACTTCATCGGAACCCACTTGCGCGCGGATCTTCTCGACCGCTTCCGAGATGTAGTCTGGCATGTTCCAGTCCGACTTGCAGCCGCAGATTTCGTGCACGAAGCGGCTCAGCATGACTTTGCCCTGCACGGTGTGGGTCACTTCCGGGTGCCATTGCACGCCGTAGAACGACTTCTCTTCGTTGGCCATGGCGGCGATCGGGCACGATGGCGTGTCGCCCATCAGCACGAAGCCCGGCGGCATGTCCAGCACCTTGTCGCCGTGGCTCATCCAGACCTTCTGCATGCCGTGGCCTTCGTCGGTGACGAAGTCGACGATGCCGTCCAGCAGCTTGGTGTGGTTGCGCGCGCGCACTTCGGCGTAGCCGAATTCGCGCACCTTGCCGTTTTCCACTTTACCGCCCAGCTGCGCGGCCATGGTCTGCATACCGTAGCAGATACCCAGCACCGGCACGCCCAGTTCGAACACGGCGTCCGGCGCGCGCGGCGCATCGCCTTCCAGCGTCGAGCTGTGGCTGCCCGACAGGATCACGCCGGCGGCGCCGTAATTGCGCACGAATTCGTCGCTGACGTCATACGGATAGACTTCCGAGAACACGCCGGAATCGCGCACGCGGCGCGCGATCAGCTGGGTCACCTGGGAGCCGAAATCGAGGATGAGGATTTTAGAGTGCATGGATATGAACCGAAGAGCTAGGAATATAGAAAAACGCCGGCTTACTCAGCCGGCGTTGCAAGGACTTGTTTAGTCGCCGGAACGGTAGTTCGGCGCTTCCTTGGTGATTTGGACGTCGTGGACGTGCGATTCGCGCATGCCGGCCGAGGTGATCTCGACGAACTCGGCCTTGTTGCGCAGTTCCTCGATGGTGGCGCAGCCGCAGTAACCCATCGACTGGCGCACACCGCCCACCAGCTGGAAGATGATCGCCAGCACCGAGCCCTTGTAGGCCACGCGGCCTTCAATGCCTTCGGGGACGAACTTGTCCTGCTTCATGGCGGCGTCCTGGAAGTAGCGGTCGGCCGAACCGTCCGACATCGCGCCCAGCGAGCCCATGCCGCGATACGATTTGTACGAACGGCCCTGGTACAGGATCACTTCGCCCGGCGCTTCTTCGGTGCCGGCGAACATGGAGCCCATCATCACGGTCGAGGCGCCGGCTGCCAGCGCTTTCGAGATATCGCCCGAGAAGCGGATGCCGCCGTCAGCGATACATGGCACGCCGGTGCCTTCCAGCGCTTCGGCCACGTTGGAAATGGCGGTGATTTGCGGCACGCCCACGCCAGCCACGATACGGGTGGTGCAGATCGAGCCCGGGCCGATGCCGACCTTGACCGCATCCGCGCCGTATTCCACCAGCGCCTTGGCGGCCGCTGCGGTAGCGATGTTGCCGCCAATGACGTCCACTTGCGGGTACTTGGCCTTGATCCATTTCACGCGGTCGAGGATGCCTTGCGAGTGGCCGTGGGCGGTGTCCACCACCAGCACGTCCACGCCGGCGGCAACCAGCAGATCGATACGCTCTTCATCCTTGGCGCCCACGCCCACGGCGGCGCCCACCAGCAGCTTGCCCTGCGAGTCTTTCGACGCCAGCGGGTGCTCGGTGGATTTCTGGATGTCCTTGACGGTGATCAGGCCGCGCAGTTCAAACGCGTCGTTGACCACCAGCACGCGCTCCAGGCGGTGCTTGTTCATCAGGCGCTTGGCTTCGGTGGTGTCGGCGTCTTCCTTGACGTACACCAGCTTTTCGCGCGGGGTCATCTTGGCGCGCACTTCGGCGTCCAGCTCTTGCTCGAAACGCAGGTCGCGGTTGGTGATGATGCCGACCACTTCCTTGCCTTCCACCACAGGGAAACCGGAAATGCCATATTGCTCGGTCAGCTTGATGACGTCGCGGATTTTCATGGTCGGCGGAATCGTGATCGGGTCACGCAGCACGCCGGCCTCGAAGCGCTTGACGCGCGCCACTTCACGGGCCTGATCTTTCGGATTCAGGTTTTTGTGAATGATGCCAATACCGCCCTCTTGCGCCATGGCGATCGCCAGGCGGGCCTCGGTGACCGTATCCATCGCTGCCGACAGCAGAGGGATGTTCAGGCTGATGTTGCGAGTCAGACGGGTTTTGAGGGACGTATCCGCAGGAAGAACGTTGGAGTACGCTGGGACGAGCAGCACGTCATCGAATGTGAGTGCTTTTTGGAGTAGACGCATAGCATTTCCTATAGGCGCAAAGCGGCATTATACAGGAAACGGCATTGTTTGTCTGCAACCGCCTCAACGTCAGCAAGCAATTCTATTGCCGGGCCGCAAAGTGCGCCCCTCCCCGGTTGATATGGTGGCCTTTTAAACTGATCGGGGAGCGAATCATGCGCGCACGTAAAACCAGGCACTCCCGCGGCATCGCGGCAATCGAGCTGGCACTGACTTTGCCATTCATTCTGACGATACTGGCCTTTGTCACCTTGCTGGGTAGCGTGATGTACAAGTACGAGGTGGCAACAAAAGCGACTCACGACGCCACACGCTATCTGTCGTCGATCAGCAAGCTGGCCATGAAGAATCCAGATCAGATCGCCTACCATACGGCCGTTGCACGTGCGTTAATCGACACCGAACTCAGTGCCATCTCCACCGCGCCGTATGCGCCATCGGTCACCATACTTTGCGGGTCAACGACATCAACGCTGTGCGATGGATTTACCCTGCCATCGACTGTGACGGTCACCATCCGGTTGAAGGTGGCCAATCAGCTGCTCCCGGAATTCACGTCAGCCTGGCTGGGAAGCGATATCGTCCTCACCGCCAGCGCCACGATGGCCTATCTTGGGGTGTAGATGACAGCCGAGGTTATTCCCCTAAAACAATTGTTAAATTTTGCCGCGCGGAATTGGTGTTGTTTTAACGCCAATCTAAGAAAACCGTTATCTTGGCTAGCCACCTCAGCCGTGGCAAAACAGCCCCGGCGGCTGCATCCGCCGGTCACTATAAACGTATGTTTTAGGGGTTCTACGATGAAACGGAAACTACTTGCTGCCGCACTACTAGCTGGCGCTGCCTTCTCCGCCAGCGCCGACGATAACACCTTCAATATCACGCTCGGCTCCATCTATCAGTTCGACGGAATGGGCACTTTGCTGGAGGGGGGTTCCGACACCCTGACTTTTAACGGCATCGCGCCCGGCTGGTATCACGTAGTGCTGTCGTATCAGGGCGTCTCGGTCGACATCAGCTCGGCCACCCTGAATAGCCAGACCACCACGTACCTGGCCACCGGCCCGTCCGGGTCGTTCAGTGTGGGCGGCTTCGACCTGACCGCCGGCGCTCCGTTCACGCTGATGCTGAACGGCACGCCGACCACGGCAGGCCAGTATCACGGTTCCATCCTGGTCACGGCAGTGCCTGAGCCAGCCACTTACGGCATGATGCTGGGCGGCCTCGGCCTGCTGGGTCTGGTGGCACGCCGCAAGAAGCAGTCGTAAAGGTAGTTGCGCTCCGGTTGACAGTTGCCGTGAATCATGGCGAAATCGCTGCATGCCAATCTGGAGCGCTTTTATGAATCCCCGCAACACGCTGCTGGCCGCCCTGCTGCTCGCCGCCGCGCCGCTGGCGATGGCGCAATATATGTGGATCGATGACAAAGGCCTCAAGCAGCTGTCCGACCGCCCGCCACCACCCAATGTGCCGGAAAAGCGCATACTTAAGGCGCCCGGCAAGCCGCTGTTCAATCCCAACGCCACAGAACCGGAGCCGGCCGCCGCCGATGCGCCCGGCGTCAAACCAGCGCCCACGCTGGCCGAACGCAACGCCGACTTCAACAAGCGCAAGGCCGAAGCGGCCGAAGCCAGCCGGCAGGCCGCCGCCAACGCCCAGCGCAAGGCGGACCAGGCGGCCAACTGCAACGCCGCCCGCCAGAACCAGCAAGCGCTCGACCAGGGCTTGCGCCTCAGCACCTACGATAAAAACGGCGAACGCGGCTATATGAATGACGAACAGCGCGAGGAATTGCGCAAAAACACGCAAAAAGTGTTGGCCGAATGCAAATAGGTATCTTCCTTTCGCCATAGCTGCCGTATGATATCGCTATCAATATCATACACAGTGCAGCAATGACCAAGACTCAAGCGGGCAAGAGCCGCGCCAGCGGACGTATCACCCTCGCCATGGTGGCGGAAAAGGCCGGCGTGGCCACCATGACCGCCTCGCGCGCCATCACCCAGCCGGAAATGGTGTCGCAGGCCTTGCGCGACCGCGTCGACGCGGCAGTGGCCGAGCTCGGCTATGTGCCCAACCGCGCCGCCCGCGCGCTGGCGTCCTCGCGCTCGAAGGTGATTGCGGTGCTGGTGCCGTCGCTGTCGAATGCGGTGTTCACCGAAGTGCTGGCCGGCATCCAGGATGCGCTGGACGCCGACGATTACCAAATCCTGATCGGCAACACCCGCTATTCCGACAAGGAAGAGGAAAAGCTGATCAACACCTACCTGCAGTCCAATCCCGACGGCATGCTGCTGTCCGGCCTGACCCACAGCCCGCGCGTGCAGCAAATGCTGTCGACGCTGCGCATGCCGGTGGTGTCGATGATGGACATGTCCACCGATCCGGAGCAATACACCGTCGGCTTCTCGCAATTCCAGGCCGGCCACGCCATGACCCGCTACCTGCTGGACAAGGGCCACCAGCGCATCGGCTTCATCGGCGCGCAGCTGGACGAGCGCACCCTGCGCCGCGCCGAAGGCTACCGCAAGGCCATGCAGGAAGCCGGCCGCGCCGACCCAAGGCTGGAGGTGATGGTGGGCGAACCGTCCACCATCGCGCTGGGCGCCGAGCTGCTGGGCCGCATGCTGGCGCAGGCGCCCGACTGCGACGCCATCTTCTGCTGCAACGACGACCTGGCCCACGGCGCCATCTACCAGTGCCAGCGGCGCGGCATTGCCGTGCCCTCGCAACTGGCGATCTGCGGCTTCAACGACCTGCCGGCCTCGGCGTGGATGAATCCGTCGCTGACCACCATCGGCACGCCGCGCTACCGCATCGGTTACGAGGCTGCCGCGCTGCTGCGCGCGGTGATCAAGGGCGAGCAGCCGGAAACCCGCCAGATCGACCTCGGCTTTACGCTGATGGCCCGCGAAAGCGCATAAGCGCTCTGCTGCGCCGCAGCATCGATAGTTCTTTACAAATTGCGCAATCCGTCTAAACTCGCTGCATCTGTTAGCGCTATCATTCATATGCACAAAAGTGTCAATATCAAGCCAGTCCGCTGGGTCGTCATGGGCGTCAGCGGTTGCGGCAAAAGTTCGGTGGGATTGCAGCTGGCCGGGGCGCTGGAAGTGCCCTTCCTGGAAGGCGACAACTACCACTCGTTCGAGAACGTGGCCAAGATGACGGCCGGCGTGCCGCTCACCGATGCCGACCGCGCCAGCTGGCTGTCGGCCCTGCACCGCGAAATCCGCGAAGCCCGCCTGCGGAACAGCGGCCTGGTACTGTCCTGCTCCTCGCTGAAACGGCGCTACCGCGACCTGTTGCGCAGCGCCGATCCGGAGTTGCGCTTCGCTCACCTGGCCGGCCCGCGCGAGCTGATCGCCGAGCGCATGGCGGCGCGCAAGGACCACTACATGCCCACCACCCTGCTGGACAGCCAGCTGGCCACGCTGGAACCGCTGCAGGACGACGAAGCCGGCCTCGTGCTGGACATCGCCCTCCAGCCGGCGGAATTGGTGCGGCAGATTTTAAGAACATAGTTACCGCTATCAAAGAGCTCTCCCCGGAACTGTAGCTAGTTCCGTTCAGGCAGTGTTACGCTGCCTGCTTTTACAAGCGTATGAAGACCACCGTGAACACACAACTGACCTGGCGCGAAAAAATCAGCTATGGCGTGGCCGACATGGGTTTCAATTTTTATTGGACCAATATCGCCACCTTCCTGCTGATTTACTACACCGATACCTTCGGCATATCGGCCGCGGCCGCCGCGTCGATGATGTTCACGATTAAGCTCATCAACGCATTCACCGATCCCATGATCGGCGCCGCGGCCGACCGCACCACCACCCGCTGGGGCAAGTTCCGCCCCTACCTGGTGTGGATGCCGCTGCCGCTGGCCTGCGCTGCCTTCCTCACCTACACCACGCCCGACCTGTCGGAAGACGGCAAGATCGTCTGGGCCTACGGCACCTACCTCGCCATGATGGTGTGCTACACCGGCATCAACATCCCCTACAACGCGCTGTCCGGCGTGCTGTCGGCCGACGCGCAAGAGCGCTCCACCGTCAACGGCCTGCGCTTTATCTTCGCCTTTGCCGGCGGCACGCTGGTGACGGCGGCCACGCCGTGGCTGGTGCGCCATCTGGGCGGCGGCAACGACAAGCTGGGCTGGCAGCTGACCATGCTGGCGTGGAGTGCCTTTGCCTCGGTGCTGTTCGTGCTCACCTTCTTCAACACGCGCGAGCGCATCGCCCCGCAGGCCACGCAAAAGAGCAATGTGTGGCAAGACGTGCGCGACCTGTCGCAGAACCGGCCATGGGTGGCCCTGTTCTTCCTGGCGCTGATCATCATGATCACCATTACCCTGCGCACCAGCAGCGCGGCCTATTACTTCAAGTACGTGGTGGAGCGCCCGGATCTGATGGCGGGCTTCGTGCCTGCCTACATGATGGCCGCCGCCGCCGGCGCCTCGCTCACGCCGCTGATGACGCGCTTCGTCGACAAGAAGAAGCTGATGATGATCCTGATGAGCATCACCGCCCTGCTCTCTTCGGCCTTCTTCTTCGTGCCGAAAGACCAGATCTGGCTGATGTTCGCGCTGCAGGTCGGCATGGGCCTGGCGCTGGGGCCGAAGTCGCCGCTGGCTTTCTCCATGTACGCCGACACCGCCGACTACAACGAATGGCGCACCGGCCGCCGCGCCACCGCCATGACCTTTGCCGCAGCCACCTTCTCGCAAAAACTGGGCACCGCGATCGCGGTCGCCGTGATCGGCTGGATCTTCACCCGGCTCGGCTACGTGGCCAATGCCGCGCAGAGCGCCGTGTCGCAGGCCGGCATCGTGTGGCTGATGTCCTTTATTCCCGCTGCCTTCGCGCTGCTGGCGGTGGCGGTCATGTTCTTCTACAACCTCGATAACCACAAACTGCTGCAGATTCAGAAGGATCTGGAAGCGCGCAAATCCTGACGGAGAGATGTCTATGTTACGCCCCACCCACAACGGCGACCGCTATGAACTGACCAGCCCAACGGCCATGCCGCAAGCAGCCGGCTTCCTGTGGAATCAGAAGATGATGATACAGATCACCTGCCGCGGCTACGCCACCGCGCAGTTCATGCAGCCGGAACCGGCCAAGTACGCGCACGCGCCGAATCTGGAAGCCAGGACCTTCATGCAGCCGGAGCAGAACTACTATGCGCACCATCCGGGCCGCTTCTTCTACATCAAGGACGAAGAGACGGGCGAGCTGTTCTCCGCGCCGTACGAGCCGGTGCGCACGCCGGTGGACAGTTTCAATTTCTCGGTCGGCAAAAGCAATCTGGCGTGGACCGTCGAACACCTGGGCGTGCGCGTCGAGCTGACCCTCAGCCTGCCGGTGGCGGACGTGGTGGAACTGTGGTCGCTGCGCGTGACCAACATCTCGGGCCGCGCACGCAAGCTGAGCGTCTACCCTTATTTCCCGATCGGCTATATGTCGTGGATGAACCAGTCCGGCGAATACCGCGCGGATCTGGGCGGCGTGGTGGCCAGCAGCGTCACGCCGTATCAGAAAGTGGCCGACTATTTCAAGCAAAAAGACTTCAAGGACAAGACCTACTTCCTGTGCGAGCAGGCGCCGGATGCGTGGGAAGTGCGCCAGTCCGCCTTTGAAGGCGAAGGCACGCTGAGCCGCCCGCAAGCCATCGTTGCCGAACAACTGGGCGGCAGCGACGCACGCTACGAAACGCCGGCCGCCGCCGTGCAATACCGCCTGTCGCTGGCCGACGGCGAAGCGCGCGACTACCGTTTCCTGTTCGGCCCCGCGTTTGACGATGCCGAAATCAAGGCCATGCGCGCCAAGTACCTGAGCGCGGACGCCTTCGCCGCCACGCAACAAGCCTACGCGGCCTATATCGCAGGCGGCCAGGGCTGCCTGCGCATCGAAACGCCGGACGCGGATCTCGACAACTTCGTCAACCACTGGCTGCCGCGCCAGGTGTTCTACCACGGCGACGTCAATCGCCTGAGCACCGATCCGCAAACCCGCAACTACCTGCAGGACAATATGGGCATGAGCTTCATCAAGCCCAGCGTGATGCGCAAGGCCTTCCTACACGCCCTGTCGCAGCAGGAAGCCAGCGGCGCCATGCCGGACGGGATTCTGCTGGCCGAAGGCGCGGAACTCAAGTACATCAACCAGGTGCCGCACACCGACCACTGCGTATGGCTGCCGGTGGCGCTCAAGGTCTACCTCGACGAAACCGGCGACTACGACATCCTCAACGAGGACGTGGTCGGCGCCGACAGCGGCGTCGCCCTCACTGTGTCGGAGCGCGTGAGCAGCGCCATGGACTGGCTGCTGCAAGCGCGCGACAAGCGCGGCCTCAGCTACATCGCCCAGGGCGACTGGTGCGACCCGATGAACATGGTCGGCTACAAGGGCCGCGGCGTGTCCGGCTGGCTGACCGTGGCCACCGCCTACGCCCTCAACCTGTGGGCCGAGATTTGCGAAACCACCGGCGCCAGTTCCTCGCTGGCGGAAAGCGCCAAGCACTTCCGCGCCGGCGCGCGCGCCGTCAACCGCGCCGCCAACGAACACCTGTGGGACGGCGACTGGTTCGCGCGCGGCATCACCGACGACGACGTGGTGTTCGGCACCAGCAAGGACAAGGAAGGCCGCATCTGGCTCAACCCGCAAGCCTGGGCCATCCTTGGCGGCGCCACCAACGCCGGCCAGCGTGCCGCCATGCTGGCCCAGGTCGACCGGCAATTGGTGACGCCATACGGCGTGCAAATGTTCGCGCCGCCGTTCAGCGCTATGCGCGACGACGTCGGCCGCGTGACGCAGAAGCATCCGGGCTCGGCGGAAAACGGCGCGGTGTACAACCACGCGGCCGTGTTCTACATCTACAGCCTGTACAGCATCGGCGAAAGCGACCGCGCCTACGATCTGCTGCGCCGCATGCTGCCCGGCCCGAGCGAGGCCGATTACCTGCAGCGCGGCCAGCTGCCGGTGTTCATCCCCAACTACTACCGCGGCGCCTGGCACGAGTATCCGCGCACGGCCGGCCGTTCCAGCCAGCTGTTCAACACCGGCACCGTGTCCTGGGCTTACCAGTGCTTCATCGAAGGCCTGTGCGGCCTGCGCGGCAGTCCGGACGGCCTGTCCATCAAGCCGCAGTTGCCATCGCACTGGGATGGCATCAAGGTGGTGCGCCAGTTCCGCCATGCCACCTTCCACGTGTCTATACAACGTGCCGACGTGGACCAGATTCAGGTCTGGCATGAAACCAGGCGTTTGACTGAAAACGTTTTCACCGGTATCGTTGCGGGCGGAGCATACGCGCTGGAAGTTTTGATCCCGCGCGCTTAATCAACATAACTACAAGGACAACGTAATCGTATGAAAAAGCGTCTCTGGCTGTCTCTGGCACTGGCTTATCCACTCATGTTCACCGGCGCCGCGCACGCCGCAGACGCAAACCAACCTTGGCTCAATCCGGCGCTGTCGCCCGACGCGCGCGCCGAACAGCTGGTCAAGGCGATGACGCTGGATGAAAAAATCCAGACCGTGTTCGCCTACTTCTCGACCGAGTTCACGCCGAAGAAATTCGAGCAGCCGAAGGAAGGCCGTCCGGATTCGGCCGGCTGGGTGCCGGGCATTCCGCGCCTGGGCCTGCCGTCCCAGTGGCAATCGGACGCCGGCGTCGGCGTCGCCACGCAGGCCGTGTCCAAGAAGCCATATGAGCGCACCTCCCTGCCGTCGGGCATCGCCACGGCAGCGACCTGGAACCCGAAAGTCGCCTTCGCCGGCGGCGCCATGATCGGCAGCGAAGCGCGCAGCACCGGCTTCAACGTCCAGCTGGCGGGCGGCGTCAATCTGCTGCGCGAACCGCGCAACGGCCGCAACTTCGAATACGGCGGTGAAGATCCGCTGCTGGCCGGCATCATGGTTGGCGAGCAGATTCGCGGCATCCAGTCGAACCACATGATTTCGACCGTCAAGCACTACGCCTTCAACGACCAGGAAACCAACCGCAACCACGTCAACGTCAAGATCGACGACAAGGCCGGCCGCATGTCGGACTTGCTGGCCATGCAGTTCGCCATCGAGCGCGGCCAGCCCGGCTCGGTGATGTGCGCCTACAACCGCGTCAACGGCGACTACGCCTGCGAAAACGACTACCTGCTGAACCAGGTGCTCAAGCAGGACTGGAAATATCCGGGCTATGTGATGTCCGACTGGGGCGCGACCCACTCCACCATTCCGGCCGCGCTGCGCGGCCTGGACCAGCAGTCCGGCTTCCCGTTCGATAAATCGGACTACTTCAACGGCGCCCTGAAAGAAGCCGTGGTCAACCGCCACGTGCCGGAAGCGCGCCTGGACGACATGGTCAAGCGCATCACCCGCGCCATGTTCGCCAACGGCCTGGTCGACCATCCAGTCACCGCGCCGACATCGGCCGACGCCGGCATCGACTTCGCCGCCCATGGCAAGATCACGCAAGCCGATGCGGAAGAAGCCATCGTTCTGCTGAAGAACCACAACGACCTGCTGCCGCTGGCGGCCAACGTGCGCAGCATCGCCATCATCGGCGGCCACGCCGACGTCGGCGTGCTGTCGGGCGGCGGTTCGGCGCAGGTGTATCCGATCGGCGGCTCGGCCGTGCCAAACGAAGGCCCGGCCTTCTTCCCCGGCCCTATCGTCTACCACCGCTCATCGCCGATGGGCGAACTGGCCAAGCTGAGCAAGGCCAAGCTGAGCTATAACGACGGCAAGGATGTCGCCGCCGCCGCCAAGCTGGCCGCCAACAGCGACGTGGTGATCGTATTCGCCAACCAGTGGCTGGCCGAAAGCTTCGACGCCGACGACCTCAACCTTCCGAACAAGCAGGACGCCCTGATCGAGGCCGTGGCCAAGACCAATGCCAAAACCGTGGTGGTGCTGCAGACCGGCGGCCCGGTGGTGATGCCATGGTTGAACAAGGTTGGCGCGGTGCTGGAAGCCTGGTATCCGGGCACCAGCGGCGGCGCGGCCATTGCGCGCGTGCTGAGCGGCGAAGTCAATCCGTCCGGCCGCCTGCCGGCCACCTTCCCGGCCTCGCTGGCGCAGCTGCCGCGCCCGGTGCTGGATGGCGACGCCAAGACCAAGGATGAAAACATCATCGAGAAGGTCACGACCGACTACAACATCGAAGGCGCCGCGGTCGGCTACAAGTGGTTCGACCTGAAAGGCCACAAGCCGCTGTTCCCGTTCGGTTACGGCCTGTCGTACACCAGCTTCGCCTACGAAGGCCTGAGCGCCAAGCCGGCCGGCACCGGCATCGAAGTCTCGTTCAGCATCAAGAACACCGGCAAGCGCGATGGCAAGGCCGTGGGCCAGGTCTACGTGTCACCGGTGTCGGGCGGCTGGGAAGCGCCTAAGCGCCTGGGCGGCTGGGACAAGCTGGACCTGAAAGCCGGCGCCAGCGGCAAGGCCACCGTGCAGATCGACCCGCGTCTGCTGGGCGTGTATGACAGCGCCAGCAAGACCTGGAAAATCGCCGCCGGCGAGTACCTCGTCACGCTGGCCGATTCGGCCGGCGCCAAGCCAGCCGCCAGCGTCAAGGTCAAGCTGGACGCGCGCACCGTGGACGTCAACGGCCGTTAATTTGCAGTCCGCGCGGCGGTGTTGGTAAGATAGCCATTTACCACTCGCCGCCGCGCATGAAATTCATCACCCTTCCCCTGTCCTTCGCCCTGGCGCTGCTGGCGTCCGCCGCCGGCGCGCAGGACAGCACTGCCTACCAGCCCAAATTCTCCCGCCCGCAGCATCCGGCGGAAGTCTTCTTCGACAGTTGCACCAAGCCTGAATGGCCCCGCCAGTCCCTGCGCAATAAGGAAAGCGGCAGCGTCACCCTGCGTTTTGTGGTGGCGCCCAATGGCCGCCTGATCCGCTACGACGTGTTGCACAGCAGCGGCTTCCCCATGCTCGACAAGGCGGCCGGCGCCGGCCTCAGCACCTGCCGTTTCCGCCCGGGCGGCATCAACGGCAAGCCGGTGCAATCGGTCGCTTATGTTCAATATGTGTGGACGCTGGAATGATGAAGAAACACCTGACGATCACCGCCCTGTTAATGGCAGGCGCCTTTGCGCAGACGGCCATGGCCGCCGACCAGAAAGCCTGCATGCACCTCAAGCGCTCCTATCCAGTCGCCTCGGTCCAGCAGGCGGAAAGCAATTTGCGCGACGCCCAGAACGGCAGCGACCCGCTGGCTCAGGCCGAAGCGATGTACACGCTGGCCGAGGTTCGCTACTTTACCGCCGACGTCAAAGGCGGCGACGAGTTGGTCAGGCAGGCCAACGCGATCTGGAGCGGCCTGCCGCCGACCGTGCCGTTGGCGCTCAGGCTGCAGGACGAAGCCAAAAAACTGATGCAGGCCGGCGACTGCCGCACCGCCGCGACCACCCTGAGTACGGCCGTTTCGGTTGCGGAGCGCGCAGTGCCGGCGGACGAATCGGTCACCTACAGCATTCTTGGCGATCTGGTGAGCCATCAGGCCGCCAGCGCCAACCTGGCCACGCTGAAACAGACGGCGCCGCGCCTGATCGCCTACTGGCAAAAAAACGGCGAGCCGGCCGACAGCGTCAGCGCGCCGGTCTACCGCAGGATGGTCGAGCTGTATTACCAGGAAGAGCAATACGAGCAGGCGGCGCAACTGGCGCAGCGCAATCTGCGCAACGGCGAGCAGGCATACGGGACCGATCACGCCGCGCTGATCCCGCGCCTCGACGATCTGGCGACAGCCTATTACGCGCAGTTGCGCTATCAGGATGGTGAAGTGGCCACCGAGCGGGCAGCGGCCATCTATCAGAAAAACAACCCAGACGGCAAAGGCCGTTTCGGCCTCGGCACGCAAAAGAAGATCGACATTGAAATGCGCCGCCGCTATAACCAGGGCGACGTCACCGGCGCGCTGGCCTTGGGCGAGCAGGAAATCCGGCAACAGCAACAAAAGCTGGACATCGATGTGCAGGCGCTGCAAGCGGCCATCAAAGCGCTTGAAGAGGAACAGGACGCCGCCAGGCGCCTGCCCTTGCAAGCCGCCGAACGCCGCGCACGCGCCAAGCTCATGCACGCCGAACGGCCGCTGGCGGCCCTGCGGGTGAACGTGGCGGAGATCTTGCACGCGCAGCAGCGCTACGATCAGGCCCAGGCCATGTATCAGCAAGCGATCGACGGCTATGCACGCTCCACCGCCGATCCACTGGAAGCGGCGCGGGCGAAAAGCGCGCTGGCCACGCTGTACCGGGTGCGCGGCAACGTGGACGATGCCCTGCGTCTGCAAAGCGCAGCGCTGGAGCAGTTGCTGCCGGCCTTCGGAGCGGACCATCCCGACGTGATCGACAGCGCGCATGAGCTGGCGCTGCTGTATCAACGTCAGGGCAAGTCGGCGGAACTCGCGGCGCTGGCCGCGCGGGTGCCGACGGTGACGCAGCGCCGCTAAGTCAGTCCGGCGCGGACAGGGCCTCCAGCAATGGCGCCGGCCCCTGCCGGAAGGAGCGCCTGACGATGGCATCGTCGAAATAGCGCGTATAAATGGTGCGGATGCTCTGCTCGGCCACCATGGCCTTCAGGGCGCCGGCGTAGCGCCGGTGCACCGCTTCCGGCACGGTTTTCTTCGACAGATAAATACCGGTGAAGCGGGCACTGGATTCCGTGATCGGAATGACCACGGCACGGCCCTGCAGCTGTTGAAGTTTCAGGTACTTGCCGTAGATCGGCGGCGTTGCCAGCGTGCCCTCGGCGCGTCCCCTCCCCAGCTTGCCGAACACGGTTTCATAATCGTTCACCACTTCCAGCCGGCCGGCGGCTGCCAGCAGCGCCAGCTGTGCGTCTACCGTCGCGCCATAGGTCACGCCGCGCGTGACGTTGAGCCGCCCGCTGCCATGCGCGACAAAATCGGCCAGGCTGCCGTACCGGCGCGGTGGCGCGTTCATCAACACCAGGTCGTATTGCAGATAGGCGTAAGGCAGATGGCGCGCGTAGACATCGCGCTCCGGCGTTCTGGCCGAGCCCATGGTCATGTCGATATGGCCGGCCTCCAGCTCGATGAATAGCCGCTGGCGCGGATACCAGCGGAACTCAAACTTGCAGCCGGTGCGGCGCGCCATCTCGTTGGCGATCTCGACCGCGATGCCGCCGATGCGGCCCTGCTCGCGGTAAGCGGTGTAGCCGAGGTCGCTCAGGCCCACCCGCGTGACCGGAAGGCATACGCCGCCGGCCCAGACGCTGGGCAGGCTGCAATACAACACGGCAATGACTAGCAAGCGATTGCGTCTCATCATGGACTCTTAGCGAAAGGTAACGATGAGTGTATCTTAGGTTGATCGCGTCCGACGAGGAAGGCGCATTAGCGCAAAGCCCGTTTGCAACAGTGCAAAGGGCAGTGATCGGACGGCGGTACACTGGCGGCATGATACTGACGCCCGCCAAGCAAGCCGAATTGCAGCGCGCCCTGCAGGACGCGGCGGACGACCACGCCCTGCTGTCGGCGCCGCCCGGCCTGCAGCCGCTGGCCGGCACGCCGCCGCTGCCGGCCCAGCACATTGCCGACAGCGAGCTGCACATCGTGCGCCACAAGGACAGCGGCTGCGTGCAATTCGTGGTGCCTTCGGCCGAACAAAGCTTGTTGCCGCAGGGCTGGGACTGGATCGTGCAAGCCACCCTGCGCAGCACCGAGCGCATGACCCAGGCCATGATCGAACGTGTCGAGGAGCACAACAAGCCCGAACGCCTGCTATCGCTGCGGCATGGCTACGACCAGGCGGCCACGACAGCGGAACTGGCGGCGGCGCGCGGGCGCAAGGTGCTGTTGCTGGTACATGGCGTGTTCAGCTCCAGCGAAGGTGCGTTTGGCGCGCTGGACTTGCAGCCCTTGCTCGAACGTTACGAAGGCAGGGTGTTCGGCTACGACCACTGGACCATCGCCAAAACGCCGCAACGCAACGCCCTCGACCTGCTCTTGCTATTGCCGGCCAATGCCGGCTGGGAGGTGGATATCATCTGCCACAGCCGCGGCGGGCTGGTGGTGCGTTCGCTGCTGAGCCAGGCCGTGGCCGACGTGGCGCGGGCGCGCGGCGGGCGCATCGCCAAAGTGGGCAAGGCGGTGTTTGTGGCGGCGGCCAACCAGGGATCGGCGCTGGCCTCGCCGGACGAGATCCAGCACTTCCTGAACGTGGCGGCGATGCTGGCCTCGTTCGGCAACGGCATGGCGCTGGACCTGGTGATCGGGCTGGCGCGGCTGGTGGTGTCGCTGGGATTCGGGCGGCCCAGCGTGCAGGCGCTGGCCGCCGGTTCGCCGCTGATCGCGCAACTGAATGGCGGCGCCAGCCTGCTTACCGACGCCAACAGCTACTATGCCCGCGCCAATTTCGACTATGGCGACTCGCTGCTGCAACACACCGGCGCCCTGCTCTCGCGCGCACTGCTGGACACGGCCAACGACATGGTGGTTCCCTATGCCGGCGTGCTGCTGCCGAAAGCGGCGCCGGACGCGAGCCACATGCTCAGCTTCGGCAGCGCCGAGCAAAAACAAAACCAAGTGTGGCACACCGAATTCTTCCAGCAACCCGCCACCCGCGACTTCCTGCTGGCGAACCTCGCTTAGCCCTTGCGGCGGCGGCGGGCGTGTTTGGGATCGGCGATCAGGGGGCGGTAGAGTTCGACGCGGTCGTGCTCGCGCAGCACGGTGTCGCGCGGCTTTTTTTTGGCGTAGATGCCGGTTTCCAGCGCGTTGAGGTCGACACCCGGCAGCGCCGCGGCCAGCCCGCTGAGGGCGATGGCTTGTTCCAGCGTGGTGCCCAACGGCACCTGCAAGGCGCGCAGGAATTGCACCGCCTCGCTGGCGTAACACACTTCGATATGGATGGTATCAGCCGCCATACACTGTTTCCGCCCGTTTGCAGAAGGAGTCGACCATGCTGTTGGCGATCATGCCGAACACCGGCCCGACCAGCTTGGCCAGCAAGGCGCTGGAAAATTCGTAGTGCAAGTCCAGATCGATCTTGCAGGCGTCCGCGCGCAGTTCCTTGAAGGTCCAGGTGCCGTCCAGGCACTTGAAAGGACCGTCCACCAGCTTCATCTTGATGGTGGTCGAGGGCGTATTCTCATTGGCCGTGGTAAAGGTCTGCTTCACGCCGTGATAGTTGATGCCGACGCTGGCCACCACCGTGTCGCCGTTGCGCTCCTTGATTTCGACACCACCGCACCATGGCAAAAATTTGGGATAGTCCTCGATTGCAGCCACCAGATCGAACATTTGCCGGGCGCTATAACCGAGTAAAACTGATTTGTGTACTACTGCCATTGTCTAACCATTTGCTATGATGTTGAATTATTCGCGCTTCGCGGCGCGCAGCAGTAGTTTAACCGATACCATCTCATGACCATAGCCGATAACAAAAAAGCCTTTTTTGACTACTTCATCGAAGACCGCTTCGAAGCGGGCATCGCGCTGGAAGGCTGGGAAGTCAAGGCCATCCGCGACAACAAGGTGCAGATCAAGGAAGCCTACGTCACCATCAAGGGGGACGAGCTGTTCCTGTTCGGCGCGCACATCAGCGCCCTGCCCACCGCCTCCACCCATATCAGCCCGGAAGCCGTGCGCACCCGCAAGCTGCTGCTGCACCGCCAGGAAATCGACAAGCTGATCGGCAAGGTGGTGCGCGCCGGCTACACCCTGGTGCCACTCAACCTGCACTACAAGGGCGGCCGAATCAAATGTGAAATCGGCCTGGCCAAGGGCAAGAAAATGCACGATAAACGTGCCACGGAGAAAGATCGCGACGGCAAGCGCGAGGTTGCGCAGGCGATGAAAACCCACCGCCGCTAAAACTGTTGCGCCCTCTGTACAAAACCCGGTCCCGTACCGGGTTTTTTCTTGCGCGGACAATTTCTAATTAGAAACATCCATGCTAAACTGAGTGGGGAAATATTTTACATTCGCACCTTTGACGACGAGGCAATCATGGCGCTGAAAACTGCAATGGCTCTGGCAGCCGGAATCTTGCTGGCAGGATGTGCGGCGCGCTACACGCCAACGCCGCTGGCCGCCAACTTCCCCACCACCAAGCAAGCCAAGCTGCAAGCGGCTTACCACTGGGGTGTCATTTCCGACAATATCGAAAAGAACGTGGCCGCCGAGCTCAAGAAGAGCCCGCCGCGCCCGGTCTACATCAATGAACCGAAGGATCCGACGCCGTTCCAGCGCGCGCTGGCGACCCAGCTGACCACCTCGCTGGTCAACGATGGCCACGTGGTGTCGCGCTCGCCGGCCGGCTCGCTCAAGGTCGACCTCGACGTGCAGGCCGTCACCTTCAGCGCCGACCGGCCGCAATACCGCTACCACGGCGAGCGCGCCGTGCTGGGCGCAGGCGTCTGGCTGCTGAGCGAGATCGAGGCGCCGGCACTGGCTTACGCGGCGGCCGGCGCCGGCGCATGGGACGCCTACGACTGGTTCAACACCCAGTTCGCCCCGGGCGCCACGCCCAAGACGGAAATCATCGTCACGGTGTCGGTGTCCGACCAGTACCGCTACCTGGCGCGCAGCACCTCGGCCTACTACGTGGCCGACAGCGACCGCATCCTGTACGGCATCGTCGATCCCAAGCCCGAAGAACCTAAACTGACCCGCACCTTCCAGGTGCGCGGAGACATGTAATGCTGAAAACCGTACTGCGCACCGCCCTGCTGGCCGCGCCGCTGCTGCTGGCCGCCTGCTCCTCCACGCCGAAACAGGAAGAAGGCAACTACGCCACCATTTCCCCCAACCAGTTCATCAGCGCCAACTACAAGGCCGCCGACGCCCTGCTGCAGCAACTGAGCGGCAAGCTGGTGGCCGACAAGCCGTTGATCGTGGCCACCGTGGTCAATATCGATGCGCTGGAGCAGACCACCACGCTCGGCCGCCTGGTCTCCGAGCAGTTGTCCACGCGCATGGCGCAAGGCGGCCTCAGCATGCTGGAGATGAAGCTGCGCAACAGCGTCTACCTGAAACGCAATCAGGGCGAGCTGATGCTCACGCGCGAGATCGGCGAAGTGGCCAACAGCCACAACGCGCAGGCCATCGTGGTGGGCTCGTATGCCGAGACCAGCGACATGGTGTTCATCAACGTCAAGGTGATCCAGCCCAACACCAACTTCGTGCTGGCCGGCCACGACTACGTGCTGGCAAAAGAAGCCATCGTGCGCTCCATGTTGCAGCGGAACTAATCAGAGCAGCAAGGGCAGCACCTCCACTGCCGACGCCTCCACCTTCAAGCCGATCAGCTCATCCGCGCGGGTCTTCCCGATGTTGATGGCCGCGATCGGCTTGTTTGCTTGCGCCGCCATCTTGGCGAAGCGATAGCCGGAAAACACCATCAGCGACGAGCCGACCACCAGCACGGCGTCGGCCTCCTCGGCCATCAGCAAGGCAGCGGCCGTGCGTTGCGGCGGGATGTTATCGCCAAAGAAAATCACGTCCGGCTGCAGAGTGCCGCCGCAGGCAGCGCAGTACGGCAGCTGGAAATGCTGAAACTCATCCAGTTCGACCTCGGCGTCGCCATCGGGACGCGCTTCCGGCACCACCTCGCCGGCCGGGCCGGTCGGCACCAGCTCGGGATTGGCGCGGGCCAGCCAGTCCTGAATCCCGGCGCGCGGATGCACGGTGCGGCAATCGAGGCACACCACGCCATGGATATTCCCGTGCAGCTCGATCAGCTTGCGGCTGCCGGCCCGCGTGTGCAGGCCGTCGACATTCTGCGTGATGATGCCGTGGATGCGGCCGGCCTGCTCCAGCGCGGCCAGCGCGTGATGGCCGGCATTGGGCGCGGCACCGGCCAGGGTCGGATAACCGGCCATGCTGCGCGCCCAGTAACGGCGGCGCACCGCCTCGGACTTGCGGAAATCCGGCCCTTGAATAGGATTACGGCCGCGCCGCACGCCATCCTTGTCGCGGTAATCGGGAATACCGGACGCCGTGCTCAGGCCGGCGCCAGTCAGCACCAGCACGCGCTGGTGGCGCTGCAAGAAAATTTGAAGTTGTTCGATTTGCTGGTTCATACAAAATGCTCATTCCGGGGTCAGGTCCGTCATTTCTACACGGGCTCAGCCGCGCGCGGCTGAGCCCGTGTAGAAATGACGGACCTGACCCCGGATCTTACAGGCGGGTGCGCAGGTCTTCGACGGCGGCGCGCCAGTCCGCGTAATGCTCGCTGTCTTCCCACAGCTGGCGTAGCTCGCTTTCGGGCGAGAGGATGCGCTCGATGGCGCGCGCGGCTTTCTCGGCCAGGTCGGCGCGCGGCCTGGCTTTGGCCTTGCGCGCCTCTACCCATTCGTCCACCGATGCGCTGTCTTCGGTGCGCGGGCCGCCTTTGCCTTGCAGGCGCGCCAGCACTTCAATCGCCACCAGCCCTTCCGCCGCAAACGGCGCCTCCAGTTCGGCGCCGCTGTCCAGTACGGTGTTCAGCGTGTCTTCCACCGCATCCAGATTGCTGGTCTCGTGCAAGTCTTGCGCCCAGTCCTGCGCGTAATCGTTGCCGAAGGCATCCACTGCCCAGGTCCCCATGCTTACTCCTTGATGATCTTGCCTTGTGTCTTGACGACCTGCATGGCGGTGGCAATCAGTCCGCTCATGTCGCCCAAATTGGCCGGTATGATAATCGAATTATTGGTCTTGGCCAGCTGGCCGAAGGCGTTGACGTATTGCTCGGCCACTTTCAGGTTCATGGCGTCGTCGCCGCCCGGTTCGCGCAGCGCCGCGCCGACCTGGCGCAAGGCTGACGCATTCGCTTCCGCCAGCGCCACAATCGCCGCCGCCTGGCCCTGCGCGCGATTGACGGCGGCCTGCTTGTCGCCTTCCGAACGCGCGATCTGCGCTTCGCGCTCACCGTTCGCGATGTTGATCTGCTCCTGCTTGCGACCTTCCGAGGCCGCGATCAGCGCACGCTTCTCACGCTCGGCGGTGATCTGCGCCTGCATGGCGTGCAGGATTTCCTTCGGTGGCGTGAGATCCTTGATCTCGTAACGCAGCACCTTCACGCCCCAGTTGGCGGCCGATTCGTCGATCGCATTGACGATGGTGGCGTTGATGTGCTCACGCTCTTCAAACGTCTTGTCCAGCTCCATGCGGCCGATCACGGAACGCAGCGTGGTTTGCGCCAGCTGGGTAATCGCGGCGATGTAGTTGGACGAGCCATACGAGGCGCGCATCGCATCCGTCACCTGGAAGTACAGAATGCCATCCACCTGCAACTGCGTGTTGTCGCGCGTGATGCAGACCTGCGGCGGCACGTCCAGCGGAATCTCTTTCAGCAGGTGCTTGTAGGCGATGCGGTCGACAAACGGGATCACGATGTTGAGGCCCGGCCCCAAGGTGGCGTGATACTTCCCGAGCCGCTCCACCACCCACGCGTGCTGCTGCGGCACCACGTTGATGGTCTTGATGACAAATACCAAAGCCAGAATAAACAGAATGAAGGTGACATTACCGATGCTGATGTCCATGTAAATCTCCGTTGATTGATCTTAAGCCGCCACAATCAGGCGGCTGCCGCGCACTTCGCGTATGGTGTACTGCCCCGGCGCCGGCGTGCCGCCGGGCGCCAATTCCACATCCCACAGCGCGCCGCGATACATCACGCGCGCCGCGTTATCCTGCCATTCCGGCACATGCACGGTCTGGCCGATATCAAGGTTGACATTCGGGTCGCAGGCGGCGTCGACGCGCTCCTGCTGTTTGCCATAGCGGCTGCGGCGCAACGCCACCGTGGCGCCAACGCCAACCGCGGCCGCCAGCAGCCATTGCACCGCTTCGCCAAAGCCGAGCAAGGCGGCCGCACTGCCGGCCGCCAGGCCGATGGCGATCATCAGCAGGTAGAACGTCCCGCTGAACAATTCGAGGATCACCGTCAGGCCGGCAGCCGCCAGCCAGTAACTCCAATCAGCCATGATGCGCTCCTTTCAAATGAAAAAACCCTCGCGTCCCGGAATGGGCTGCGAGGGCTTTTTGCTGCTGACAGATGGTATTGATAGAGTTCTTTGCTACTAAATTCGGTAACTCCAGTCTATACCATTTTCAGGCTACGTCAATCACTTCTGGAGCGAGGCCAGTTTCTGCCAGGTGTCGATCACCGAATCCGGATTCAACGACATCGATTCGATGCCCTGCTCCATCAGCCATGCCGCAAAGTCCGGATGGTCGGATGGCCCCTGGCCGCAAATACCGATGTACTTGCCCTGCGCGCGGCAGGCTTTGATCGCTTGCGACAGCAGGGCTTTCACCGCGTCGTCGCGCTCGTCGAAGTCGGCCGCCAGCAGCGCCATGCCGGAGTCGCGGTCCAGGCCCAGGGTCAGCTGGGTCAGGTCGTTGGAACCGATGGAGAAGCCGTCGAAGTGCTCCAGGAAGCGCTCCGCCAGAATCGCGTTCGACGGCACTTCGCACATCATGATCAGGCGCAGGCCGTTCTCGCCGCGCACCAGACCGTTCTTGCCCAGCAGGCCCACGACTTTCTCCGCCTGGCCCAGGGTACGCACGAACGGCACCATGATCTCGACGTTGGTCAGGCCCATGTCGTTGCGCACGCGCTTCATCGCCGCGCATTCCATTTCGAATGCACCGGCGAAGTCGTCCGCCAGATAACGCGCCGCGCCGCGGAAGCCCAGCATCGGATTTTCCTCGTCCGGCTCGTAGCGCGAACCGCCGATCAGCTTCTTGTACTCGTTGGACTTGAAGTCCGACAGGCGCACGATCACTGGTTTCGGCCAGAACGCGGCGGCGATGGTGGCGACACCCTCAGCCAGCTTGTCGACGTAGAAGGCTTTCGGCGAAGCGTGGCCGCGCGCGACCGACTCCACCGCTTTCTTCAGATCGGCGTCGATGTTCGGGTACTCCAGAATCGCTTTCGGGTGCACGCCGATGTTGTTGTTGATGATGAACTCCAGACGGGCCAGGCCCACGCCGCCGTTCGGCACGGCCTGAAAGTCGAAGGCCAGCTGCGGGTTACCCACGTTCAGCATGATCTTGGTCGGCAGCTTGGGCAGCTCGCCACGCGACACTTCCGACACTTCGGTTTCCAGCAGGCCGTCGTAGATCTTGCCTTCGTCGCCTTCGGCGCAGGACACGGTGACGAAGGTGCCGTCCTTCAGCACTTCGGTGGCGTCGCCGCAACCCACAACGGCAGGCACGCCCAGCTCGCGCGCGATGATCGCCGCGTGGCAGGTACGGCCGCCACGGTTGGTGACGATGGCGGAGGCACGCTTCATCACCGGTTCCCAGTTAGGGTCGGTCATGTCGGCCACCAGCACGTCGCCCGGCTGCACGCGTTCCATTTCCGACGGATCGGTGATCACGCGCACCGGACCGGCGCCGATCTTCTGGCCGATCGCGCGGCCCGAGGCCAGCACGGTGCCGGACGATTTCAGCTTGAAGCGCTGCTGCACGTCGGTGGCTTTCTGCTGCGACTTCACGGTCTCAGGACGCGCTTGCAGGATATACAGCTTGCCGTCGCGGCCATCCTTGCCCCACTCGATGTCCATCGGGCGGCCGTAGTGGTTTTCGATGATGACGGCATACTTGGCCAGCTCCACCACTTCCTGGTCGTTCAGCGAGTAGCGGTTGCGCAGTTCGACCGGCACGTCGACAGTCTTCACCGAACGGCCAGCCTTGGCTTCCGAAGTGAATTCCATCTTGATCAGCTTGGAACCGATGTTGCGGCGGATGACAGGCGATTTGCCTTTTTCCAGCATCGGCTTGTGGACGTAGAACTCGTCCGGATTCACGGCGCCCTGCACCACGGTCTCGCCGAGGCCGTAGCTGGAGGTCACGAACACCACATCCTTGAAGCCGGACTCGGTGTCGATGGTGAACATCACGCCCGCTGCGCCCAGGTCGGAACGCACCATGCGCTGCACGCCGGCCGACAGCGCCACTTCGGCGTGGGTGAAGCCTTTGTGCACGCGGTAGGAAATCGCGCGGTCGTTGTACAGGGAGGCGAACACGTGCTTCATCGCGTCCAGCACGTTGTCGATGCCGACCACGTTCAGGAAGGTTTCCTGCTGGCCTGCGAAGGACGCATCCGGCAAGTCTTCGGCGGTTGCCGAGGAACGCACGGCGAACGACACTTCGGTCGATGAATCGGCCACCAGTTTTTCGTAGAAGGTCTTGATTTCCGCTTCCAGGCGAGGCTGGAACGGCGTATCGATGATCCACTGGCGAATCTCGGCGCCGGCTTGCGCCAGCGAGCGCACGTCGTCGATGTTCAGATCGGACAGGCGGTCGGCGATGCGATCGGCCAGCGACTTGCCGCCGGCTTCGCTGTAGGACAGGAAGTCGCGGAAAGCCTGCGCCGTGGTGGCAAAGCCACCCGGCACGCGCACGCCGGCTCCCGCCAGCTGGCTGATCATCTCGCCGAGAGATGCGTTCTTGCCGCCGACGGATTCGACATCCGTCATTCGCAAGTGTTCAAACGAGGCAACGTAGACTGCTTCGTTGTTTTGCTCCTTCAATGCTGCGTTGGACATAATTACACCTTTTTGATGATAGAAATCTTCCAGCGAGGCGCAGACTTGTTTCTTGTTATTCTGTTCGTCGTGCAGCACAATCTAACCATAGTCTTTCATTCTACAGCCTGTGGCGCGAATTGACGAACCACAATACAAGATAGCTTCCTCTACATGACACAAGAACAACGACCACAATTGCCCTCCGCCGCCCGCACCGTCTTTTTTGTTTCGGACGGAACCGGCATTACCGCCGAAACCTTTGGTCACTCCGTGCTGACCCAGTTCGAGCTGCGCTTCCGCCAGGTGCGGCTGCCTTTCATCGATACGCTGGACAAGGCGCACGACGCGGTACGCAAGATTAACGACGCTTTTGCGACTGACGGTCAACGCCCGATTATCTTTTCCACGCTGGTGAAGACGGAGTTGTCGGATATCATTCGTCTATGCAAGGGCATGTATATGGACATGTTCCAGACATTTGTCGCCCCGCTAGAACAAGAGTTGGGCGTAAAGTCGACGCACACCATCGGCCGTTCGCACAACATCGTCGACAGTGAGGAATACAAGAACCGTATCGAGGCGATTAATTTCTCTCTGGCACATGATGATGGCCAGTCGCACAAAAATCTGTCGTCGGCGGATGTGATTCTGGTGGGCGTGTCGCGCTCGGGCAAGACGCCGACCAGCTTGTATCTGGCCATGCAGTACGGCATCAAGGCCGCCAACTATCCGCTGATTCCGGACGATTTCGAGCGCGGCAAGCTGCCGTCGTCGCTGTATGAATTCAAGTCCAAGATTTTCGGCCTGACCATCACGCCGGAGCGCTTGAGCGAGATCCGCAACGAACGGCGCGCGGGCAGCAAATACGCCTCGCTGGAGAATTGCCGCTACGAGGTGAACGAGGCGGAACTGATGATGAAGCGTGAAGGCATCCGCTGGCTGTCGTCCACCACCAAATCGATCGAGGAAATCTCGACGACGATCCTGCAAGAGATCAAGCCGGATCGCCGCGAGTATTAAGCACTAGGCGCGTTCGCGCCCATACACGCGATGCCGTGCCAGCACGGCTTTGAAACGCGCCAGCGCTTCCGCCGCATCGGCGCTGTCGGCCACGATCACGCCGGGATCGGCCTTGTTGCGCGGGATCCTGGCCGCCTTCAGCAATTCGGCGCCATTCCCCAGCGCCAGTATCGGCTTGTCATGCTGATACTGTAGCTTGAGGAATTCCAGCACCTGCGCGTCGCCCACAAACACCGGGCTGTCCGCCACCACCACGCCATCCCACAACACCGACGGCGCGGTTTCGAAACTGATTTCCACATCGAGCGGCGCATCGTCGCTGGCGGCGAGCGGGCCAATACGCGCGGAGATCAGGCGCGGCACGGCGCCATCGTCCAGCAGCGACGCATACAGCTTGCGCACCTGCGCGCCATCCGCGCCCTTCCCCACCACGATCGCCACGCGCCGCGTGCGCACTCCCAGCGTGCCGGGATGCGCGAACAGCGACAAGGCCGGCGACGGCGGGTACTCGTGCGGCGGCTTGTCCGTGGACAGCGGAAGCGGCGGCGGCAAAGACATGCCCAAACCATCGGCCACCGCGCCGGCCAGCCGGTCATCGATATTGCGCAGCAGCGCAAGCGTGCGGCTACGCACGGCCGGCGTCTGCACCCGCGTGAGCTCGAAGCGGAACGCGTCGATGATATGGCGCTGCTCCATCGCGCTCTGGCTGATCCAGAACAGGCGCGCCTGCGAATAGTGGTCGGCAAACAGCTCCGGCTTGCCGCGCACCTCGTTGCCCTTTGACGCCTCCGGCTCGCTGACAAAACCCCGCGTCCCCACCTGGAACGGGCAGCCGCCGGCCAGCGAATTGGGCTCGTAGCTCACACGCCCGCGGTTGATCTGCTGCCGGTGAAAGCCATCGCGCTGGTTGTTATGGATCTGCGCCACCGGCGTGTTGATCGGGATTTCGTGGAAGTTCGGGCCGCCGAGCCGGGTGATCTGCGTATCGATGTAGGAGTGCAGCCGTCCTTGCAGCAGCGGATCGTTGGTGAAGTCGATGCCCGGCACCACATGGGCCGCGCAAAACGCCACCTGCTCGGTCTCGGCAAAGAAGTTATCCGGATTCCGGTCCAGCACCATCTTGCCGACCGGGCGCACAGACACCAACTCCTCCGGCACGATCTTGGTCGGGTCGAGGATATCGAAGGGGAACTGCGCCGCCTGTTCTTCGGTGAACAGTTGCAGACCCAGCTCCCACTCGGGGAACTGGCCGCTGTCGATGGCTTCCCATAAATCGCGCCGGTGATAATCCGGATCGGCACCGGCAATGCGCACCGCTTCGTCCCACACCAGCGAATGCGTGCCGGCCATGGGCGTCCAGTGGAATTTGCAGAACAGCGGGGTGCCCCTGTCATTCACCAGCCGGAAGGTATGCACGCCAAAGCCCTGCATCATGCGATAGCTGCGCGGGATGGCGCGGTCTGACGTATGCCACAACAGCATGTGCGCGATCTCGGGGCTGAGCGAGGCAAAGTCCCAGAAGGTATCGTGGGCGCTGGCCGCCTGCGGCATGCCGTTGTGCGGCTCGGGCTTGACCGAGTGGATCAGGTCCGGAAACTTCATCGCGTCCTGAATGAAGAACACCGGGATATTATTGCCGACCAGATCCCAGTTGCCGTCGTCGGTATAAAACTTGGCGGCGAAACCGCGCACGTCGCGCACCGTGTCGGCCGAACCACGCTCGCCAGCCACGGTGGAGAAGCGCACAAACACCGGCGTGCGCTTGCCGGCCGCCGCAAACGGCGCGGCGCGGGTGATGGCTCGCAGGTCTTCATAGCTTTCAAAATACCCATGCGCAGCAGAGCCGCGCGCGTGTACTACGCGCTCGGGAATGCGCTCATGATCGAAGTGCGTGATCTTCTCACGCAGGATGAAGTCTTCCATCAGCGTCGGGCCGCGCAGGCCCGCCTTCAGCGAATCCTGATTGTCGGCCACCGGCACGCCCTGATTAGTGGTCAGTTCGCGGCCGGTGTCGTCGACGCGCACGCGATCCAGCGGCCGGTTGATGGCGTTGTCGCCGATGTCCGGCTGGCCATCGCCGACCTTTTCCGAGGCGATGGTTTCGGTGCTGGTGCTGGCGGTGACGATGGGCGTGGGCGGCGTGTGGGTCTCGCCCGCATGCGGCGTGTAGGCCGCTTCGCCATACTCCAGCGGCTTGGTGGAATTGAACGGCATTTCGGCCGCCAGGGCCTCGTCGCCGGTGACCTTTTCCAACAGCTGTCCGGCGATGGGATTGGGCGGCCCGAGACGCGTGGGATGCGGCGGTGCGGCTGGTCCGGCCACTGTGCTCAGTACCGATCCGGCGCCATCCACCGCACCGCCGTTGTTGTTCTTACGTTTAGCCATCTCGCACCTCCTTTGGTTGGACAGAGGATCGAGTGTGCGAGTGTTATGGCTGGCTGTTTTTGATCGCGCTCAGAAGAAGTGCTGCCAATCCGCCAGCCAGGCCGGGAACTCTTCCACCGGCATGGGCTTGGCGATGTAGTAGCCCTGGGCATAGGTGCAGCCCAGGCCTTGCAGGAAGTCCCAATCCTGTTTGGTCTCGACGCCAACCGCCACCGACTTGCGGTCAAGGTTGCGCGCCAGGCCAAGGCAGGAGCGCAGCACGGTGCCGATGGCGGCGCGCTTGGAGGCGCCATCGACGAAGCTGCGGTCGATCTTCAGTTCGGAGAATGGAATGCGCGCCAGCAGCTGCAGGTTGCTGCGCCCGGTGCCGTAGTCGTCGATCGCGAGGCCAAAGCCTGTCATGCGCAGGCGCAGCAGGCGTTCGAGGAAGTGCGGATCTGTGCTGAGCACCGCCGATTCGGTCATTTCAAACGTGATGTAGTCGGCCATGATGCGGTGCCGCTCCAGGCAGGCCGCGATCTGTTCCATGAACTGCGCATGCGCCAGCGTGGTGTGGTCGACGTTGATCGACACCGAAATCGGCACGCCATGATCGTGCAGCGCGCGGCAGGCCGCCACCGATTTTTCGATCATGGTCCAGTCGAGAAAATCGACGCGGCGGTTGTCTTCCAGCGCCTGCATGAAGGAGGCCGGTCCCAGCACGCCATGCAGCGGATGGCGCCAGCGCGCGAACATTTCCAGGCCTTTGACCTGGCCGGTCTCCAGCTCGATCTTGGGCTGGAAGAAGGGATCGAATTCGCCCGCCTGCAAGCCTTTTCCCACGTCGGCAAACGACAGCTGCGGCGTCTGCGGCTGCGTGCCGCGTCCATCGCCGGGCTGCAGGTAGTTGTTGATCAGCGCGAGCAGGCGGCCGCCGATCACCGGTTTGCCGATCGCGCCCAGTACGTTGACGCCATATGCCAGTCCCATGGTCTCCACCGAGAACAGCACGGCGTTGGTTTGCGCACCCACCACGATCACGCCGGCCTTGCAGCGCGCTTCGCCGAGACGGCGTATCAGTTCCAGCGCATCCATGCCGGGCAAGGCCAGGTCGATGATGGCGATGTCCACCGCCGGCGTGATGCCGGCGCTGAAATGACGCAGTGCGGTGTGGCCGTCCGGTGCCTGCGTGATATGCCCGACGCCGGCGTGGACCAGGATATCGGCCAGCGCATGGCGTTGTACCTGATCCCCTTCGGCTACCAGAAAGTGCAACTGCGCGATATCCATGAGGGCTCCCGTGTTTGCTTACGTCTGATTCTGCCTGACTTGCTCGAAAAAGCAAACTGCCGCGCAAGCGGCGACGTTGAGCGATTCAACCTGCCCAAGGTGCGGGATCACCACCTTGTGCGTGGCCAGCGACAGCAGGTCGTCCGCCACGCCCTGCCCTTCGTGGCCGAAGATCCAGGCCACCGGCTGGCGCAGGTCGATGTCGTACAGGCGCTGCGCCGCGTAGCCGCTGGTGGCCAGCGTTGGGATGCGCGCATTGCGCACCAGCTCCGCCAGATCGACGTTCTCAAAGATGTCGAGCACAAAGTGCGCGCCCATGGCGGCGCGCAGCACTTTGGGCGACCAGCAGACCGCCGAACCGGCGCTGCAATACACCTGTTTGATGCCGGCCGCCGCCGCGCTGCGCAGGATGGAGCCCATATTGCCCGGGTCCTGCACACCGTCCAGCAGCACCGCCGATACGCTCAGCGGCTCGCTCGCCGCGCGTTCCGGCGTAGCGACCTGGAACATCACGCCGACGCCGTGCTCCACCTGGCTGACAGCGTTGTACAGCGCATCCGGCAGGGCCAGCACGTGCGCGCGCTGCGCTTCCAGCCGGCCGACGATGTCCATCACTTCCGGATTCTGCAGCGAGCCTTCACTGACCACGCACTGCTCCGGCAAACCGCGCAGCTGCAGGTACGACTGGCACAGGTGCACGCCGTCCAGCAGCGTACGGCCGGCCTTGCGGCGCGCCTGCTGGCTGCCGGCCAGCTTGACCAGTTCCTTGTATTGCGCGTTGTCGCGCGAAGTGATGGTCTTCATGCCAGGCCTCCGGCGCGCAGCGAGAACACTTCGATCACTTCGCGCACCGGCGCAAAGGAGCGGCGATGCACCGGCGAAGCGCCGTGCTCGCGCAGGCGCTCAAGGTGCAGCGCGGTGCCGTAGCCTTTGTGCTGGTCGAAGCAGTATTGCGGGTACTGCGCGTGCAGCGTCACCAGCGCGGCATCGCGCGCGGTTTTGGCGAGGATGGAGGCGGCGGAAATGGCCTCCACCTTGTCGTCGCCGCCGACGATGGCGATGCTCTGGATTTTCATCACCGGGCAGCGGTTGCCGTCGATCAGGGCCAGCGTCGGCACGGTCTTCAACGCTTCCACCGCGCGGCGCATGGCTAGCATGGAGGCATGCAGGATATTCAGCTTGTCGATTTCGTCTTCCGACGCCTGGGCGATGGCCCATGCCAGCGCCTGCGCCTTGATCATCGGCGCCAGCATGTCGCGCTTGGCTTCATTGAGTTTCTTCGAATCGCGCAGGCCGGCGATGGGCCGCGACGGGTCGAGGATGACGGCGGCGGCAAACACCGGGCCGGCCAGCGGCCCGCGGCCCGCCTCGTCCACGCCGCAGATGATTTCGTCCGGCGATTCCGGCAGGTCGTCGAACAAGCCGAGATTTTGGTTCTTCACTTTCGTCCTTCAATAACGCGCAGCACGGCGGCTGCGCTCTCCGCCGCGCTGTTGCGCAGCAGGCTATGGTGCATGTCTGTGAAGCGCTGCGTCAGCCGCAGGCGATGCGGAGCGTCGCTCAGCTGCTTCCACATGGCTTCCGCCAGCGCCTCCGGATTGGCTGCATGCTGCAGCAGTTCCGGCACCAGGAATTCGCGCGCCAGAATGTTCGGCAAACCGATCCACGGCTGGTAGCCGAAGTGGCGCAGGATCTGCCATTCCAGTTCCATCATCTTATACGCGATCACCATCGGCTTCTTGAACAGCGCTACTTCCAGCGAAGCCGTGCCGGAGGCCACCAGCACCGCGTCGGCAGCCGCAATCGCGGTGTGCGACTGGCCGTCCAGCAGCTTGATTTCCACGTCCTGCAAGCCGGCTTGCGCCACCAATTGCAGGAAGTACTGCTTCTGCCGTTCGCCCGCCATCGGCGCGACGAAGCGCAGGGTGCTGTCGCGCGCCTTGAGCAGCCTGGCCGCCTGCATGAAGGCTACGGTGTTGTACTTGATCTCCGACATGCGGCTGCCCGGCATGATGGTGACCACGTTGGCGTTTTCCGGAAATCCCAGCGCGCGCCTGGCGGCGTTTTCGTCCGGCGTCATCGGAATCAGCTCGGCCAGCGGATGGCCGACATAGCTTACCGGCACGCCGGCCTGCTTGTAGATCGCTTCCTCGAACGGGAACACCACCAGCATGTGCGACACGGCCCGGATGATTTTCTTGATGCGGCCACCGCGCCAGGCCCAGATCTGCGGGCCGATGTAGTGCACGGTCGGGATGCCGGCCGCCTTCAGCTGCTCTTCCAGCCCCAGGTTGAAGCCCGGGTAGTCGGCGCCGATGAAGGCGGCCGGGCGTTCGGCCAGCAACTGGTCGCGTAGCTGGTTCTGGATGCCTTTCAGTTCGCGATAGCGCATCAGCACCGGCAGCAGGCCGCGCACGGTCAGCTGATCCATCGGCCAATGCGATTCGAAACCGTGTTCCATCATCGCCGGGCCGCCGATGCCGTGGAAGCGCGCGTCCGGCAGATGCGGACGCAGGCCGGAAAGCAAACGAGCCGCCAGCATGTCGCCGGACGGCTCGCCTGCTACCAGTGCGATGGATGGGCCGCGCCCTGTCGCCAGCATCGCCTCGCCGGCAGCGGCGCCACCGGCCTGCGCGGCCGGGGCGTCGTGCTGCGGCGAATTAACGGACGATGCCACGGCTGGCCGTATCGAGGAATTCGCGCATGGCGCGCATATGCAGCGCCACGTCGGCCGGCACCGCCGCCTCTTCGGCGATCAGCGCCGCCTTGGCTTCTTCCAGCGTGAGGCCGGAGCGGTAGATGATCTTGTAGGCCGCACGAATGCCGTTGATCTGCTCGCGCGTGAAGCCGCGGCGTTTCAAGCCTTCGATATTGACGCCGTGGGCCGCCGCCGGATTCCCATTCAACAGCACAAACGGCGGCACGTCCTGGGTCAGCGAGGTGCTCATGCCGACAAACGCGTGAGGGCCGATCTTGCAGAACTGGTGCACATTGGCGAAGCCGCTCATGATCACCCAGTCGCCGATCTCGACGTGGCCGGCGATCTGCGCATTGTTCGAGAAGATAGTGTTGCTGCCCACCGTGCAGTCATGCGCCAGGTGGACGTAGGCCGAGATCCAGTTGTCGTTGCCCAGCGACGTCACGCCCTTGTCCTGCACCGTACCGGTGTTGAAGGTGCAGAATTCGCGGATGGTGTTGCGGTCGCCGATGGTCAGGCGGGTCGGCTCGCCCTTCCACTTCTTGTCCTGCGGCGCGGCGCCGATCGACGAGAACTGGAAGAACTTGTTGTCGCTGCCAATAGTGGTATGGCCTTCGATCACCACATGCGGGCCAACCACCGTGCCGGAGCCGATGGTCACGTCCGGACCGATCACCGAATATGGGCCAATTTCTACGCTGTCGTGCAGCTCGGCCTTGCTGTCGACGATGGCGGTGGCATGGATTTTTGCCATGATGATTAACCCGCTGGCTGCGAAGCGTCGGTAGCGCTACGGATGGTGCACATCAGTTCCGCTTCCACCGCCACCTGGCCGTCGACCGAGCCGACCGCCTTGTACTTCCAGATGCCGCGCGCGTTGCGCAGGATTTCAACGTCCATGCGCAGCTGGTCGCCAGGACCCACAGGGCGCTTGAAGCGCGCGCCGTCGATGCCGACGAAGTACACCACCGAGTTCTCGTCCGGTTTCAGGTTCATGGTCTTGAACGACAGCAGGGCCGCGGTCTGCGCCATCGCCTCGATCATCAGCACGCCCGGCATGACCGGCTTGTGCGGGAAGTGGCCGTTGAAAAATTCTTCGTTCACGGTCACGTTCTTGATGGCGGTGATGGATTTGCCCTCTTCGTACGAAATCACGCGGTCCACCAGCAGCAGCGGGTAGCGGTGCGGCAGGTAGGATTTGATCTCGCAGATATCCATGGTTTTGGAGGTTTCGGTAGTGGTCATGATTCGTCTTCTTCTGATTTCGTCTTAATGATTTTTTCAAGCGCGCGGATTTTATCGCGCATGGTCGACAGGTTGCGCACAATGACCGCCGACTTTTCCCAGTCGGCGTTCTTGGCCAGCGGGTAGAAGCCGGTGTACTGCCCCGGCTCCAGGATCGAGCGCGATACCATGCTGCCCGAACCCACATGCACCTTGTCGACAATGGTCAGATGGCCCAGCACCATGGCCGCGCCGCCGAAGGTGCAGTACTTGCCGATCTTCGCGCTGCCGGCCACGCCGACGCAGCCGGCCATCGCCGTGTGCGCGCCGATGTGGCAGTTATGGCCGATCTGGATCTGGTTATCCAGCTTCACGCCGTCTTCGATAATCGTATCGGCCAACGCGCCACGGTCGATGGTGGTGTTGGCGCCGATATCCACGTCGTCGCCGATCATCACGCGGCCGGTCTGCGGGATCTTGATGTAGACGCCGCCCTCGTTGGCAAAGCCAAAGCCGTCGGTGCCGATCACCGCGCCGGAGTGGATGATGCCGCGCTTGCCGATCTGGCAGTAGGCGTGGAAAGTCACGTTGGCGAACAACTGCGTCTCCGCGCCGATCACCGCCTCGCGGCCGATGAAGCAGCCGGCACCGATCACCGCGCCCTCTTCGATCACGGCGCCGTCCTCGATCACTACACGCGGACCGATGTGGGCCGACGGCGCGATCTGGGCGCTGTCCGCCACCACGGCGGTGGCATGCACGCCAGCCGGCGGCATGATGGCCGTCAGCGAGGCGAAATACTGCGCCGCGCGGGCGAAGTACACATAAGGATTCGGAACGACGATGCGCGCGCCGCTGTAGCCGGCCGCGATGAATGCGTCATCGGCGGCCGACACGATCAGTGCCGCCGCCTTGCTCTGCAGCGCTTGCGCGCGCAGTTTGCTATTGCTGAGAAAGCTGATGTGCGAAACGCCGGCATCAGTCAGCGGCGCAATCCCGGTCACTTCCAGGTTTGCATCGCCCGCCAACTGTCCGCCCAAGCGTTCGACCAATGCTCCTAGTCGAGTGCCCATCGGGTGATCCAATCTCTTTATTTATCTTTATTTATCTTTGTCTAAAGCCGCCAGCACCTTGTCGGTGATGTCGATGCGGTTGCTGGCCCAGACCGCGTCCTGCAGCACGATGTCAAAGCCTTCCACGCTGGCCAGCTGCTTGATGATCTTGGTGGCTTTTTCCGAAATCGCCTGGCGCTCTTCGTTGGTGCGCTGGCTGACGTCCTCGCGGAATTCGCGCTGGCGGCGCTGGTATTCCTTATCGAGTTCGAACACGTCGCGCTGGCGCTTGACGCGATCGGCTTCGCTCAGGGTCGGCAGGTCTTTTTCCAGCTTTTCCGAGGCGGTCTTCAGGCGGCCGGCCATGTCGGCCATGGCTTTTTCGCGCGACTTGAATTCTTCCTTGAGCTTTTCCTCGGCCAGCTTGGCCAGCTTGGATTCGTTATAGATGCGCTCAGGGCTGATCCACGCGATGCGCGACACCGAGGTCTGAGCCTGCACCGGCGCCAATGAACACCAGCCCAGTGCAAGCGCGGCGAGATATTTGGTCATGGTAGCGGATGCAGTCTTCAACTTATTTCTCCGAAATAAAAATTAGTGCCCAAAATCATCAGAAACCGCTACCCATCTGGAACTGGAAGCGTTCCAGGCGGTCGCCGGTCTTGGCATTCAGGGGCTTAGCATAACTCAGTCTCAGGGGACCGACCGGGGAAATCCAGCTGATACCCAGACCGCCCGAATAACGCAGCTGCTGCAGGCGCATCTTCTCGCCTTCCTGGTAGACCTGGCCGCCGTCGACAAAGCCGAACCAGCGCAGGCTGCGGTCCTGGCCCGAACCCGGGAACGGCAGCTGCAGCTCGGCATTGCCGATCAGGCGCGAGGCGCCGCCCAGCGCGTCGCCGTAGCGGGTATCGACCGCGCCCAGCGAGGAGCTGTAGTAGCCGCGCACCGAGCCGATGCCGCCGCCGTAGAAGTTCTTGAACACCGGGTAGGCGCTGTTGCCCAGGCCATGGCCGTAGTCGATCTCGCCCTTCAAGGCCAGCGTGACTTTGGAGAACAGCGGTTTGTACCACTGGTGCTCATACACCGCGCGGTAGTATTTCTGTTCGCCGATCAGGTCCAGCTCCAGGTTGGCGCGCTGGTAGCGGCCGACGGTCGGCGTCAACGCCGAGTCGCGGCTGTCGCGCGCCCACGCCATGGTCAGCGGCACGGCCTTGGTCGAGGCGGTGCCGATACCGGTGGTGGTGCCGTTGATGGTGTTGACGTATTCCTGGAAGCGGATCGGCGAGGTGGCGTCGGTGGTGATCTTCGAGCTTTCCAGACCGATGCCGAAGAATACGGTGTCCACTTCCGAGAACGGCACGCCGTAGCTGATGCGGCCACCCACCTGCTTGATGGTGTAGTAACCGATGTTGACCGCCGGCGGCTGCTGCGTGCGCAGATACAGCTCGTAGCCGCGCGAGACGCCGTCGTCGGTGTAGTAAGGGTCGGTCTGCGAGAACGAGATCGTGCGGCTGTACTTGGAGGTGTTCAGCTCGAGGCCCACGGTGGTGCCCGAACCGGCAAAGTTGGCCTGCTGGATCGCCGCCTGGAACGAGAATTTCTCCGACTGCGAGAAGGCGCCGCCGATCTGGAAGTTACCGGTCGGTTTTTCGGTCACGGTCAGGTTGACGTCCACCTGGTCGGACGTGCCCTGCGCTTCCGGCGTGTCGATGGTCACGTCCTTGAAATAGCCCAGGCGGTCGACGCGGTCGCGCGACAGCTTGATCTTGTTGGCGTCGTACCAGCTCGATTCGAACTGGCGGAACTCGCGGCGGATCACCTCGTCGCGGGTGGTGGTGTTGCCGGCGATGTTCATGTGGCGCACGTAGGCGCGCTTGCCCGGATCGATGAAGAAGGTGAACGACACTTCGCGCTTCTCGCGGTCGATGTCCGGGTTGGCGTTGACGTTGGCGAAGGCGTAGCCGAAGGTGCCCAGGCGGTCCGAAATCAGCTTGTTGGTGGCGGTCAGGCGCTCGCCCGAATAGACTTCGCCTTTTTTCAGCAGCACCAGCCCGCGCAGCTCTTCCTCGCGGCCGAAGGTCTCGCCCTCGAACTTAATATCCTTGACGTTGTACTTCTCGCCTTCGGTGATGTTGATGGTGATGTAGATGTCCTTCTTGTCCGGCGTGATCGACACCTGAGTCGAGTCGATGTTCATCTCGATGTAGCCGCGATTCAGGTAATAGGACTTGAGCGATTCGATATCGCCGGTCAGCTTGGTCTTGGAGTACTGGTTGGCCTTGGTGTACCACGAGAACCAGCCGCCGGTGTTCAGCGCCAGCTGTTCTTTCAGCTCCTTGTCCGAGAATACCTTGTTGCCGACGATGTTGATCTCTTTGATCTTGGCGACCTCGCCCTCGTCCACCGCCAACGTGATGTTGACGCGGTTACGCTCGATCGGCGTGACGGTGGTGACCACCTTCACGCCATACAGGCCGTGCGACAGATACTGGCGCTTCAATTCCTGCTCGGCGCGGTCGACCGACGCCTTGTCGAAAATCTTGGTCTCGCCCACGCCGATGTCTTTCAGCGCCTTGACCAGGGTGTCTTTTTCAAATTCCTTGGTGCCGGTGAATTCCACCTTGGCGATGGCCGGACGTTCCTCGACCAGCACCACCAGCACCTGGCCATCCTTTTCCAGCTTCACATCCTTGAAGAATCCGGTGGCATACAGCGCCTTGATGGCGGTGACGGATTTGTCGTCGTTGAAGGTTTCGCCAACGCGAACCGGCAAATAGCTGAAGACCGTACCGGCTTCCGTACGCTGAATCCCTTCGACGCGGATATCTTTGATGACGAATGGATCGATCGCCATGGCGCTACCGCTGCACAGCGCCAGGACAGCGGCGCCGATCAGGCTGCGGCGCAAGGAAGTTGAAGTAATACGGTCAGAATATAATTTCATCGGGTTCAATGGCTAAATCAACGGGAACTACTACAACAACCGGGCAACGTCGTTAAACACCGCAAGCAGCATTAATGTCAGCAGCAAACCCATGCCCAGACGCTGCGCGATTTCCCCAACGCGCTCCGGCACAGAACGCCCAGTTAAAACTTCCAGCGAATAATACAGCAAATGCCCGCCATCCAGAACGGGAATTGGCAGCAAATTCATAACGCCTAAACTAATGCTGATGAAGGCGATAAAGCTCAAATAGCTGGCCAGACCCATGCGCGCGGTCTGCCCGGCATAATCGGCGATGGTGATCGGACCGGTGACGTTTTTGAGCGAAGCCTCGCCGGTGATCATCTTGCCGATCATTTTCAGCGTCATCGTACAAGTGTCCCAGACCTTGGCAACCGCCTTGCCGACGGCCGCAATCGGGGACGATGGCACGTTGATCATATCCGGCAGCAGCGCGACGTACGCGCCGATCTTACCGACTGTTACAGTTCCTTTGCTGGTCTTTGCCTGCTCCGCCTGAGGCGCCATGTCGAGAATCAGCGGCTGGCCAGCGCGCAGCAAGGCCACTTGCACAGTCTTGCCGGCCGAGGCGCGGATGATGTCGATGAAGGCAATGCCGTCGGCCACCACCACGCCGTCAACGGCGGTCAGCAGGTCGCCGGCTTGCAGGCCGGCGCGTTCGGCCGGGCTGCCCGGCATCACCTGCTGCACCACCGGCGCCGGACGCGAGACGCCCACGCCCAGCTGGCCCGGCACGTCGCCTTCCAGATCCAGGCCTTCCAGCGCGGATGCCGGCACGGTGGCGGCCACGCGGCCCTGCCCTGCGCGCTCCACGGCAAGGCGCAACTCGTGCTTGTCGATGGCGGACTGGATGAACTGCCAGCGCAGCTCGGACCACACCTGCACCGGCTGGTCGTTGATGGCGGTGATCACGTCGCCGCTTTGCAGGCCGGCGCGCGCCGCCTTGCCGCCGGCGGTGACGCTGATTTTGCTGCTTGGTTCTTCAATGCCGTGCATGAACAGGCCGGCGAACAGCACGATGGCGATCAGGAAGTTGGCGGCCGGGCCGGCGGCCACGATGGCGATGCGCTTCCACACATTCTGGCGCGTGAACTCGCGCTGGAGGTCCGCTTCCGGCAGGCCGCTCAGGTCGCCCTCGCGGCCATCCAGCATTTTGACGTAGCCGCCCAGCGGCAGCGCGGAGATGGCCCATTCGGTCTGGTCCGGCCCGAAACGGCGCGACCACACCACTTTGCCCATGCCGACCGAGAAGCGCAGTACTTTCACCCCGCACCAGCGCGCCACCAGGTAGTGCCCCAGTTCGTGGAAGATGATCAGGGAGCCCAGGCAGACGATGAACGCCAGCGCGGTTTGCAGGAAGTTCATTTTGCCAGTCCGGCGATATGGGTTTCAGCGGCGGCGCGGGCGGCGGCGTCTTGCGCCATCACCGCTTCGATGCTGTGGGCCGCGCCGTGCGGCAGCGCGTCCACCACATGGCCGATCACGCGGTCGATCTGGCGGAAGCCGATCTTCAGATCGAGGAAGGCTTGCACCGCCACCTCGTTGGCCGCGTTCAGCAGGGCCGGCGCGGTGCCGCCGGCGCGCAGCGCGTCGAAGGCCAGCGCCAGGCATGGGAAGCGGTTGAAGTCCGGCTTCTCGAATTGCAGCGTGGCGATCTGGGTCAGGTCCAGCTGCGCCACGCCGGAAGCGATGCGCTCCGGGTAGGCCAGCGCGTGGGCGATGGGCGTGCGCATGTCCGGGTTGCCCAGTTGCGCCAGCACCGAGCCGTCGACATAGGACACCATGGAATGGATCACCGACTGCGGGTGGATCACCACTTCGATCCGCTCGGCCGGCGCGCCGAACAGCCAGTGCGCCTCGATCACTTCCAGGCCTTTGTTCATCATGGTGGCCGAATCGACCGAAATCTTGCGGCCCATCGACCAGTTCGGGTGCTTGCAGGCCTGCTCCGGCGTCACCGCATCCAGCGTGGCGACGTCGCGCGTCAGGAACGGGCCGCCGGAAGCGGTCAGCAGGATCTTGGCGACACCGGCCGCCGCGTCGCGCACCGCCGGCACCTTGCCGCCAAACTGCGGCATGGACTGGAAGATGGCGTTATGTTCGGAGTCGATCGGCAGCAGCACCGCACCCGATTCGTGCACCGCGTCCATGAACAGCTGACCGGACATGACCAGCGCTTCCTTGTTCGCCAACAGTACCTTCTTGCCGGCGCGCGCCGCGGCCAGCGTGGGCGCCAGGCCGGCCGCGCCGACGATGGCGGCCATTACGCTGTCGACTTCCGGTGCGCTGGCGATGCCGCACAGGGCTTGCTCGCCCCACTCCACTTCGGTCTTGACGCCGGCGGCGCGCAGCAGCGCGGCCAGCCGGTCGGCGGCGGCGGCGCTGCCCACCACCGCGCGCGCGGGACGGAACTGCACGCATTGCGCGGCCAGTTCATCGACGCGGCCATGTGCCGACAAGGCGTAGACGGAATAGCGGTCCGGATGGCGCGCCACCACGTCCAGCGTGGATACGCCGATGGAACCGGTAGCGCCTAAGACGGTAATACGTTGCATGATTAAACGACTTTCAGAGCCAGGACGTGACCAGCGCCGCCATCGGCAGCACCGGGATCAGCGCGTCCACACGATCGAGCACACCGCCGTGGCCGGGCAGCAGGTTGCTGCTGTCCTTCATGCCGGCGCGGCGCTTGAGCGCGGATTCAAACAGGTCGCCAATGACCGAGAACATCACGATCACCAGCAGGATCAACAGCGTCAGGCCCCAGCCGAAGCGGGCGTGCAGCTTGTAGCTAAAGGTGTCTTGCAGCCACGGCGCGGCGGAGTCGGCCAGCAGCACAGAGATCACAGCGATGACCAGCACCGCGATCGCGCCGCCAATCGCGCCTTCCCACGATTTGCCCGGCGAGATGGTCGGCGCCAGCTTGCGCTTGCCGAAGGCCTTGCCGGAGAAATAGGCGCCGATGTCGGCGATCCACACCAGCACCATCACCGACAGCAGGTACAGCGGCGAATGCAGGTACAGGCCGACGATGGCAAAGAAGGCCGCGAACACGGCAAAGGTAAAGGTAATCGCCAGCGACCAGTTGGCCGCGCCGCCCATTTGCGGCAGGCCCAGGCCCAGCGTGGGCGCGTAGCGGATGATCCACAGCAGCGCGGCCACGCCATACAGCGCGTTGACCGAACCCGGCTTGGCCGAATACATCAGCGCCACGAACAGCAGGCCGCCGACGAAGCCGGCGACGCGGGCCTTGCCCTCGGCCAGGCCGAACAGGCGCGCGCCCTCCCACACGGCGGCGCCGACAAACAGCGTCACCACCAGGGCAAACGCGGGGAAATAGTTGAAGAACAGGACCGGCAGCAGCACCGCCAGCAACGCCACAGCGGTAATAATCCTCGTTTTCAGCATCAGTTTGTCTTTTCAGCCAGTTGCGCGCCGGTGCGGCCGAATCGCCGCTCGCGGTGCTGGTAGGAGGCGATGGCCTCGTCGAGACACTCGGCGGAAAAGTCCGGCCAGTAAGTGTCGGTGAAGAACAGCTCGGTATAGGCGAGTTGCCACAACAGGAAATTGGAGATGCGCTGTTCGCCGCCGGTGCGGATGAACAGGTCGGGCTCGGGCGCGTAGGCCATGGCCAGGTGCGGCGCCAGCTGCTCTTCGGTGAAATCGGTGGCGCCCGGGTGGGCTTTGACCATCGCGCCGACGGCTTGCATCACGTCCCAGCGGCCGCCGTAGTTGAAGCAGACGGTCAGGGTCATGCGGGTGTTGGCGGCGGTCTTGCGCTCGGCGGCGGCGATCATGCCTTGCAGCTTGTCGTCGGCGCGGCTGAGGTCGCCCACGACGCGCAGGCGGATGTTATTGGCGTGCAGTTTGGAGACTTCGCGCTCCAGCGCCGTCACGAACAGGCGCATCAGGAGGGACACTTCCTCTTCCGGGCGGCGCCAGTTTTCCGAGCTGAAGGCAAACAGGGTCAGGTATTCGACGCCGCGGCGGGCGCACGACTCGACCACGGTGCGCACGGCTTCCACGCCCTTGACGTGTCCGGCCACGCGCGGCAGGAAGCGCTTGGTGGCCCAGCGGCCGTTGCCGTCCATGATGATGGCCACGTGGCGTGGCACGGCCGGCGCGTCTGGAACCTCGGTAGTCGAACTCGTATATTTCATGAAAACGTTGGTGCCAAAGTATAAAGTATTGCAGGTGTGAGACAAAAAGACAAGACGCCAGCAAACGGACACCGCATAGCGGGCCGCCGGCTGGCGTCCTTGGGTATTACACCGTCAGAACTTCTTTTTCTTTCTCGGCCAGCATTTTGTCGATGTCGGCGATGGCCTTGTCGGTCAGTTTCTGGATGTCGTCGGTGCCGCGGCGCTCGTCGTCTTCCGAAATGGCCTTGTCCTTGACCAGCTTTTTCAGGCCTTCGTTGGCATCGCGGCGGATATTGCGCACGGCCACCTTGGCGTCTTCGCCTTCGCTCTTGACCAGCTTGACCATCTCCTTGCGGCGCTCTTCGGTCAGCGGCGGGGTCGGCACGCGGATCATGTCGCCCTGCGCCGCCGGGTTCAGGCCCAGGTCGGAATCGCGGATCGCCTTCTCGATGGCGGCCGCCATCTTTTTCTCGAATGGCTGCACGCCGATGGTACGGGCGTCCACCAGGGTCAGGTTGGCCACCTGGTTGATCGGGGTCGGGTTACCGTAGTAATCCACCATCACGCTGTCGAGGATACCGGCGTGGGCGCGGCCGGTACGCACCTTGGCCAGGTCGCCACGCAGGGTTTCCAGCGATTTGGCCATGCGTTCTTGCGCACTCTTTTTAACGTCAGCTACGGACATTGCTGCTCTCCTGTTGTATCTAAATTAAACGTGAACCAGTGTACCTTCATCCTCGCCCATGATCACGCGCATCAGCGCGCCCGGCTTGGTGATGGAAAACACTTTGATCGGCAGTTTCTGGTCGCGGCACAGCGCAAACGCGGTGGCGTCCATCACCTGCAGGTGCTTGGCGATCGCTTCGTCGAAGCTGATCGAGCTATACAGCGTGGCGTTCGGGTCTTTCTTCGGATCGGCGGTGTACACACCGTCCACCTTGGTGGCCTTCAGCACGATTTCCGCGCTCACTTCCGAGCCGCGCAGCGCCGCCGCGGTGTCGGTGGTGAAGAACGGGTTGCCGGTGCCGGCCGCGAACACCACGACCTTGCCTTCTTCCAGATATTGCAGCGCTTTCGGGCGCACATAAGGCTCGACCACCTGCTCGATGCCGATGGCCGACATCACGCGCGCGGTGATGCCGACATGGCGCATGGCGTCGGCCAGGGCCAGCGCGTTCATCACGGTGGCCAGCATGCCCATGTAGTCGGCGGTGGCGCGGTCCATGCCTTGCGCACCGGGCGCCACGCCGCGGAAGATATTGCCGCCGCCAATGACGATCGCCAGTTCCACGCCCAGTTTCGCGACCTCGGCCACATCGGCCACCATCCGCTCGATCGTGCCGCGGTTGATGCCGTAAGGGTCATCACCCATCAGGGCTTCGCCGGACAATTTGAGGAGGACACGCTTATAGGCTGGTTTGGACATGAGACGGGGCTCCTATTGATTGGTTGTTCAGGGTATGACTACCGGCGCCTATGATACATCGCCCAACGCCGGACACTGCTGCGGGCTTAAAAAAACGGGCCTCTCGGCCCGTTTTCTTTTATTACGCTCCTTTGGAGGCGGCCATCTGTGCGGCCACTTCCGCTGCGAAGTCGTCTACCTTCTTCTCGATACCTTCGCCCACCACGTACATGGTGAAGGCTTTCACGGTGGTCGATTTTTCTTTCAGCATCTGCTCGATCGATTGCTTGTCGTTCTTCACGAAAGCCTGGTTCAGCAGCGACACTTCTTTCAGGTACTTCTGTACCGAGCCTTCCAGACGCTTGGCGACGATGTCGGCAGGCTGGACTGGCTTGCCGGCGGCCACAGCGGCAGCTGCGTCTTCGTCGGCTTTCAGCTTTGCAACCGAACGCTCTTTTTCGATCAGTTCCGCCGGCACTTGTTCCGACGACAGGGCGACCGGCTTCATTGCAGCGATGTGCATTGCCACGTCTTTACCCACTTGCTCGTCGGCGCCGTCGAATTCCACCATCACGCCGATGCGGGTGCCGTGCAGGTACGAAGCCAGCTTGGCGGTGGTTTCGAAACGCTGGAAACGGCGGATCGACATGTTTTCGCCGATCTTGCCGATCAGGGCCGAACGCACTTCGTCCAGGGTTTTGCCGTCGGCAGCTGGCAGGGCCAGCAGGGCTGCCACGTCGGCCGGGTTCTTTTCAGCCACCAGGCGGGCGGCGGTGTTCGCCAGGTTCAGGAAATCGTCGTTTTTCGCAACGAAGTCGGTTTCCGAGTTCACTTCCACCAGGGCGCCAACGCCGCCGGCGATGTAGGTCGCCACCACGCCTTCGGCGGTGATGCGGCTGGCTGCCTTGCCAGCCTTGCCGCCCAGCTTGACGCGCAGGATCTCTTCCGCACGGGCCATATCGCCTTCGGCTTCGGTCAGTGCTTTTTTGCATTCCATCATTGGCGCGTCGGTTTTCGCGCGCAGTTCGCCTACCATTGCTGCAGTAATCGCTGCCATGTGTTTCTCCTGTATTCGGTATTTCAGTATTCGGTGGGGGTGCTTATGTCAAAAAAAAGGGGAGCTGTTGGCCACCCCTTTTTTTCTTACAGCCTGTCAGAAACGATTAAGCTTGTTCGCTGACTTCGACGAATTCGTCGCCGGCTGCGGCTTTCACCAGCTCAACAACTTCAGCGCCAGCGGCCGAACGGCCTTCCAGGATCGCATCTGCCACGCCGCGGGCGTACAGAGTGATGGCTTTCGACGAGTCGTCGTTACCTGGGATGACGTACTGCACGCCTTCTGGCGAGTGGTTGGTATCGACCACGCCGATCACTGGGATACCCAGTTTAGCGGCTTCGGTGATGGCGCCCTTGTGGTAGCCAACGTCAACGACGAAGATGGCGTCAGGAACGCCGCCCATGTCTTTGATGCCGCCGATCGATTTTTGCAGCTTGGCGATTTCGCGTTGGAACATCAGCGCTTCTTTTTTCGACAGCTTCTCAACCGAACCGTCTTCCAGAGCGGCTTCCATGTCTTTCAGGCGCTTGATCGAGGTCTTGATGGTTTTGAAGTTGGTCAGCATGCCGCCCAGCCAACGCTGGTCAACATAAGGAACGCCTGCGCGCTGGGCTTCAGCAGCGATGATATCGCGTGCTTGACGCTTGGTGCCAACCATCAGGATGGTGCCACGGCTTGCGGCAACCTGTTTCACGTGCTTCATCGCTTCCTGATACATACCCATCGTCTTTTCCAGATTGATGATATGGATCTTGTTGCGGTGACCGAAGATGAACGGTGCCATCTTTGGGTTCCAGAAACGGGTTTGGTGACCGAAGTGGACACCGGCTTCCAGCATTTCGCGCATAGTTACGGACATAATTTACTCCAGGGTTAGTTCTGGAATCCGATCAGTCACCTGTGTAAAGGCACCCTTGTCGACCGGATTCGCGTGTTTAAATTAACGGAATTTACAACATTGCTTAAACCAAATTCAAGCAACCCGAGATTCTACCTCGAAAACAGGGCTGCGGCAAGCGCTCTCACTCTGGGCGCGCGCCCCACCATGGTGCGGCCAGCATAAATGAATGCACCAAAGTGAATCATAGAAAAAATAAATTCGCAGAGGCATCACCATAGCTGCAAATTTTGTAATATCATGCGAGACATTAAAGTTTCGATATATTAACTTTCGCCGCACCCCACCCCACGATCGCGTTCAGCCTGAGAGATCACTATGCCCTTATTGTTAGCTGTCACCCTCGCCGCCGCCATCCAGCCCGCCTGCTCCTGGGACAATCCAGGGCACAATCCGTACACCGGCGGCGCCGCTGCCGCCATCGACCGCTACACCGACATTCCCGAAGCCGTGCGCAGCACGCTCAAGCGCCGCATGGCGGAGGGCCAGTCGGACGACAAGGTCAGCATCACCCGTGACGGCATCGCCGGCAAATACCAGTATGACAGCGCCATCCGCGACATGCACTTTGGCCGCGCCTCGGTGTGCACCACCGTCACCCGCGACAAATGGTCGGCCAGCCGCGACGAACCGGGCGCGGTGTATTGCGTCGATCAGCACTGCATTCTGGTGCCACGCATTTGCGGCAATGTCAGCCGCATCACCCGCAAGGACGAGGCGGTTGCCAAGGCGCCGGCGGCACCGCCGGCCGAAGCCCAGCGCGAAATGCACGCCCCGGTGGAGTTTGCCGATCTGGGCCTGGCCGACGCGCCGCCGCGTGACGACGTCGAACTGGACGATCCGGAAGACCTGGCCCGTCGCGCCGCCTACAGGCGCGCCCTGGGCGCCATCGACAACATCCTCTCGGAAGAAGAGCTGGCCCAAGCCGCCGACGACAGCCGCTACGGCGCCCTGTTCGGCCGTCACCGCATAGATGGGGGCGATGACGACAACTATCAGGCACCCCAGCCAGTGCCGGAAGCCGACACCTGGGCCATGCTGCTGGCCGGCCTGGGCCTGATCGGCTGGCAGGCGCGCCGCCGCGCGCGCAAGGCCGCCAGATAAGCCTGCCGGCGTCAGCCGCACGACAACTCCTCCGTCGTTTATAATTTCGACATATTGCACGCCACGCGCCGCCGCCCTCCAGCGAGCGGCGCGCCGGGCGTGCTCACCGTTTACTTTGCAGATTGCGATTCAATATGTCTATTTCCATCAAAACCGCCGAAGATATCGAAGGCATGCGCATTGCCGGCCGCCTCGGTTCCGAAGTGCTGGACTACATCACGCCGTTCGTCAAACCGGGCGTCACCACCGGCGAACTGGATCGCCTGTGCCACGAATACATGGTCAACGTCCAGGGCACCATTCCGGCGCCGTTGAACTACTGCCCGCCGGGCTACACGCCCTACCCTAAAGCCATCTGCACCTCCGTCAACGACGTGATCTGCCACGGCATTCCGGGCGACAAGGTGCTGAAAAACGGCGACGTGGTCAACCTCGACATCACCGTCATCAAGGATGGCTACCACGGCGACAACAGCCGCATGTTCTTCATTGGCGAACCGTCGATCCTGGCCAGGCGCCTGTCGGAAGTGACTTACGAGTGCATGTGGCTGGGCATCCAGCAAGTCAAGCCGGGCGCCTTCCTGGGCGACATCGGCCACGCCATCCAGCAGCATGCGGAAAAAGCCGGCTACAGCGTGGTGCGCGAGTTCTGCGGCCACGGCATCGGCAAGGTGTTCCACGAAGAGCCGCAGGTGCTGCACTACGGCCGCCCCGGCACCGGCGTCCAGCTGGAAGCGGGCATGGTCTTCACCATCGAGCCGATGATCAACGCCGGCCGCCGCGAAATCCGCGAAATGAACGACGGCTGGACCATCAAGACCAAGGACCGCAGCCTGTCGGCCCAGTGGGAACATATGATCCTGGTGACCGGTACCGGCTATGAAGTGCTGACCCTGTCGGCCGGCAGCCCGCCGCCGCCCGCCTTCATCGCCGGCGGCTCGGCCAAGGCAGCGTAAACCGTGAACGCGGCCGTGATGAAGAAGGAACTGCGCGAACAGCTCAAGCGCCAGCTGAAGGCCGACCGCCAGGTCGTCATTGCCGCGTTCAAGGAAGACGGCAAGCCGGAAAAACTGCTGCGCAGCCTGCGCCAGACGGTCGATGCCGTGCTGTGCACCGCCTGGCACGCGGCCGGTCTGCCGCAGCACACCGCCCTGGTTGGCGTGGGCGGCTACGGCCGCGGCGAGCTGTTTCCCTATTCCGACGTCGACCTGCTGATCCTGCTGGAGCAGGCGCCGGACGCCGGCACCACGGCCAAGCTGGAAGAGCTGGTGCAACTGCTGTGGGATCTGGGCCTGGAGATCGGCCACAGCATCCGTACCGTGGACGAGTGCCTGAGCGAATCGGCGGCCGACATCACAGTGCAGACCAGCCTGCTCGAAGCACGCCTGATCTGCGGCGACGAGCAGCTGTTCGCCGAGCTGCAGGCGCGCTACGATGCCGCCATGGACCCGCGCGCCTTCTTCCACGCCAAAGTGCTGGAGATGAAGCAGCGGCACGCCAAATATGAGGATACCGCCTTCAGCCTGGAACCGAACTGCAAGGAAAGCCCGGGCGGCCTGCGCGACCTGCAGGTGATCCTGTGGCTGGTGAAAGCGGCCGGCCTGGCCAATTCCTGGCGCACGCTGGCCACCAGCGGCCTGATCACGCAGACCGAGGCCAAGCAACTGATGGAAAAGGAACGCGCCTTCAAGGACATCCGCGTGCGCCTGCATCTGCACGCCGGCCGGCGCGAGGACCGGCTGGTGTTCGACGTGCAGACCGCCATCGCCGAATCGCTGGGCCTGCAGGCCACCGGCAGCGGCGTGCACATGCGCCGCGCCAGCGAATACCTGATGCAGCGCTACTACTGGGCCGCCAAGACGGTCACCCAGCTCAACACCATCCTGCTGCAGAACATCGAGGAGCGGCTGTTCCCGCAATCGGGCGAGGCGGTGCGCATCAACGAGCGCTTCAATGACGTCAACGGCCTGATCGACATCGCCGACGACGATACGTTTGAAAAGACGCCATCGGCCATGCTGGAAATCTTCCTGCTGATGACCGAGCGGCCGTCGATCAAGGGCATGACCGCGCGCGCCACCCGCGCGCTGTGGCACGAGCGCTTCAAGATCGATGCGGCCTTCCGCGCCGATCCGGTCAACCGCTCGCTGTTCCTGCGCATCATGCAGGCGCCGGTGGGCGTCATCCACGCGCTGCGCCGCATGAACGATTTGTCGATCCTGGGCCGCTACCTGCCCAACTTCCGCAAGATCGTCGGCCAGATGCAGCACGACCTGTTCCACGTCTACACGGTGGACCAGCACATCCTGATGGTGGTGCGCAATATGCGCCGCTTCACCATGGCCGAGCACGCGCACGAGTACCCGTTCTGCAGCCAGCTGATGGCCAACTTCCCGCAGCCATGGGTGCTGTTCCTGGCGGCGCTGTTCCACGACATCGCCAAGGGCCGCGGCGGCGACCACTCCGAGCTGGGCATGGCCGACGCCGAACAGTTCTGCCGCGATCACGGCATGAGCGAGGAGGACACCGAACTGGTGGTGTTCCTGGTCGGCAACCACCTGACCATGTCGCAAGTGGCGCAGAAGCAGGACTTGTCCGATCCGGACGTGATCCAGGCCTTCGCCAAGGTGGTGGGCGACGAGCGCCACCTGACCGGCCTGTACCTGCTGACCGTGGCCGACATCCGCGGCACCAGCCCCAAGGTCTGGAACGCCTGGAAAGCCAAGCTGCTGGAAGACCTGTACAAAATCACCCTGCGCGTGCTGGGCGGCGAGGAGCACAGCGCCGACAACGAACTGCGCAACCGCCAGCAGGAAGCGCTGGCCACGCTGCGCCTGTACGGCCTGGCGCCGGACGCGCACGAGGCGTTCTGGAGGCAGCTGGACATGGCCTACTTCCTGCGCCACGACGCCTCCGACATCGCCTGGCAGACGCGCGCCCTGTACGAGCGCTTCAACAGCGAACAGCCGGTGGTCAAGTGCCGGCTGGCGCCGATCGGCGAAGGGCTGCAGATCGCGGTCTACATCAAGGACCAGCCCGACCTGTTCGCGCGCATCTGCAGCTATTTCGACCGCAAGAATTTCTCCATCCTCGACGCCAAGATCCACACCACGCGCCACGGCTACGCGCTGGACACCTTCCTGGTCACCGAGCAGAACTTCGCCAAGAGCTACCGCGACATCATCAGCCTGATCGAACACGAGCTGTGCAGCCTGCTGACCTCGCCCGAGCCACTGCCGCCGCCGGGCAAGGGCCGTTTGTCGCGCCTGTCGCGCACCTTCCCGATCCAGCCGACGGTGGACCTGCGCCCGGACGAGCGCGGCCAGTACTACCTGCTGTCGGTGGCCGCCAACGACCGCACCGGCCTGCTGTATTCGATCGCCAACGTGCTGACCAAGTACAAGATCAACCTGCACACGGCCAAGGTGATGACCCTGGGCGAGCGCGTGGAAGACGTGTTCCTGATCGATGGCGCCGCCTTGTCCAACGCCCGCAACCAGATCCAGCTGGAAACCGACCTTCTGGAAGCGATGAAGGTTTAACCTGTTTTAAAAGAGTTTCGCAATGTCTGAAGAATTACTCCGCCTGTCCAAACGCATGTCCGAACTGGGCCTGTGCTCGCGCCGCGAGGCCGACGAATGGATCGCGCGCGGCTGGGTCCGGGTTGACGGCAAGGTCGTCAACGAGCTGGGCACCAAGATTTACCCGAGCCAGAAAGTCACGGTCGAGCGCCAGGCGGCCGCCGAGCAGTCCAAGCGCGTCACCATCCTGATCAACAAGCCCATGGGCTACGTGTCCGGCCAGGCCGAGGATGGCTACCAGCCGGCCGTGGCCCTGATCAAGCCGGAAAACCGCTGGCCGGACGATCCGTCGCCGGAACAGTTCCACCCGACCCAGCTGCGTTCGCTGGTGCCGGCGGGCCGCCTGGACATCGATTCGGTCGGCCTGCTGGTGCTGACCCAGGATGGCCGCGTGGCCAAGCACCTGATCGGCGAGACCACCGAGGTCGACAAGGAATACCTGGTGCGCGTCGAATACACCAAACCGGGTAAGCTGCCGGACAGCGACCTGAAAAAGCTCAACCACGGCCTGTGGATGGACGGCAAACCGCTGCTGCCGGCCAAGGTGCGCTGGCAAAACGACGACCAGCTGAGCTTTACGCTGAAGGAAGGCAAGAAGCGCCAGATCCGCCGCATGTGCGAAATGGTGGGCTTGAAAGTTGTTGGCTTGAAACGAGTACGCATCGGCAAAGTGAAACTGGGCGACCTGCCGGTCGGTCAATGGCGTTATTTGCGTCCGGATGAGCGCTTCTGAACCACACGCGATCAAATATTCTTGCTATTTAGCAAGCCAAAAAGCCGAATCCGCTGTAAACTGCGTAGATCGACCTCGCATTGCAGAAGTCATTATCAAAGAGATATGCCGTCGTGAACGATCCCATACCAAATGAATTTCGCCGCGGGCCTCCCACCCTAAAAGACGCTGTGGAGCCCATCGCGGCAGGTTCGAAACCGCACGACATGACCGATGAGCATGATATCGGTGATGCCTTGGCCATGCTTGCCGATAGCGGCGAGCCGGTGTCGATTTACCCGTCCAGCGCCACCAATGTGGTGATGGCGCGCATCCGCTCGGTCGACCCGGACCAACCCTACTTTGTGCTGGAACTGAACGAAGGCGAATTCCTGCCGCCCGGCGAAGCCACCTTCGTCGCCTGGCAGCGCTCGGCCAAATTCCAGTTCAACCTGAGCTCGGACACCTGGACCACGCTACCCGGGCAGCCGACCCTGATGCAGCTGGAATTCCCGCTCAAATGCCTGGTGCTGAACCGCCGCTCCTCGGCGCGGCTGGAGACGCCGTTGGGCGTGTACCACATGGCGTCCTTCGTCCTCAACGGCAAACCTTACGAGCTGCAGCTGTACGACTTTTCCGCCGGTGGCGTCGGCATGCGCGCCGCGCCGCGCGACGCGGTCGGCCTGCACGTGGGGCGCAAGCTGCAACGCGTGCGGCTGGAACTGGGCCCGGATTCGGTGATGATCGCCGACCTGGAAATCCGCCTGTCGCGCACCTTCCGCTCCTTCCTGCTGGGCGAGCAGGTGCAGATCGGCTGCCAGTTCTCCAACCTGTCGCCGGCCATGGAAGAAGAACTTAAGCGCCTGCTTGAGAAGCTGCACTCCAGCAAACAGCGCTTCGCCTGAAAATAGGCATGCAACTTGCTTGAAAAGCAGCTAGTTCACTAGCTGCTTTTTTTATGACCACCACACAGCGCATCGTCAAAATACGGCGCGATTACAACACCTGGGTCGCCAACGAAACCATCGAGGATTACGCGCTGCGCTACACGCCGCGCGCCTTCCGCCGCTGGTCGGTATTCCGCGTCTCCAACACCGCGTTCGGGGCGATTTCCTTTCTGGTGCTGGAAGCCATCGGCGGCACCATCACCGTCAACTACGGCTTCATCAACGCGCTTTGGGCCATCATGGCGGTGGGGCTGATCATCTTCCTCACCGGCCTGCCGATCAGCTACTACGCGGCGCGCTACGGCGTCGACATGGACTTGCTGACGCGCGGCGCCGGCTTCGGCTACATCGGCTCGACCATATCGTCCTTCGTGTACGCCTCCTTCACCTTCATTCTGTTTGCGCTGGAAGCGGCCATCATGGCCTATGCGCTGGAGCTGTATTTCGGCCTGCCGCTATGGCTGGGCTACATGGTCAGCGCGCTGATCGTGGTGCCGCTGGTGACGCACGGCGTGACGCTGATCTCGCGCATCCAGATGGTGACGCAGCCGGTGTGGCTGGTGCTGATGGCCCTGCCCTTCATCGCGATTTTCATCAAGCGCCCTGAATTGCCGGCGCAGCTGCTGGATTACGCGGGCCGCGACGGCAGCCATGGCCACTTCAATGTGCTGATGTTCGGTGCGGCGACGGCGGTGGGCGTGGCGCTGATCACGCAGATCGGCGAGCAGGTGGACTTCCTGCGCTTCATGCCGCAGCAAACGCGCGCCAACCGCCTGCGCTGGCACCTCGGCGTGCTGGCCGCCGGCCCCGGATGGATCTTGCTGGGCATCGCCAAGATGCTGGGCGGCGCCTTGCTGGCGTGGCTGGCCATCAGCAGCGCCATGCCGCTGGCGCAGGCGGTGAATCCAACGCATATGTACCTCGCCGGCTTCGGCCTGGTGTTCGGCCACCCGCAGATTGCGCTGGCGGCCACCGCGCTGCTGGTCGTGGTCTCGCAGGTGAAGATCAACATGACCAATGCCTATGCCGGTTCGCTGGCATGGTCCAACTTCTTCGCGCGCCTCACGCACAGCCATCCGGGCCGCGTGGTGTGGGCCGTGTTCAACGCGCTGATCGCGGTGCTGCTGATGGAGCTGGATGTGTTCCAGGCGCTGGACCAGGTGCTTGGCCTGTACTCCAACATCGCCATCTCGTGGATCACAGCCGTGGTGGCGGACCTCGTCATCAACAAGCCGCTGGGCCTCAGCCCCAAGGGCATCGAATTCCGCCGCGCCTACCTGTACGACATCAACCCGGTCGGCGTGGGCGCCATGCTGCTGGCGTCCGCGCTGTCGGTGGCGGCCTTCATGGGCATGTTCGGCACGCAGGCGCAGGCCTTCTCCGCCTTCATCGCGCTGGTGACGGCGCTGGTGGCCTCGCCGCTGATCGCCATCGCCACGCGCGGCAAATACTACGTCGCGCGCCAGCCGGAGCATGTGCACAGCAAAACCTGCGTCATCTGCGAAAAGGAATACGAAGCGGAAGACATGGCGCACTGCCCGGCCTATCAAGGCTCCATCTGTTCGCTGTGCTGCTGCCTGGACGCCCGCTGCAACGACACCTGCAAGCCGCACGCGCGCGTGGCCGTGCAGTGGCAGGAAGCCATGCGCGCCCTGTTGCCGCAGTCGCTGTGGCGCTACCTGAGCGGCGGGCTTGGACACTATCTGCTGCTGATGATCGTTACCGTGCTATCGCTGGGCGCGCTGCTTGGGCTGATCTACTATCACGAGCAGTCGGTGCTGCCGGATGCGGCCCTGCTGCCGCAGCTGCAACTGGTGTTCTTCAAAATCTTCGCCGCATTGCTGCTGTTGAGCGGCATCGTGGCCTGGTGGCTGGTGCTGACCAGCGAAAGCCGCCGCGTGGCGCAGGAAGAGTCGAACCGGCAAACCGGCCTGCTGACGCGCGAGATCGAACTGCACCAGCAGACCGACGCCCAGCTGCAGCAAGCCAAGCAGGCCGCCGACCTGGCCAACCAGGCCAAGAGCCGCTACATCGCCGGCATCAGCCACGAGATCCGCACGCCGCTCAACTCCATCCTCGGCTACGCGCAATTACTGGACAACGACCCCGCCATCCCCGCACACCGTCAGCAGGCCGTGCGCGTGATCCGCAACAGCGGCGAGCATTTGCTGTCGCTGATCGAAGGCACGCTCGATATCGCCCGTATTGAAAGCGGCAAACTGCACTTCGACATGAAGGAACTGGACTTCCACGATTTCATCGGCCAGGTGGTGCGCATGTTCGAACTGCAGGCGGCCAACAAAGGCCTCAGCTTCCGCTACGAGCTGACCGGCGCCCTGCCGCACTGCGTGCGCGCCGACCGCAAGCGGCTGGGACAAATCCTGATCAACATCCTCGGCAACGCGGTCAAGTTCACCAGCCATGGCGGCATCGTCATGCGCCTGCAGTATGCGCGCGAGATGGCGTCGTTCGAGATCGAAGACACCGGCCCCGGCATCCTGCAGGAAGAGATCGACCATATTTTCGAGCCGTTCTCGCGCGGCAGCGCCAGCGCGCACGCCAACGCCAGCGGCACCGGCCTGGGCCTGCCGATCGCCCGCATGCTGACGCAACTGATGGGCGGCGAACTCAAAGTCCGCAGCTCGCCGCGCGGCAGCGTGTTCCATGTGCGCCTGTTCCTGCCCAGCGTGCACGCGCGCGACGGACGCGGAGGCGCCGACGGCCGGGGCGAGGCCGGTGGACGCGCAGGCCAGGGCCGGCCGGCGGCGCCGCAACGCACCGGCTACCACGGCCCGCGCCGCCGCATCCTGGTGGTCGACAACGAGCGTGTGGACCGCGAACTGCTGCTCAACATCCTGCAACCGCTGGGCTTTGAAGTGGCGCAAGCGGAATCCGGCCTGGAGTGCCTGGACCAATACGCCAGCTTCAAGCCGGACCTGATCCTGATGGACCTGGCCATGCCCGGCATGGACGGCTGGGAAGCGGCCTACATCCTGCGCCGCCGCCAGATGTCGGTGACGCCGATCGCCATCGTCTCCGCCAACGCTTTTGACAAAGGCATGGAAAACCCGGCCGCCATCCGTGCCGAAGACTTCTTCGTCAAACCGGTGAACGTGACCGAGCTGCTGGACTGGATAGGCGCGCGCCTGTCGCTGGAGTGGATCACGCAAGCGCCGCCGCAGGCAGCGGCCGCGCCGGCGCTGGTGTTCCCGCCGGACGACATTATGGATACGCTGCGCGAACTGATACGCGTCGGCTACGTGCGCGGCATCCAGAAAAAACTGGACGAGATCGCGCCGCACTACCCGCAATTCACCGACACCATGCGCAACTACGCCGCCCGCTTCCAGCTGGACGCGATGGCCGATTTTGTGAAAGAGAACAATGAACTTCAACACTGAATCCAGCGTCGTGCTGGTGGTAGACGACGTGCCGGAAAACCTGGCCGTGCTGCATGACGCCCTCGACGAATCCGGCTATACCGTGCTGGTGGCGAACAATGGCGCAGCGGCGCTGATCCGCGCCGCCGAGGCGCAGCCGCACATCATTCTGCTTGACGCCATCATGCCTGGCATGGACGGCTTTGAAACCTGCCGCCACCTGAAAGCCAACCTGGCCACGCGCCATATCCCGGTAGTGTTCATGACCGGCCTGACCGAGGCCGAACACGTGGTGGCCGCCTTCGACGCCGGCGGCAACGACTACGTCACCAAGCCGCTGCGCACCAGCGAGGTACTGGCGCGCATCGCCTCGCACATGCAGACCGCGCGCCTGATGGACCAGGCCCGCACCGCGCTGGACGCCTTCGGCAACGCCGTCATCGCCATGACGCCGCGCGACGGCAAAATCGTCTGGCAAACGCCGCTGGCACGCTCGCTGATGCAGGGCTACATGGCGGACGCGGAGCTGCCTTCCTGGCTGCAAGCGACGCAGGAGGCGCATAGCAAAGGCCTGTCGCATCCGCCACTGACACTGGCACGCGGCAGCCGGCGCCTGATCTTCTCGGCGGCGGAGTTCAGCGAGAACGAACAGTGGATGATTGTCCTGCGCGAGGAATCGGACGCCGCCCAGATCGAAAAACTGATGGCGTCCTTCAAACTGACGCAGCGCGAATCGGAGGTGCTGAACTGGGTCATCAAGGGCAAGACCAACCGCGACATCGGCGACATCCTTGGCACCAGCCCGCGCACCATCAACAAGCACCTGGAACACGTATTTGTGAAGCTGGGTGTGGAAACCCGCACCTCCGCAGCCTCCGTCGCGTTGGCCAAAATGGAGCGCTCCTGAGCGATTTGTCATACACTGGGTCGTATGACAAATATGACCAAAGAAGACGAGCTAAAACGCTCCAAGCTGCTGGCATTGTCCCTGCTGGCCGGCGCCTGCGCGGTCTTCATCGCCACCTCGCTGATGCCGCGCGGCTTCTGGACCGACGGCCTGCGCGCCGTGTCGGAAGCGGCCATGGTTGGCGCGCTGGCGGACTGGTTCGCCGTGGTGGCGCTGTTCCGCAAAGTGCCGATACCGTTCATCTCGCGCCACACCGCCATCATCCCCAGCAACAAGGACCGTATCGCCGACAACCTGGCCGGCTTCGTGGAAGACAAATTCCTCAAGCCGGAATCGCTGGCCACCGTCATCCTGAAAACCGATCCCGCCACCAACGTGGCCGAATGGCTGCGCCATCCCGACAATCGGGCCTATCTTGCCACCCATCTGGCGCAACTGGTGCCGGAAATCCTCGCCACCGCCGATGACGCCCGGATCCAGCAGCTGCTGAAAGACGCGCTGCATGCCGCCATCGGCAAGCTGGATATGGCACCGTCGTTGGGCACCGTCATCGCCAGCCTGACCAAAGAAGGCCGCCACCAGGAATTGCTGGACGACGGCATGCGAGCGCTGATCGGCATCCTCAACCGCCCTACCACGCGCCAGCTGATGGCCGAACTGATTACGTCGTGGCTCAAGCGCGAGCACGCGGCCATGGAACTGGTGCTGCCGACCGAATGGATCAGCGAGAACGGCGCCATCATGATTGCCAATACGCTCAACAACATCATGGAAAACATCGCCGCCGACAAAGACCACAAGCTGCGCCTGCGCTTCGACGACATGGTGCAGAGCTTCGTGGTGCGGCTGCAAACCGATCCCGCCTTCATCGCCAAAGGCGAAGAATTCAAAATCTACCTGCGCGACAGCGACACCTTCAACCGCTACACGCAAGACATCTGGGCCAGTGTGCGTGATTGGATCAAGGCCGACATCGCGGCCGAAGACTCACGCCTCAGCGCCGGCGTGATGCAGGCCAGTGCGTGGCTGAGCGAAGAACTGCTGGCCCATCCCGACATGCGCGCCTCGCTCAACCAGCATCTGGCCGGCATGGCGCGCACGCTGGCGCCGGCCTTTTCCAGCTTCCTCACGCGTCACATCAGCGATACCGTCAAAGCCTGGGACAACAAGGATATGTCGCGCCAGATCGAACTCAATATCGGCAAAGACCTTCAATTCATCCGCGTGAACGGCACACTGGTCGGCGGCATGATCGGCTTGATCCTGTACGCCGCCAGCCGCGCCATCGAGCTGCTACGCTAAACGATTCCGGTCCCCGGCGCGCGCGTTTTTATGCGCGCAGTTGCAGCAGCAGTTCATCGAGGCGTTCAAGGGTCGACGTCATGCCTTCTTTCATGCCCATGTCGATGACTTTTTGCACGTCTTCCGGCGAGTTGTATTTCACGACCGTGGTGACCAGCGTGTGTTCCTTCAGGTCTGAAAACGTCACGTCCCAGCGCGAACGCGGCATGTCTGCATTGATGACGCCAGTTTCATCGGTGAAGCCATCCAGGGTAGCATAGCCGTTGATCGGGTTGATGGACAGGTAGTCGAGGCGCCCCCAGTAGGACTGCCCATCGGGCGTGACCATGGCGTAATGCCAGTAGCCGCCCTCCTTGAATTCCATATGTTTGGTCTTGGTGCTCAGAGGCTTGGGCGCAAACCAACGGTCGAGCAAGGCGCTCTGCGTATGGCAATCCCAGACCAATTGCCGTGGGCCGGCAAATTCCCGCGTCACCGTGAGGGTGCTCTTTTCCTTGTCGACTACAAAATCAAATTGAAGCTTAGCTACCATTGTCATCTCCTTGCAGTTGTTTCAAAAGGTTGTCCAGGTTTTCGTATCGGCTGCTCCAGAGCGCACGCTGCTCCTCGAACCAGCGTTCGGCCGCGGCGAGCTTGTCCTGTTCGAGGGTGCAGGTCCGTACCCGCCCGCTCTTGCTGCTGCTTACCAGGCCGCTCTCTTCCAGTACCCGCATGTGCTTCATGAACGACGGCAGTGCCATGTCGAACGGCTCCGACAATTCGCTGACGGTCGCCGGACCTGCGCCCAGCCGGTGTACGACGGCCCTGCGCGTTGGGTCCGCTAAAGCGTGAAAGATGGCGTCTAGCGCAGCTCGATAGTTATCCATATGGCTAACTATATGCTTAAAAAAAATGAAACGCAAGAATTTTCGGCAAAAAAAAACCGGGCCAGCCGTTCGGCCGCCCGGCGTCCCATGGCGCCTTCAATAGTGCCGGCAGACCGGCAGGCAAACGATGTCAGACCGCCAGGTGGCGCTTGACGTCCGGATCGTTCATGGCCGCTTGCGGGCCGGAGGCGACGACTTCGCCGCGCGACAGCACCATGAACTGGTCGGCCAGTTCGTGGGCGAAGTCGAAGTACTGTTCGCACAACAGAATCGCCATATCGCCGCGCTGGCGCAGCAGGCGGATGACGTGGCCGATGTCCTTGATGATCGATGGCTGGATGCCTTCGGTCGGTTCGTCGAGGATAATCAGTTTGGGTTCGGCCAGCAGTGCGCGGGCAATCGCCAGCTGCTGTTGCTGGCCGCCGGACAGGTCGCCGCCGCGCCGGTGCAGCATCTCTTTCAGCACCGGGAATAGCTCGTATACCTCGCCCTTGATGGCGGATGCCTTCTTGCCGCTATGCGTGGCAAGGCCCATCAGCAGGTTTTCCTCCACCGTCAACCGCGCGAAAATCTCGCGGCCCTGCGGCACATAGGCGATGCCGGCGCGCGCGCGCTGGTGCGGCGCCAGTCTGGTGATGTCGCGCCCTTCCAGCCTGACGGTGCCCGCCGATACAGGCAACACGCCCATCAGGCATTTGAGCAGCGTGGTCTTGCCGACGCCATTGCGGCCCAGCAGCGCCATGCACTTGCCCTTTTCCAGCTCCATCGACACGCCGCGCAAGGTGTGCGCGGCGCCGTAGTATTGGTTGATTTTTTCTACTTGCAGCATATGGTCAGCGTCCCAGATAAACTTCAATCACCCGATCGTCGGCCTGCACTTCGTCCATGCGGCCTTGCGCCAGCACCGAGCCTTCGTGCAGCACCGTCACCACGCCCTGCTGTGCGATCTCGGTGACGAAGGCCATGTCGTGTTCCACCACCATGATGGAGTGCTTGCCGCGCAATTCATTCAGCAGCTCCGCCGTGCGCGCCGTTTCGGCGTCGGACATGCCGGCCACCGGCTCGTCCAGCAGGATCAGTTGCGGCTCCTGCATCAGCAGCATGCCGATCTCCAGCCACTGCTTCTGGCCGTGCGACAGCAGCCCGGCCAGGCGCTGCTCGCTGCCGTTCAGGCGGATCAGTTTGAGGATTTCCTCGATCTTGCCACGCTGCTCGGACGACAGGCGCGCGAACAACGTAGGCCGTACGCGCTTGTCCATTTTCATCGCCAGTTCGAGATTTTCAAACACCGTGTGCTGCTCGAACACTGTCGGCCGCTGGAACTTGCGGCCGATGCCGGCGTGGGCGATTTCATGCTCGCTCAAGCGGCTCAGGTCCATGGTCTGGCCGAAGAACGCTGTGCCGGAGGTCGGCCGCGTCTTGCCGGTGATGACGTCCATCATGGTGGTCTTGCCCGCGCCATTCGGCCCGATAATGCAGCGCAGTTCACCAACCGAGATATCGAGACTCAGCTTGTTCAACGCGCGGAAGCCGTCGAACACCACGCTGATCTCTTCAAGATACAGAATCGCGCCGTGAGTGGTATCCAGCCCTTGCAGCGCAATGCGCCCGTCGTTCATTGCACTCATGCCTGCTCCTTGCGTACCAGTCCCGCGAGGCCGCGCGGCAGGTAGCGCGTCACCAGGATGAAGATTAAACCGAGGGCGAACAGCCACAGGTTGGGGAAAGCGCCGGTGAACCAGCTTTTCAGGCCATTCACCGAGAAGGCGCCGATCACAGGCCCGAGCAGCGTACCGCGGCCGCCCACCGCCGCCCAGATCACCATTTCAATCGAATTAGCCGGCGACATTTCGGATGGATTGATGATGCCTACCTGCGGCACATACAGCGCGCCCGCAATCCCGCACAGCACCGCCGACAGCGTCCACACAAAGAGCTTGAACCACAGCGGGTTATAGCCGATGAACATCAACCGCGATTCGGAATCGCGCACCGCTTGCAGCACGCGTCCCAGCTTGGACTTGACGATCCAGCGGCACAGCAGCAGCGCACCGACCAGCATCGCCAGCGTGACCAGGTACAGCGCCGCCTTGGTGCCGGGTGCGCTGATCGAGTAGCCGAGAATCCGCTTGAAGTCCGTGAAGCCGTTGTTACCGCCAAAGCCGGTGTTATTCCGGAAGAACAGCAGCATGAAGGCGTAGGTCATGGCCTGCGTGATGATCGAGAAGTAAACGCCCTTGATGCGCGAGCGGAAGGCGAAGAAACCGAACACGAAGGCCAGCACGCCCGGCACCAGCACCACCAGCGCCAGCGCCACCCAGAAGCTGTCGGTACCGCTCCAGTACCATGGGTAGGCCTTCCAGTCGAGGAACACCATGAAGTCCGGCAGATCGCTCTGGTACACGCCTTCGCGGCCGATGGAGCGCATCAGGTACATGCCGTGCGCATACGCGCCCAGCGCGAAGAACACGCCGTGGCCCAGCGACAGGATGCCGGCATAGCCCCACACCATGTCCAGCGCCAGCGCGGCCAGCGCGTAGCACATGAATTTGCCGATCAGGCTCACCATGTAGCTCGGCACGTGCAGCGGATGGCCGTCGGCGAAGAAGAGGTTCAGCAGCGGCAGCGCCGCCAGCAGCACGATGGCGGCAACGATGCCAATCCACGCGCGGCGCGAAAACAGGGATGGATGATTCATTCTGCGCTCCTGCCTTTCATGGCGAACAGCCCTTGCGGACGTTTCTGGATAAAGATGATGATGAAGATCAGGATGGCGATCTTGGCCAGCACGGCGCCGGCAAAGGGCTCCAAGAATTTGTTCGCTTCGCCGAGGCCAAGCGCGGCGATCACAGTACCTGCCAGTTGGCCGACGCCGCCCAGCACCACCACCATGAACGAGTCCACGATATAGCCCTGGCCGAGGTCCGGCCCCACGTTACCCAGCTGCGACAGTGCCACACCGCCAAGGCCGGCGATGCCGGAGCCGAGGCCGAAGGTCATCATGTCGATCCTGGCGCTGGAGACGCCCACGCAGCCGGCCATGCGGCGGTTCTGCATCACGGCGCGCACGAACAGGCCGAGACGGGTTTTGTTCAGGATCAGCCAGACACCGGCCACCACCAGCAGCGCAAACACGATGATAACGATGCGGTTATACGCCAGCACCAGCGAGCCAAGCACGGTCACGCCGCCCGACATCCAGGCCGGGTTGGCGACTTCCACGTTTTGCGCGCCGAAGATGGTACGCACGGCCTGCATCAGAATCAGGCTGATGCCCCACGTCGCCAGCAGGGTTTCCAGCGGGCGGCCATACAGCCAGCGGATCACTGTCCGTTCCAGCGCGACGCCAACGGCGGCGGTGACGACAAAGGCGGCCGGCAGCGCTGCGGCCAGATACCAGTCCAGCGCATCCGGTGCCCAGCGGCGGAAAGCCATCTGGCACAGGTAGGTGGTGTAAGCGCCGATCATCAGCAGTTCGCCGTGCGCCATGTTGATGATGCCCATCAGGCCGAAGGTGATGGCCAGGCCCAGCGCCGCCAGCAGCAACACGCTGGCCAGCGAGACGCCATAGAACACATTGCCGATGAATTCAGTACGCGCGAGGCGGCTGTCCAGCGCCTGCAGGGTGTGAGCGGCGGCGACGCGGACGCTGTCGTCCGGGTCCTCCTTGAGCATGGTCAGCAACTGCGGACGCAGACTGGCGTTGCTGCTGTCGGCCAGCGCCTCCACTGCACCGCGGCGCTTGGCGACATCCGGCGATTGCAGGTTGGCGGTGGCGGCGACGAGGCGCAGCAGTTCGCGGATTTGGTTATCGGTTTCCTTGCCCAGCGCTTTCTCGATCAGCGGGGCTTGCGCCAGCGAGGCGCTCTTTTGCAGTTCGGTGACGGCGGCCAGCCGCTGCGCACGGTCCGGCGAAAACATCTTGAGTGCGGACAGCGCCTCGTCGATGGCGCCGCGCAGGCGGTTGTTGACCATCAGTCCGTCCAGCCCTTCCGGCAGCGGACCGGTGGCTCCGGTAGCGGCGTCGGTGGCCTTGTCGCCGGTGACGATGTATAGCTTGCCGTCGGGCGCGGCGTAGACGTCGCCGTTTTGCATGGCGGTGAGTAGGCGCGTTGCTTCGTCGTTGGCCAGTGCGCCGATATTAGCGACGGCAGAGACACGCGCGTCGGGATCGTCGCCAGCCAGCGGCGCCAGTAAATCGGGGGTGATGCCAGCATGACCCGCGCGGGCGAGGCACAGACAGGCGATCAGAAATAGTTTGCGTAACATGATATCGGTCCAGTATGCGGAAATCGCACAACCCGCACTGCGGCGAACAGGGGGCCGGCCCATCGGGCCGGCGGGGCGAAGCCCCTATCCTGCCCTTTGGGTCAGCCCCCAACACTTAGGGGTACGGCGCGGCTCAATCAGAGTTTCTGTTTGCCTTCATTGCCTGGGATGAACGGGCTCCAGGGATTGGCACGTACCGGGCCTGGCGTTTTCCATACCACGTTGAACTGGCCGTCCGGACGGATCTCGCCAATGAATACCGGCTTGTGCAGGTGGTGGTTAGTCGCGTCCATGGTCAGCGTGAAGCCCGACGGCGCCTTGAAGGTCTGGCCGCCCATCGCAGCGATCACCTTGTCGGTGTCGGTCGACTTGGCCTTCTCCACCGCCTGCGCCCACATATGAATACCGACGTAGGTAGCTTCCATCGGATCGTTGGTCACCACCGTGTTCGCGTTCGGCAGCTTCTTGGCGGCGGCGTATGCCTTCCACTTCTTGATGAACTCCGAGTTCACCGGATTTTTCACCGACTCGAAGTAGTTCCATGCCGCCAGGTGGCCCAGCAGCGGCTTGGTGTCCACGCCGCGCAGCTCTTCCTCACCCACCGAGAAAGCCACCACCGGCACATCGGTTGCCTTCAGGCCGGCGTTGCCCAGCTCTTTGTAGAACGGCACGTTGGAGTCGCCGTTGATGGTCGAAATCACCGCCGTCTTGCCGCCTGCTGCGAACTTCTTGATGTTGGCGACGATGGTCTGGTAATCGGAGTGGCCGAACGGCGTGTAGACTTCGTCGATATCGATTTCCTTCACGCCTTTGCTCTTCAGGAAGGCGCGCAGGATCTTGTTGGTGGTGCGTGGATAAACGTAGTCGGTCCCCAGCAGCACGAAGCGCTTGGCGCCGCCGCCCTCTTTGCTCATCAGGTATTCGACTGCGGGAATCGCCTGCTGGTTAGGCGCAGCGCCGGTGTAGAACACATTCTTTTCCAGCTCTTCGCCTTCGTATTGCACCGGGTAGAACAACAGCGAATTCAGCTCCTTGAACACCGGCAGCACCGACTTGCGCGACACCGACGTCCAGCAGCCGAAGACCACCGACACCTTGTCCTGCGCGATCAGGCCGCGCGCTTTCTCGGCAAACAGCGGCCAGTTGGAAGCCGGGTCCACCACCACCGGCTCCAGCTTCTTGCCCAACACGCCGCCCTTGGCGTTGATTTCATCGATGGTCATCAGGGCGACATCTTTCAGCGACGTTTCCGAGATCGCCATGGTGCCGGACAGCGAGTGCAGGATGCCGACTTTGATGGTGTCCGCAGCGTAGGCCTGCGCACCGGCGGCCATCAGGGCGGTAGCGGCGGCGATGCGGCTCAGGGTGCCGATAAAGTTACGACGATTTTGCATGGGTTAGCTCCGTGGTGGTTAATCAGTATTGAAGTTGCAGGGCGATCGAGAACTTGTCGTTATCGGCCGTGCTGGTGACTTTGGTCTTCGAGTACACGGCGCTGATCTGCGCGTTGTAGCCGTCGATGATGTAGTTGGTGCCGATATCAAACTGCTTGGTGTCGATATTGGTGTCGGCCGCGAACTTCTGCCAGCGTACGAACGGCTGGAACTTGCCCCAACCTGCCTTGTCCTCGAAGATGTAGGACGCACCGGCCGAATAGGCCTTGCCCTGCTCGGACTTGATGATGTCGTCGGTGTCGTACTTGTACCAGGCCGCTTCCACCGCGAACGCGCCGGCGCCCTTGATGCGCTTCTCCAGCAGGAAATCGACGTTGTAGGAGCGGTAGTCGCCCACCTTGCCGACGGTGAGGATGCCGTCCTTCTGCGAACGGCCGGCCACGCCGATGGCGAGGATGTCTGCGCCGCCGAGGTAGTTGCCGGTGCCGTAGTAGCCAGGTTCCGCATCCCAGAAGTCGTACTGCAGGCGGCCGGCGTACATCAGCGAGTCGTCGGCTTTGATGCCGGCAGCTTTGGCCTGGTTCTGGGTCAGCGAGCCGATACCGAAGGTGTGGCCTTCAAACGCACCGAAAGAGTAGCCCAGGCGGCCGCCGTCGCCCGCATTGCCCCATACGACCACGCCGTCGTCGCGGCCGCGGAAGATGCCGCCGTTGTAGCCGTAGCGCGAGGCCACGCCGGCCCAGTAGCCGCCGCCCAGCGAGTAGTAAGGACCGGCCATGTTGGCACGGTCGGACGGCGACAGCAGGCGGCCGGCCCAGATATTCAGTTCCGGCGAAATGGCGAATTGTCCGGCGGCGTCCAGCACGCGGATTTGCTCGCCGTCCCATTCGGTGTTGAACATGCCTTTGATGTTCTTATTGAGCGAAGCGCCGAAGAACAGGCGGCCGCTGTCGAGATTAAAGTCGCTGGAGCGGCCGCCGTCCGGCGCGCCCTTTTCCGCGCTGGTGTAGCTCTCACGCAGGCCGAAGCCCACGCTGACCGACTTATCCTCGCCGAAGTTGACTGTCGCGCCGGCAAACGCATTGCCCATCGCCGCCACAGCCACCGCCAGTACCACCTTCTTTACCGCCATCTTGCTCTCCCGTCTTGGTTTTGGATGAGTCAAGATTAACCAGCCGACAACCAGCTGGACATACGTTGAATGACGTAGTGGTAAAGGTGGCACAATACGCACTTTTACCCGGAGTACCGCCATGACTATATTCGCCGCCCCCGTTTTCGACGCCACCGTGATCTACGACGGCCACGAATTATTCAAGGGCCAGGGCGCCGCCAAGGGCTGGGCCGAAAAGCTGGGCAAGGAGCTGGAATGCGAGATCGGCGTCGAGAAAATCGGCACCGGCTGGGTGTTGACCGGCACCGTGGACGGCGAGGCCTGCAAATGGAGCATCGTCGGCCAGCGCCTCAAACGCATGGACTGAACAAAGCGTGCGCTAGCGCACATCACCCGGAGCCGCCCGGGCGTAGCATGCCAGCTGACCCGTTCAGCGAGGATGCCCCATGAAGCGCGACCAGCACGCCGCCCTGCCCGCCGCCGCCCGCCCGGCAACCGCTCCCGCGCGCGCGCCAGCGCCGGCATCCGCGCCAGCGTCGGCGTCCACGCCAGCGCCGGTCGCAGCGCGGCTGGCCGGCCTGCGCTACGTTCATGACGGCCAGCCAGGCATCGCCCGCCGCCTGCGCGGCAAACATTTCCGCTATGTGGACGCTGACGGCAACGCGGTCACCGATGAAGACACGCTGGCCCGCATCAAGGCGCTCGCGATTCCGCCAGCATGGACCGACGTCTGGATCTGCAAGCACGCGCTGGGCCACCTGCAGGCCACCGGCCGCGATGCGCGCGGGCGCAAGCAATACCGCTACCACGCCCGCTGGCGCACGCACCGCGACGAGGCCAAATACGGGCGCATGCTCAGCTTCGGCAAAGCCCTGCCGGCGATCCGTCAAGCGGTGGACGAGGCGTTGCGGCTACCCGGCTTGCCGCGCCAGAAGGTCCTGGCCACCATCGTCTACCTGCTGGAGGCGACGCTGATGCGGATCGGGAACGAGGAATACGCACGCGAAAACAAGTCCTTCGGCCTGACCACGCTGCGCGAGCGCCATGTGCGCCTGGACGGCAGCACGGTCACATTCCGCTTCCGCGGCAAAAGCGGCGTGCACCACGCTGTGGAAGTCCACGACCGCCGGCTGGCGCGCATCATCAACCGCATGCGCGACCTGCCGGGCCAGGAACTGTTTCAGTACGAAGACGACGACGGCAACCCGCACGCCATCGACTCGTCCGACGTCAACGACTACCTGCAAGCGATAACAGGCGCCGACTACACCGCCAAGGACTTCCGCACCTGGGCCGGCACCGTGCTGGCGGCGATGGCGCTGAAAGCCTGTGAAAAATACGACTCCGAAACGCAAGCCAGGAAGAACATCGTGCAGGCGATTGAATCGGTGGCTAAAAAACTCGGCAACACGCCAACGATTTGCCGCAAATGCTATGTGCACCCGGCCGTGATCGAGGCCTACCTCGACGGCACCATGGTGGAGGCGCTGCGCCGCTACCACCCGGAGGAAGCCGCCGTTCTCGCGCTGTTACAACAGCGATTGGAGTAGAATTCAGGTTCGTAAAACGTGAACCAGATCATGCCGCCAGTCCTGCCCTTCCCCATCCGCAAAGAGTGCCCGCCCGGCGCCTGCGTGTGCGGGCGCGAGGACTTGCTCGACGCCTGGGAGCGCGACGGCGCCGATATCCGCGTGCTGCGCCTCACGCGCGAGGAAGAAAAGCGGCTGGTCGAAAAAATCGAGGCGGTTGCCAGCTACGAGGAACTGGGCCACATCAAGCAGCGCTTGCGGGAACTGCTGGGCATCGAACTGACGATCACGCCCAGCATACACGGCGTCAGCACCGTCATGGGCTTGTCGATCAAACTGGCCGAACAGCCGGGCCTGTGCCGCCGCACGCACGAGGCCCTGCCCGCCGCCGTGCGCCGCTGCTTCCGCGAACATCCGGAAATCGTCTACGCCCTGCTTAACTCGCGCGACCTGCTCGGCGCCGGCTGATTACTGCGCCGGGATCAGTATCGGCTTGCTCTTTTCCTTCAGCAGGAACACCACGAATTTGGCCGGCTTGGTCTTGCTGGCGTTGCGGCCCACCGTGTGCAGGTCGGCCGGGCCTTCGTAGAAGGTGTCGCCCGGTTTCAGCGTCACTTCCTTGCCACCCTTGACGCCCATGACGATGGAGCCCTCCAGCACATACACAATGCCGTGTGCATCGTGGCGATGTACCGGATCTTCGCCGCCCGGCGCATACTCCACCGAAATCATCGCCAGCTCCTTGCCTGGCGACTCCGGCACGTCCTTGTTGATGAGGGACTTGAACGATACGCCGTCCGGCGCGGCGTGCACTGTGGCGGCGCTCATGGCGATCGCCATGGCCACGCAGATTTTCCGAATATTGAACATGATCTACCTTCCATTGCTTGTCCCCGGAAGGGCCGGGGCTCCGGAAGGCAGTGTAGGCGGCGCCGGCGCGCGGCGGTAGGCCCGCAGCAGGCCGCACACTGTTGAGCGACAGGGAACAATCAGCGCGGCAGCGCCGCCCGATACTCGCTGGGCGATTGACCGAAACTGCGCTGGAAACTCAGGCGCATGCGGCCCTCGTCGCCAAAGCCGCAATCGCGCGCGATCTGGTCGATATTGCGGTTGGATTCCTCCAGCATGCGCCGGGCCGCCTCCAGCCGAAACTGCTCCACCGCCTTGGCCGGCGTGCGTCCCGTCCTGTCCTTGTAGACGCGCGAGAAATTGCGAGGACTCATGCGCACGCGCGCCGCCAGCGCCTCTACCGACAGGTCGGCGCTGCCGAGGTTATCGGCTACCCACAGATGCAACGCCTCGAAACGGTCGCCGTCGCGCAACTGCGACTCCAGCACGGTGCTGAATTGCGCCTGCCCGCCCGGCCGCTTGACGTACACCACCAGCTCGCGCGCCACCTCCAGCGCCACCTCGCGCCCGTAATCCGCCTCCACCAGCGCCAGCGCAAGATCGATGCCGGCGGTGACGCCGGCCGAGGTCCAGATGCGTTCCTGGCGTACGAAGATCGCCTCGCGGTCGATGTCCACCGCTGGATGCAGCTCCTCCAGCCGGTCGCTCAGCGCCCAGTGGGTGGCGGCGCGCTTGCCGTCCAGGAGCCCAGCCTGCGCCAGCACAAAGGCTCCGCTGCAGACCGAGGTAGTGCGGCGCGCCTGCGACGCCGCGCGGCGCACCCAGTCCACCAGCGGCTGGGCATGCGACAGCACCTGCTCGATATTCGGCGCGCCCGGCACCACGATGGTGTCTACCGCCGCAGCGGGAAAGGCGGCCAGCGACTCGGTCGCCATCGGTACGCCTTCCAGCGTTGGCACCAGGCCGCCGTGCAGGCTCACCGTGTGGCGCAGATATCCGGGCTGCCCGCGCTCGCGCAGGCGGCGGTCGGCGCACCAGAACACGGTTTGAGGGCCAGCCATGTCCAGCATGCACATGCCGGGAAAGGCGACAAACAGCACCAGCGGCGCGTCCGTTGGCTGGATTTCAAGGTTGTTTGGCATTTACGAATAACTCCGGCAGATTTAGGCTCACATCACCCAGCATTTTCACAGCATTATCACCGGAAGCACATGAATTCACTCACCACTGCGGAAAACGACGCCCTCGCGTCGAGCTTCGCCACGACTTACGCGGGCGTGGTGGCGTTTATCGCGGTTGCCACCGAAGGCAGTTTCGCCCGCGCCGCCGACCGTTTGGGCATCGGCCGTTCGGCAGTCAGCCGCAGCATCCTCAAGCTGGAAAGCCAGCTCAATACCCGCCTGTTCCTGCGCACCACGCGCAGCATCACGCTCACCAGCGAAGGCGAGCTGTTTTACGAATACTGCGGCCCCGGCGTGGAACGCATCGTGCAAGCGGTGGAAGAGATGCGCGATCTGCGCGCCGGCACGCCGCGCGGCCATCTGCGCCTGTGCGCCACCAGCGGCTTCGGGCGGCGCGTGGTAGCGCCGCTGCTGGGCGGCTTTCGCGCGCTCTATCCAGATATCACGGTCGAACTGCTGCTCGACGACAGTCCCGCCGATTTTATCGCACGGCGGGTGGATGTGGCCTTCCGCAACGGCCGCATGGACGATAGCCAGGTGGTGGCCAAGCAGCTGATTCCGATGCAGTTGCTGGTGTGCGCAGCGCCCTCTTACGCCGAGGCGTACAGCCTGCCGCGCAGCGTGGAGGAGATCGCCCAGCATCGCTGCATCAACTTCCGGCAGGCGTCCGGCCGCGTGCAGGAATGGGAGTTCCGCGTCGACGGCGTTCGCCGCAGCTTGCAGCCCAAGGGCGCCAGCACCTTTAACGACGCCGACCTGGTGCTGCAGGCGGTGCTCGATGGCGACGGCCTGGCGCAACTGGCCGGCTACCAGGTGTGCCAATTACTGCGCAGTGGACGGCTGGTGGCGGTGCTGCCGCAGTATGCGCCCGATGACCGTGGCCACTACCTGTGCTACCCGGACCGGCGCCACCTGCCAACCCGCACACGCGTCTTCATCGACTACATCACCACGCAGATACGCGCGCTGGACCTGTACTGCATCGATATGCTATCCCCGCCCTGACGCGCGGCGATTGGTGCCTGCCGCTCACCACAGCGCGGCCATGCACGGACCTACCGGCGCACAAGGCCGCCCTCTACACTGGCCTGGTCGCGTTATTCGCAACCGGGTCGCTCAGCCGCCCTGAGCGCAAACCTAGGAGCTATACATCATGAAAATCATCGTCATCGGTGGGACTGGCCTGATCGGCAGCAAAACCATCAAGATCCTGCAGGAACGCGGCCATGAGGCGATAGCCGCCTCGCCCAACTCCGGCGTCAACACCGTGACCGGCGAAGGCCTGGCCGAAGTGCTGGCCGGCGCCGATGTGGTGATCGACGTTGCCAACTCGCCGTCGTTCGCGGACGACGACGTGCTGGCCTTCTTCACCGCCTCCGGCACTAATCTGCAGAAAGCCGAAGTGGAAGCCGGCGTCAAACACCATATTGCACTGTCTGTGGTGGGCACAGACCTGCTGACCGAAAGCGGCTACTTCCGCGGCAAGATCGCGCAGGAGAAAATCATCAAGCAAGGCAAGGTGCCTTACACCATCGTGCATTCCACCCAGTTCTTCGAATTCCTGGGCGGGATCACGCAATCGGCAACCGACGGCAATACCGTGCGCCTGTCGCCGGCGCTGATCCAGCCGATTTCCTCGGACGATGTGGCGCTGGCGATGGCGGATTACGCCACCGGCGCGCCTCAGAACGGCACGGTGGAAATCGCCGGCCCAGAGGCGATGCCGCTGTCCGCGCTGGTGCAGCAATACCTGCAATTGATCGGCGATACACGTAAAGTGGTGGCCGATCCGGAAGCGCGCTATTTCGGCGCCCTGCTGAACGAGCGCACGCTGGTCCCCGCTGGCAAGGCGCGCCTCGGCGCGGTGACGGTAAAAAGCTGGCTGCAAAAGAAATGAAGCCGCTCGCCCCACCACCGCTGTCGCTGCTCGACAAATACCAGGGGCAGGATATCCAGCCCCTTTACACGACGACAGTGACAGTGACGGGGGGCGAGGCTGAACACGGGCGCGCGTCCGGCATCGCGCGCTCGGACGACGGCAACCTCGATCTGGCCTTGCGCCTGCCGCTTGAATTGGGCGGGCCGGGCGGCGGCAGCAATCCGGAGCAGTTGTTCGCGGCCGGCTTTGCGGCCTGCTTTCATGGCGTGATCAGTCTATTGGCCACGAAGGCCGGTCTGTCGCCGAATCATGCCTCGGTGGAGGCGTCAGTCTCGTTCGCGCGCGACCCGATGGATGGGATGTATCTGCTGACCTCCACCCTCAGGGTACGCCTGCCCGGCATGCCGCAGGCGCACGCGGAAGAACTGGTGCGCAATGCCGAACGGGTTTGCCCCTATGCCAAGATGGCGCGCGAAGGGCTACTGAGCGTCATCACGCTGGTGGCGTGAGCAGCAAGCCCTGCGCCATCGCGTTCAGCACCACTTGCGTGCGGCTGGACGCCTCGAATTTGCGCATCAGCTGCTTCATGTGCGTCTTCACCGTGCCGACGCTGATGCCAAGTTCGCGTGCGATGCGCTTATCGGGCAGGCCGATCGACAGGACGGATAGCACGTCGGCTTCGCGCGGCGTCAACGGCTGGCGCGCCATGACGCTGGCAAGGCTGCTGCCCGCCGCAGCGCCCAGATAGCGCTGGCCGAGTGCCAGCAGCCGCACGCATTCCAACAACTCGTCGGCATCGGCGTCCTGCATCAGGTAACCATGCACGCCATGGTCCAGCGCTTTCTGTATCGCCGCAGCCTTGCCCTCTTGCGTTACCACCAGCAGGCGTACCATGTACGTCTGCGCGATGCGTAACGCGGAGTCGTAGTCGGCAATCAGCACGCATGGCTCATTCGCCACGGGCCGGCAGCCCGGCGGATGGATCTCCAGTCCGGGGCTGTCAGCCAGGATGGCGTGCAGTCCCGCGTTGACGATCGGGCTGCTGTGGACCAGATAGATCCGGGTGCGCTGGGTGATGGGTTTCATGACTTCATTCTAGGAGTACCGCTTGGGGTGCGGTAGGCCTGTCCCGGGCTGCACTCTGTTGAACGGCAGGCACCAATTCAGCCAGGATGCGCCAGCGCGGCGCCGGGCATGCTACCTTCGCTGCTGCCGTCCGGGTAGATGTCGTGGAATTTGCTGTAGTCGAGGATGCGCACGTTGCCGTCCATTTTGTCGGACAGGATGTCGGCGAAGTGGTGGTTGTAGTAGATGTGCTCCGCCGCGTAGGTCTGGCGCGCGTGCACGAAGTCGTTGAGTGTGTCGTCGGTGCCGGAAATCGCCACCGCCAGCGTGGTACCTTCGCTCTGCAAGTCCTGCTGGGTTTTACCGAACAACGGACTGGATTCATCGATCTTGTGCAGAACGGTCCAGGTCAGCGCGAATACGCCGGAATTCTCGCGTTCCAGCTTCAGATCGTAAAAGCGCGTGAAGACCTGCCCTTCCAGCGTAGTTTCGCGCCGCACCAGCGAGGCGCGCACCGAGGCTTCCAGTATCAGGTTGGCGCGTTCGTTCCCGGCGCGCAGCATCAAGGTCGGCACGCCGTTGAATGGCGTGATCACCGCCACGTTGGAAAACATGATGCGCGAGGTCGGCCGCGAAAAGCGCGCGAACAGCAGCCCGGTCACCGCCGCCACCTCTACCATGCCCAGCAAAATCTCGGTCGAGGCGACAATATGGCCGTAAGTGGTGGCCGGGTTCATATAGCCGTAACCCACCGTCGCCAGCGTTTCGATCGAGAAGAACACACAATCCGGGAAGTAGCCGGGGCGCGCGTTGGAAATGGAGCCCGGCACGGCGTAAAACGCCAGCGCGAACAGCAAGTTGGTCACGAAGTACAGCGCGCCCACCAGCAGGAAGAAGCGCGGCCAGCTGACCGTCAGCATCCAGTGGTAGATGTCGCCCCAATGCCAGCGGCTGACGCCCACGCGCTTGATGCGCGAGGTGCCTAGCTGGAACTCGCCGCGCACCTGTCCCACGCGCGGGCGTATCGGTTGCTGCGGCGGCTGTGGCTTCATGGCGTCAGTCGTCGTCGCTGGGGTCGAGACCGGGGAACATCACCTCGGTGAAGCCGAATCTGGAGAAGTCCTTGATGCGCATCGGGTACAGCTTGCCCAGCAGGTGGTCCACCTCGTGCTGCACCACGCGCGCGTGGAAGCCGTCCACATCGCGCCTGATCGGCTGGTTGTACTGGTCCACGCCTTCGTAGCGCAGCTTGGTATAACGCGGCACACTGCCGCGCATGCCGGGCACCGACAAGCAGCCTTCGAATGCTTCTTCCATCTCTTCCGACAGCGGCGTGAGCACCGGATTGACTAATACCGTTTCCGGCACTTGCGGCGCATCCGGATAACGCGGATTGCTCTTGAAGCCGTAGATCACCAGTTGGAGGTTGACGCCGATTTGCGGCGCCGCCAGGCCTGCGCCATTGGCCGCGTGCATGGTGTCGAACATGTCGGCGATCAGTTCGCGCATGGCTGGCGTGTCGAACTCGGTCACCGGTTCGGCTACGCGCAGCAGGCGCGGGTCACCCATCTTCAGGATTTCGCGGACCGTCATTTGGCCGCCCCCGTGATATCGCACTGGATCTCACGCAGGAACTCGCAGTAATCGGCGCCGGTTTCAGCGTGCTTGAGACCCATCGCCGTGGTGGCTTTCAGGTAGCCCAGCTTGGAGCCGCAGTCGTAGCGCTGGCCGTCGTAACGATAAGCCAGCACGCGCTCGTGCCTCATCAGTTCCGCGATGCCGTCGGTCAGCTGGATTTCGCCGCCGGCGCCCTGGCCCAGGTTTTCCAGGTAGTCGAAGATGCGGCCGGACAGCACATAGCGTCCCACCACCGCCAGCGTGGACGGCGCCACTTCCGGCTGCGGCTTCTCGACAATGCCATGCACCAGTTCCAGCTTGGGCTGGTAGCCGCTGGCGCTGACGATGCCGTACTGGCGCGTGGCCGCGCGCGGCACTTCCTGCACCGCCAGGATGCTGGAGCGCTCATAGGCATACAGGTCGGTCATCTGTGCCAGCACCGGCTTGACGCCGACGGCGGTGTCCATGAAGTCGTCGGCCAGCAGCACGGCGAACGGTTCGTCGCCGATCACCGGACGCGCGCACAACACCGCATGGCCGAGACCCAGTGGCTCGGACTGGCGGATGTAGATGCAGTTGACGCTCTTCGGAATCACGTTGCGCACCAGTTCCAGCAACTGCTGCTTGTCGGCGGCTTCCAGTTCCGACTCCAGCTCGTAGGCTTTGTCGAAGTGGTCTTCGATGGCGCGCTTGTTACGGCCGGTGATGAACACCATCTCGGTGATGCCGGCGGCCACCGCCTCTTCCACCGCGTACTGGATCAGCGGCTTGTCGACGATGGGCAGCATTTCTTTCGGCTGCGCCTTGGTGGCGGGAAGGAAGCGGCTGCCGAGGCCCGCTACAGGGAATACGGCTTTTTGAATTTTTGGCATGATTTATTTTTCTTCGAGTAGTGCGAGCAGTCCCGCTTCGTCCAGAATCGTGACTTCCAGCTCCTGTGCTTTGGCCAGCTTGCTGCCGGCATCCGCACCGGCCACCAAATAATGGGTTTTCTTCGAAACGGAGCCGGAGACCTTGCCGCCCTTCGCTTCGATCAGCGCGGCGGCCTGGTCGCGGCCCATGGTCGGCAAAGTGCCTGTCAGTACAAAGGTCTTGCCGGTCAGGTGACCTTCGGTGGCCACGGTTTCCGGCAGTTGCGCCAGCAGGTCTTCACGCAGCCGGTGCAGCGCCTTCAACTGTTCCCGGTTGCCCGGCTGCGCCATCCAGCTTTCCAGCGCTTCCGCCACCGCCGCCGGCAAACCGAAGACGTTAAACACCTGCAGATACGCCAGCGCCTCCAATGTTACGCCTTCTTCGACCAGTTGTTTGCTGCGCGGTTCCGTCAGTTTTGGAATCGCCAGCGCGGCCATCAGCTTGACCGGATCGAGTTTCTCGCGCAGCTTGGCGCTTGGGGCGTGCTCGCCTTGCGGGGCGACGCCAGCCGCCAGCAGCGCGTCGATGGCTTCCTGATTCTTCGGTTCGGCGAAGAAATCGGCGATGGAGTCCGCCACCACGCCGCCGATATCGGGCAGCACGCGCAGCAGCGCGGCCGGCACGCGGCGGATCAGGTCAAAGCGGCCCAGCCATTCGGCCAGCGTCTTGGCGGTCGATTCGCCGACGTGGCGGATGCCCAGCGCAAACAGCAGGCGCTCCAGCGGCGGGTTCTTGCTGGCGGCGATGGCTTCCAGCAGATTGTCCGCCCACTTGGTGGCGATCTTGCCTTGCGCGACCGTCTCCGGCGTGGTGCCGTCGCGCTCATCGGCGAGACGCTTCATTTCCAGCAGGTCTTCCAACTTGAGCGCGTACAGGTCGGCCACGCGCTTCACCAGCCCGTGCTCGACCAGATTGTCGATGTAGCGGTCGCCCAGGCCTTCGATATCCATCATGCGGCGGCCGGCGAAGTGGCGGATGGCTTCCTTGCGTTGCGCGGAGCAGAACAAGCCGCCGGAGCAGCGTGCGATCGCCTCGCCCTCTTCCCGCACCACGTGCGAGCCGCATACCGGACAGGTTTTCGGCAGTTCGTAGGCCACCGTCGATTCCGGACGGCGTTCCAGCACCACGGCCAGCACTTCCGGAATGACGTCGCCGGCACGGCGCACGATCACGGTGTCGCCCACGCGCACGTCCTTGCGGCGTACCTCGTCTTCATTGTGCAGCGTGGCGTTGGTGACGTTGACGCCGCCGACGAACACGGAAGCCAGACGCGCCACCGGCGTAATCGCGCCAGTGCGGCCAACCTGCACTTCAATCGCCTGCACCACGGTCAGCGCTTCCTCGGCCGGGAATTTGTGCGCCAACGCGAAACGCGGCGCGCGCGAAACGAAGCCCAGCGTGCGCTGGTCTTCCAGCCGGTTGGCCTTGTACACCACGCCGTCGATTTCGTATGGCATCGCCGGACGGGCCGCGCCGATCTGTTTGTAGTAGCCCATCAAACCATCGTAGCCGCGCACCACCGTGGCTTCCTTCGCCACCGGCAGGCCAAGCTGGCGATACCACTCCAGCAGAGCCGAATGCGACAAAGGCATTTCCGCGCCTTCCAGCGCGCCCACGCCGTAAGCAAAGAAACTCAGCTTGCGCGAGGCGGTGATGCGCGAGTCCAGCTGACGCAAGCTGCCCGCCGCCGCGTTACGCGGGTTGACGAATTCCTTCTGGCCGGCTTCGCGCTGGCGCTCGTTCATCGCTTCGAAATCGCGCTTGAACATCAGCACCTCGCCGCGCACATCGAGGATGGCTGGCGGGTTGTCGGTCTTCAGGCGCAGCGGAATGCTGCGGATGGTGCGGATATTGGCGGTGACATCTTCGCCGGTGTAGCCATCGCCGCGCGTGGCCGCCTGCACCAGCAGACCGTCGATGTAGCGCAGGTTGATGGCCAGGCCGTCGTATTTGACCTCGGCCGCGTATTCGATCAGCGCGGCCGTATCCAGGCCTTCGCGCACGCGGCGGTCGAAGTTTTCAATGTCTTCGTCGGTGAAGCCGTTATTCAGCGACAGCATGGGCACCGTGTGGGTGACTTGCTCGAATTGCGGCAGCGGCGCGGCGCCCACGCGCTTGGTCGGCGAGTCCGGCAGCGCCAGCTCGGGATGGGCTTCCTCCAGCTTTTGCAGCTCGATGAACAGTTTGTCGTACTCCGCGTCCGGGATGGTGGGCGCGTCTTCCACGTGATAGGCGTGCAAATGCCGGTTCAGCTCCGCGCTGAGTTCTGCGATGCGCGTTTTGAAATCTACTTCCGTCATTACAAAAACCTTTTAGCTGAACAGACGCAGTGCGCGGGTCGAGCCGGCCGGAATGTCGGCGTCATTCATTTCGTTGTAGAAGTCCTTCACCTGGCCGGCGATTTCCGTCAGCGCGGCGTCCGACAGCGGCTGGTTGTAGTCGTCCACGATGGTGGCGTCCAGGCGCGCCACCAGCGATTTGGCGCAAGCGACCATGGCGCCGAAGCCATCGCGCGCCGGCGCAACGCATGGCACATCCAGCAGCAACGTCAAACGGCCGGTGGTTTCCTCGGCCGGCGTCACGTTGGCCGACAGCGAGAACAGGAAGCCGCCCTCGCCGTCCGGCATGACGAAACGGCCGTCCGGACGCACGTCGAAGCCCTGTTTTTCCAGCGCGCCGATCAGGGTGTTGACCGACCACGGCGCGCCGTTGGTTTGCAGGTTGACGCCGAGTTGCGCGTCGTGACCGGCGACGAAGCGGTGCAGATTGCGCGCCTCGGCCATCACTTCAATCATGTCCGGAACGGCCGGCTCCCCGCCAATTTCGTCGGCCACGGCACGCAGACGCGTCACCAGTTCCGAGTATTCCAGTTCGTTGAGCGCGGTGCTGCGGCTGGCCAGTTGCACGCCGCCTTGCAGTTCGGTGTAGACGCCGCCGTGAGTGATCGGTTCCCAGTCGCCGCTGACGGCCTTGCCAATGAAGTGCACCGGCTTGTTGCCGACCATGCGCAGGGTTTGCAGCACTGGCAGCAGCTTGTCGCCGCGCGCCGGCGCTTCCAGCGCCAGCGGCAACAGACAGTCGATCAGCGGATCGACCAGCGCGGTGGCTTGTTCCGCCGCTGCGGCAGTGGCCGCGTTGGCGCGCGCGGCCAGTTCGTCTTCGCTGGCCGGCTGGCCGCCGACATCGTCGGTGCTGAATTCCGCCGCCACTGCGCTCAACGCCGCTGCCGCGGCAGCCGCTTCCCCACCAGCCACGCCGGGCGTTTCGCCGTCGAGCGAGAAGCTCGGTTCCTGACGGGCGACCGCGTCGTCGCCGCTGCGCATCAGCACATCGTCATGGTCGGACGAGAAAGCGCGTTCCACGCTTTTCTTGGCTTTGTATTCCTGGATTTTGTTGTACGTGAAGACGCCGGCGACAAACACGCCTGCGGCTGCGATTAAACTGAGTTGAAGATCTGTCATGCTGCTTGAGCCTCGGAAGCGAAGTTTGCGGCGGATTCCATATCCACCGCCACGATGCGCGATACACCTTGTTCCTGCATCGTCACACCGATCAGTTGATTGGCCATCTCCATCGCAATCTTGTTGTGCGAGATGAAGAGGAATTGAGTATGTTCGGACATGCGCTTGACCATGCGGCAGAACCGCTCGGTATTGGCGTCATCCAGCGGCGCGTCGACCTCGTCGAGCAGGCAGAATGGCGCAGGGTTCAAGCGGAACATGGAGAAAACCAGCGCGGTGGCGGTCAGCGCTTTTTCACCGCCGGACAGCAGGTGAATGGTGGCGTTCTTTTTGCCCGGCGGCTGGGCCATGACCTGCACGCCGGAGTCCAGGATTTCATCGCCGGTCATGATCAACTTGGCCTGGCCGCCGCCGAACAGGATCGGGAACAGTTCGGAGAAGTGACCGTTGACGCGGTCGAAAGTATCTTGCAGCAGATCGCGCGTTTCCTTGTCGATCTTGGTGATGGCGTCTTCCAGCGTGGCGATGGCTTCTTGTAAATCCGCGTTCTGCGAATCGAGGAAGTTCTTGCGCTCGGAAGCGGTGGCCAGTTCGTCCAGCGCCGCCAGGTTGACCGCGCCCAGCGCCGAAATCGCGTTGGTCAGGCGCGTGACTTCACCTTGCAGATACGATGCCTTCATGTCCGGATGCAGCTTCTCGGACAGCGCCGCCTCGTCGGCCTGCACCTCGGCCAGTTGCGCGGCAAACTGCTCCTGATTCAGGCGCGCGGCCTGCTCTTTCAGTTGCAGTTCCATGATCTTGTCGCGCTGCGGTTGCAGCGCGCGCTCGGTCGACATGCGGCCTTCCTCGAACATGCGCAGCTGCTGCGCGATCTGGTCAAGTTCATGACGCGCGTCGGACAGCGCTTTCTCTTGCGTCGAGCGGCGGTCCAGCAGCTCCTGCAAGCCTTCGTTGGCCGTGCCCTGCTCCAGGCCTTCCAGCTCCATGCGGCCGGACTCAATGCTTTCGTTGACCTGCGCCACCTGCGCCGTCGCGGTGGCGATATTGCGGCGCAGTTCTTCGATCTTGCTGCGCTGGGTCTTCTCGGCAAACTGCACTTCCTGCGCGGCGCGTTCCAGATCGCGCAAGGCTTCGCGCGCATCGGCCAGACGCTGTTCCTTGGCCATGAAGTCAGTCTGGCCGTCTTCATGCTCGCCTTGCAGATTACCGAGTTCCATATCCAGCTGCTCGAACTTCTCTTCCGACTCCAGCTTGATCTGGGTTTGCTCTTCTTCCTGCGCGGCGATTTCGGCCAGATCGGTCTCGATCTGCGTGCTGCGCTGATTGAAGCGTGCCTCAATCTCGGACAGCTTGACCACTTCCAGTTGCAGCGTATGCACCGACGATTGCAGGCTTTGCAGCTTGGCACGGTACTCGGTGAGGCGGCGCGTCAGCTCCGTCACGGCGGCATCGGCGCGTACCGAACGGGCGCGCGCCTCGTCGGCCAGCATCTGCTGCGCGCGCAGCTGCTTGGTGATGTTGTCGATTTCCTGCTGGCGTCCCAGCATGCCGTCCTGCTCGGAGTCGGCGGCGTAGAAACGCACGCTGTGCTGCGTCACCACGTGGCCCTGACGCGTGACGATGCAGGCGCCGGCCGGCAGTTTGGCGCGGTCGGCAAACGCTTCGGCCGTATCGTCGGCCACGTAGACGTTGTGCAGCCAGTCCTGCAGCAAGCCGCGCAGACCCGGATCGTTAATCTTCAATAGATTGAGGAAGGGTTTGAGGCCCGGCGCTTCCACCGGCGCCGGCGGCACGGCGGTGGACGGCGCATACAGCGCCAGCTTGGCCGGCGGCGCATCGCTGAAGAAGGCCTTGGCCCATTCGATGTTCGACATCTGCAGCGCCGAGGTGCGCTCGCGCAGCACCGATTCCAGCGCCGGCTCCCAGCCGTTTTCGATATTCAGTTTCTGCCACAGGCGCGGCAGCGATTCCAGCTCGTGCTTTTGCAGCCATGGCGTGACCTTGCCCTGCGTTTGCACGCGCTCCTGCAACTGGCGCAGCGCATTCAGACGCGCTTCCAGCTGGGCGTTGGCGGCGGTTTCGGCGTTGACTTGCTGCTGCGCTTCCTGACGTTCCTGTTCCAGCTTGGGCTGCTGCTCGTGCGCTTCTTCCAGCAGGAAGTTCTGCTCTTCCAGCGCCTGCTGCTTTTCTTCCAGCTGCATGCGCAGGTTGGACAAGTGGCTGCTGTCCGGCAGGATCAAGCCGCTCTTTTCCTGCTGCAGGCGTTCGCGCCGCACGGCCAGGCCGTTGAGGATGTTGTTGGCGTTGCGCTGATGCGCGGATTCCAGCTCCAACTGCTGCTGCGCCTGCATAATGCGGGAGCGCGACTCGGTGCTCCTGGTCTGCGCTTCTTTCCATGCCTGCTCCAGCACCGGCAAGGATTCGGCTTTTTGCTCGGCCATGACTTGCGACTCTTCGACCTTGGCGCCCAGCTCTTCCAGCGTGAATTCGGCTTCGGCGATTTGCTCGGCGCCCTCCGAGGCCTGGCGCTGCCACTGGTCGCGCTGCGCGGTCAGCGCGGCCAGCTGCGCTTGCAGGCGGCTGCGCGATTCGATCACGAACTTGATCTGCGCTTCCAGGCTGCCGATTTCGGCGTTGGTCTGGTACAGCGCGCCCTGCGCGGTGTGCAGGCGGTCGCCGGCGGCGAAGTGCGACTGGCGCATCTGCTCCAGCGACAGCTCGACGTTGCGCAGCTTGGCGGTTTGCTCTTCCAGATCGTTCTGTGCCTGCTCCACCTCGCGGAAGTACTTTTTCTGCTCGTTCTCGGCTTCCACCTTGCGCAGCAGCCAAAGCAATTTCTGCTTCTCTTCCTGATCCGCTTGCAGTTGGTGGAATTTGGTGGCGACGGCGGCCTGGCCTTCCAGCTTTTCCAGATTGGCGTTCAGTTCGCGCAGGATGTCTTCCACGCGCAGCAGGTTTTCACGCGTGTCGTGCAGGCGGTTTTCGGTTTCGCGCCGGCGCTCCTTGTACTTGGAGACGCCGGCGGCTTCTTCGAGGAATACGCGCAGCTCTTCCGGGCGCGATTCGATAATCCGCGAGATCATGCCCTGGCCGATAATCGCGTAAGCACGCGGACCGAGGCCGGTGCCGAGGAAGATGTCCTGAATGTCGCGCCGGCGCACCGGCTGGCCGTTGATGTAGTAGGTGGAAGTGCCGTCGCGCGTCAGCGTGCGCTTGACGGCGATTTCGGCATACTGGCCCCACTGGCCGGCTGCCTTGCCGGCGTTGTTGTCGAACACTAGCTCGACCGAGGCGCGGCCGGCCGGCTTGCGGTTGGTCGAGCCGTTGAAAATCACGTCCTGCATGGACTCGCCGCGCAATTCGGAGGCCTTGGATTCGCCCAGCACCCAGCGCACGGCATCGATGATGTTCGACTTGCCGCAACCGTTGGGGCCCACCACGCCTACCAACTGACCCGGCACCTGGAAATTGGTGGGATCAACGAAAGACTTAAATCCCGACAATTTAATGGAAGATAGACGCACGTTGTTATCTGGTGTGTGGGCTGGAAAATTTCACAATAATACCATTTCGCGCATCGAAAAAGGCCGGAAAACGCGCACCGTTGCAGCGCCGTCAGTCCAGCCGGAGGCGCTGCTTGCGCCATATATCGCGGGTATAGGGCTGGTCGCGGCCGGACAGCTGGAGCGCGGCCTGGGTAATCCAGTGTTCCGCCGGGATGGGCTCGACCTGCGGCGCCACCAGCAGTACCGGGATGCACAGCAGCACCAGAATGCGGCTCAGGGCCATGTGATTCTCGGTGCTGGCGTACCAGATGAAGACTGCGGCCACGATCAGACCCAGCAGGCAGCCGGTCACCGCTTCCGACGTCGGATGGGCCCCCACGTAGACGCGCGAGATGGAAATCAGCACGGCCAGCAGCACGCCGGCGGCGGTGCCGAACTGGCGCACCTGCAGCGACGAGGAACGGGTCGCCAGGTAGCCGGCCACCGGAAATACGGCGGCGGCGCGCATGGCATGGCCGCTGAAACCGGCGAAATCGATGGATTCCACGCCAAGGCCCCAGCCAACGAACGCCATTTTGGTGACAATCACCAGCGCCATGCCGGTGCCGAACAAAACCAGCCAGATGAACGTCAGGCGCCACGATTTGCCAGCCAGCAGCCACACCATAATTGCCACACCTATCGGCCCGGTTACCGCCAGACTTCCAATCACACTCAACCAATGCCACCACATCATCATCTGCCCGCCAGTTCCTTTTATTTTGCGTTGCAACACGCATTAAAACATAAGCCAGCGTATTATGGCGAACTATTACCCAAATGCAATAACTAAGATTGCCATGCTGACCATTCTTGGAAAATCCACTTCGATCAACGTGCGCAAAGTGCTGTGGACTTGCGCTGAAATTGGCCTGCCGTACGCGCACGATCCACACGGCGACCGCCATCTGGCGCTGAATCCCAATCATCTGGTGCCGGTGATCATCGACGACGGCCAGGCGCTGTGGGAGTCCAACACCATTTGCCGCTACCTCGCCGGCAAACATGGCCGGACCGACCTGCTGCCAGCCGAAGCCATGGCGCGCGCGCAGGTGGAAAAATGGATGGACTGGCAGGCCACGGAGCTGAACAACGCCTGGCGCTACGCCTTCATGGGGCTGGTGCGCGGCAGCCCGGCACATACGGATGCCCAGGCTATCGCCGCCAGCGCAGCCGAATGGAACCGCCTGATGGGCCTGCTGGACGCGCAACTGGCCGCGACCGGCGCCCACGTCGCCGGTGACCAGTTCACGCTGGCCGACATCGTGCTGGGCCTGTCGCACAACCGCTGGCTATCGACACCCATCGAGCGGCCCGCACTGCCTGCTCTCCAAGCTTGGTCCGCTCGCCTCGCCACCCGCGCCGGCTACCTAGCCTACGGCGCGAACGGCATGCCCTGATTGGCGCTACAATCAAGCCATGAACGCTCATCTCAAAAAACTGACCGAAGAGGCACTGAAACTACGCCCGGACGAGCGCGAAGCTTTGGTGCAAGTCTTGATCGCCAGCGTGAGCGAAGAAGATGGCGTGGAGGCTGCCTGGGTAACCGAAATTGAACACCGCACCGCAGAGCTGGAGAGTGGCGCAGTGCAAGCCATTCCGCTCGCCGACGCACTAACCCAACTCCACTCCCGACTAAAATGAACTTCACCATTGCACCCGCGGCACTCGCGGAGTTGCAAAGCGGCGGCCAGGATACTGGAAAAAGCGCAGGTAATCAGCCGGCTGCGACGGGGGCGGTGATGAAAGGATCGTTGTCGGCGCTGCGGGATAGGGCTTCGCTGAGAGCGACGGTGACCACGCCATCGGCGCGCACGACTTCGACGCTGCCTTCACGGAAGCGCCTGGCCAGTTCTTCGCCGGACATGGAAAAGGCTTCCTGCCGCGCGGCGGTTGAGAAGATGTAGAGCGTACGGCGCGGACTGATCCACGCCAGTTTCACGTTGCGGCTGGCACCCTCCGCGTCCGTGAATTGCAGCCACATGCCACGCGTCAGGCTGTCGACTTCCATAATGGCCTCTTCGTCGGTTTCATCCGGCGGGGTTTGTTCGGCGCGTGCTTTTTCTTCGGCTTCGGCCTGGGCCTGCAGTTGCAGGCGGCGTTCGGCAGCCTGCTGGGCCACCTGCATGGAAATTTCCAGCTGGCGCTCCGGCGACATTTCCAGCGGCGCACGCACGATGGACGCATGGCATTCGGCCAGTTCGGCAAAGAATTGCAGACGGTCGGCGTCCTGCCATTTGATGACGTCGAGCCATTTATTGAGCGTGGATAGCAGGCCCGGCAGTTTGGCGATCAGTTGCTTGCGTTCTTCCGGCTTGACCTTGGGGCGCACGCTCCAGATCAGGTCGTCCATGGTTTTGGTGGCGTTGTTGACCGCGCCCGGTTTCTCGTCTTCGATGCTGTAGGCGATGGTCAGCACCGAGACCCAGCGCTGTTCAAGGAAGGCTTCCACCACGGCGATCACTTCGCCGGTGCCGATGCGCAGGGCGACTGAGTTTTTGGCCAGCTTCTGCGATTCGGCCATTTTTTCCTGCTTGAGCGCGGCGGCGATGGGCGCGGCAATGGCGGCTGCGGCAGCCTTCTCTTCCGCCAGGATGGAGGCTTCCAGCTCGTTGACGGCTTCGGCGAAGACCGACAGTTCATGCTCGTAGTCGCGGCCAACCCGGTCGACGCTACGCTGCATGGCCTGGAACAGCGGATCGTCCGGGCCTTTGCGCTGCTCCCAGCCCATGCGCGACAGCAATTCCAGCAGACGGCGCGCCGGGTGGGCTTCCTGGAAGAAGAAGTTTTTATCGACCAGCGCGGCTTTCAGGACCGGGATTTGCAGGAAGCGGATCAGTTCGCGGATTTCCGGCGAGATGCTTTGGTCGCGGAACACGGTGTCGAACACGGCGGACAGCAGGTCGATGGTGCTTTCGTCGGCGCGCGACAGGCTGCCTTGCGGCACGGTTTGTTTGAGGTTGGGCAGGTAGAAGACGTTGGCCGATGCTGCGCCCTCCGCTACCGGGCCATTCGGAGCGACAGCCAGCGGCACGGTCTTTTGCAGTTCGGCGAGGTAGGACAGCAAAGGCTGCTTCGCGCCGATTTGCGCCAGGCGCTGGGCCTCCTCGTTGGGTATGGCGCCGACGTGGAAACCTTGCGCCGGACCTCGCAGCCATGCTCCGCCAGCCGTCGCAGCACCAGCCGGCGCGCCCACGGCGAAACCACCGGCAGGAACCGCACCACCCGCCATTGCTCCCGGCGCGATGCCGCCGCCCATGCTGGCCATGGCAGCAGCGCCCACGGCGCGGGCACGGTCAGCATTGGGAGCCCAGTTGCTGCCGCCCGACAGCGCAGCTGCCGGCAAGTCGGGAATCGTCAAATCCACGCCCTGCAGCATGCCGCTGGCGATGCCATCCACGATCTGCCCCGCCGCCGATCCCGCCACGTCGCTGGAGGCAAAAAATTGCCGTAACTGCTGCGCCAGCGCCGCCTGGTTGGGACGTGTCTTGCCGGCCGCGCCGTCCTTGCCGGCATCCGTCCGGCGGCGCTTGTAGCCATCCACCGAGCCCGGCAGCACGCCCTTGCTCTGCAAAGCCAGGCTCAGCGCCTCCAGCATCGGCCCCATCTCGATGAACATGCCCGGCTTGAGCAAGGGCTGCAACAGCCCTGCAGACGCTTCCTCGGGATCGAACTCCGTCCACGCCTGCTGCAAGGCCACCAGAAACACCTCCGGCCGGAACGGATTCTGGTTCACCCGCAGGATTTCGCGATCGAGCAGGAAGGCCAGCCGCACATTCAGGGTTTGCAGCTGGTCGGCATACAGGCTCTCGAACGGCTTGCTGACGCCGCTCAGCGCTACTTTGTTGTCCATTTCCTCAAGCGGCACCAGCGACAAGGCCAGCCCGGCCTCGCGCGCCGCCGGCTTGGCGGCCGGCGCTAGTTCGGCGATCTCGCGCCGCAGCGTCTTTTCCAGGGTGGTAGTGGCCAGATGCAGGAACGCGAAGTTGCGGTTGCGCAGCTGGTTGCCGGCCCGCAGGCGCTGCTGGATCTGGCGCGGGTCGCCATCGGTAGCGTCGATCAGCGCCCCGGCCAGCTTGTTGGCCAAATCCAGGTACTGATCGCCCGCGTGCTTGACGGCGATGCCGATCAGCTCTTCCAGCAAGGCATGCCGCGGCGACACCGTCTTTTTCGGCGCTGCTGGCGTGGTGGAAGTGGCAATCATGGGCGGGCCTGCTCGGTTAAATCATCGCTATCCCATATTGTTACACAGCATTTCCACAAAGCAATATCATCGAGCCAAGAATGTGCAATTTTTCGCGTATTTTGCTGATTTCCTGCAACTTTGACGCGGCGCAAATAGCAAGGTTGAGCTTTCCTTAAGATAAAAAACTTCCCTGTTCAGCCACCAAGGACGCCCATGAAAACCTTGCACCATCTGGAAATCTCCAGCAAGCTGCTGGCCGCCTTTGCCCTCGTGCTCTGCCTGACCGCAGTGCTCGGTCTGAGCGCGCTATCGCGCATGCAGGTAATTAACCAGGTGACCTCTGAATTGTCCGGCAAATGGTTGCCGCAGGCTAGCACCATCTTATCTGCCCGCAACGACAACCCGGCCGCCGACGAGCTGGCGCGGCTCAAGGCGCTGAACCTGCAGATGAGTAAGTTGCTGGTCAGCGCCATGCAGTCCAGCCAGGAAGCGTCGGAACAAACCGGTCAGCTCTATCAGAACGCCCGGTTGCTGACGTTCGGCCTGCTGGCCGGCCTGCTCAGCGGCGGCGCCCTGCTGGCCCTGTGGCTGGCCCGCTCGATTTCCGCGCCCTTGCAGCAGGCCATGCAGATGGCGCAGCGCATCGCCGAGGGCGACCTTGGCACCCGCATTCCGCCGCAGCCGCGCAACCAGACCGGCAAACTGCTGGAGGCCATGCAGCATATGAACGACAGTTTGCGCGGCATCGTCGCCCAGGTGCAGAGCGGCGCGCACGTCATCGGCGGCGCGGCGGCGGAGATTGCCGAGGGCAATCAGGACTTGTCCGGACGGACCGAACAGCAGGCCTCGGCACTGGAGCAGACCGCGTCGTCCATGGAACAACTCACCGCGACCGTGCGCCAGAATGCCGAACACGCGGTAGAGGCCAATCAGCTGGCTTTGTCGGCCTCGGCGGTTGCTGTGCGCGGCGGCAGCGATGTGGCGCAGGTGGTCGGCACCATGGCCTCGATTAACGACAGTTCCAAGAAGATTGCCGAGATTATCGGCGTCATCGACGGCATCGCGTTCCAGACCAATATTCTGGCCCTGAACGCCGCGGTGGAAGCGGCGCGCGCCGGCGAGCAGGGGCGCGGCTTTGCCGTGGTGGCGTCCGAGGTGCGCAGCCTGGCGCAGCGCAGTGCGGCGGCGGCCAGGGAAATCAAGGAGTTGATCGACGATTCGGTCGACAAGGTGACACGCGGCACGCAGCTGGCTGACCAGGCGCGCAAGACCATGGATGAAGTGGTTGGCAGCGTCAAGCAGGTGACGGGGCTGATCGGCGAGATCGCCGACGCCAGCGCCGAACAGACGGCCGGCCTGGAACAAGTGAATCAGGCCATTTCAGCCATGGATCAAGCCACGCAGCAGAACGCGGCGCTGGTCGAACAGGCAGCCTCGGCGGCAGAGGCCATGCGCGGCGAGACCGGCAAGCTGCATGCGGCCATCAGCGTATTCGCCACCGCGACGGGCCACAAGGCCAACACGGAAACGCCGCGCCAGACGCCGGCCAGCAGCCAGAGCGGCGGCGCGCGCGCCACGGGCGGGCGATCCGGCGAGCGGGCCGGACGCGTCGCACCGCCTGCCCTGCCGCGTCCAGCCCGCGCCGAACGCAAGGAAGTGGAATGGGAGGAATTTTAAGCGGCGGCGTCCGGCAAGGCATGCTCCTACAGGCCTGCTGGCGAAACTCCGATACCGGTTACCACCTTGAAAACGCATCATTGCCCCACCAGAAACGCACCAGCGTTTCTGGCGTTCTTTCACTTTCGTAAAGGAATCAAAATGAACGCGAATCAAAAAGGTGGCAGTAGCAAGCAAGGCTCCAACCAGGGCAGCAGCAAGCAGTCGGGCAGCCAGGGCTCGTCCAGCGGATCGCGCGGCAGCGGCACGCAGGGCGGCACCCACGAGCAACACGTTGAAGCCGGCCGTCAAAGCCACAAAAACGACGGCAACAAGCAATCCGGCAACCGCTAAGTAGCACAGCAGCGGAACATGCGGCGCTTTGTGCGCCGCATGCCGCTTCAGATGTTGGTGACACGCTGGCCGCTCGGCGGCACAAAGTCGCCCACGCCTTGAATCAGCCCGACTTTCAGGGCTTCGGCCGAGGTCAGGTGAAGGTCGGAATATTCGTGGGTGCGCCAGTGGTCCTCGGTCAGCTTCACATGGTTGCGCAGGATTTGCTCGGTGCGCGCATCGTCCGCCTGCAAGCCTTCGACGATGATGCGCAAAGCGTCCGGACGGGCGCCATGAGGCGCGCTGGCATGCGACTTGTGTACCATGAAGCGCGCCGTGTCGCTGGCATAGCGCTCGCTCCCGGCCAGGAACAGGATCACGGCAATCGAGGCCACCGCGCCGGCGTTGTAGGTGACGATCTTGATCGGCAGTTTGCTCAGGTAGTTGTACAGGCAGATGCCGTCGCTGACATAGCCGCCATTGGACTGGATCAGGATATGGGCGGTGGTGATGCGGTCTTCGGTCATGTCGGCCACGGCATCGAACACGCGCCGGACCATGTCACTGTTGACGTCGCCGGACAGCGTGAACCACGCATGTCCATCGTAAGTTTGTTCTTGGCTCATCGGTGGGCTCTCAAAATAGTGTGATTTATTCTAGCAAATTGTTGCCTTGGCAGCTTTCCGTCCGCCCATTCGTGCGCGGATGGGCAAGATTGACATTCAGGCCCTTCTGGCATATATTCCCGAGTCTTGATCGGGAGAGGGCAAACCAGCGTTGCCGCCGAAGGGGCACTACCCAAAAACTCTCAGGCAAAAGGACCGGTCAGGGGGCCACGCGGTTGCAACAGCGGTGGCTCAAACTCTGGAGAGAGGTTGCAGCGGCAACCCACCGAAGGGGCGTGCGGACGCAAGTGCCGCTATCTCTCAGGTACCAAGGACAGAGGGGTTTTGGAATTATTGCTATTCCCGTTAACCTCTTTCGTTTGGACCGTACCATGACGCTCAAAGCCACCCCACTCAATAACGCACACCGCGCAACCGGCGCCCGCATGGTCGATTTCGGCGGCTGGGACATGCCGGTCAACTACGGTTCGCAAATCGAAGAGCACAACGCCGTGCGCACCGACGTCGGCATGTTCGACGTGGCGCATATGTGCGTGGTCGACATCAAGGGCGACAATGTGCGCGGCTTCCTGCGCCATCTGCTGGCCAACAACGTCGACAAGCTGCAAGTGTCGGGCAAGGCGCTCTACTCCTGCATGCTCAATCCAGAGGGCACCGTCATCGACGACCTGATCGTCTACTTCATCAACGAAAACTGGTTCCGCCTGGTGGTCAACGCCGGCACCGCCGAGAAGGACGTGGCGTGGATGCAGAAGCAGAACGAGGCCGGCAGCTTCGGCCTGACCATCACCCAGCGCCGCGATGGCGCCAACGCGATGGCGCTGATCGCCGTGCAAGGTCCGAACGCCCGCGCCAAGGTGTGGGAAGTGATCCCGGAATCGAAGCAAGCCACCGCTGACATGAAGCCGTTCAACGTGGCCTTCGCGCAGAGCGCCGCTTTCGGCGAGGCGATGATCGCCCGCACCGGCTACACCGGCGAAGATGGTTTCGAAATCGGCGTCGCCGCCGAGCAGGCCGAAAAACTGTGGAACGCACTGGCTGCCGCCGGCGTCAAGCCAGCAGGCCTGGGCGCGCGCGACACCCTGCGCATGGAAGCCGGCATGAACCTGTACGGCCAGGACATGGACGAAACCGTGAACCCGCTGGACGCCGGCCTGGCCTGGACCATCGATCTGGTCTCCGAGCGCGACTTCATCGGCAAGGCCGCGCTGCAAGCCAAGGGCCAGAACGCCCAGTTCGTGGGCCTGATCCTGCGTGAAAAAGGCGGCGTGCTGCGCGCACACCAGAAAGTCATCGTGGCCGGCACCGACGCCACCGGCGAAATCACCAGCGGCACCTTCAGCCCAACCATGCAGCAGGCGATCGCGCTGGCGCGCGTGCCGATGGGCGTGAATGTCGGCGACACCGTGCACGTGGAAATCCGCGACAAGAAGCTGGCCGCATCTGTGGTTAAATTGCCGTTCGTCCGCAACGGCAAGATCCTGGCCGTTTAATTTAATACCATCACCCTCTGGAGCATTAGAACATGAACATTCCTGCAGACCTGAAGTACACCGAATCCCACGAATGGGTACGCGCCGAGGCCGACGGCACCGTCACCGTAGGCATCACCGAGTACGCGCAGGACGCACTGGGCGACATCGTTTTCGTCGAACTGCCGAAAGTCGGCGACAGCTACGAAGCGGGCAACGACGCCGCCGTGGTCGAATCGGTGAAAGCCGCTTCGGACATCTACGCTCCGGTGGCCGGTGAAGTCGTGGCCGTGAACGAGGAGGTGGTGAACGCACCGGAATCGATCAACAGCGACGCTTACGCGGCATGGCTGTTCAAGATCAAGCCGGCCGACGCTGGCGCGATCAACGGCCTGCTGGACGCCGCCGCTTACGGCAAAAACATCGGTTAATCCGTCATGCCGGCGAAGGCCGGCATCCAATCAGCTGCCCGCTTAACTTGGGTTCCGGCCTGCGCCGGAACGACAGCCCTCTTCTTTATCTGCCCTCGCCCAAATCATGACCCGCACCAGCCTGACCCAACTCGAAGCGCGCGACGCCTTCATCGCCCGTCACATCGGCCCAGACGCCACCGAACAGCAGGAAATGCTGTCGGTCCTCGGCTACGCCTCGCGCGCCGCCCTGATTGACGCCATCGTTCCGGCCAACATCCGCAACCAGGCCGCCCTGCCGCTGGGCGCCTACACCCAGCCGATGCCGGAAAACGAAGCGCTGAACAAGCTGAAAAAAATCGCTTCGAAAAACAAGGTGCTCAAGTCGCTGATCGGCCAGGGCTACTACAACACGCTGACGCCTAACGTCATCCTGCGTAACATCTTCGAAAACCCGGCTTGGTACACCGCCTACACGCCATACCAGCCGGAGATTTCGCAGGGCCGCCTGGAAGCCATCCTGAACTTCCAGCAGACCATCACCGACCTGACCGGCATGGGCATCGCCAATGCGTCCATGCTGGACGAAGGCACCGCCGCCGCCGAAGCCATGACGCTGATCCAGCGCGTGAGCAAATCGAAATCCAATGTCTTCTACGTCGCCGACGACGTGCTGCCGCAAACGCTGGAAGTGGTGCAGACCCGCGCCAAGCCGCTGGACATCATCGTTAAAGTCTTCCACCCGGCCGAACTGGCCGGCATCGGCGAATGCTTCGGCGTGCTGCTGCAATACCCGGGCGTGAACGGCAACGTGCGCGATTACAAAGCCGACGTTGAAACCATCAAGGCCAAAGGCGCGATGGTGGTTGCCGCCGCCGACCTGCTGGCGCTGACCATGCTGACGCCACCGGGCGAATGGGGCGCGGACGTGGTGGTCGGTAACTCGCAGCGCTTCGGCGTACCGCTGGGCTTTGGCGGTCCGCACGCCGGCTACATGGCCACCCGCGATGAATTCAAGCGCTCGATGCCGGGCCGTCTGGTGGGCGTGACCATCGACGCGCAAGGCAACAAAGCCTACCGCCTGGCGCTGCAAACCCGCGAACAGCACATCCGCCGCGAAAAAGCCACCTCCAACATCTGCACCGCGCAAGTGCTGCTGGCCGTGATGGCGTCGATGTACGCCGTCTACCACGGTCCGCAGGGCCTGCTGCAAATCGCCAAGCGCGTGCACCGCCTGACCGGCGTGCTGGCCGCGAACCTGAAATCGCTGGGCTACACCATCACCAACGACAGCTGGTTCGACACCCTGACCGTGTCGGTGAAAAACGCCGAACAACTGCACGCATCGGCGCACTCGCACGGCGTGAACCTGCGCGTGATCGACGCCACCCACGTCGGCGTATCGCTGGACGAAACCACCACCCGCGAAGACATCGCCCTGCTGTGGACCGTGTTCTCGCATCCGGTGGGCGGCCCTGCTCACGGCCCGGATTTCGACGCCGTGGAAGCCGCCGTTGAACGCTCCTTCCCTGAATCGCTGGCGCGTAGCTCGGCCTACCTGACCCACCCGGTATTCAACCGCTACCACTCGGAAACCGAGATGCTGCGCTATCTGCGCTCGCTGGCCGACAAGGATCTGGCGCTGGACCGCACCATGATCCCGCTGGGCTCCTGCACCATGAAGCTGAACGCCACCAGCGAAATGATCCCGGTGACATGGCCGGAACTCTCGACCATCCACCCGTTCGCGCCGGAAGCACAAACCGTAGGCTATCGCGAGATGATCGCCTCGCTGGAAGAAATGCTGTGCGCAGTGACCGGCTACGCTGCCATCTCGCTGCAACCCAACGCCGGCTCGCAAGGCGAATACGCAGGCCTGCTGGTGATCCAGGCTTACCACCAGTCGCGTGGCGAAGGCCACCGCAACATCTGCCTGATTCCATCGTCGGCGCACGGCACCAACCCGGCATCGGCATCGATGGTCGGCATGCAGGTGGTCGTCACCGCTTGCGACGCCAACGGCAACGTCGACCTGGCCGACCTGAAAGCCAAGGCCGAACTGCACTCGAAGAACCTGGCCTGCGTGATGGTCACCTACCCTTCGACCCACGGCGTGTTTGAAGAAGGCATCCGCGAACTGTGCGAGATCGTCCACAGCCACGGCGGCCAGGTTTACGTCGACGGCGCCAACATGAACGCACTGGTGGGCGTGGCCGCACCGGGCGCGTTCGGCGGCGACGTATCGCACCTGAACCTGCACAAAACCTTCTGCATTCCACACGGCGGTGGCGGCCCCGGCGTCGGTCCTATCGGCGTGGGCGCGCACTTGGCCAAATTCCTGCCTAACCAGCGTTCGAACGGCTACATCCGCGACAACGCAGGCATCGGTTCGGTATCGGCTGCGCCGTATGGTTCGGCGTCGATCCTGCCGATTTCGTGGATGTACATCGCCATGATGGGCGCGGAAGGCCTGACCGCCGCGACCGAAACCGCGATCCTGAACGCCAACTACATCGCCCGCCGCCTGGCGCCGCACTTCCCTGTGCTGTACTCGGGCCACGACGGCCTGGTGGCGCACGAGTGTATCATCGACCTGCGTCCGCTGCAGGATGCCACCGGCATCTCCAACGAAGACGTGGCCAAGCGCCTGATGGACTTCGGCTTCCACGCACCGACCATGTCGTTCCCGGTGCCTGGCACGCTGATGATCGAGCCGACCGAATCGGAATCGAAAGCCGAGATGGACCGCTTCATCGACGCCATGATCGCGATTCGCGGCGAAATCGCCAAAGTGGAAAGCGGCGAGTTCGACAAGCTGAACAACCCGCTGAAATTTGCCCCGCACACCGCCGAGGTGCTGACGGCCGATGTGTGGGACCGCAAGTATTCGCGTGAAGTAGCGGCGTATCCAGTGCCATCGCTGCGCAAGCAGAAATACTGGCCACCGGTCGGCCGCGCCGACAACGTCTACGGCGACCGCAACCTGTTCTGCGGCTGCGCACCGATGAGCGATTACGAATAAGCTAGTCCAACTAGCCCCAAGCCCGGCCAAGCGCCGGGCTTTTTTTTGCAAATCGCTTGAGCTATTTAAAAATTTCTAACGGGCAACATGCTATCCTATTGGTAACTTACCGACATCCCCAGTAGCGAACCATCAGCTTGACTGCGGCATTGCTAAGTATTTATGCTCATCAATTATCGGGATCTTAATATCTCAGTGTTCTGAGCCCTGCTAAAGTTTGAGAGCTGCTAAATTTTCTTACGATTGATCATCCGGGTCGCCCCCTCACGCGCGCACAGTCAGAATATCTTTACAAAACAAAAAAGCTAAACAGAAAACGGTACTTTTTCTTTTCTAAATCACGGGAAAATTATGACAAAAATTACAAACGTCTCATTGGACAAAAAGGTTAATTCTCGAAACATCCAATTTGTGATGGATATAGGGAGCTATGCTCAGCTTGCAGGAAACATAATTGACAACAACCCATACCAGAGAAATAGGGTGAGTAAGAGCGGCAGTATATATAATTTGCTAAAAGAGGATATTATTCAAGAGTGCATAATCCCTCCCATTGTCTTGGCGTCCACTTCGAAATTAAGCCAAAACTCCTCTCCCGAGAGATTACTGGAAGAAGTATTGGCAGATTACGGCAATTTAAAGATCCTCGATGGCCTGCAGCGAACCTTATCTATAATTGACGTATACAACAACAATCGAGAGCATTTTGACAATCTTGACGAAAAATATCTTGTGAGAATTGAGGCTTATCTTTCAATCAGTGATGCAGGCATTTTATATCGGATGCTCACCTTAAATACTGGACAAACCCCTATGACGTTGCGCCATCAGTTGGAAATACTTTTCTCAAAGTACGCAGATGGCCCATTTGACGGTATTAGTATTTTGCGCGAAGTGGATGAGGCATCAGTAAGATCGATAGATGCCTATAGATTTTCTGATTTGATTGATGGCTATACTTCATTTTTGGAAAAAAACGAACTGCCGATTGATAGATTCGATATTCTTCAAACAGTGAGAACCATCAAATTTATATCAGGGGAAGGGTCTGCAAAGATAGATTTTTCTGACTTCGTACACTCGTATCGTGCCTTAACTCTCGCTTTTGATGCCCGCTTTCCTGACTGGGTTTATCCAGGGGAAGTAGACGAAGACCTGCGAACTGCCGCAAATCCATTCGGTCGTGAGATCTACAAAATTTTCAACAAAAGTCAACCACTAACCGGCTTTGGTGCTGCAGTCGCCGAATTGATTTCCTCGAAAACTGTCGCCGGTCTCGATGATGTAAATGAACTGGCAAAGCGGTTGGAATTTGAGGAAAATGACCTTCTTCGTTTAATTAAGTTCCTTGATGATATACGAGGAGAGTCTAAAAAGATTGGTAATGGACAAAGGATATTTTTTAAGCTCTTCTTTAAATATCTACTTGATCGCGACGGTAGTTCATTTTTAAGCGTTTCAGAATCCTTGGAGAGAGCGAAAAACCGCGCAATGGCCGAGGTCTGAGTTCATGGACAATCTCATACAGCTTTCGCTAGAAAGCCTCCCGTTGTCGTATCAAAAAGATTCGCTGCCTAATGTAAATGCCTCGTATGGGGTTAAACTCTACACTAAATCTATTCCTGACGAGAAGGATATTGCACAGGTTTATATAAGAGATAGCGAATCGGAAAAGCGTATAGGGTGGATGATCCCGATTCTCTCGATGATTTCCATTGAGCATGAATACGCAGAAGATATTTATTTTATAAAGCACGTCTATGAAGCCATGAAATTTCTCAACGGAAGAGAGCTTCATGAGAGCATTTATATTCTGGTTTATAGTGAACGCCTTCTCGATGAGATCAACATAACAGCTATTGGAGAATTATCAATCTCGTTCGTACCACATGGAATTTACCCGTACTATAAATTCCCTTCCTCTACCACTATTGATTACAAATCTCAGATTGGAAAAAAAATAGTAGCTGAAAAATGCTTTAATTTTGATCTTTCGTCAGGTTTTTTTAAATTTTTCGTGGAAGATTTACTTCCATTAGAACGAAATGGTTATGCACGATTTATGTTTTTTTATCAAGTTTATGAGCTCGCTATGGAAATGGTTTTCTATAAAAAAGTCAATGAGCTTAAATTGGCCAAAAGCCATCTTGGGGTCATTAGAAAAAAAATCGACGATTACTCTTCTGAGGGGAAATTGATCAGTGTATTGTACGCGGAGATGGGGCGAGATAGAAACGATCAATCCCTGGCCGCAGTGGCGAAGAGTATTTTTAAAGACTTAAAAGACGAAAATTATTATACCTCGACCAATAAGTCGGCTATGTTGTACGATATTAGAAATACCCTCGTCCATAGTTATTACAGGTACAGCATCGAAAATAACCTATCATATTTGGCTTCATACATTGAAGATGAGGCTTTTTATGTGTTAAATTATATTTACTCCATCCAAGGGTTGAAGAATGAGCTAGAGGACGAGTATTTTTATGAAAGTTGATTCTTTTGTCTAAATGCCTATCCTGACATCCCAGACGTCTGCTGAGGACCGGGCCTCTTAGGTGCCTAAGGATCGTGCGATCAATTTGTTCTACTATTGATTAGCTGACGAGCGAAGCCACAACAAAGGCGAAAGTACTTCATGAAGCATTTTTGTTTTGTGGGCATCGGCGCTTCCAATTGCCTCCGTCCTCATAACGCCGCTGGCCTGGGAAGCTATAAATGACGGACGCAAACGGCACTGTATGTTACGGCGCCCTCTGCTGCACCGCCTAGCGGCAGTAAGAAAATGGATGTAGGCAGCGCTACGATGGCTTCACACCAGAAATCTGTGCCGGTGGATCCTGCTTGCGTAGAACCGCAGTGCGTTGAAGTTAATCGAGAAAATCGCCGCCGTTCCCGCTGAAGAACCAAGAAGCGTTGTCGCGACAATTCAACAGAGTTTGCCCCGGTATCGCTTATGAATGCAAAGAATAGGCTCCACCCCGCAGGACAACCGTACGTCTGTATCGAGAAATCGGGCAATATACTCCTGCGCTGGATTCAATTTCACTAATCAAGCACAATTTTTGCCCTTGAATTCTCCCAAGACATGCCGTTGAGTATCAAAGCCGGGATACTATTAGCCCCAATTTTCCAGCAAACGGCTCCAGGCGTCCAAAGAACGCCTCTGCGTTGACGTGCTCCCACCGAGCTACATCAGCCCTTGCCAACGCAACTTATAACCTGCGTTGATAGCCATGTATGCAAACAGCAGGCTCCGTGCTCTCCCGTTTCCGTCGCCGGAAAGGATGAATGGCGTTGAGTTCCGAGTAATAGAAGGCCAGCCTGATTACAAATTCGATTTCCGGCAGGCCAATCAAATAGTCTTTCTTGCGCCAGTTGATGAGACAGCCTCTGTGCCGATGACGCGATAAAGTCACATCCTATTGTACGCAAAAAAATACATTGACTCGCTGACACCTGTCAGATATTCTTTACACATGAAATCAAAACATCTCACTGGTGACCAGCTACTGGCGGCGCTTTCGGCGCTGTCCAACCCGCATCGCTTGCGGGTGGTGGCGGCACTGGCGGCGGGCGGGCGGAATTACGTCAGCCAGCTGGCCCGTGAGTTGAATATCAGCCGCCCTTTGCTGCATCTGCATTTGCAGAAGCTGGAGGACGCCGGTCTGGTCACCAGCCAGCTGGAATTGTCCGACGACGGCAAGGCGCTGAATTATTTTGAGGCGGCGCCGTTTGCCATCGACCTGACGCCGGCCTCGATTGCCGAAGCAGTAAAAACCTTGACCAATAGTCCTGAAAAATAGAGGCGTTTTATGTCCGAACCGATTTATCTGCTGACCATCTTCATGCCGCTGGCGACGATCTTCCTGATCTTCGGCATGCGCTTCATCGTCGCCATCAAAAAGGCCAAGCTGCAGGCCGAGGGCGAGGAAGCCTATCGCCAGATCGCCCTGCGCGCGGTCGCCGCGCAGGAGCAAACTGCCGCCACGCTGGCCGATCTGCAAACCCGCATCATCGCAATTGAGAAAGTACTGAAACAAGTCGAATAAACTTTAAAGGAGATGCACCATGCAACAAGTATCGCTGTTTCGCCTGTATTCGCTGAGAGCTGTGTATTTCATCATCGCACTGGGACTGGTGCTGGTGGTGTGGCCTAGCGTGATTCATCCGACCGAAACCTGGACCCTGACCCAGGGCGTGGTCAAGTGCATGCTGGTCGCATTCAGCCTGCTGTGCATGATCGGCATCCGCTACCCCTTGCAAATGCTGCCGGTGCTGTTCTGGGAACTGACGTGGAAAATCATCTGGACGCTGATCGTGTTCCTGCCCGCGTGGCGCAGCGGGACGCTGACCGAAGGCATCATCGGCACCGCCATCGAATGCACGGTCGTCATCATCATCCCGCTGGCCATGCCGTGGCGCTACGTGTTCGCCCACTACATCAAGAAGGACAGCGACCGCTGGGGCACCGCCGCCGCCAACGCCTGAATCAGCTGCGCACCGACGCCAGACGCAGACGCACTACGCGGGCGCTACCGGCTGGACGGGTGGCGTCGGGCGGCTCGGCATTTTCGTCGAGCTTGAAGATGGCGACTGCTTCCGACAGGTAGACCGCTTGCCGCTGCAAGGTGCTGGCCGCGGCGGCGGCTTGCTGGACCAGCGCCAGGTTCTGCTGGGTGATCTGGTCCATGTCCACGATCGCCTGCTGCATGCCCGCCACACCCTGCGCCTGCCGGCTGTTGTCGTCGCCGATCTGGCCGATGATGTCGCCCACGCGCCGCATCGAATCCACGATCTCGGCCATGCTGGCGCCGGCCTCCTCCACCGAGCGCGTGCCGGTGTCGATGTCCGCCACCGAATCGGCAATCAGCAGCTTGATTTCCTGCGCCGCCGATGCCGAGCGCTGCGCCAGCGTGCGCACCTCGCCCGCCACCATGGCGAAGCCCTGACCGTTCTCGCCGGCGCGCGCCGCTTCCATCGCCGCGCTCAACGCCAGCATATGGGTCTGCACCGCCAGCCCGTCGATCACGCCGACGATTTCCACCACCCGCCGCGAGCTGCCGCGGATCGACGCCATGGTCACCACCAGCCGCTGCACCACGCTGCCGCCGCGCGCCGCGAAGCTGTTGGCGCATTGCGCCAGCTGGCCCGCCAGTTCGGCGTGGGTGGCCGTTTGTGCCAGTTGCGTGTCCAGTTCCTGCAGCGCGCCATCGGTCTCCTCCAGCGTGCCCGCTTGCGTGCGGGTGCGCCGCGTCAGCACTGCATTGCCCTGGGCGATCTCGCGCGAGGCGTTGTCGATCGACTGCGCCGAGGCCAGAATGGTTTTCAGGGTGGTGTTCAGGTTGCGGATGCTGGTGTCGAGCGCGCGCGAGGTTTCGGCGATTTCGTCGCGTCCGTACACGCGCTGGCGTACGGTGAGGTTGCCCTCGGCCAGATCCACCGCCGCCGCGCCGATCTCGCGCACTTCTTGCAGCATGGCGTTGCGCACCACCATGGTCACCAGCAGCGACAAGGCGATCGACAGCGCCACCACGATCGGCATCCACGTCGATAGCATGCCGAAGTCGGCCTCCGCGCCGGCGTAGTCGCGCTCGCTCAGCGACTGTTCCAGCCGCGACAGCTCTTCCAGCCGCAGCGCCACCACGTCAAATGCCCGCTCGGCCTTGGACATGGCGTTGGCCGCCATCGACTGGTCGACCATGGCCAGTTCGATCACATCCTGCGTGGCCTTGACGTACACCGTGTGCGCGGCCTGCGACTGCGCCACGAAGCGGCGTTCGGCCGGATCGGCCTGGGTCGCCATTTCCAGCTGCGCGAACTGGCGGTCCAGCGCCGCGTGGCGCAGATGGATGTCGCGCACCAGCGCATCCACGCGCGGGGTGGAAAAGCTGGCGTTGATCCAGGTGAGCAGCTGGTAGATTTCCGTATGCGCCTTGTGGGCGTTGGCCACCAGATCGGCCGCCGCTTTCAGGCGCACGGCGCGCTGCTGCATCATGTTGTCCAGCGACTGGTTCTGGCGCAGCAGCCCGAGGTAGGCTCCGGTCGACAACACGATCAGCAGGATCAGCACCACGCCCGGCGCCAGCAGCAGCTTGGGCCCTAACTTGAGTTTGCTCAGCATGGTTTGCACGATCGCTCAACGCTTGTAGATGCCGGCTTCCAGCGCCACATCGCCCACCCGCAGCACGTAGGTGCGCTTGGCTTCGACCTTGCCGGTTTCGGGGTTGCGGAATTTGTAGTCGACCCAGCCGCGCCCGGTGCCGCGCGCCAGCGCCACCATCTCTTGGCGGAACAGCTTGCCGTCGGCGTCCGGCACCTCCAGCAGATTTTTGCCGATCAGGGCGTTAGTGGGGTGCGCCACCGTAATGCCGTTCAGGTCGCGCATGGCCAGGTACAAAGCCCCCTGGTTGAATGCCGGGTCCTTGGCATTGATACGCGCCACCATCGCCTCCTTGCCGTGCGTGCGCATGAATTGCGCCCCCCTCTCGGCCAGCGCCATCGCATCTTTTTCATTGGGCGCGGCCTGCGCCACACAGCACACCATCCAAGCCATTCCGATCAACACGCGCATGATTCCCTCCGGCAGCCAAGATGTTGTAATCTACGCTGGCCGCCCCACTGCATTCTTGCGTTTGATCAATGGGCACAAAGTAACAACAGGAGCAACATGAAAGCATCGACCAAGGCGGCCCTCATTTCGGCCCTGATCTTTCCCGGGCTGGGCCATCTGTTCCTGCGTCCGCGACGCGCCCTGCGCGGCCTGCTGTTCATGGTGCCGGCGGCGCTGGTGACGTCCTACATCGTGCGCCAGGTGCTGACGCTGTCCTTGCAGGTGCTGGAGGATTTGAATCGCGGCGCGCTGGCCGCCGATCCCCAGGCCATCATGGCGCGCCTCGACGCGGCTGCCGGTCCGGCCGATAACTGGCTGGCGTTGCTGGCCCTGTTGTGCTGGGCGGGCGCGATTGTCGATGTCTTGTGGCTGGGCCGCCGCAACGGGGATTAAGCAGCGTAGAATTAGCGTTCCAACAACATGAGGGGCGCGCCATGAAATCAGCCACGTTTATCCTGATAGGATTGTTTATCGCCGGCACAGCGCTGGCGCAAACGGGCGGCATCCGCCGCGCCGTGGTCCAGAAAGCCGATGTCTCCGTGCCCGGGCGCGAAGCCGTGGTCGCCAGGGTCGAGCTGGACGCGGGCGTAGCCGCCGGCCGCCATTCCCACCCAGGCGATGAAATCAGCTATGTGCTGGAAGGCGAAGGCGAGCTGCTGATCGACGGCGAAGACCCGCGCCGCGTGAAGGCCGGCGAATCCTTCGTCATCCCGGCCGGCACTGTTCACGATGCCGTCAACACAGGCAAAACCACCATGAAGCTGGTGGGCGTCTACGTGGTTGAAAAAGGCAAACCGCTGGCTTCCCCCCCCAAATAAGCGACTGTCATCAAGGTCTCATCTGATGGCGTTAGAGTGGCGCCGCCATACAAGAAACTGACAATCCGATGATTTTGCTGAACACCCCGAGCCGGCGCGCGTACGGCGCCGGCTCGGTGGGCGCCGCCCTGCTGCTCTGCCACACCCTGCCCGCCCACGCCGGCCGTCCGATGACGGTGGAAGATGCCGCCATCGTGGCGCCCGGCCAATGTCAGCTGGAGACTTACGCCCAGCAAGCCGGCGCCGCGCGCGAATTCTGGGCCACTCCCGCCTGCAATGTGGGCGACACCTGGGAGCTGGCCGCCGGCGGCGCCTCGGCCGAAACCGCCGGGCACAGCACGCGTTACGGCCGCCTGCAGGCCAAGACGGTGTTCAAGCCGCTGGAAGCCGGCAGCTGGGGCGTCGGGCTGGTGCTGGGGAATCAGTTCCGCAGCGGTCGCGGTGTGGATGGCGATCTCTCGGCCAATGTGCCGCTCAGCTTTGCGCTGCGCGACGACCGTGTGCTGCTGCATGTGAACGCCGGCGTGGTGCGCACCCAAGCCACCCGCAGCACCGACGCCAGCTGGGGCGTGGGCGCCGAATTCATTCTCGGCCAAAGCAACTCGCTGACGGCGGAAGTCTACGGCCAGCAGCGCGCCAACGCGCGCTACCAGTTCGGCTTTGCCCATGCGCTGATCCCGGATCAGGTGCAAATCGACTGCACCTGGGGCAAACGCCTGGCGCGCGGCGCCAGCGAACCGATGGTCACGCTGGGCCTGGTCCTGCTGACCCGCTAAACAGCCACGCGGCAGGCCGGCAGCAAGGGCGGCAACGCGGTCAACTGTTGCCAGCGCAGGCGCATAATAAGGGCCGTCACCAGCACCAACCCGGCGCCAAACCAAAACATCGGCAAACCCGGATGCAACTGATCCACCATCGCCAGCGCAATGTCGGCGACTACGACCAGCGTGGTCATCACGATGCCCAACAGCACGTTTGGACGCGGCGGCGCAGCGGCGTAATCGCGCATCAACAGGAGGATAAACGGCAGCACCAGCGCCGCCAGTGCAAACGTAATGCCGCGCACTTGCAGTTGTCCAAGAATGATGGCATCGACGCCCATGACCGCCACCGTGCACGCCAGCCACAAGCGCAGGCTACGGAACAACAACGCCCCCAGCAGCACCTGGTTGAACTGCGCCGAAGCCGGGGCAGCCGGCGCCAGGCGATACAGCCCTTGCTCGCCGCCGAAGCGCACCGCATGCGCCGCCAGGGTCGACACGTAGACCACCACGCCCATCATCAGCATGCTCTGCATCATGGTGCTGGTGACCATGGTCAGCACCGGATCGCCCTTGGCGGCAAGGTGGCGGCCGACCAGCGCCATGATCACGGCCGAGACCACGGCATAGATGGCGGCGCCGCCGTCATGGGCGGGCGTGCCCAGCGTGTGCAACAGCTGGCGGCCCTGGTTGGCGCCGCGCCGGCTGTCGGCGCGCAAGGCAGCGTTGTAAGGCGCGCGCAGCCATGCCAGCCAGCGGATGCCGTGGCCGGGCTCGGCATTCAGCACCCTACCGCTGGCGATCGCCTGCTGGCGGGTAAAGCGCAGGTACCAGTCCCAATGACGGTCGCCGCCCTGGGGGAACAAGGCGCGCAAGGCGGGACGGCCGAGCGACACCAGCAACACCGTGCCGATCAGCGTCACCAGTGGTTCGCCGATGGCATCGCCGGCCGCCAGCAGATCGTCCACCGGATGTTGGGCGACAAAACCGGAGCCGATAAGCACCATCGAAGGCAGGGCATTCAGCCAGTTGTAGCGCTGCGCGTACAGCACGTAAATGCTGAACAGCGCGCCCAGCAGCAAGCCGTAGCCGGGACGGCCGGCCAGCAGCCAGCTGAGCACTGCCGCCAGCACGGTCGCACCGACGTACAGCTCCACCGTCAGACGCATCAGCCTGCGGCGCAAGCCGGGCACCAGCACGGCGTTGGCCGGTGTGTTTTGCTGCACCGCATTTTTCAGGAAGGCGCCACACCATAAAAAAGCAGTGCCGCAGACCAGGCACAACAATAAGGTTTCGCCAAGCGCGAGCTTGCCAAAATGATAATTCACTACGAACTGGATCAGGGCGAAAGCGCCGACGACCCAGGTCAGGCGCACCAGCAGACCACAGCTGGCACCGTCATACATGACTTGAAGCAACAACTGGCGATTCGCGGCGTTCATTTGGTCACCTCGACAAACAGATCTTCCAGGCTGAGATTCTTACCTTCCAGCAACTCGTCTAGCGCGCCTTGCAGCACGATCTTGCCGCCTTGCAGGAATGCTACATCCAGCGCCACCCGCTCCAGGTCGGACAGGATGTGGGTGGAAAAGATCACCGTGGTGTCGCGCTCGATGACATCGTTGATCAGTTCTTGCAGGAAATCGCGACGGCCGACGGGGTCCAGGCTGGCCACCGGCTCGTCCAGCACTAGCAATTTCGGATCGTGGGCCAGCGCGCGGATCAGCGACAGACGCTGTTTTTCCCCGCCGGAAAGCTTGCTGATCTGCTTTTTTGCAGCCTCCCCGTCCAGGCCCCAGCGCTGCAGCAGGCCATCCACCTTGGCCTGGTTCCAGCGCGGGTACAGGGCCTTGAAATAGTCCAGCAGTTGCACAGGCGTCAACCACTCGAACAATTCCGACTTTTGCGGCACGTAGCCAATGTTGGCGCGCGCCGCCTCGTCCAGCGCGCCGGCCGGCTGGCCGAACAGCTTGCTGCTGCCGGCATCGGCTTCGCGCAGGCCCAGCAGGCATTCCAGCAAGGTCGATTTACCGGCGCCATTACGCCCCAGCAAACCGATGACCTTACCCGGTTCGATATTCCAGTTAATCCCCTGCAATACCTGCTGCGAGCCGAAAGATTTATGCAGGTTATTGATTTCAACGACGCTAGCTTTCATTTAACTTCTCCCAGAATTTTTTTAAACAAATTTAGTACGGTTTCCGTATCCAATTCCAATTGATGCGCTTCGGCGGCGGCGCGCTCCAGAGTTGGTATTAAAAGATTTTCCCGGCCTTCCGGCGCTTTACTTTCCGCCACCAGCATGCCCACGCCGCGCGCCCGGCTTAATAAACCTTCGGTTTCCATCATGTTATAAGCCTTGGAAACCGTCATGGGATTAACGGCCAATGTCACCGCCACCTCGCGCACAGATGGCAAAACATCGCCCGGTTTTAAAACTGTGGCGGCAATTAATCGCCGCACCTGCTCGATCAGTTGCCGGTAAATCGGGTCGGACGAACCGGTCGCTATCGTGAACAAAGACGCTGTGTGAGTAGTCATGATCATCCGTATTGGTGTATTAGTTGATTAATACAGTAGACGATGACGTGAGGCTTGTCAAGCGCGGCGAACAAACGCCGCCAGAATTTGGCTGGATCGTGCCAATCCTTGGCATGAAAGCAGCATGCTGCGTGCGTTGGCGCACCGGCAGGCACCGTTCAGCTGCTTATACTGACGGAATGCGTATCGCCACCTTCAACGTCAACGGCATCGGCGCCCGTCTGCCTGCCCTGCTTCAATGGCTGAGTGAAACCCGGCCGGATGCGGTTTGCCTGCAAGAATTGAAGGCCCCGCAGGAGAAATTCCCCGAGGCGGCAATTAATGAAGCCGGTTATCAAGCCATCTGGCACGGGCAAAAAAGTTGGAACGGTGTGGCGATTCTGGCACGCGGTCAGCTGCCGGTGGAAACCGGGCGTGGATTGCCTGGCGATCCTGAAGATACACAAAGCCGCTATATCGAAGCGGTAGTGAACGGCATCATTGTTGGCGGTTTATATCTGCCAAATGGGAATCCCGCACCGGGACCTAAATTCGATTACAAATTAAAATGGTTTGAACGGTTTATTCTCCACGCCTCGCAATTAATCGAAGCCGGCGCTCCAGCCGTGCTGGCCGGCGATTTCAACGTGATGCCGACGGAATTGGATGTGTATAAACCGGAACGCTGGCTGGACGACGCTTTATTCCGTCCCGAGGTGCGCGCGGCATTTCATCGCTTAATTGAACAGGGCTGGTGCGATACGCTGCGCACTACCCATCCGGGCGAAGTGATTTATACCTTCTGGGACTACTTCCGCAACGCCTACCAGCGTAATGCCGGCCTGCGCATCGATCACATTCTGCTCAGCCCTGCCCTGACGCCGGCCCTGAAAACCGCCGGCGTGGACCGCGACGTGCGCGGACGCGAGAAGCCCAGCGACCACGCGCCGGTGTGGGTCGAGCTGGATCTGGGAGGCCGCTGATGGAGCAGAAATGGCCGCAGCAACTCTGGCTGGTCCGGCATGGCCAAAGCGCGGGCAACGTCGCCCGGGACGAGGCGGAAGCCGGCAAAAAGCTGCTCATCGACCTGGCCGACCGCGACGTCGACGTGCCCTTGTCGGCGCTGGGCCAGCGTCAGGCACAGGCCATGAGCGGCTGGTTCCGGGCGCTGCCGCCGGACGCGCAGCCCAACGTCGTGTTGTTTTCGCCCTACGTCCGGGCACGGTCGACGGCCAGGGTGGTGCTGGATCAGCTGGACCGTGACGGCATGCTGGCAGTGGCAAGCGACGAGCGGCTGAGGGAAAAGGAATTCGGCATTCTTGACCGGCTGACACCGCTGGGCATACACGACAAGTATCCCGAGCTGGCCGAACAGCGCGCCCACGTCGGCAAATTCTATTTCCGTCCGCCCGGCGGCGAAAGCTGGTGCGACGTCATCCTGCGGCTGCGCAGCGTGATCGACACCATGACGCGGGAATATCACGGCGAACGGGTGCTGATCGTCGCCCATCAAGTCATCGTCAACTGCTTCCGCTACCTGCTGGAGCGTCTGGATGAGGATGCCATCCTGGCCATCGACCGCGCCGGCGACGTGCCCAACTGCGGCATCAGCGAATACCGCTTCGATCCATCCGTCGGCAAACATGGCAAACTGGTACTGGTACAGGCCAACTTTGTGGCGCCGCTGGAGCAAAGCGGCACGCCGGTCACGCACCAGAAAGACCAGCCGGCCGCGCCCAAATCATGAATCAGGACATCACCACCCGTCTGCTGCACGACTGGCCGCTGCCTATGCCGGGGGCCGAAGCCGACAAAAATGAACGAGGTTACGCGCTGATCGTTGCCGGATCACGGGAAATGCCGGGCGCGGTGCTGCTGGCCGCGACCGCCGCCCTGCGCGCCGGCGCCGGCAAGCTGGCCATCGCGACGGCGGCCAGCGTGGCGCCGCAGATCGGCGTGGCCGTGCCTGAGGCGCGCGTGATCGGGCTGGAGGAGACGGCGGATGGCGGCTTGCTGGGCGGGCAGCGCAAAGATCTGCTGGCCGTGTGCCGGCAAGCCAGCGCTGTGCTGATCGGCCCCGGCATGCAGGACGAGACCGCTTGCTGCCACCTCGTGCGGGGGTTGCTGCCGGCATGCGCCAACGCCCCGCTGATCCTCGACGCCGCCGGCATGAGCATCGTCAGCCGCGATGCCGACTGCGCAGCGGCCGCAACGGCAACAACGGCAACAACGGCGAGCGGCGGAGACGAGGCCGGGCACGCGTCCGGGTTGGCGGTCGGCGGCTTCCGCTTCCACAGCCCTGTACTGCTGACGCCGCATGCCGGCGAACTGGCCAGCCTGACCGGCGCCGACAAAGACGACATCCAGGCCCAGCCGGAAGCCGCGGCCCGGCTGGCAGCGCAGCGCTGGCATGCGACAGTGGTGCTGAAAGGCGCGCTCACCGTGATAGCCAACGTCAACACACAGCAATGGCGTCACGAAGGCGGCAACACCGGCCTGGCGATATCGGGATCGGGGGACGTACTGGCCGGCATCATCACCGGCCTGGCGGCGCGGGGCGCGCCACTGGAACAGGCCGCCGCCTGGGGCGTGGCCCTGCATGCGATGGCGGGAGAACAACTGGCGCTGAAACACGGGCCACTAGGCTACCTCGCACGGGAAATCAGCACCGAAGTGCCAGCCCTCCTGCGCGCAATCTAACCCAACCCGGGGTCAGTTCTTGCAATCGCACACGAGCTCATGCGTGAATGCAAGAACTGACCCCGGCTCTGACCCCGAAGTTTTAGAGCTTGGCCGAGTGCTCGCGGGTGGCGTGGAATTGCAGCTTCGGCCAGCGCTCCTGTGTCAGGCGCAGGTTGACGCTCGACGTTGCCAGATAGGCCAGATTGCCGGCCGCGTCGTAGGCCACGTTGTGGCCAAGCTGGTCTTCGAAGTCGGCCAGCGCTTTCTTGTCGTCGCTGGAAACCCAGCGCGCGCTGCTGATGCTGGTGCTTTCAAACACGGCGTCGACGCCGTATTCGTTCATCAGGCGGCTTGCCACGACCTCGAACTGCAGCACACCGACCGCTCCCAGCACCAGTTCACCGCCCTGCACCGGCTTGAACACCTGCACCGCGCCCTCCTCGCCCAACTGCTGCAAGCCTTTGTGCAGTTGCTTGATTTTCAACGGATTGCGGATGCGCACCTGGCGGAAGAAGTCCGGCGCAAAGAATGGGATGCCGGTAAAGGTCAGCATTTCGCCTTCGGAGAAGGAATCGCCGATCTGCATATTGCCGTGGTTAGGCAGGCCGATGATGTCGCCGGCATAGGCCTCTTCAACCTGCTCGCGAGTGGAGGCCATGAAAGTCACCACTGAGGAGACCTTCACTTCGCGCCCCAGACGCAGGTGCTTGACCTTCATGCCGCGCTCGAAACGGCCCGAGCACACGCGCAGGAAGGCGATGCGGTCGCGGTGCGCCGGGTCCATATTGGCCTGGATCTTGAACACGAAGCCGGTGAACGGTTCTTCTTTCGGATCGACCGCGCGCACGGTGGCGTCGCGCTCGCGCGGGGCCGGCGCCCAGTCCACCAGCGCCGACAGGATCTCGCGCACGCCGAAGTTGTTGATCGCGGAGCCGAAGAACACCGGCGTCTGCACGCCCGACAGGAATTGCTCCAGGTCGAACGGAGTCGAAGCGCCGCTGACCAGTTCCACTTCCATGCGCAGCTGGTCCATCTCCAGCGGGAACATCTCCTGCAGGCGCGGATTGTCGATGCCTTCGATGATTTCAAACGCGCCGTCGGCACGCTCCTCACCGGCCTTGAACAGCATGATGGTGTCGTTCAGCAGGTGGTACACGCCGCGGAAGTTCTTGCCCATGCCGATAGGCCAGGTCACCGGCGCGCATTTGATCTTCAGCACCGATTCCAGCTCGTCCAGCAGTTCCAGCGGATCGCGGGTTTCGCGGTCCATCTTGTTCATGAAGGTGACGATGGGCGTGTTGCGCATGCGGCACACGTCCAGCAGCTTGATGGTCTGCGCTTCCACGCCCTTGGCGGCGTCGATCACCATCAGCGCCGAGTCGACCGCAGTCAGCACGCGGTAGGTGTCTTCCGAAAAGTCCTGGTGGCCCGGGGTGTCCAGCAGGTTGACCACGTGGTCGCGGAATTCAAACTGCATCACCGACGACGCCACCGAAATGCCGCGCTGCTTCTCGATCTCCATCCAGTCCGAAGTGGCGTGGCGCCCCGATTTACGGGCCTTGACGGTACCGGCCATCTGGATCGCGCCCGAGAACAGCAGCAGCTTTTCGGTCAGCGTGGTTTTACCCGCATCCGGGTGGGAGATGATGCCGAAGGTGCGGCGGCGCTGTACTTCGCGCGCGATCAGGGCCGGCGTCCTGGCGCTGCCGGCCGCCGGCGCGGCGTCGTCGTTATTCTCGGGGATAGTGTTTTCGGTATCGTTGACCATGTGTGGGCGTGCTAAGGCGGTTCTGCAAACCCTCAATTATACCCTTTATTCGCCTTTAATACGACGCCAGCCGACCCGGTGCGCCTCGGCCGTATCCAGCTCCTTGGTGCGGCTGGTGGCGTTGCTGCCGTCGGCAAAGGTAGTGATCAGTTTCAGTTGCCCGCTCGGCAGGCGCACGATGATGAAGCCCACCGCCGCCGAGGTGTTGGACAAGGTGGCGCCGGCCGGATCGCCATTCACGCCCTGCCCGGTGCACACGTCCACCTGGTACAGATTACTGGTGCCGCCCACCGAGCAGGCCGACGACGACGATGGAATATTGGTGATCACATTGGCCACGCCGCTGACGATTTGCGGATCGAGGTTCATACGCTCGCCGGCGTTCAGGCTCCAGTTGAAATACCAGCCATCCTTGACGTTGAGATCGACCGGGTTATTGGTCACGGCGTAGGTGGTGCTGTTGCTGGACGAGCCCAGCACACTCAGGGTCTGCTGCACCAGACTGGAGGTCGGGATGGTGCCCAGCGCCGTGCCGCTGTCTTTCAGGGCGAACAGGGACTGCACATCGGTGTTGCTGGTGTCGGGCACGTCCAACAGGCGGCCGGTGCCGAACAACACCATGCGCACGGCATTGATCTTGGTGCTGGTCACGCCGCTGGCGTCGGTGCTGGTGACAGGCACGCCGCACTGGGTCACGTCCGGACGCGTGGTGATCGGCTTGGTGGCGCCGGCGTCGCCCATCTTGATCACGCCGATGGCGCCGCTGCTGGCGGTCAGGTCGAAGCGCCACATGGCGCCCAGCACATCGCCGCCGTAGACGTAGGTGACTTTGGCGTCGGCCAGCGGGTCGCTGCTGATGGCGGTGATCTTGGCCAGGCCGGACGGCGTGGTGGTGTCGCCGGAACCAGTCTTGGCGCGCGCCAGGATATTGCCGGTGGCCGCGTCGACGATGAACAGCACGCCGTTGCCGGTGCCGCCGCTGACGCCGTCGCTGCCGGGAATGTTGTTGTAGCCGGAGGTCAGGAACACCACCCACTTGTCCTGCCAGATGCCGAACTGCGGATTGCCGAAGCTCAGGCCCAGGTCGGGATCGTTATGCTGGGGGCAGACCGCGGCGTCGGCGCACAGTTCCCACATCACCTTGGGCGCGCTGGGATCGGTCACGTCCAGCGCGTAGTAACCGCGCCCGCCCGCATTCATGCCGCCCACCAGCATGGTGCGCCATGCCCCGCCGATCTTCACATCCGCCACTTCCGGCGAGCCGTCGGCGGTGAACTGGTGATTGGTGCCGTAAGTGGTGCTGGCCAGCGCCGCCATTTTGCTCATGACGATGCGCGGCACGTAGGCCCAGCGCTCGTTGCCGTTGGCGCCGTCGAAGGCATGCAGCATGCCGTCGTTGGCCGCCACGAACACGGTGCCGGGCCGGCCGGCATAGGTGGTCTTGAAATCGGTGTAAGCCAGGTCCGGATAATTGTTGTGCGGCTCGCGCAGATAGGCCGGCTTGGACGAGGCGATGTCGCCGATCACGATCGGCACGGTGGCGCCGGCGGCGTCGGTGGTGGTGCTGTAGGCGCGGAACAGATTGTCGTCGGCGTAGTCCTGCACGCCGCGCAGCCAGTTGACCATGTTGGTGCCGCTGTTGACAGTGGCCTTGTCGGTCGCCGACAGCAAGGTGCACTGGGCCAGGATGCTGCATTTGTTGGCGAACCAGGCCTGGGTGGCGCCGTCCATATTGCCGAAGGTGAAGTCGACCGGATCGCTGCCCGGCAGCTGGCTGGCCTGCATCATCTTGATCTGGCGCGTGGCGATGGACTTGCCGACCGTGGTGCTGGTGCTCCAGCTGGGCGTTTTGATCACGTCGCCGGTGGTGGTGTCGATCTTGCGGTCGGTAAGCTCGCCGAACCAGCGCACGGTGGTGAAGGTGGCCGAGAAAATATCGTTGTCGGTCAGCGTAATGTTCGGCGTCGAGGTGGCCGCCGCCGCCGCCGCGCCGGTGCGCACCTGCATATTGGACAGCGCCTCGCGCAGGCCGGCCACCACATCCTTGGGATCTTGCGCGCTGAAATATTTGCCATGGCCGTTGATGGCGGCATGCCACAAATCGTCCACCCGTTCCTGCACCGTGCTGGCGGTGTTGGCGGTGTCCGGGTCCGGCCACACGTAGGCGCCGCCGCTATTCCACGGGCAGCCGGTCGGCGCTTGCGTGATCAGGTTGTAGAAATCGCCGCCCGGCTTGGGTGCGGTGTCGTAACTGGCTTCATAGGTCATCACCCCGTCCACGCCCAGGCCCAGGGTGTAGGTATTCATGTGCAAATGGGTGTTCTCGCCGTTGGCGGCGGGGACGGAACCGGGCTTGGTCATGTCCGGTTCCAGCGTCGGCCGCAGGGACACGGTGCTGGTGCTGGAACCGCCGTTGTACCAGTGCAGCGCCACGTCGGCGATGGATGGCTGCGTTTGCGCCCGCTTGTCGACGCAGCCGGAGGAGATGGTGCAGAAGCGCGCGCTGTTCTCGACGTTGTCGTTGTTGACCACGTTGGGCGTGCTGCTGCCGTTCCAGTAGCCATCCGTGGTGAGTATCATGAAGTTGGGCTGGCACGGGTACTGCACCACTTCCTGCCCGGCCGCGTAGTTGTATGGCGTGAGGTTGGCGAACATGCGGCCGACATTGTCCATCGCGGTGCGGATCGGCGTCGAACCCGAGGTGGTGGTGTTGTACAGGGTGCTGTACCAGGTGGTGCGGGCGCTGCCGGTAAAGTCGGCCGGTTTCAGGTCCATCGCCGAGCCGGCGCCGGCGTTGGATAATTTGACGAAGCCCACCTTGTAGTTGGCGGTGATCGGCGAGAACGCAATCCCCAGCGAGGTCTTCATCATTTGCAGGCGGCTCTTGTAGTACACGTACCAGTTGGCGAAGTTGGTCATCTCTTCCGCATAGGTGCAGGTGGTGCCGGCGCAATCGGTGCGGTCGGCCGATTTCGGATAGGTCTGGCCGCTGACAATGTTCACCCGCACAAACGGATTGGGCGCGCCGGAACCGGCCGACAGGGCTGCCGTGGTGGTAGGAATGCTGTCCATGCCTGCCGCCACCACGGTGGCGGTCAGCGTGCCGGCGCCGCTGAGACTGCCGATGGTCAGCGTGCCGGTGTTGGCGGTCGAGCCGCTGTCGACCACGCACACACTGTTGGCCGGCAGCGCGTTGACGCAAGCGGCGTTGCTGCCGGCGTAAGCCTTGTAGGTGCCGCCGGTGCCGATCGCGCCGATGAAGGAAGTGGCCACCTGTGCCGCCGTCTTGCTGGCGCCCAGCGTCAGGCTGCTGAACAGGCTGGTGCTGTTGTACTTGGTCGTCCCCATCGACGGCGTGCCGCTGCTGGAGGTGGTGCCGCTAAAGGTCACATAGGCTGGCGCCACCCGCACCGCGCCGGCCGTCACGGTAAAGCCCCAGCCGGCGCGCGAACTGTCGTTGACTGTCACGCAGTTGGCCACGCTTTTGGTGCCGGTACACGTGACCGCCACCACCGCCACCACGTTGTCCGCCGTCAGTGTGATGCCAAAGACGCTGCAAGCCGGCACGGTGGGCTGGCCGGTTGGCGTCTTCACGCAGGCGTAGTATTGGTTGGTGGTGCTGCGGGCGATGATGTTGGCCGCCACCGTGCTGGCCATGGTCTGCTGCTTGAGGGCCGTGTTGGTGCCGGTGCTGGCGGTCATGGTGCCGCTGGTGATGTTGACGCTGCCGCTGCTTTCCGCAATCGCGATATTGGTGATGCTGAGCGAGGCGGCGCTGGACGAGGCACCGATGGCAATGGTGCCGTACGAGGCCACCGCGCCGGTGGGCGCCGAATAACTCGGGTAAATATAGGCGCCGACGCGCTTGCCCTGGCACTGGGTCAGCAATTTGTCGCTGCACCAGCGCACCTTGACCGGGACCGGGTAGCCGGCGGGCGCCGCCGCCCCGATCGAGGTCGACTTGCAGGTCTTCATGGTGTCGTCGGTGCAGTATTGGCCGACGCCGATAGTGTAGTAATACGGCCCGGTGACGATGTCCACCGGCGATTTATAGGTCGCGTCCGGATAAGTGTAGCTGGACGTGTTGAACTGGCACACGCCACTGCTGCTGGTGGTGCACCATTTCAGGTCCGGGAAGTTGGATACCAGGTTGATGTTGCTGGAGACGCTGTTGCCGAACAAATCGGCCTTGTGCGCGCCGAAACCGTCGCCGCTGACCGAAGTCCAGTTGCTGGTATTGGCGGCGGTCTGCTCGGGATAATACGTGCCGTCGGATTTGATCGGCACCTGGTAATGGATGGCCGGGTTGTAGTACTGCTTGTTGAAGTCCGGGCTCATGAACGGCGGATGGCCGACGTTGCAGGCCATGATGCCGGCCGCCAGCGTGGCATTGCTGCGGCACAGGCTGTCGTTGACGTAGTCCGGCGTGTACGTCTGGTCCATCGAGCCGGAGTTGTCGAACAACAGCATCAGGTTGGGCTTGACGGTGCCGGTGCCTGTGATGTTCAGCAGCGGCACCTGGGCGATCTGGGTCTGCGCGGCCATCGCGGGCAGCGCGATCAGCAGCGCCAGCAGGGAAAGTAGCTTCTTCATGATGATTCCTCAAGGGCCTTTCATGATGACGGCCTGCGTCATCACACTGCCGCCGCGCGGGCCGGTCACGCGCGCCGTCACCACATAGTGGATCTGGGCCGCGACGGCCAGGTTGGAAGCGTCGATCTTCAGTGTTTCGCCCAGCGCGCGCGGGCCGGTGGTGCCGCTGCGCGGCGCCGTCTGCTGGCAACGGTTATTCGGGTCGTCGTAGGCGCCCGGCAGGTTGCACATGCGGTGGATCACGTACTGCACCCGGTTGCCGTCGGCGTCGGCCGGCAGCGTGATCGCGCCCAGCCAGAAGTTGGGATTGCTGACCGTCCAGTTCGGCGGCAGGGTCGCCACGTAGCCGGCCGCCGCCTGGTCGGTCAGCAGCAGGTTTTTGTTGGCAATGGTGCGCAGGTAGGTGAAGCCGGCATGCAGGCCGGCGTCGGCCGCCTTGGTCAGCGCCGCCTCGTAGGCCAGGTTGGAGGTGGTCAGCGTGCTGGAATTGCTGGACTTGAGCAGGTAAATGCTGCTGACCATCATCACCGCCAGCATGATGAGCATGATCGGCAGAGCAATGCCGCGCTGGTAATTAAGCTGTCTCATGGCCGGTACTGTGCGTTAAGAATCGGGACGATGGTTTCGAACACGCGGTAGCGATAGCACTTCCAGCTGACCGGGTCGCCGGCCACCGCGACGTCGACCGTCATCGGCACGGCCGTCACGCCGTTCGGCACGGCGTTGCTGAACACGGTGGGCATGGCGGTGGTGGCCGTGCAATCGGCGCCGGGACGCGGCTTTTCAACCGTCTTGCTGCGCGCCACCACGGCAATCCGCACGGCTGCGATGCGCTGGTAATCGCCGGGGCCGCCGTTGACGCCGTCGTTGTCGGCATCCATCATGGTCGCGCTCCACACCGTAGTCTGCATGCCGGTGCTGGTGGCCACCATCTGGGTGCCGTTGCCGGCCGGGTTGGGATCGTAGTTGGGCAAGGCGCGGTTGTCGAAACCGTACTGCGCCTTGATCGAGACGATGTTATCGGCCACCGAGGTGCCACTCTGCTCCGCGCCTGCCAGGTCGGTGGCGCGCAGCATCAGGATGCCGTTCTGTACCGACCAGGTGTGGAAGTGCAGGCGGTCCGGCTGGCCCAGGTTGTACATGAAGGTGACGTTCTTGGCATAGCCCTGCACCATGCTGGCGGCAGGGTTGTAGCGATACTGGGCGCCGCCGGCCAGCAGGAACTCGGCGTCGTGGCCGACCGCCGGATTGAGGCCGGCCATCTGCATGATGGTGCATGGCCGGTCCGGCGTCTGCGGCGCCACCACCAGCACATCGCCCGGGTTGTAGCCGTAAGGGGAACGGATGGCGCTGACCACATAGCTTTCGCCGCCGTAGTCGGCGTTCATCCCGATGGAGCCGACGCCGGCGTTGGCGCTGCCGCTGTTGAACGAGATCACGTCCGGCGCCGTGCCGTTGGACTGGATCACCACGGCGGCCAGCGGCGTGATGTCGACGCCGTCCTGCTTGGCGCCCAGCAGCTGGTAGCCGCGCTGGTCGCTGAAGGTGGTGTTGCAGCCGGCCACGGTGCGGTCGTTCAGGCCCCAGCCGGCGGTGCTGGCGTCGCCGCTCAGCGAGAACATGGCCAGCATGCCGTTCTGCATGGAGTCCGAACCGCCCACGGCGGCGTCCTTGTTGGCTTCGCCGCTGATCACCAGCCGCGTGGCGAACAGCAGCGCCAGCAGGCCGATCACCACGCTGACCATCAGCTCTACCAGCGAGAAGCCGCCGCGGCGGCGAATGGTGGCGGTATTCATGTCAGCGCGCGATGTAGGAAGTGACGTGGTGGCGATTCGGTTCGCTCTTGGCCTTGCGCTGCCAGCGAATGGAAATATCGACCTGATAGCGGTTTTGCGCCGGCTGGTCCTGTACCTGCACCGACAGCACGGCGCCGGGAATGTTCTTGCGTGTTTCGGTGGCCCAGGCGCTCAGTTGCGTGTTGGGCGCGGCGCCCTCGGCCAGGTTGTACTGGCTGATGTTGGGCACGTCCGAATTGATCACGCCGATCAGCTTTTCCGCCGCCAGCGTGGCCTCGGCGCGCATGCCGGCGTCCGACAGCGCCGAATAGGCACGCGCCTGCAAGCCCACCGTGCCCAGCAAGCCGATGCCGAGGATGACAATGGCCAGCATGGCCTCCAGCAGCGCAATGCCGCCCTGGCGCCGCCAGCGCGCGGCGCCAGGGCTGGACGACGCCAGGCGCCGTGGCGGAATGTGGGCGCCCGGCTTCATGGCGGACAGGCCCGGTTATCGGTGGTGGCCAGGGTCGGGTCGCACTTGCTGGCCATGCCGGCCAGGGTAATGGCCAGGGCCACCACCGGCACGTCGCCGGCATACTTGCTGGACGGGTCCAGCCGCAGTTGCGTCAGGCGCTGGGCGAACGTGGTGTCGACCCAGCCGGTGGCCGTGTAGTAGACCTGCGAGGCGCCGGCCGGCAGCGTGCTCGGCGCCAGCACCTCGGACGACGGCAGCGCATCGGCGGAACGGAAAATCGAACGGAAGCCGGCCGCGCCCAGCGGATCGTTGGCGGCCGGTGCGGCGGTGGTGGACCAGCTGGCGTCATCCGGCGCGCAAGCGGTGTTGGTGCCGACAAAGCAGATATCGACCTGCCAATCCATCTGCCCGGTATTGGTATTGGGCGTCAGCGAAATACGGCTGAAGGCGTTGTGCGACACTGCCTGCCGGCGCGCCATGCTGAAACCTTCGGCATAGAACTCGCTCGCGCCACGCGCCCGGTTGGCCAGCAGCCAGTTGCTCGCATTGGGAATGCCGATGGCCAGCATGATGCCGAAGACGGTGATGGTGACCAGCAGCTCGATCAGCGTAAAAGCGGCCTGTGGCTTTAATTGGAGCATGTGCCCCCCTTGTGGTCGACCCAGCACGAGGTGCTGGTGCCCCAGCCGGTTGGGCTGCCGGTGGTGGCGCGGGTGCCGCTCTCGTTGATGGTGTAGACAAAGCCGCTCATCTTGCCGGTGCCGGTGGCGGTGAGCGTGTAAGTCGAGGCGGTGGCGTTGCTCAGCGCGTAGGTGAAATTGCCGGTGGCGGCCGGGAAGCTGGGCGAGGTGTCGAAACCGGCGTAGGTGCGGTTGTTCGACCAGAACTGCTCGGCCGCCGGCTGCGCCCCGCCCAGCGCGGTGAAGGCTTCGCTCAGGCGCCCGCGCGTGACGTAGTCGCTGTAGGCTGGTATCGCCACGGCCAGCAGGATGCCGACGATGGCCACGGTAATCATGACCTCGATCAGGGTAAAGCCTTGCTGGACGCGTTTCATGGGCCTGCTCCTCATGAGGGGAATTTCATGAGTTACAGTGTAGCCCGCCTGTCTTGCATTTCCCTGAGGAAATCCTGACAAACGCCTGACAACCGCACAAAAATCAACTGAATTTCACCGTGAACAAGGCGCCATGCCCTCCCGGCGGGTCGGAAATGGCAAGCCGCGCGCCGTGCACCACGGCGATATCGCGCACGATAGCCAGGCCCAGGCCGCTGCCGTGACTCTTGTCGTCCAGCCGCACGTAGCGGCTGAACACCTGTTCACGCTGGTCCGGCGGGATGCCGGGGCCGTTGTCCTCCACCGTCAGCAGGCCGGGCCGCACCGTCACCGTCACCGCGCCGTGCGGCGGCGTGTAGCGGATGGCATTGTCGATCAGGTTATCGATCAGGTCGCGCAGCAGGAAGCGGTCGCCGCAGATGGTGGCCGGCTGCAGGTCGAAACCGATGTCGATGGCCTTGGCGCTGGCCTGGTCGACAAACAGTTGCACCGCCTCGGCCACCAGCGCATCCAGCGCCAGCGGCTCCAGCCGCGCCTTTTCGAAGTGATGCGGCTCGGCGCGGGCCAGCGCCAGCAGCTGGTTGGTCTGCCGTATCATGCGCTCGGTGGCGGACAGCATCAGCCGCACCGACTGCGCCGTCTCCGGCTCGGCATGGCGCGCGCCCAGCCATTCCAGCTGGGTCTTGAGCCCGGCCAGCGGCGTGCGCAACTGGTGCGCCACATTGGCCAGGAAATCCTGCCGCGCCTGCGCGCCCTCGCCCACCTTGGCCAACAGGCCGTTGAAGGACGACACCAGCGGCTCCAGCTCGTAAGGCACGTCATCGGCGGCCAGCGGCGCCAGATCGTCGCCCTCGCGCGCGTTGAGTTCGGAGCGCAGACGGTTCAGCGGCCGCAAGCCATTGCTGACCGAGAACCAGATCAGGCCCACGCAGGCCAGCGCAATCACGATTTCCACCAGTACCAGCGTGCGCAGCACCGCCTCGCGCAAATGCGGCGAGGCCAGCGTGTAGGCCAGCGCGCCGGCGCCCAGGTTCACCAGCAGCACCGGCGGGATCACCCACTTGAGCAGGCGCAGGCGGATGCTGCTCATGCGTCCGGCTCCAGCATGTAGCCGAAACCGCGGATGGTGCGGATGCTGACGCCGGCATCGGCGATCTTGAGCCGCAGGCGCGAGATGTAGACTTCCACCGCATTCAGGGTCAGGTCGTCGCCCCACGGCAGGATGGCGTCGATGATCTGCTGCTTGGACACCACGCGCGCCGGATGTTGCAGGAGAAATTCCAGCACCGCCCATTCGCGCACCGACAACTCGATGCCGCGCTCGCCCACGCGCGCGCGCCTGGCCGCCAGGTCCAGCGACAACCGGCCCAGCGCCAGCGCCGCCTGCGGCGCGGTGTGGCGGCGCGCCAGCGCCTTGACGCGCGCCACCAGCTCGGCGGTGGCAAACGGCTTGACCAGGTAATCGTCGGCGCCCTGCTCCAGCCCGCGCACCCGGTCCTCGACCGCATCGCGCGCGGTCAGCAACAGCACCGGCACCGCGTTGCCGCGCGCGCGCAGGCGGCGCACCACCTCGAAGCCATCCATGCCGGGCAGGCCGATATCGAGCACTACCACCTCGGCCGCGCCGCTCCGCTGCAGTAGCTGGTCGGCCTGGGCGCCATTGCCGACCACGTCCACGGTCATGCCGTGACTGCCGAGCACGCGGCTCAGGCCGTCCGCCAATACCGCATCGTCTTCCACCACCAGTACAAGCATAATCGTGCGCCACATTGTCGGGAGTTGTGCCATTATGCCGCTGCCTCTCCGAGAAAGACAGTGGCCCTTGTAGGACCAGGACTACAAACGTGCATGGCTTGCACCTACATTTCCGCGTCCCCTGCTCTTATGTTCGCCAATTAACAATCCTCATAAAGTTACGTCAACACGTAACTTGCTTTATGAGGATCACCATGACGACCAAACTCGCGCCCCGCCCTGCCTCTGTCAGCGGCGCCCAACAGAACGAATTACTGGCTGCCTTGCCGCGCGACGTGCTGGAATCCCTGTTTGAACATCTGGAACTGGTACAAATGCCGTTCGGCAAAGAACTGTTCGAATTCGGCACCGCAATGGAGTATGTCTACTTCCCCACCTCCGCGATCGTCTCGCTGCTGTATGTGATGGAAGATGGCGCCACCACGGAAATCGCCGTGGTCGGCCACGAAGGCGTGGTAGGCGTCTCGCTGTTTGAAGGTGAACGCGCCATGTGCAGCGCGGTGGTGCAGGCGGCCGGCTACGGCTACCGCATGAAGGCCCAGCCGCTGCGCGACGCCTTCGCCAGGGGCGGCGCCCTGCCAGCCCTGCTGATGCGCTACAACACCGCGCTGTTCGCGCAAATGGCGCAGAACGCCGTCGGCGGCCGCCACAGCTCGATCGAACAAAAGCTGTGCCGCTGGCTGCTGGACCGGCTGGACCGCTCGCCATCGAATTCGCTCAAGGTTACCCAGGAAATGATTTCCATCATGCTGGGTGTGCGCCGCGAAAGCATCACCGCCGCCGCCGGCAAACTGCAGGACGACGGCCTGATCACCTACCGCCGCGGCAACATCACTGTGCTTGATCGCTCAGGCTTGGAGGCGTATGCGGGCGAGTGCTACAAGGTGGCGAAGACGGAGTTTGATCGTCTGCGCGTTGATGTAGCGCGCTGCTGATCACTTCGCTGATGGCCGGCGGCAGTTCGACCCGCTGCCCGGTCGCCGGCGCCCGCTCTTTCAGCGGAATCGCCACTTCGATGCAGGTCCCCATATCGTTGCGGCCGCGGCGGATGTTGAGCGTGCCGCCCAGCAGCAAGGCGCGCTCGCGCATGCCCAGCAAGCCGTGCGACATCGGCTTGACGATGGTGTCGGAGGCAATGCCGATGCCGTCGTCGATAATCCGCAACATCAGGCCATCCCCGCTGCGGTTCAAGGTCACCGTCACGCGGCTGGCCTTGGCGTACTTGCGGATATTGGTCAGCGATTCCTGCACGATGCGGAACAGGGCAATCGACAGATCGCCCGAATGGCGCGTCATGCTTTCCATGTCGGCCGCCACATTGCAGTCGCAGCGCACCTGCGACAGGCGGCTGAATTCCTCGCAATAGCTCTCGATGGCGGCGCACAGGCCGAGGTTGTCCAGCAGGCTCGGGCGCAGATTCTCGACGATGCGGCGCTTCATCTCCACCGTTTCCACCAGCGTGCCGCGCGCCCGCTTGAGCTGCGCCGCCAGTTCCGGATGGCTGTTGCGCAGCTGCTGGGTGACGGCGGCGATGTCCATGCTGATCGAGGTCAGATTGGCGCCCAGCTCGTCGTGCAGTTCGCGCGACAGCCGCACCTTCTCTTCCTCGCTGATGCTGATCAGATGCCTCGACAGCACCGACAACTGCTCGGTACGCTGCTGCACGGTCGATTCCAGGTTTTCATTCGACGCCTGCAGCGCGTGCTCCACCGCCGCGCGGTGGGCAAAGCTGCGCCGCACCATCTGGTAGAACATGATCAGCACCAGAATCGCCACCACATTGATGCCCACGCCCAGCAGCACCGCCTTCTGGTACTCCTGGTAGAACATGGCGTTGCGGGCGTTCAGGGTTTCGTTCTGCTCCTGCTCCATGATCACCACCAGCAGGCGGATTTCGTCCATGCTGGCGCGGTCATCGCTGAGCTTGGCGATCTTGACGATTTCCTGCAGGCCGCCGTCGCGATACACGTCCAGCGCCTGGCTCATGATGCTCAGGCGGCGCCGCACCAGCGTGTGCAGCTGGGCCAGGTTCTTGAGCTGCGACGGGCTATCGGCCAGCAGCTTTTCCAGTTCCTTGAATTCGGCCTCGCTGTCGGCCAGCGCGGTGCGCGTGGGGCCGAGATAGGCGTCGCGTCCGGACAGGAAATAGCTGCGCATGCTGCTTTCGGCATCCAGCACCAGCACATTCAGATACTGCAAGCGGTCGGCCACACGTGCGGTCTGGCTGAGCAGCACTTGCGCGCCGCGCAGCGCTTGCAGATTATGAAACAGGCTGAAACCGTTGACGATCAGCAGCAGCGCGCAAGTCACGCACAAGACGGTCTTGTACAGCGGCAAGCGATGTTGTGGCGCTGTTTCGACGGTAAAATACATCCATTTCCTTCACAGTGTAGGCATGCAAATTATAGACTGGAAGAAAAATCAGTGCGTTGCCGCACACTGCAAGCGTGCGCGCTAGTCGAGAAGGTTGTTCTTCATCGCATAATACGTCAGGTCTGAATTGGACTGCATGCCCATCTTTTCCATGATGCGGGTGCGGTAGGTACTGACGGTTTTAATGCTGAGCGACAGCGCCACGCCGATGTCGGATACGGTGGCGCCGCGCGCCAGCCGCAGGAACACCTGGAATTCGCGGTCCGACAGTTCCGTGTGCAGCGCGGTGTTGGGGTCGCGGTCGAAGCTTTGCGCCAGCAGCTCGCCCACTTGCGAGCTGACGTAGCGGCGCCCCTGGTACACGGTGCGCACGGCCGTGATCAGCTCGTCGGCCTCGCACTCCTTGTTGAGGTAGCCGTTGGCGCCCATCTTGAACAGGTTCAGTGCGTACTGCTGGGCCGGATAGCCGGACAAAATCAGCACCGGCAGATCGGGCTGACCCTGACGGATGGTGCGCAAAGTATCGATACCGCTTTGGTCGGGCATGGCGATATCGAGCAGCAGCACATCGCAAATTTCGCGGCGGGCGATATCCAGCGCTTCGCGGCCGGTACCGGCTTCCGCCACCACCTCGAAATCGTCCGAGGATGAAAAAATCTGTTTAAAGCCCGCTCTTACAATTTGGTGATCGTCACAAATGGCAACGCGTATCATTGTTTCCTCTCGTCGTGCCCGCTCTTTCCGGGCTATCCGCCACCGTGCATCAGCTCGCGCTGATAATCAAATAATATTGAAAGTATAGCAGCAATCAATCGCCAGCCGCAGTTTGCGCCAGCAGTGCGCGACCTCAGTCGGCCTTCAATAAGCTGAGTATGGACAGCAGTTCGGCGCGGATAAACTCGCGGTCCAGCGGCGGTAGAACGGCCGGCGGCGCGGCGCCGTTGACGTCAGCAGCGTCCTCAACGCCGGAATAATTGCGGCTATCGAGCTTGTTGCGGGCGCCGCTGATGGTGAAGCCCTGTTCGTACAGCAGCTCACGGATACGGCGGATCAGCAGCACTTCGTGGTGCTGGTAATAACGGCGGTTGCCACGGCGCTTGACCGGCTTGAGCTGGGTGAACTCCTGCTCCCAATAGCGCAGCACATGCGGCTTCACGCCGCACAGCTCGCTCACTTCGCCGATGGTGAAGTAGCGCTTGGCCGGGATCGGCGGCAGGACGACCAGTTCGGACTTGGCGAGACGATCGTTCATTGCGGCTTAGCTCCTGTCAGGCGGCGCGCGCCATCGGATTGCTCTCTTCCACCATGCCCTTGAGCTTCTGGCTGGCGTGGAAGGTCACGACACGGCGCGCCGTGATCGGGATTTCCTCGCCGGTTTTCGGGTTGCGGCCCGGCCGCTGCGGCTTGTCGCGCAGCTGGAAATTGCCGAAACCGGACAGCTTGACGGCCTCGCCGCGCTCCAGCGCGTTGCGGATCTCGTCAAAGAAGGTCTCGACCATATCCTTGGCTTCACGCTTGTTGAGGCCGACTTGCTCGAACAACAGTTCGGCCAGCTCCGCCTTGGTCAGCGTGGGCAAATCTTTTTCCGCATCCTGGCGCACTTTGGCAACCTGCATGGCCCGGTGCAAATCGGCAGCCAATGCGGATTGGAGTACGGCGGAATCAACGTCGTTGTTATTAATTTTCCAGCCCTGCCTTATATCAAAAATGAACAAGTCCGGCACAGGCCGGACTCCGGTAATGCCGTCATTCCGGCGCAGGCCGGAATCCAATCAGTTGCCTGCTTAAATTGGGTTCCGGCCTGCGCCGGAACGACGCATGACGCTTTAAGTACGCAGGCGCGCGCCGTGTTGTGCTTTGGCGGCGTCGCCGGCGGCGGCCATCACAGCCTCCACCACATCGTCTTGCAGCGTGTTTTGAGTATCTTGCAAGCTAAAGCGGAAAGCAAGCGATTTTTCGTCGGCCTCCAAACCTTTGCCCCGATATTCATCAAACAAAACAATGGCTTGCACAATCTTGCCCTGTGGAACCGCTTGCACAGCGGCATTAAATGCGTCCAGCAAATCCTGCGCCGGCACACCCTGCTTGACGACCACCGCCAGGTCGCGGGTGGCGCCCGGGAACTTGGAAATTTCGTCATATTTTGGCACAGGACGTTGCTGCAAGGCAATCGCTTCGACTTCAAACACCACCGGCGCGTTTGGCAGCTCGTACTTCTGCAGCCAGCGCGGGTGCAGCTCGCCGATGAAGCCGATAACTTTACCGTCCAGCAACACATTGGCCGAGCGGCCCGGATGCAGCGCCGGATGCTCCGCTTTCACGAAACGCAGTTGCAGCGGCGCGAACAGGTGCTCCAGATCGGCCTTGACGTCGAAGAAGTCGACCGCGCGGGTGTCCAGGCCCCACTGCTCGTCGGCCACCGGGCCGTAGGCGATGCCGGCCACGCGCTTCGGCTGGTGATAGCCGGCCACAGTCAGCGGGCCGTCGGTCACGCTGTCGTCGCGCTGGTAGATGGCGCCGATTTCAAACGCGCGCACGCGGTTGGTCTTGCGGTTCAGGTTGTAGCGTACATTGGCCACCAGGCTGCCGACCAGGGTCGAACGCATCACGCTCAGCTGGCTGGCGATCGGGTTCTGCAGCTTGATCGGGTTGCCATTGCCGGCAAAGTCCTGCTCCCACGCGGCTTCCACGAAGCTCATGTTAACCACTTCCTGATAGCCGAGGTCGGCCAGCTGGTGGCGCACCGCGAACAGCGAGCGGGTGTTTTCCGGCGCGATGATCATGGTGTTGGCAGCCACCGGCGCCACGGTCGGGATGTTCTCGAAGCCGTAGACGCGCGCCACCTCTTCGATCAGGTCTTCTTCGATTTCGATGTCGAAGCGGTAGGACGGCGCGGTCACGCTGAACACGCCGTCTTCAAGCGAGAACGGCAATGCCAGGCGGGTGAAGATATCGGCGATGACCTGGTCGTCCAGCGCCACGCCGATCACTTTCTGGGCGCGCGCGGTGCGCATCCTGACCGGCTCGCGCTTCGGCACGTTGACGATCTGGTCGTCCACCGGGCCGACTTGCGTGGTCGCCGTGCCGCAGATTTCGATCAGCAGCGAGGTGATGCGCTCGATGTGCTCGACGGTGGTGGCGTAATCCACGCCACGCTCGAAGCGGTGCGCCGCGTCGGTCGAGAAGTTGTACTTGCGGGCGCGGCCCTGAATCGCGTTCGGCCACCAGAACGCCGCTTCCAGATAAACCGATTCGGTGTCCAGCGACACGGCGGTGGAGTCGCCGCCCATGATGCCGGCCAGCGATTCGATTTCCTTCTCGTCGGCGATCACGCCGACCCACTCGTCGATCTCGATGGTGTTACCGTTCAGCAGCTTGAGCGATTCGCCCTTGCGGCCCCAGCGCACGTCCAGGCCGCCGTGGATCTTGGCCAGGTCGAACACGTGGCTCGGACGGCCCAGCTCCAGCATCACATAGTTGGAGATATCCACCAGCGCCGACACCGAACGCTGGCCGCTGCGCTCCAGGCGCTGCTTCATCCAGTCCGGCGTGGCGGCCCTGGCGTTCAGGTTGCGGATCACGCGGCCCGAGAAGCGGCCGCACAGGTCCGGCGCCGAGATTTTCACCGGCAGTTTTTCCGCGCTGTTGACGGTCGCCGGACGGAAGGTCGGCGCTTGCAGCGTCACGCCGGTCAGGGCCGACACTTCGCGCGCCACGCCCAGCACCGACAGGCAGTCCGCCTTGTTCGGCGTCAGCTTGATGGTGAACTTGAGGTCGTTCAGCGCGTAGTAGTCGCGGAAGTTCTTGCCGATAGGCGCGTCGTCCGGCAATTCCAGCAGGCCGCTGCCCTCTTCCGACAGTTTCAGTTCCTTGGCCGAGCACAGCATGCCTTGCGACTCGACGCCGCGCAGCTGGCCGACCTTGATTTCAAACGGCTTGCCATCGGCGCCGGGCGGCAGCACGGCGCCGGCCATGGCGCACACGACTTTCAGGCCCGGACGCACGTTCGGCGCGCCGCAGACGATGTTGAGCAAGGTGCCGGTGCCGACGTCGACCTGGCAGACGTTGAGGCGGTCGGCGTTCGGGTGCTTCATCATTTCGCGCACATGGCCGACCACCACGTTGGAGAACGGCGGCGCGACAGGTTCCACTTCTTCCACTTCCAGGCCGGACATCGTCAGCAGATGCGCCAGTTCATCCGAAGTCATCTTCGGATCGACCATGGTACGGAGCCAGTTTTCGGAGAATTGCATAATCAAACCTTTAGTTATCTTTAGCTCCGTCATCCCGCCGCAGGCCGGGATCCATAACCCGTTTGCAGCACTGCAAACTCAGCATGGATTCCGGCCTGCGCCGGAATGACGGGTTTGGGCCGTCGTATTAGTTGAACTGCTTCAGGAAACGCAGGTCGCCTTCGTAGAACAGGCGCAGGTCGTTGATCCCGTAGCGCAGCATGGTCAGGCGCTCCAGGCCGGAGCCGAACGCGAAACCAATGTACTTCTCCGGGTCCAGGCCGAAGTTGCGCACCACCGTCGGGTGCACCTGGCCCGAGCCGGACACTTCCAGCCAGCGGCCCTTCAATGGACCGCTGCCAAACGCGATGTCGATCTCGGCCGACGGTTCGGTGAACGGGAAGTACGACGGACGGAAGCGCACTTGCAAATCGTCGGTCTCGAAGAAAGCCTTGACGAAGTTCAGGTACACGCCCTTGAGGTCGGCAAAGCTGATGTTCTCGGCGATCCACAGGCCTTCGACCTGATGGAACATCGGCGAGTGGGTCGCATCGCTGTCGACACGGTAGGTGCGGCCCGGCGCGATCACCTTGATCGGCGGCTGGTTGTTGCGCGCGTAGCGCACCTGCATCGGCGAGGTGTGGGTGCGCAGCAGCAGCGGCTTGCCTTGCGTGTCGTTGCCTTCGATGTAGAAGGTGTCCTGCATGGAACGGGCAGGATGGTTTTCCGGGCTGTTCAGCGCGGTAAAGTTGGTCCAGTCGGTCTCGATTTCCGGGCCGTCGGCCACGTCGAAACCGATCGAGCGGAAGATCGCTTCCACCCGCTCCCAGGTACGCATCACCGGGTGGATGCCGCCGCCGGCGCGGCCGCGGCCTGGCAGCGAGACGTCAATCGCCTCGGCGTTCAAGCGGGCTTGCAACTGGGCTTCGGCCAGCGCATCACGGCGCGCGGTCAGCGCGGCTTCGATCTGCTGCTTGGCGGCGTTGATCAGCGCACCCTGCGCCTTCTTGGCGTCAGGATCGAGCTTGCCCAGGCCCTTCATCAATTCGGTAATCTGGCCGGTCTTGCCCAGGTATTTGGCTTTGGCGTTTTCCAGTGCGGCGGCGTCGTCTTTGGCCGCGTCGAAATCCTGCACTGCTGAGGCGACGAGTTGTTCCAGGGAGTCCATGCGTTTTTCTTATCCTTGAATCAAAAACGGGGCACAGGTATGACCCTTGCCCCGTTCTCTTGCGTAAATCCGCGCTTAGAAATTAAGCAGCGATTTTAGCTTTAACGACGTTGACAATCGCAGCGAACGCTGGCTTGTCCATCACAGCCATATCGGCCAGAACCTTACGGTCCAGTTCGATCGAAGCTTTCTTCAGACCGTTCATGAATGCGCTGTAGGTAACGCCATGCTCACGGGAAGCGGCGTTAATACGAGCGATCCACAGGCGGCGGAAGACGCGCTTCTTGTTACGACGGTCGCGGTAGGCGTACTGGCCAGCGCGCATCACTGCTTGCTTGGCAATACGGTATACCTTGCTGCGACGGCCGCGGTAGCCTTTGGCCAGGTTCAGTACTTTTTTATGACGGGCACGCGCAGTAACCCCACGTTTTACTCGAGGCATAGTAGCTCCTTAATTGAGTGTGAGATTAAGCGGATGGCATCATTGCGTAGACGCGCTGGACGTCGGTCGCATCGATGTTACGGGTGCCGCGCAGTTGACGCTTGTTCTTGGTCGTCTTCTTGGTCAGGATGTGGCGTTTGAAAGCCATACCCGATTTAACGGTACCACCTGGACGCACGCGAAAACGCTTTTTCGCGGAGCTTTTGGTTTTCATTTTTGGCATAGATATTCTGCCCTCTCGGACAGCTCCTATTAAACAGGATTACAGGTGGTGACCCATTGTCACGCTTAGATGCCTGCTCTCACTTGTTTGTGCAGCGGATGCGAGTCCACTACATTTACTACAGCCGAACATTATAGCGCAGAAAAATAAAAAAGGGCACTGGTGTGCCCTTTTTTTGCTTAGCTTGATGACAAGCTTACTTTTTCTTCTTCGGCGCCAGCACCATGATCATCTGGCGGCCTTCCATCTTGGGGAACTGCTCCACCTGGCCATGCGGCTCCAGGTCGGCTTTCAGGCGTTCCAGCATACGGAAACCAATATCCTGGTGCGCCATCTCGCGGCCACGGAAGCGCAGGGTGATCTTGGTTTTGTCACCGTCTTCCAGGAACTTGATCAGGTTACGCAGCTTGATATTGTAGTCGCCGTCATCGGTGCCCGGACGGAATTTGACTTCCTTCACGGAGATGACTTTTTGCTTCAATTTCGCTTCGTGAGCCTTTTTCTGCTCCGAATACTTGAATTTGCCGTAGTCCATCAGACGGCAGACCGGTGGAACCGCGGTAGGCGCGATCTCGACCAGGTCGACGTCCGCCGCTTCCGCCAGGCGGAAGGCTTCGGCCAAACTCACGATACCGAGCGGCTCGTTATCGACCCCAGTTAAACGCATTTCAGGGGCAGTGATTTCGCCATTGATGCGATGCGACTTGTCAGTAGCTATGGTGATTCCTTTTAAAATCTAATGAAATGCCAGTGCGATCAGGCCTTGGTGGCGACGTCATTCTTGAGTCGCTCTATCAGGGCATCGACGGACATGACGCCCAGATCGACATTGCCCCGTGCCCGCACGGCGACGGTGTTGGCATCCCGTTCCTTGTCGCCCACCACGAGGATGTACGGCAGTTTTTGGACGGAATGTTCGCGTATTTTATAGTTTATTTTCTCGTTGCGCAAATCGGTCTGTACGCGGAAGCCGCTGCGGCGCAGCTTTTCAGCCACTTGCTGCACATAATCAGCCTGCGAATCCGAGATGTTCAGCACCGAAACCTGCACCGGCGCCAGCCACGCCGGCAGCGCGCCCGCATAGTTCTCGATCAGGATGCCGATGAAGCGCTCCATCGAACCGACGATCGCGCGGTGCAGCATCACCGGCACCTGGCGGGTGTTGTCCGCCGCCACATACTCGGCGCCCAGACGCTCCGGCATGAAGAAATCGACCTGCATGGTGCCGACCTGCCATGGGCGGCCCAGCGAATCTTTCAGGTGGTACTCGATCTTCGGACCGTAGAACGCGCCCTCGCCCGGCAGCTCGGTCCAGGTCACGCCGCAGGCACGCAGGCCGGCGCGCAGCGCTTCCTCGGCTTCGTCCCAGATGGCGTCGGTGCCGATGCGGTTATCCGGACGCAGCGCCAGCTTGACTTCGATATTGTGGAAGTGGAAGTCCGAATACACTTCCATCGCTTGCGTATGGAAAGCCACCACTTCCGGCTGGATCTGCTCGTGGGTGCAGAAGATGTGGCCGTCATCCTGCGTGAAGCCGCGCACGCGCATGATGCCGTGCAGCGCGCCCGACGGCTCGTTGCGGTGGCACTGGCCAAACTCGCCGTAGCGCAGCGGCAGGTCGCGGTACGAACGCATATTGCTGTTGAAGATCTGCACGTGGCCCGGGCAGTTCATTGGCTTCAGCGCGTACGAGCGGTTTTCCGACTCGGTCACGAACATATTCTCGCGGTAGTTGTCCCAGTGGCCGGTCTTGCCCCACAGGCTGGCGTCCAGAATCTGCGGCGCTTTCACTTCCTGATAGCCGTTGACCTGGTATTTGTTGCGCATGTACTGCTCCACCTGCTGCCAGATGGTCCAGCCTTTCGGATGCCAGAACACCAGGCCCGGCGCCTCATCCTGGAAGTGGAAGAAGTCCAGCTGCTTGCCCAGCTTGCGGTGGTCGCGCTTTTCCGCCTCTTCCAGCTGGAACAGGTACTGCTCCTGATCTTCTTTCTTCGCCCACGCGGTGCCGTACACGCGTTGCAGCATTTCATTCTTGCTGTCGCCGCGCCAGTAAGCGCCGGCCAGTTTCATCAGCTTGAACACTTTCAGCTTGCCGGTCGATGGCACGTGCGGGCCGCGGCACAGGTCGGTGAAGTTGCCTTCGCTGTACAGCGAGACGTCCTGATCCGCAGGGATCGATTCAATGATCTCGGCCTTGTAGGCTTCGCCGATCGACTTGAAGTAGGCCACAGCCTCGTCGCGCGGCAGCACTTTGCGGGTGACTGGCTCGTCTTTCTTGGCCAGCTCGGCCATCTTCTTTTCGATGGCGACCAGATCGTCAGGCGTGAACGGACGCTTGTACGAGAAGTCGTAGTAGAAGCCGTTTTCGATCACCGGGCCGATGGTCACTTGCGCCTCAGGGAACAGCTCTTTCACGGCGTAAGCCAGCAAGTGAGCGGTCGAGTGACGGATCACCTCCAGACCCTCAGGGTCTTTATCGGTCACGATGGACAAATCGACGTTCTTGTCGATCAGGTAAGAAGTATCCACCACTTTGCCATCGACCTTGCCGGCCAGTGCGGCCTTGCCGAGGCTGGTAGCGATGCTGGACGCCACTTGGGCCACGGTAACCGGGCCGTCGAATTCGCGGGCGGAACCATCAGGAAGGCGAACTGAAATCATAGTGATCTCCGGTGATTGAAAACGATGTTGGAAAATATGGACGAAAAAAAACGCGGGCTAGCCGCGTTTTTCTCTCTTTTTGACAAGCAAAAGAATCCCGTTGACTAGCGTCACTCCCAAAGCTTGGTAGTAGTTCGCGGTGTCATAACCGTGATTGCCTTTCTCGCTCTTACAGATGTCTGGTGGGCGGTGAGGAATTCGAATCCCCGACCCCTTGGATGTCGACCAAGTATTCTAACCAGCTGAACTAACCGCCCGTGGGTACTGCCTTAAATTTTACTTTACTACGAATTCTGGTGGGCGGTGAGGAATTCGAATCCCCGACCCCTTGGATGTCGACCAAGTATTCTAACCAGCTGAACTAACCGCCCGAAGACCAGCATTATAGAGAGCGATCCGCAGAAAAACAAGGGTAATCAAAGGAAACATTTCTATTTCTCCTATGAGAAGTTGAAAGCAGCCGTTTCTGGCATGCAGTAAACTGTCGCTATTCCCACCCATTCACGCGCCCATGCAACTCGACACCTCCCCTTCCGCCCACCTGCACGAACACCGCGACGGTGACGCCCATTATCAGCACTACACCGTGCAGCGCAGCCAGTCCGTGCTGGCGTGGTCGCTGGCGCTGACGCTGGGCTTTGCGGTGGTGGAAGTGGTGACCGGCTTCATGTCCAACTCGCTGGCACTGATCTCCGACGCGGGCCACATGGTGACCGATGCGGCTGCGCTGGGGCTGGCCTTGCTGGCGCAACTGATCGCCAAGCGGCCGCCGTCGGCGCGCCATTCGTTTGGCTTCGGCCGCGCCGAGGCGCTGGCGGCATTCGTGAACAGTCTGGTGCTGCTGGTACTGGTAGGCTGGATTATCTACGAAGCCATCAGCCGCTTCGCCCAGCCGGAACAGGTGCAAGGCGGCACTGTGTTCGTGGTCGCCACGCTGGGCCTGCTCATCAATCTGGTGCTGGCGTGGATGCTGTCGCGCGGCGACAGCAATATGAACACGCGTGCAGCGCTGGTCAACGTGCTGGGCGACTTGCTTGGCTCCGTCGCCGCGCTGATCGCCGGCGCCGTGATTTACTACACCGGCTGGATGCAGATCGACCCGCTTCTGTCCGTCTTCGTGGCGCTGCTGATTTTGAAATCCACCGTGGGCGTGCTGCACGAGTCCTACCACTTCCTGATGGGCGGCGTGCCCGAGCAAATCGATTATTTAAAAGTCGGGGCGGATCTGGAACAACTGGACGGCGTCTGCTCCGTGCATGACTTGCACGTATGGGACATGTCGCCTGGTCAGCCGGCCCTGATCGGACACGTCGAAATCACCGACCTCGCCCGCTGGCCCGACATCCTGCACAACATCAAAGCCATGCTGCTGGAAAAGCACGGCATCGACCACATCACCCTGCAAGCGGAAGTCGCCCCGCAGGGGAAAGCTTGATGCGCCATCTTATTGCCAGCTGCGCACTGCTTCTGCTCAACCCCGCATGGGCCTGCTCCTGCATACAAATGCCTGAAAGCGGCTTCGTCCACGCCGACCTCAAACGCCTGCCCGCCAATGCACGCGGCGCACTATTCCTGACGCAAAACGAAAAACTCAGCCCGTCCGCCTTCCTCATCGTCTCCAATGCGGAGCCGGGACCGTTGAAAGTGCAACTGAGCTGGCCCGACCTGGGCGTCAAAGGCAAGCCGCAGCGCTATCTGGCCCGCGTGGGACCGGTGGGCGGTTTCAAGCCGGGCGCGCATTACACCATCCGCTACATGAACAGCAAGGAAGCGTGGCGCTATCCGACGCAAACCGACTTCTTCGTTGACGCCGAACCGTTCAAGCCCGACAGCGGCAACCCCCAGCTGGTACTCGATGGCGGGCCGGCACGGCAGCTGCTGCAGCTCGCCACCAACTCCGGCATGTGTTCCAGCCATCAGCCTGCGGCGGTTCAAAACTTCCATTACGCATTGTCGCCAGCCTACCTGCCATACCAATCGGCGCTCTACTACCGCACGGAATTCAACGGCGACCCGGTGCCGCGCTACGTCGGCGCGCTGTGCGGCGATCGCACTTTTGGCACCACCGCGCTGGGCGATACGCGCGAGGTGGTCTACAGCAGTTGCGAAGCGCCCGAGGGACGGGTCAGCATTCAGGGCTGGGCAGGCCTGCTGGAGGTGGAAGACCGCGTGCATCCGACCAACCTCCTGAACGCGGACCTGGGCACGGCGCAAGGCAAATCCTGCACTTCATACGGCATTCTGAAAGAAGCGTTGGCAACGCAGGATCGGCAGCGCATCAGCAACGCGGCCTGCAACATCAGTGCTGCGGAATATGACGGCCAGCCATCCAGCTCGCCGGAAGACTGGCCAACCGCAAGCGAAATGCTCAGCTTTGCGCAACACAGCGCCGGCACGCCGCGCACCTGCGTGCTGGCGGCGATGACCGCCGTACTCGCGCACATGCCGGCACCCACTGAGCAACTGGGGCACGGGCTGGGGCAGATAATCGGCGAGGACCTGGCCGCGCCGGATGCGGCAAGGGTGAATGCCGCCCTGCTGCAGCTCAATGCTTCGGCGGGGTATGTTTTGTTTAACGGCTGGAGGGAAAGGGACGGAGCTCAGCGCCTACAAACCCTGCTGGAGCCGACGCTGCCAGCACTGGTCAAGCTGCTGATTGCCGGCCACGCGATGCCAGGCATCACCGCCAGCCCGGAGCATCCGGCGCCGCCGATGTCGCTGGGTGAGCTGATTGGTCACGGCGGCGACAAGGCCAAACGCTACATTCCCGAACTGCTGGCGACAGCGGAATCGTCCGCCGCGGCATCAGCCGACGCGCTGGTCGCACTCAGTATCATCGCGCCGGGCGATGCGCGCGTGCAGACTTTACAACGAACCATCAAGCCACTCACGCTGGACGGCACACCACCTTAATATCACCATGCAAAATTTTGAAAAACGCCGCGACCGGTACGAAGCTTTTGCATCGTTCGAAAAGCCACTCGTCAACCTGAGCTTTGAATTGGAAGTGCCGGAATTCCGGCCTTTCTGCAAACAGCACGGCCTGCCGCCGTTCCACTTCTTCCTGTACCACGTGCTGCATGCGCTGCAAGGCATCGACAACTTCATGTACCGCGTTCATCGCGGTGAAGTCATCAAAATCAAGGATTTCTGGGCCTCGTACACCGTCATCAACCAGGACCGGAACCTGAACTTTGCGCGCTTCGAGATGACGGCGGATTTGCACCAGTTTGTCGCGCGCAGCGTGGCCGCGAAACAGCTGGCAGAAGCCAGCACCGGCATCATCAACAAGACGGAAGACCTGAGCGAGTACGACCAACGCCGCAACATCCACATCACCTGCATGCCGTGGTTGAAACTGACGTCCATCGAGCATCCGATTTACCAGCACAAGGATTACGACATCCCATCGCTGGCATGGGGCCGTTTCAGCGACCCGCGCGACGATGGCAAACTGGCGGTGTCCATGTCGGTGCAAGCCCACCACGGCTTCGTGGACGGCTACCACATCCACCTGCTGGCGCAGGCCATCGCCGCGCACATCGCGCAGACGATGGCGTAAATTCGGGGTCAGAGCCGACAATCGGACATTTCGCGAGCGAAATGTCCGATTGTCGGCTCTGACCCCGAATTTCAGGCGCGGCGGGCTTCCTGCACGCCGGTGACTTCGGAGATGGCGACCAGGGCTTTGTGCAGCTGTGCCGTGGCACCGATTTCGGCGGTGAAGGTCATGCGCGCGAAGCCTTTGGCCGACTGGGTGTTCACGCCAATCACGTTGATTTTCTCGCGCGAGAAAATCTCCGAGATGTCGCGCAGCAGGCCCTGACGGTCGCTCGCCAGAATGAAGATGTCGACCGGGTAAACCGTATCCGACCCGGCACGGCCCCACTCGGTCACAATCACCCGTTCCGGCGCCTTGGCGCGCATTTCGGCGAAGTTCTTGCACGTGGCGCGGTGGATCGACACGCCCTTGCCGCGCGTGACGAAGCCGACGATGCCATCCGGCGGCGCCGGCTTGCAGCACTTGGCCAGCTGCGTCATCAGGCCATCCGTGCCCACCACCAGCACGCCCGACTTGGCGCCCTGCTCCACGCTCGATGCGCGACTCTTGCCCAGGAAAACCTCATCCACCGGCCCGCTCGGCTCGCCGCTGTCGTGCAGCGCGTTTTCAATGGCGCGCAGGCTGAATTCGTCCTTGCCTACCGACAGGAACAGGTCGTCCACCTTGGCGAAGCCCAGCTTGTTCGCCAGGGTTTCCAGATTGACTGCGGTCTTGCCCTCGCGCTGCAGCGTCTTCTCCACCAGAGCACGGCCGTGCGACAGGGTTTCCTGCATGTCGATGGCATGGAACCAGGCGCGAATCTTGGAGCGCGTGCGCGTCGCCACCGTGTACTCGTCGCTCAGCCAGTCGCGCGACGGGCCGGCCGTGCCGGGCGCGCCCTTGGCGGTGATGATTTCGCAGGTCTGGCCGTTTTTCAGCGGCGTATTCAGCGGCACCATCACGCCATCCACCCGCGCGCCGCGGCAGCGGTGGCCGACGTCGCTGTGCAGGTGATAGGCAAAGTCCACCGGCGTGGCGCCGACCGGCAGTTCGATCACGCGCGCCTGCGGCGTCAGCACGAAGATGCGGTCGTCCAGCGCGGCGGCCTTGAGCTTTTCCACCCACTCGCGCTGCTGCTGCTCTTCGCCGACCACGGCATCGGCCACGTCGGTTTTCCACGCCAGCAGCTGGCGCAGCCAGGCGATCTTTTCGTCGTACTGCTGGGCGGTGAAGGTGGAGCCGCCGGTTTCCTTGTAGCGCCAGTGCGCCGCCACGCCGTACTCGGCAAAGCTGTGCATTTCCTGCGTGCGGATCTGCACTTCCAGCGGCCGGCCGTCTTCCGCCGTCACCACCGTGTGCAGCGACTGGTAGCCGTTCGGCTTGGGGCGCGAGATGTAGTCGTCGAATTCTTTCGGGATCGGCGTCCAGATGTTGTGCACCACGCCCAGCACGGTGTAGCAAGTCTTCACGTCCGCCACGATCACGCGGAAGGCGCGCACGTCGTACAGGTCGGTGAAGTCCAGCTCCTTGCCCTTCATCTTGCTCCAGATGGAGTAGATGTGCTTGGGCCGGCCGAACACCTCGGCCTGAATGCCGGCCGCCGCCATTTCCGACTGCAGGCGTTCGATCGCGCTGGTCACGAAGCCTTCACGCATAACACGCTTTTCTTCCAGCATCTTGGCGATGCGCTTATAGGTCTCCGGCTCGATGAAACGGAACGACAAGTCCTCCAGCTCCCACTTCAACTGCCAGATGCCGAGACGGTTGGCCAGCGGCGCGTACAGGTCCAGCGTCTCACGTCCGTAGGCGCAGGTCATGTCGTTGAACAGCTTGATGTCGGCGAAGTAGCGCAGCGTGGTCACGCAGGAAGCCAGACGCACCAGCACCACCCGCATGTCGGAGGCCATGGCCAGCAGCATCTTGCGTAGGGTTTCAACCTGCGCCACCGCCAGTTGCGCGGCGTTGCGGCCGCGTGCGGCGGCCGGCGCATTCTGGGTCTGGGTCAGTTCGCGCAGGCGGATCAGCTGTCGCACGCCGGCCACCAGGTCGTTGACGCCCGGGCCGAAGCGCGGCTCGATAATCGGCGCCTGCTCGGGATCGAGCAAGGTCAGCTCGAACATCAGGCCGGCGATGCGGGTTTCGACGTCGGTATTCAGCGAGGCCAGCGTGCCAGCAGCACCAATCGCGAAATCCAGCGCGGCCTGGCCGCTGCCGGCGTTTTTGTCGGCATAGGCCGTTTCGGCGAATGCCAGCGCCGCCAGCATGCGGGCGCTGTCATCGGGCGTCAGGCCCTGGACCAGTTGCTCCGACGTTGCGCTGTTGAGCGCAGTGGTGGAAACCATGGGACTCCTAGCGCTGCGCTGCGATGACGACGATTTCGACCAGCACTTTCGGATCGAACAACCTGGCTTCCACGGTGGCGCGCGGCGGCGTGTGGCCTTGCGGCACCCACGCGTCCCACTCCTCGTTCATGCCGGGAAAGTCGGCCATGTCCTTGAGGTAGATGGTGCAGCTGAGAATGCAGGTCTTGTCGCTGCCCGCTTCGGCCAGCAGGCGGTCGACGTGCGCCAGCACTTCCCGGGTCTGGCCCTGGATGTCGAGCGTGTAGTCGTCCGGAATCTGGCCGGCCAGATAAACGGTGTTGTTGTGTATCGCTATTTCGGACAGGCGTTTGCCTACGTGCAGTCGTTTGATTTCCATACTCTCTTAACCCAACAAGAATTTCTTGGCGATCGCGATTTGATCGTCGTGAATAAAGGTCGGCGCGTGCCCCACGTTGGCAATTTCCACCAGCGTGGCTTTCGGTCCGCGCCGGGTCATTTCCCCGGCCGTTTCCGGCGACAGCAGATCGGACTCGGCGCCGCGCACCAGCAGCGTCGGGCACTGAATCGCGTCATATGCAGCCCACAGCATGGCCTGGTCGGCGTCGGCAGATTCCGGCGTGGCCGAACGAAATGGCTGCGCCAGACCCATGTCGTAGTGCCGCACCCACTTGCCGTCCTTGTCCTGGCGCAGCACGTCGGCGGCCAGCTTGTGCCATTCGGCTTCGGTATGCTCGCCGAAGGACAGCGAGACGTCGCGGATGAATTTGGCGCCGGCCTCGAACGTTTCAAAGCGCAGGTCCTGGCCGATGTAATCGCCAATGCGCTGCATGGCCACCGGCGCCAGCACCGGGCCGATGTCGTTCAGCACCAGCTTGCGGATCGGATTGCCCGGCAGCGAGGCCAGGCCCATGCCGATCAGGCCGCCCATTGAAGTGCCGAACCAGTCGACCTTCTGACTTTCGGCGTCTGGCAGCACGCGTGCGAGCAACGTTACGATATCGCTGACATACTGCGGTATGCGGTACAGCTGCGGATTTTTCAACCAGTCGGAGCGGCCGCGGCCGACGATGTCTGGACAGATGACGCGGTAGTCGCCAGCCAGCGCGCGGGCCATGCTGTCGAAGTCGTCGCCGACGCGGGTCACGCCGTGCGCGCACACCAGCACATTGGGATTGCTTTCATCGCCCCACTCCTTGTAGGACATGCGATGCAGGCCAACCAGCGACAGGCATTGAACAGACTTTATTTTTGCTTCGAGCATGCGGCTACCTCAATGGTTTTTATGTAATGATGTTCAGAATTACCATTTTACCGCGTTGTGACAAAATCCTACCAAAGTGTAGCGCAGCGCGCCTTCAATCACCAACCTGTAGAGGACAGTATGGCAAACAAGACTTTGAGCGGTAAAACCGCGTTAGTGACCGGTTCGACTTCCGGCATCGGTTTGGGCATCGCCCGTTCGCTGGCGGCCGAAGGCGCCAACGTGCTGCTGAACGGCTTCGGCGACAGCAAGGAAATCGAGCAGCTGCAAGCCGATCTGGCCAGGGAATTCGGCGTGCAGGTGGCTTACCACAACGCCGACATGACCAAGCCAGCCGAGATCGAAGCCATGATCCAGTTCGCCGGCGACAAGTTCGGTGGCGTCGATGTGCTGGTGAATAACGCCGGCATCCAGTTCGTGGCCAATGTCGACGAATTCCCGGTCGAGAAGTGGGACGCGATTATCGCCATCAACCTGACCTCGGCGTTCCATACTTCGCGTCTGGTGCTGCCGCGCATGCGCAAGAATAACTGGGGCCGCATCATCAACCTGGCCTCGACCCACGGCCTGGTGGCCTCGGCCGGCAAGTCGGCCTACGTGGCGGCCAAGCACGGCCTGATCGGCCTGACCAAGGCCAATGCGCTGGAAACGGCCACCACCGGCATCACCGTCAACGCCATCTGCCCCGGCTTCGTCCTGACGCCGCTGGTGCAGAAGCAGGTGGACGACCGCGCAGCCAAGGATGGCATCAGCAATGAACAGGCCAAGAAGGCGCTGCTGGCCGACAAGCAGCCGTCCGGCGAGTTCGTCACGCCGGAAGAACTGGGCGCGCTGGCGGTGTTCCTGTGCTCGGACGCGGCCAGGCAGGTGCGCGGCGTGGCATGGAATATGGACGGCGGCTGGGTGGCGCAGTAAGGGATCGCTTAAAAGCGGCCGCAGCTTCGTTGCAGCGCCTCGCCGTGCAGGCGCACTGCCTTCGGCGCTGCGCCTCGCCGCAACCGCTTTGAAGCAATCCCCTAAGTAGAATCCCTTACCAAAGAGAGATATCACCGGCCGTGATTTGCGGCTTTCCACAATAGTGATATCTCTCCGCTTGCGCGATGATGCACTCCTCACACACACGAGGAGACCCCGTGAAAAAACCATTCTATAAAGTCCTGTACGTACAGGTACTCTTCGCCATTTTCTGCGGCGTGATGCTGGGCGTGTTCTATCCTGACAGCGGCGTGGCCATGAAGCCGCTGGGCGATGGCTTCATCAAACTGATCAAAATGATCATCGCGCCAGTGATCTTCTGCACCGTGGTGTCCGGTATCGCCGGCATGCAGGACGTGAAGAAGATCGGCCGCGTCGGCGGCAAGGCGCTGCTGTATTTCGAGGTGATCTCCACCTTCGCGCTGGTGATCGGCCTGTTCGTCGCCAACCTGGTGAAACCGGGCGCCGGCTTCAACGCCACCGCCGCCACGCTGGACGCCAAGTCCATCGAGCAGTACACCACCAAGGCGCACGCCCAGACCACCACCGAATTCCTGATGAACATCATCCCGAACACGGTGGTCGACGCCTTCGCCAAGGGCGATATCCTGCAAGTGCTGCTGATCGCCATCCTGTTCGGTTTCTCGATTTCCCTGCTGGGCGAGCGCGGCAAGCCGCTGGTCAAGCTGATCGACGATGCTTCGCACGCCATCTTCGGCGTGGTGAACATCGTGATGAAGGTCGCTCCGATCGGCGCATTCGGCGCCATGGCCTTCACCATCGGCAAATACGGCATCAAATCGCTGCTGCCGCTGGCCACCCTGATGGGCTGCTTCTACGCCACCTGCATTATCTTCGTGGTGGTGGTGCTGGGCACCGTGGCGCGCCTGACCGGCTTCTCGATCGGCCGCTTCATCCTGTACATCAAGGAAGAACTGCTGATCGTGCTGGGCACCAGCTCGTCGGAATCGGCCCTGCCATCGCTGATTAACAAACTGGAGCGCATGGGCTGCGGCAAATCGGTGGTGGGCCTGGTGGTCCCGACCGGCTACTCGTTCAACCTGGACGGCACCAACATCTACATGACCATGGCCGCCCTGTTCGTGGCACAAGCGACCAACACCGACCTGACCCTGATGCAGGAACTGACCATCCTCGGCGTGGCGATGCTGACCTCCAAAGGCGCATCGGGCATCACCGGCGCCGGCTTCATCACCCTGGCCGCCACCCTGCACGTGGTGCCGGATATTCCGGTGGCCGGCATGGCGCTGATCCTGGGCATCGACCGCTTCATGTCCGAATGCCGCGCACTGACCAACTTCATCGGCAACGGCGTCGCCGCCGTGGTGGTGTCGCGCTGGGAAAAAGAACTGGATGTCGACAAGATGAAAGCCGAACTGGCCAACCCAGGTTCGACCATCACCGACCCGGAACCAATGGAAGTCATTCCAAGCCATTAATTAGCATTGCCATACTTCAACGCCCCGCCCGGCTTGCGCCGCGCGGGGCGTTTTCATTGGCGCAAGATTTCAATTGAATCACTCTTGCTGAGCTTGATCGAATCGGGTGTAATGCGGAATGCAAACATATTAACTTAACAACCATGCTGCGCGAACTGCTTTCCCTGTTGGGCCAGGACACCCGCCTGCTGCGCCTGACCACGCCACTTGGCGAAGACCTGCTGACACCCGAATGCGTACGCGGCGAAGAGGCGCTGAGCGGCGGCTTCCGCTTCCGCATCACCGCCCTGTCGCCGGACGCCGGCCTGTCGCTGCGCGCCCTGCTCGGTCAGCCGGCGCTGCTGGAGCTGCAAACCACGCTGGCCGAAACGCGTCCCTTCCACGGCCACGTCACCAGCGCCGAAGCCAACGGCGCCAATGGCGGCCTGGCGCGCTATACGCTGACGCTGGAACCCTGGACCGCCTTCCTCGGCCACAACCGCGACAGCCGCATCTTCCAGGATAAGAACGTGTTCGACATCCTCGATGCCGTGTTCGGCGCATGGCAGGGCCAGGGCAAGCTGGCGCCGGCCTGGCGTTTCGACGTGCAGGACCGCGGCCGCTACCCGGTGCGCAGCCTGACCACCCAGTACCAGGAAAGCGACCTCGCCTTCGCCGAGCGCCTGATGCACGAGGAAGGCCTGTTCCATTACTTCATGCACAGCAAGGACGGCCACGAACTGGTCATCGCCGACGACAACAGCAGCTTCAAGCCCAACGCGCAGGCACAGGTGCGCTTCACCCAGCCGGGCGCCGTCATGCGCGAAGACAGCATGGACCGCTGGCGCAGCGAGCTCAAGCTGCAAACCAACGCGGTGGAACTGCATAGCTGGGATTACCGCACGCTGGACAAGCGCCCGGTCAGCGCCGCCTCGCCGGACGCCTCGGCCGGCTTGCTGCTGACCAGCCGCGACGCGCCCGGCGCTTACGCCTACCCATCGCGCGCCCACGGCCAGCGCATCGCCGATCAGCAACTGCAAGCGCTGGAAGCGGCGCGCGAGGTCTACACCGGCGCCGGCACGGTGCGCACGTTGTCGCCCGGCACCACCTTCAATCTGAGCGAGCACGCGCTGGGCGATGAAGCCTTCCTCGTCACGCGCGTGGTGCACCTGATGCACAACAACCTCGGCGCCGACCTGCACGCCGGCCTGATGCAGCGTCTGGGCGAGAGCGCGCTGGGCGCGGCCATCGCCGCCGAACAGGCCGGCAGCCTGCACGCGGTCGGCAAGGCGGCCGGCGAACGGCCGCTGTACCGCAACCGCATCGACGCCATCCGCAGCGCCATGCCCTATCGCGCCAGCGGCACCGACGGCCACGGCCGCCTGCTGCATCCGCGTCCGACTATCCAGGGCCAGCAGACCGCCGTGGTGGTCGGCCCGTCCGGCGCGGCCGTGCATACCGACCGCGACCACCGCATCAAGGTGCAATTCCACTGGCAGCGCGGCGACGCCGGCCACAGCCGTATCAGCCATCCCGCGCCGGACAGCCACAGCGGCGCGCCGGCCGACGACAGCGTGGGCGCATGGGTGCGCATCGCCACGCCGCTGGCGCCGCAAGCCGGCGCCAACTGGGGCAGCAACGCCGTGCCGCGCGTGGGCCAGGAAGTGCTGGTCGATTTCATCGACGGCAATATCGACCGGCCGGTGGTGATCGGCGCGCTCTACAACGGCCAGGGCCAGGCCGATGCCCAGCATAATCAAGTGGCGCAAGGCGGCGGCGCCAGCACCGGCAATGCGCCGGCGTGGTTCCCCGGCGAATCCGGCGGTCATGCGCACCCGGCTGCGCTGTCCGGCCTCAAGAGCCAGGCGCTGCCAGCCAGCCAGGGCGGCGCCGGCGCCTACAGCCAGCTGGTGTTCGACGATACGCCGGGCCAGCCGCGCGTAGGCTTGCAGCGTCACGCGTCGCCGCATCAGGGCACGGACGAACTTAATCTCGGCAACCTGCGCCACCAGACCGACAACCAGCGCCTGCAGCCGGCCGGCTTTGGCGCCGAGCTCAAGTCCGAGCACAGCGCCGCGCTGCGCGCCGGGCGCGGCATGCTGCTGTCGGCCGATGCGCGCAACGGCGGCGCCGGCGCGCAGATGGATGCGCGCGAGGCGCAGTCGCAAGTTCAGCAATCGCAGCAACTACAGGCCACGCTGGCGGAGACAGCGCAAAAGCAGAATGCCATGCTCAAGGCTGGCGGCCAGGCCGAGCCGGCGCCGGAGAAGCTGCCCGCCATCGCCCATATGGCCGCCAGCGCACAAGCGTTGGACGCGACGGCTGGCGGCCTGGCGGGCGACAGTGGTGGCGGCGGCCAGGCCAGCGCCTTCGCCTCCGCCATGCTGCAATTGTCCGCACCGTCCGGGATCGCAGCCGCCACGCCATCCAGCGCCGTGCTGGCAGCCGGTGCCAGCAGCAGCCTGGTGGCCGGGCAGGACATCAACCTGCTGACGCAGGCCAACAGCCTGCACGCCGTGCGCGACGGCGTCAGCCTGTTCACCTACGGCAAAGCCACTGCGGCAGAGAAGCCCAATCAGGAAACCGGCATCCGCCTGCATGCCGCCAGCGGCAAGTTCAGCAGCCAGAGCCAGAACGATGCCACCACCCTCACCGCCGACCGCGCCATCACCGTGGCCAGCGTGACCAAAGAGGTGCGCGTGGCCGCCAAGGAGCACGTGATGCTGACCGCTCAAGGTGCATGGATCAAGCTGGAAGGCGGCAACATCGAAGTGCACGGCCCCGGCACCATGACGTTCAAGGCCAGCATGAAGGAACTGACCGGCCCGGCGCAAAGCACGCCCGCCCTGCCCGAGCTGCCGAACGAAAAGCTGTACGCGGGCCGCTTCCAGGTCAAGGACGTGGTGGCCGGCACGGCCATCGCCGGCCGCCTGTACAAGAAACAGCGCGCCGACGGCAAGGTCTTCTTCGGCAAGACCGACGCCGAAGGCCATACGAGACCGGTCAACACCGCCAAACAAGAACAACTCGCGATCTCGCTGGACGGCAACGAGAAATTCCATCGCGAGAAAATCGATGAAGATGAAGTGAATCAATGGTTTTCCTAAGCATGCAGAAAAAGATATTGTCCGCAACGCTGTTCTGGTCCTGCTGCGCCGCCGCGCTGGCGGCCGAGCCGGAGATGTTCTGGTTTAAGAACGAGACCCAGTGCGGCGAGGCCAGGATCACCGTGCGCTCCTATTGCGAAGTGTCGCAGCGCGCCAACGCCGTCGTGCAGGTCAACAACGGCTGCACCGAGCAGGAGCTGGTCATCGCGCAGCCGGGCAAGAAGACCGTCAAGCGCGACCTGCTGGAGCACGAGCCGGTCGGCGACGACTTCCATATCGCCTCCGCGCTGCGCTGCGTGGAAACCGGCAAGCAGCGCTATCTGCTGCTGAACCTGGACACCGGCGGCAGTTGCGACACCTGCGAAATCCAGGCCCTGGTGGGCCTCGACGGGCGCTGGAAGCGGTATGACGGCAAATGGAAATCGACACCGGCCAGCGAACAGCGCGAGATTCGCCTGCGCGAACCAGCCTGGCATCTGGCGCCGCGTTACCCGATCAACAACACCGTGCTTGAAGATCCACAACCGCAATGACCGATACCCATTTCAACGAGCCGATCGACAAGAGCAAGCCGCTGTCCGGCACCGGCCGCCACGGCTTCGAAGTGCCGCCTGAGGTGCAGCAGAAAGTCCTCGACATCATTATTGAGGAAGCCCGCAAGATGGGCTTCAACAATCGTGACCTGGCATACTACATCGCCATCGCCAAGCGCGAATCGTCGTTCAACCCGGATGCGGCAAATCCGAAAGGCACGGCGTCCGGCATCGCCCAGGTGATCGACAAAACGGCGGCCACCTATGGCGTCAACGACAGCAACCGCTTCGATGCGCGCTCCAGCATCAAGGCCGGGCTGGGCTACTTCCGCGATCTGAAGGCCCAGACCATCAAGGATTACGGCTCCGCCGCAGGCAAGTTTGAGCCCTTAATTTACTACCGCTACCACTATGGCGAATTCTCGACCCGCAACCTTGAGATGGTCCCGGTCGGCAACGGCAAACGCAAGAAAGAGGTCTGGCACAACAAGGAATTTTCCGAGCTGGAGCAGAACAAGCGCTATCCGGACTCCAAGACCGTGGTCGACGATGCCGAGCGCATCGAAGCGATTCTCAACGCCGCGCACGGACTGGTGGTGCAGCTGAACGACATCATGGGCAAGCCGATGAACAACCGCAAGGTCATCGTCGTGACCAAGACGCCGAAGCCGGCTGGTCCCACCAAGCCGCCAGCGGCGACCGCCCCCGCAACGCCGCCCGCCAAGTCCGCCGAAGCAGCGCCTGCACCGGCGCCCGCGAATGATGCGGCGCCAGCACCGTCCGCCGATCCCGCGCCGGGCACGCCTCAGTCAGCGCCATCCGTCGAGCCAGCGCCGGCCGAATCCGCATCCGCGCCATCCGCGTCCGCCGACGCGCCCGTGGCCGCATCGCCAGCGGCCACGCCTGCCCTGCCTGCCGCCGCGCCCGATGCGGACACCGCATCCATGCCGGCCGCTTCTGCCGATAAAAGCATCGAATGGGAAGTCAGCGCCAAGGAAGTCACCACCGGCGCCGACGGCAAAGTCCCCGAGATCAGCTCGGACTCGCAAGAGCCGGTAATGATTCTGATCCCGCGCATCGACTACGAAGCCTACAACGACGCCGTCAGCAAGGAAGGCATGCCCGAAGACGGCAACGAACACGTCTTGCAAACCCACGACGGCGAGCAAGTCGCACAAGCCATCCCCGTCCCCGACGATGGCTGGAAGCCGACGCCCGAAAACACCGGCGGCACGCCGCCTGCGCCTGCATCGGCAGCAACGCCGGCCGCTGCGTCAACGCCGACACCTGCGCCACCGCCAAAACCAGCACCGCCGCCGGCCAAGCCGTCTGCGCCAACCAACGTCTTCGACGCCGCCGCCCAGGCCGCGAAAGATAAAGCCGCGCCCAAGCCAGCACCCAGCCGCGAAATCACTTTCGAAGACATCGTCGCGGCCGTGAAAAAAGACCTCGGCTGGAACGCCGTCTACCTGACCTCCTTCGCCTACATAAAGCAGTTCTACACGCGCCCCAAATTCCCGGAAGCGCCGCTGACCACGCTCGCCAGCGCGCCCGGCCCGGCGCGCCAGCAAGTGATCGGCAGCAGCCTGCCCAACAAGGACACCAAGAAACTCAAGGTCGAAGAAAAAGTCGAAACCGCCGAACAACCGGTCGTCAAGCCGGTTGCCGTCAGCGGCGACGCGCCGTGGATGCCATTCGCCATCAAGGAACAAAGCAAGGACGGCGCCGACAAAGTCACCGAGGTCAAGGGCGACCACCGCAACGACCCAAAGTGGAAAGAACAGCACAGCGCGCGCGAAGCGGCCAAGAAAGCCGAAAAAACCGCACAAACACAATTGCGCAGCGAGCAGAAAAAGAAAGCGCCGGACGCCGCCAAAGTGGCTGCCCTGCAGGCCGACATCAGCGCCCAGCAGAAAGCCGACGCCGACGCCGCAATGCTCAAGATCGAACAGGACTACAACAACCCGGACATCGTCAAATACCTGCAAACCACTACGCTGGACCGCGATGCCGCGCGTAACGATGCCACCGCCTGGTGTTCGTCCTTCACCAACTGGTGCATGGAGCAAGCTGGCTACATCGGCACCGACGATGCACTGGCCGAATCGTGGAAAAAATGGGGCGAGGAAATCAGCGAACCGCGTTACGGCGCCATCACCGTCGTGACCCGCTCGGCCGACCCGGTGCAATACCACGTCGGCTTCTACGTCGGCATGGGCGAAAAAAACATTGTCGAGGGTGAAGAGGAATTTGAGGTCAAAGGCAAGGACGGCAAAGTCACCAAAAAAACCCGGAAGAAATACAAGAAAGTCAAAGCGGTGCGGCTGATAAGCGGTAACTACTCGCGGATGATCAAGGAAGATGCCGGCTGGACCGTCGATGCGGCCGACAGCCCGGCCACGCATCTGGTATCGTACCGCTGGCCCACCGAAAAGGAAAAACGGAAATGAAGCAATCCCTGATGTTGACGCTGTGCGCGGTGAGCCTGGCCGGCTGCCTGAACTCGCCGGCCGGCGCCGAGCCGTGCAGCGCGCCCGATCCGGCTCTGCTGCAATCGACCTGGCAATCGTTCCGCAGCGCCACGCTGGCCGGGCAACCCGAGCAGGCGGCGCGCTACTACAAATTCCCGCTGCAACTGCTGCCGCCGATGGACGGCACCAAGCCGCTGAAAATCACGCGTCCCGCGTTCATCAAAAACTACGCCGAACTGTTCCAGCGCGGCCCGGCCGACACCGAAGTCAGCCTGCTGACCGCGATGAAAAAATCGACCGGCAAGGAATACATCCCGCAAACCAAATTCGACACCGCCAAATGCGCCTTCATCGGCCCCACCCGCATCGAGGACTACAACTTCGTCTACGATAAAAAAGCCGGCTGGCAAGTCGAATCGCTGTACTACGGCAGCGACGACTTCGACATCGCCAAGTCTGCGGGGCTGGACCATTAACTGTAGTAGTTCCGATTTGATCTGACAGTATTGCCTTGCCAAAGGGTGGGGTTACCCGGTTTGATAGAGGTGCGAATCTTTATTAAACCAGCGCGCAAGCGCCAAGGAGTAACCCCATGAGCAGTGT
>Ga0102587_1000059_pt1 | contig 163298 bp, 104 predicted proteins | sample AraplaF_Col_mTSA_FD_76853 | JGI IMG/M metagenome (GOLD analysis project Ga0102587, IMG submission 76853) | Arabidopsis root microbial communities from the University of North Carolina, USA - plate scrape MF_Col_mTSA (SPADES assembly) (version 2) | ecosystem: Host-associated > Plants > Roots >...
GCTTCGGCCCCAACGAAGGCCAGTTCCACGGCGTGGAAAGCATCGGGCTCGACCCGAATAACGACCAGCTGGTCTACATGGTCACCGGCGATACCGCGACCTCGGACCAGGTGCACAATGGCCGCATCTATATCTCCAGCGACCGCGGCAACAGCTGGACGCACTACGACCTGCCGTTCGCGGTGGGTGGCAATGACGACGGCCGTGCCTATGGCGAACGCCTGTCGATCGATCCCCAGCTGCCGTCCATCATGTACTACGCCACGCGCAAGGATGGCTTGTGGAAGAGTACGGACTCGGGCCACACCTGGAACCAGGTCACCAGCTTCTCGTCCACCCGGATGGCCAGCGGCCAGGTGTTCGGCACCGTGCAGGTCCTGTTCGATACCCCGAACCGGGGGACGGGGGAGCAGACCTGGGTCCTGTGGGCTACCGTCTCGCCCGACTACGCCCAGGCGGCGGGCCTGACCTCCTCGCTGTATAAGTCCACCAATGGCGGTGCGACATGGACGCCGGTGCCGGTGCCGTCCGCTGTGTCCGGTTACTATATCCCGCACGTGGTACGCGCTAACGACGGTTATTTCTACATGGCGTTCAACCAGACCGGCGGCCAGGGCCGGCCCGGTCCGGGCTATGTCTACAAGTTCGGCGGCGGGGTCCATGGCGAAAACTGGACCCAGCTGATGAGCTCTCCCACCTTCGGCGTCGGCGGCCTGTCGGTCAACGGCACCGGCTCGACCACCCGCATCGCGGTGGGCATGACGGCCTGGTTCGACGGCAGCAAGCAAATCCAGATGTCCGACAACGCCGGCAGCACCTGGCGCGAAATCGAAGCCAACATGCCGCATACCTCGGACTCGTGCAGAGGCTGGATCGAGAGCGTCACGATCGACCCGGCCAACCGCGACCACATCATGCACGTCCACGGTGGCGGCATTTGCGAAACCACCAATGCTTCCTCTTCCACGCCGACCTGGAGCCCCAAGGTCAACAACCTGGAGGAGACCGCGACCCTGTACGCCATCGCACCGCCGGCCGGCGCGCAGTACAAGCTGATCAACGCCGCCGGCGACATCGGCGCGTGGGTGATCACCGACCTGGCGACGCGGCCGACGCGGGCGCCGATGCCCGGCTGGAGCAGCGGCAATGCGGCCGACATGGTGTGGACCGATCCGTCCTACATTGCCGTCACCGGCGTCGATAATGCCAATGGCGGCGCCGTCAAGGGCTTCTGGTCCGGCGACTCCGGCAATAGCTGGTCGCAGTTCCCGTCGCTGCCTGCCGGCGGTGCGAGCAGCGGCAGCCAGGTGCAAAGCGTGGCGGTCACCTCGCGCAACAACCTGGTCTGGGCGCCGCAAGACGGGGTGCCGTCGTACACCACCAACAATGGCGCGAGCTGGACGCAAACCAACCTGCCGGCGTTCACCGCCACCTGGAACGGCTTCTTCCGCGCCTATCGCCTGGCTGCGGACCGCAAGAACCCGAACAAGGTGTATGCCTTCGATTCGGGCGGCGCACCGTGGAGCTGGCAGCCTGGCAAGGTCTACGTCTCGACCGATGCCGGCCATACGTTCACGCTGAGCCAGGGCTCGGTGAACGCGAACATGGCCTGGAATGCCTGGGGCGATACCTCGATCTTTGTCAATCCGAACGCCGAGGGCGATATCTGGCTGGCCGACGGCAACACCGTGTACCATTCGCTGGACTCGGGCGCGACCTGGAGCAAGAGCACCGCCTTCGCCACCGCCAACGGCACGATGGGCGCCACCAAGGTCACGCTGGGCAAGGCGGCAGCCGGCTCGTCGTATTCGGCCGCGGTCTACGTGGAAGGCACGATCAACGGTCAGTGGGGCATCTTCCGTTCCGACGATGGCGGCGCAACGTGGTCGCGCTTCAACGATGACGCGCACCAGTTCGGCGGCAACGCCGTGGTGGTGGGCGACTGGAACACGTATGGCCGCATCTACGTCAATGGCGTTGCCCGCGGTCTGCAATACAGCAACTAAGTACGGCAACTGAGCCGCACGTCTCTGACGTGAGTAACGGAGGCCTCGCGCCTCCGTTTTTATTGGGTGTCGTAGGGATTTCCCTACCGCCATGTCAGGCCTTGCTGATGTCTTACGCGCCACAGAGATGATAGCCTGTATGCCGGGAGACATCTAGCGGGGGCAGTTGGTGGGGAGGATAAATCATGGACGGTTGATGCGGGCTTGGCCAGGCCTGCTGATCGCGCTCGTCCTTTGTGCGCCGGCGCTGGCCGGGTCGGCGCTGGACCAGCGCATCATGGATCTGCGCGACCAGGGCCGGCTGTTTCCCGACAAGATCCTGGCGCAATTGCTCGCGCTGCAGCCGCAGGTGCGGGCCGAACCGCCGCGCACCCAGGCCGAGCTGCTTGCGCAGATCAGCGCTGCCCGTTCGCTGCTGAATCAGTACGACACGGCGCTGGCGACCGCCGATCAAGTGGTCGCCTACGGCCAATCCCGGGGGGACGATGTGATCGTCGCCAAGGGGCTGCTGGCCAAGGCGCGCGTGTCCGCCGCGCGCGACGATAGCGGGACGGCGTACCGGCACGCGTTGGAGGCGGAGCAACTGGCGTTGCGCGGTGGCGACAAGTCGCTGCTGGCGCAGACCGAGATGGCGGTCGGCGCTGCCAGTCTCGGGCAGGGCTTGTTTGCGACCGCGCTGGAGCAGTTGCAACGGGCGGTAGACCGCGCGCGCCAGGTGGACGACGACCCCATGCTGTTGTTCAACGCGCTGCGAGCGATATGCCGCGTTTATGTCCAGATCAAGGAGCGCGACAAGGCTTACGCCGCGCTGGACGAACTGACGGCGATCGCGGAGAAACAGCGCCTGCCGACGCAGATGGCATTGCAAAAAATTAGCGAAAACACCGTGGCCAACGCGTTTGGCCAGCCCGAGCGCGCGCTGCGCGCGCAGCTCGACAGTCTGGCCTTGCAGCGCAAGCTGGGCGCCCGCCGCATGCTGGGCTCGACGCTGAACAATCTGGCCGACGCCTATCTGAGGCGGCACGATTTTCCGCAGGCTGCGGCTTACGCGGCCGAGGCGCTGCAGGTGGCGCAGGGGCTGAACGAAACCGACAGCGCCGCCACCGCGCGCGTGAATCTGGGGCACGCCTACCTGGGCATGGGGCGCATCGCCGAAGGCAGGAAAAACTTCGAGGCCGGGCTGAAGTGGTTCGAGGACGCCCGCAATCAGCCCGGCTTGCAGGATGTCCTGCTGGAATATGGGCAGGCGCTGGAGCAGGCCGGCGACATGGCCGGCGCGGTGCGCGCCTATCACCGCGAGCGCGCCATTTCCAACGAACTGTTCGAGACCAGGCGCCAGAAGGCGCTGCTGGAATTGCAGGAACGCTACGAGACCGACAAGAAACGGCGGCAGATCGCGCTGCTGGAGAGCGAGAACCACAACCATCTGCTGCAGCAGCGCATCTGGTGGCTGCTGGCGGCGGTGCTGACGCTGGTGTCGGTGGTGGTGGGCCTGATGTACCGCAAGATACGGCAAGCGAACGCGCGGCTGGCCAGCAAGAACCTGGAGCTCAAGGCGCTGTCCACCCTCGATCCGCTGACCGGGCTGTACAACCGCCGCCATTTCCTGGATTGCATGGCGGGGCTGGCGCCGTCCGGGGAGCGCCGCGGCCAGGCCGGCGACGACCTGGTTGGCGCGCTGTTTCTGCTGGACGTGGACCACTTCAAGCACGTCAACGACACCTATGGCCATGCCGCCGGCGACGCGGTGCTCAAGATGGTCGCCCGCCAGCTGCGCGCCTTGCTGCGCGAGAGCGACCTGGTGGTGCGCTGGGGCGGCGAGGAATTCCTCGCCTATGTGCCGGCCATGCCGCGCCAGCGCATCGACGAGGTCGCGCGCAGCATCCTGCTCGGCATCTCGTCGCAGGCGGTCAGCCATCAGGACCACCAGCTCTCGGTGCAGGTGTCGATCGGTTACGCGCCGTTCCCGCTGGCGCCGGCCGGCGAGCCGCTGGGCTGGGAGCGCGTGATCAACCTGGCCGACATGGCGTTGTATCTGGCCAAGGCGCAGGGCCGCAACCGCGCCTGCGGCGTGCGTGGCTTCGGCCAGCGCCAGCCGGTCGCGGTGGAGGAGGTCGAGCAGGACCTGGAGCGCGCCTGGCGCGCCGGGCAGGTGGAGTTGCAGCTGGTGCTCGGCGACAGCGCGCATGCGCCAGAACGCGTACCACAATATCAGGCATGAACAGCGCGTGCGGGAAATGTGCTCACCGGCGTGTGAGGAACCGATGAACACCGATCTGCAACAGCGGCAGTCCGCGGCAGGCCGTATCCTGCGCTTGCTGGCCGCCGCCGCGCTGTGCTTGCTGGGCGTGCTGGGCGGGCCGGCAGCAGCGGCAGCAGCTCCTGCGGCCGACGCCTGGTCGCGGCTGGTGCAGCCGGTGTTTCAGAACTATGGCGCGCAGAGCGGCCTGTCCAACCCGGTCGCCACCGACCTCGCCCAGGACCAGGCCGGCTTCCTGTGGGTGGGCACCCAGGGCGGCTTGTCGCGCTGGGATGGCTACCGTTTCCGCAACTACACCAACGTCGCCGGCGATAGTCACTCGCTGCCCGACAACTTCATCATGGCGGTGCATGTGGACCGCCGCGGCTTGCTGTGGGTGGGGACGGCGAATGGCGGCCTGGCGCGCTACCGGCCGGAGTCGGACGACTTTGTCACCTACAACAGCAAAAACTCGGCGCTGTCCCCGGGCGGCGTGCGCGCGATCGCCGGTGACGACGCGGACGGCCTGTGGATCGGCACCGACAAGGGCCTGGACTACATGGCAGGCGTGGCCGAGCCGGCGCACGCGCGCATCACGCATTATCGTCACGACGACGCCGATCCCGCCAGTCCGCCGGGCGGTGCCGTCAGGGCCCTGTATGTCGATCCGCACGGCACGCTGTGGGCGGCCGCGCTCAAAGGGCTGGCGCGGCGCGCGCGCGGCGCGGCCGGCTTCGTCCCGCTGCCGCTGCCGGACAGCGCCGTGGTCAACGCCCTGCTGATGGACAGTGCCGGGCGGCTGTGGATAGGGACGCGCAAACGCGGCCTGTTTGTGCTGCCGCCGGGCGGTGCGCAGGCCCGGCGCTACGCCGACACCGCCGAGGCCGCCGAACTGATGAAGGATGAAATCATTACCGGCATCACCGAGGCGGCCGGCGGCGAGATCTGGATCAGCTCCTTTGCCGGCGGCGTCGCGATAGTCGATCCCGCCAGCGGCTGTCTGCGCCGCGCCAGCTTCGACGGCCAGGCGCCAGGCGGCCTGGCCAGCGGCATGTTGCGCGCGGTGCTGACCGACCACGCCGGCGCGATCTGGCTGGCCACCGATAGCGGGCTGAGCAGGACTCAGCCGCGGCCGGCCGTCATGTCGCTGGGCAAGCGGCGCGATGAGCACCCCGGCCTGTCCGATATTTATTACAACGCCATGGCGCTGACGCCCGGCGGCGAGATCTGGGCCGCCTCGGTGCGCCATGGCGCCGACCTGATCGATCCGCGCCGCGGCACGGCGGCCGGCTGGCGGCCGCGCCGCCTGCGCGCCGACGATCCGACCCCGGCCACCCAGGTGTCGGCGCTGCTGGCCGGCGCGGACGGCATGGTGTGGGTGGCCACCGCCGCCGGGCTGTACCGCTCGGGACCGGGCGGCGGCACCGCCACCCGGGTCGCGGCGCCGTGGCTGGAGCAGCTGCACCTGCGCACGCTGGCCCAGGTCGGCGATCTGCTGTGGATCGGCACCTCGACCGAGGGCGTGTACCAGGCACGCTACGATGGCCGCGGCCGGCTGGAGAAAGTGCACCGCGTGGAGGGGCTGAGCGGCATGGACGTGACCGTTTTTCACCCGGGGCCGGATGGCTCGATGTGGGTCGGCACCCGCACCGGCTTGAACCGGGTGGACATTGCCAGCGGCGCGGTGATCGAGCGCATCCTCGGCGATCCGCTCGACCCCGCCGCGCTGAGCAATGCCTATGTCAACACGCTGCATACCGACCGCCGCGGGCGGCTGTGGGTAGGCAGCAATGGCGGCATCGATGTGATGGAGCAGGGCGCGGCCGGCCAGCGGCACTTCCGCCGGCTGGGCATCGCCCAGGGTATGCCCAACATCAACACCGGCACCCTGCTGGCGGACCAGCAGGGCCGGGTCTGGTGCAGCACCGACGACGGCATCGTGGTGATCGATCCGGACACCTTCGCCATCGGCGCGCTGGGCCGCGCGGACGGCGTGCAGTACTCGCCCTACTGGTCGCACACGGGGGTGGTCACCGCCAGCGGCGAGCTGGTGTTCGGCGGTTCGGGCGGGATCACCATCGTGCGCCCCGAGCGCTACCGGCCCTGGAATGTCAACGCGCCGGTGGTGGTCACGGAGGTGCGGCTGGGCGGCAAGGCGGTGCCGGCCAGCGGCCACAACGGCAACGGCGGCGCGCCGCTGCTGGTCCGCAGCGGCGCCGACAGCTTCGCGGTGGAATTTGCCGCGCTCGACTTCAGCGCGCCCGAGCTCAATCGCTACGCCTACCGGCTGGAGGGTTTCGACCGCGACTGGATCATGGCCGACGCCGCGCACCGGGTGGCCTCCTACACCAACCTGCCGCCCGGCCAGTATCAGCTGGCGATACGCGGTTCGAACCGCAGCGGCGCCTGGAGCGCGCAGACGCTGCGCATGGCGCTTACCGTGCAGCCGTGGTGGTACCAGACCTGGTGGTTCCGCGCCGTCATGAGCGTGCTGACCGCCGGCGCCCTGTACGGCGCCTACCGGCTGCGCACCTGGCGGCTGGCGGCCCAGCGCTGCGCGCTGGAGCACGAGGTGGCGCTGCGCACCGCCGAGGTGTTGCAACAGAAGGCGCTGGCCGAGCAGCAGCGCGGCGAGGCCGAGCGCGAGCACCGCCTGGCCAGCGAACGCAACGCCGAACTGGAGGAGGTCAACCGGATGGCGCAGATGCTGGCCGGCAAACTGGACCTGGACAAGCTGATCGCACTGGTCGGCAACCAGGTGCACCGCATGTTCAACGCCTGCGGCACCCGGATCACCCTGCTGGACCGTGACAGCGGCGCCATCCACGTGCCGTACGCCGCCGGCGCGGCCGCGCAGCCGGGCCGGCAGGAGGCCGGCGTCAGCGCGCGCGTGATCGCCAGCGGGCAGGGCGAGCTGACGCCGACCGGGCTGTGCGTGCCCATCATCGCCAACGGCGTGGTCCAGGGGGCCCTGGCGGTGGGCCGCGGCGCGCCGGCGCCCGCCTACCGCGCCAGCGATCAGCGCCTGCTGCAGACGATCGCCTCGCACCTGGGCGCGGCGCTGCAAAGCGCGCTGCTGTTCCGGCAGGCCGAGGCGGCCCGCGCCCGCGCCGAGGAGGCGACCCGGGCCAAGTCCCTGTTCCTGGCCAATATGAGCCACGAGATCCGCACGCCGATGAACGCGGTGATCGGCCTGTCCTACCTGGCGCTGAACGCCGAGTCGCCGCTCAGCCAGCGCGAGCAGTTGCAAAAGATCCACCGCGCCGGCACCTCGCTGCTGGGCATTGTCAGCGGCATTCTCGACTTCTCCAAGATCGAGGCCGGCAAGGTCGAGATCGAGACCGCCGATTTCGACCTGGACGAACTGCTGGCCCATGTCGCCGCCGTCAGCGGCGCCGTCGGCGAGCGGCCGCTGGAATGCAATTTCGTGGTGCCGGCCGAGGTGCCGCGCCAGTTGCGCGGCGACGCCCTGCGCCTGGGGCAGGTGCTGATCAACCTGCTCAACAATGCGCTCAAGTTCACCGCGCGCGGCGAGGTCGTGCTGGCGGTGCAGGCGCTGGAGCGCGGGCCGGACTGGAGCCGGCTGGGGTTCAGCGTGCGCGATTCCGGCATCGGCATGCCGCCGGCGGTGCGCGGCCGGCTGTTCCAGGCCTTTTCCCAGGCCGACAGTTCCTCGACGCGCAAGTTCGGCGGCACCGGCCTGGGCCTCAGCATCTGCAAGAATCTGATCGAGCTGATGGGCGGGACCATCCGGGTCGACAGCCAGGTGGGGAGCGGCAGTTGCTTCACCATCGAGCTCCGCCTGCAGCACGCCGCCTGCCAGCCGGCGCCGCTGCCGGCGGCGCTGGACGGCCTGCGCGTGCTGGTGGTCGATGACAACCCGACGGCGCGGGCGGCGCTGCGCGGCGCGCTGGAGCAGCTTGGCATCGCCGCAGCGGTGGCCGCCAGCCCGGCGGACGCGCTGGCGCAGGTGCGCGACGCCGGCGCGCCGTTCGATCTGCTGCTGGCCGGCGCGCGCCGGCCCGGTCCCGGCCTGGGCCGGCATCTGTATCCGGACGCGGCCGGGCGGCCGCGCTTCGCGCTGTTGACCACCGGCGCCACGGACGCGCCGCCGGAGGAGGCGCTGGCGGCCGGCGTCGACGCCATGCTGGCCAAGCCGGTCACCCGCAGCAGCCTGCTCGATGCACTGCTGAGGTTGTTCGCGCCGGATCGGGGCGCCGAGGCGCACCAGCAGGCACCGCAATTCAAGGGCGCGCGCGTGTTGCTGGCCGAGGACAACGCCATCAACCAGGAAGTCACGGTCGGCATGTTGCGCGCGTGCGGCATCGAGGTCGATGTGGCCGGCAACGGCCGGATCGCCATCGAGCGCTTGCAGGCGGCGGACGCGCGCGATTACCAGCTGGTCCTGATGGATTTGCACATGCCCGAGGTCGACGGCCACACCGTGGCATTGCGCCTGCGCGCCGACCGCCGCTTCGATGCGCTGCCCATTATCGCCGTGACCGCCAACGTCTTGCCCGACGAGTGGCGGCGCTGCAAGGAGGAGGGCTTCAACGACCATCTCGGCAAGCCCCTGATCCCGGCCGAGCTGCACCGCATGCTGACGCGCTATCTGCCGGCCGCCATGCGCGCGGCGCCGGCGCCGCGCAGGCAGCGCACGGCGGCGCCGGCCTTGCCGGACGGCGTGCCCGGACTGGATCTGGGGCATGCGCGCCGCTGCGTCAACGGCAACGATGCGCTGTTGCTCAAGCTGCTGGGCATGTTCCTGCGCGACGAGCGCGATTGCGCCGCCCGGCTGCGCGCCGCGCTTGCCGCGGCGGACTATAGCGCCGCCGAACGCCACGCGCATTCACTGCGCTCGGTGGCGGAAAACCTGGGGGCGGTCCGGCTGGCGCGGCTGGCCGACGACTTCGAGCGCGCGGCGCGCCCGCGTCCGCCGCCGGAGACGCTGGCCGGCGCGCTCGATGCGCTGGCCGCCGCGCTGGCCGAGCTGTGCGCCGGCCTCGAACGGCATTTGCCGGGGCAGGCCGTGACCGGTGGCGCCGCCCGCGCGCCTGCCGCCTGGGTGGATGAGTTGCGGCGGCTGGACGAGGCGCTGCGCGCCGGCGACGAGCGGGCGGTCAGCTTGTTTGCCGCCTGGGCGCCGGAGTTCGCCGCCACCTTTGATAGCTGGGATGCCGAGGCGATCCAGCGCTGTCTGGCGCAGCGCGACTTCGACGGCGCCCTCGCCGCGCTGCGCTGGGTGATCCATAAGCACGAGCTGGTCCTGTAAGCGGATGGCCACCCGGTGCAGCCGTCCGCGTGCTGCGGCATGATCCGGCACGCGTACGTGTTGGTCGGATTGGCGGCTTCTGCCGGCACGGAACGTCCTCCACGCAATCTCCACAATATCGCCATCAAACCTGCAAGGCAGATCGCTACGATCGCGTTTTACTTGTGGGAGTAGGGCTATGGAAATCAGAAACTCGCTGCTGCTCGTTGCCGGACTGGCCCTGGCGGCGTGCTCGGATGACACGCGGCAGGTGAAAGCAGAACGCCCGGTCGTCACCGTGCTGGCGATCGAACCGGCCTCCGTGACCCTTCACGACGAGTTGCCTGGCCGGGTGGCGGCCTACCGCACGGCGGACATCCGTCCGCAGACGGGAGGAATTGTGGTGCGCCGGCTGTTCGAGCAAGGCGCCGAGGTGCGGGCTGGCCAGCCGCTGTTCCAGCTGAACGCCGCCCCGTTGAAGGCGGAATTAGATACCGCCGCCGCCGCGCTGCGGCACGCCGAAGCAACGCTGGCACGCGCCGCGCGCCAGGCCGGCCGGCTGCGGACACTGATCGACACGGACGCTATCAGCCGCCAGGCTTACGATGACGCGGTCTCCGAGCACGACCTGGCCGCCGCCAGCGTTGCGCAGGCGCGCGCCACGCTGGAGCGCAAGCGTCTCGACCTCGCCTTCACCACCGTGCAGGCGCCGATTTCAGGCCGCATAGGCCATGAACTGGTGTCCGAAGGCGCGCTGGTTGGCCAGTCGGACGCCAGTCCGATGGCGCGCATCCTGCAGATCGACAAGGTCTATGTCGATGTGCGCCAGCCTGCCTCCATGCTGGCGTCGCTGCGCGCGCCCGCTCAACAGCCGGTCGCGATCCTGTCGCCGGACGGCCAGCCCTACGATGCCGAGGCCAGGGTGTTGTTCACGGATCTGAATGTGGATGCCGGCACCGGCGACGCCACCATGCGCATCCTGGTCGATAACAAGCACCGCGCGTTGTTGCCGGGGATGTTCGTGCGTGCCCGCGTCGCCCGCGCCGCGCAATCCGGCGCGCTGCTGGTGCCGCAGCAGGCGGTGCAGCGCAACCCCGACGGTAACGCGACGGTGTGGACGATCGACAAAACCGGCAAGGCCAGCCAGTGCATCGTCAGTGTCGGTGAAGTCGTCAACCATCAGTATCTGGTGCGCAGCGGCCTGCATGTCGGCCAGACGCTGGTGGTGGAAGGGCAGGAGCGCTTGCGGGAGGGGGTAAGTACGAAACCTCGCTTATGGAAAGCCCTTGCCTCGCAACAGCACGCCGTGCCGGTGCCCTCCGTACAACAATAAGGATGACAGCATGTCCCAGTTTTTTATACGCCGCCCGGTGTTCGCCTGGGTAGTGGCGATTTTCATCGTGCTGTTTGGCCTGATCGCACTGCCGAACCTGCCGATCGCGCGGTTTCCGCCGGTGGCGCCGCCCAGCGTCTCGATCTATGCCAGCTATCCCGGCGCATCGCCGCAGACCTTGAACGATGCCGTGGTCACGCTGATCGAGCGCGAACTCTCAGGCGTGAAGAACCTGCTGTACTTCGAATCGTCGGCCGACACCTCGGGCTCGGCCTCGATCACCGTCACCTTCCAGCCCGGCACCAATCCCGAAATGGCGCAGGTGGATGTGCAGAATCGTTTGAAAGCGGTCGAGTCGCGCCTGCCGCAAGTGGTGCGCCAGACCGGCGTTACGGTTGAATCGGCGTCTTCCAGCTTTCTGATGATTATCAGCCTGAACTCCACCCGGGGCCACGATGAACAGGTGCTGGGCGACTATCTGGCGCGCAACGTGGTGGAAGAATTGCGCCGCCTGCCGGGCGTGGGCCGCGTGCAGCTGTTCGGCGCAGAGCGCGCCATGCGGGTCTGGGTCAATCCGGCGAAACTGATCGCGCACAACCTCTCGATGGGCGACGTCACCGGCGCCATCGCCCAGCAGAACGTGCCGATTGCGCTCGGCCGCGTGGGCGATACGCCATCGATAGCCGGCCAGCGCGTGACCACGCCGCTGACGGTGCAGGGCCAGTTGCGCACCCCCGATGAGTTCGCCGCCATCGTGCTGCGCGCGGAGCGCAGCGGCGCCAGCGTGACGCTGGGCGATGTGGCCCGGGTCGAACTGGGTTCGCACGACTATGCCTTCAAGGCGCGTGAGAATGGCCAGAACAGCTCCGGCATCTCGGTTTCGATGTCGCCGGGCGCCAATGCCGTCAAGACCGCGGCGCTGATCCGGGCCCGCATGGAGGAACTGTCGCACGCCATGCCGCCGGGGATGAGCTACACCGTGCCCTTCGATACGGCGCCGTTCGTCAAGGTGTCGATTGAAAAGGTCGTGAGCACCTTGATCGAGGCCATGCTGCTGGTGTTTCTGGTGATGTTCCTGTTCCTGCAAAAGGTACGCTACACCATCATACCCGCGATTGTCGCGCCGATCGCGCTGCTGGGCACGTTCGCCGTGATGGCGGTCGCCGGCTATTCGATCAATGTGCTGACCATGTTCGGCATGGTGCTTGCGATTGGCATTATCGTCGACGACGCCATCGTGGTGGTGGAAGCGGTTGAGCGGCTGATGGCGACCGAAGGGCTGTCCCCGCGCGAGGCCACTTCCCGCGCCATGCGCGAGATCGGCGGGGCGGTCATCGGGATTACTGTGGTGCTGACAGCGGTATTCATTCCGATGGCGCTGGCTTCCGGTTCGGTGGGGATGATCTATCGCCAGTTCACGGTATCGATGGCGACATCGATTCTGTTCTCCGCCTTCCTGGCGCTCACCCTGACGCCGGCGCTGTGCGCCACCTTGCTGAGGCCGGTGACGCCGGCGGACCGGGCGAAAAAGGGCTTCTTCGCCTGGTTCGACCGCCGTTTTGACCGCCTGACCGCGGGCTACACCGCGCGTACCGCCGCCCTGATCCGGCGTGCCGGCCGCATGATGGCGATCTACGGCGCCATCCTCGCGCTGATGGCCTGGGGCTTTGCGCAGCTGCCATCGTCGTTCTTGCCGGAGGAGGATCAGGGCTACTTCATGACCTCGATTCAGCTGCCTTCGGATGCGACCATGGAGCGTACGCTGGACGTCCTCGCTCAGTATGAAAAGCACGTGGCAAGCCGCCCCGGCATCGGCGTGAATCAATCGCTGATCGGGTTCAGTTTCTCCGGCTCCGGTCCTAACGCCGGCATGGCGTTCACCGTGCTCAAGGACTGGAAGGACCGCCATGGCACCACGACGCAGAAAGAGCTGGAACTGGCGCAGGCCGCCATGGCCAATGTCAACGAAGGGACTATTATGACGATGATGCCTCCCGCCATCGATGAACTCGGCGGCTCGTCCGGTTTTTCGCTGCGCTTGCAGGATCGCGCCAACAGCGGCGCGACAGCGTTGCAGAACGCGCAAGAGAAATTGCTGCGGCTTGCAGCCGGCAGCAAGTTGCTGTCCGGCGTTTATCCGGATGCGCTGCCGCCCGGCGTCAGCGTGCGGCTGGAGATTGACCGGCGCAAGGCGGAAGCGTTGGGTGTGTCCTTTGCTGCGCTGTCGGACATGCTGGCCAGCGCCATCGGTTCAAGCTATGTCAACGACTTCCCGAACGCCGGCCGCATGCAGCAGGTGATTGTCCAAGCCGAGGCAGCGGCGCGCATGCAGATCCAGGATGTGCTGGCGCTGCGCATCCGCAACAACGTCGGCGGGATGGTGGCGATGGGCGAGATCGTCCATCCGGTATGGGAGCAAAGTCCGCTGCAACTGGCGCGCTACGACGGCTACCTGTCCGCGCGAATCAGCGGCAACGCCGCGCCTGGCGTTTCCAGCGGCGCGGCGATGGCCGAAATCGAGCGGCTGGCGAAACAGCTGCCGCCCGGTTTTGCGGTCGCCTGGAACGGCCAGTCGCTGCAGGAGAAGGCGGCCGCCGCGCAAGCGCCGTGGTTGATGGCCTTGTCCATGCTGGTGGTGTTCCTGGTGCTGGCGGCGCTGTATGAAAGCTGGGCAATTCCGCTGTCTGTCATGCTGGTCGTTCCGCTCGGTCTGCTGGGGGCTCTGCTGGCGGTGGGTCTGCGCGGCATGCCGGGCGATGTGTTCTTCAATGTCGGCCTGATCACGATCATGGGCTTGTCGGCCAAGAACGCGATTCTCATCGTGGAATACGCGCGCCAGCTGCATGCCGAAGGCAAGGGACTGGTCGCTTCCGCCATCGATGCCGCGCGCCTGCGGTTGCGGCCTATCCTCATGACTTCTCTGGCCTTCACATTGGGCGTGGTCCCGCTGATGCTGGCATCGGGCGCGAGCGCCGAGATCCAACACGCCATCGGCACCGGCGTGTTCGGCGGCATGGTCGCTGCCACGGTGCTGGCGATGTTCTTTGCGCCCCTGTTCTTCGTGGTGGTGGTCGGCGGTGCGCAAAGGCTGAAAAGATGGCGCTTACGTAAAGGAGTCAGGCATGCGCAGTAAGTTAATAAGTGCTTCGATGGCGATGCTGGCCTTGACGGCATGTTCGATGAATCCACCGCTGGACAGGCCGCAGCTGCCTGTGCCGGACCGTTATCACGGCCCGGCGTCGGCCGGCGCCATGCCGGAATGGCGCCAGATGCTGCCGGACCCGCGCTTGCAACAATTGGTGCAGCTGGCGCTGGCCAACAACCGCGATCTGCGCGAGGCTGCGCTGAATGTCGCCGCAGTGGGGGCGCAGTATCAAAGTCAGGATGCAGTCCGCCTGCCGTCACTGGACGCCAGCGGCGGCGTTATCCGCCAGCGCCAGCCATCGTCCGGCATAACGGACGGGGCGGTCCAGCAGCAATCCAGCGCGGGCGTCGCGATCAGCGCTTTCGAGCTGGATTTCTTCGGCCGTCTGCGGTCCCTGTCCGACGCGGCGCTGGCGCGTTATCTGGCCTCAGTCGAAGGCCAGCGTGCCGCGCGGCTGGCGCTGATTGCTGCCGTGGCGGATGCCTATCTGGAATTGCGCCTGTCCGAAGAGCAGCTCCGGCTCACCGAGCACACCCTGGCTGACTGGCGTTGGTCGCTGGAGCTCACCGAACGGCTGCATGGCGCCCGGCAGCGCAGCGGCGTGGATGTCGCGCAGGCCGCTGCTCAGGTCGCTACGGCGGAAGCGGACATGGAGGCGCGCCAGCGCGCATTACGGCTGGCGCAACATCACCTGGAATTTCTTCTTGGGGCGCCGCTGCCAGCCAGGCTGCCAGCGGGCGTGGCGCTCGGCCAGCAGCCGGTGCTCACCAGCCTGCCTGCCGGCCTGCCGTCCGAGCTGCTGGCGCGCCGTCCGGACATCATGCAGGCGGAGCGAACGCTGGTTGCCGCGAACGCGGAAATCGGCGCCGCGCGCGCCGCCTTCTTCCCGCGTATCTCGCTTACCGCCTCGACCGGCTTCGGCAGTGCGGACATGGGTAGCCTGTTCCGTGGCAGTAACCGCAGCTGGTCGTTTGCGCCGCAGATCACGCAACCCATTTTTCACGGAGGCCAGTTGCGCGCCGAGTTGCGTCTGGCCGAGGTGCGCAGTTCGATCGCTGTGGTGCAGTACGAAAGAGCGATTCAGAATGCCTTCCGCGAGGTGAACGACGCGCTGGCCGGCAACGAGACCTACCAGCGCCAGATCGTCGCCCAGCAGCGCGTGGTGGAGGCCGCCGCGCTTCGCCAGCGCCTGTCGACGCTGCGCTATGGCGCCGGCCAGGACAGCCGGCTGGAAATGCTGGACGCGCAACGCCAGTACTATGCTGCGCAAAGCACGCTGCTGGACCTGCGCCGCGATCACTTCAAATCCGCCATCGCCTTGTACAAGGCGCTCGGCGGCGGGGTAGGCTGATGCAGTATGATGGCGGCATGAGCACGCATAAAACCCTCCCACCATCCGAGCAGGACGTGCAGTCGCTGGTGCTGGTCGCCGAGGACGAATCGGATATCGCCCACATTCTGATGGCTTACCTGGCCCGCGCCGGACTGCGCGTGGCGCATGCGGCCGACGGCCAGCGCGCGCTGGACATGCACCTCATGCTCAAGCCCGACCTGGTGCTGCTGGACGTGCAGATGCCACGCGTGGACGGCTGGGCGGTGCTGTCGCAGATCCGCCAGCGCGACAATACCGCAGTTATCATGCTGACCGCCATGGATCAGGATATCGACAAGCTCACCGGACTGCGCATCGGCGCCGACGACTATGTGGTCAAGCCGTTTAATCCTGCCGAGGTGGTGGCGCGGGTGCTGGCGGTGCTGCGCCGCACCGCTGGCCAAGCGCAGCAGCAGGGACGGCAAAAACTGCTACGCGCCGAAGGCATTGAAATCGACCTGGAACACTACGAAGCGGTGGTCGCGCGGGATGGCGCGCGCACGGTGCTGGCGCTGACCCTGACCGAATTCCGCCTGTTGGCCCACATGGCGCGCGCGCCCAAGCGCGTGTTCAGCCGCGCCGAGTTGCTGGCTGCCTGTCTGCCGGAAGGTGAAACGCTGGAACGCACGGTGGATAGCCATCTCAGCAAATTGCGCAAGAAAGTGGAAGCTGCCGGCGCCGGGGGCTTGCTGGAGAGTGTGCGCGGTGTCGGCTACCGTCTCGGGAGCGGCGCATGAAGCTGAATGCGGGCATCAGCCGCCAAATCGCCATGTCGATGGCGCGGGTCGTGCTGGGCGTGATCCTGTTGGTGCAGCTCAGCTCATACGCCCTGTATGCCTGGTTGATCCGCACCGCGCCGGAAACCCTCAATGAACCGTTTGACCCGTGGCCCTCCAGGGAAGAAATCTACTGGCTGGTTGCCACCACCATCATTTCGGTAGCGATTGCAGTGCTGGCCGCAGGCAAGTTGTCAGGCCGCATACTGGCGCCGCTTAATTCTGTCGCCGAAAGCCTGCGCCAGGTCGCGCAAGGCAATCTGGCAGCGCGAGCTTTGCCCTACGATCACGCCATGGGCGAGGCCGCGCAGCTGGTGTCCGACTTCAATCTGATGGCGGAGCGCCTGCAGCATATGGAAAAGGAGCGCACCTTCTGGAACGCCGCCATCGCCCATGAGCTGCGCACGCCCGTCACCATCCTGCGCGGCCGCCTGCAAGGCATCACGGAAGGGGTGTTCGTTCCGGACCAGGCTCAGTTTGAAAATCTGTTGACCCATGTCGAAGGTCTGGGACGGTTGATCGAGGACTTGCGCATGGTGGCGCTGGCCGAAAGCGGCCACCTCGCGCTGCAGCGGGTGGAGGCCAGTGTCGCCAGCGAAGCGCTGACCGTTTTGCATCTTGCGGAACCGATGTTGCGGGCGGCCGGTTTCCAGCTGCAGCTGCAACTTGGGCCGGATCCGGTGCTATGCGATCCCATGCGCATTCGTCAGGCCCTGCTCGCATTGCTGGAGAACGTGCGAAAACACGCCGTCCCCGGCGTCGTCCGTATCAGCAGCAGCGTGACCGACGGCGTATGCCGGCTGGGTGTCGAAGACCAAGGACCCGGCATTGACAGCGCACTGGCGCAGCATGTATTCGACGCTTTTCAGCGTGGAGAGCAAGCACGTCTTGGCGCCAGCGGCAGCGGGCTGGGACTGGCAGTGGTCAAGGCGATCGCCATCGCGCATGGCGGACAGGCGTCGTGCCGGCCGTCGTCACTTGGCGGGGCGCTGTTCGAGATCAGTTTCCCTGCGCGCTGAGTTCGTGTCCGGGCGATAAAGGAAAAATTCAGCGGCCTCCATCCAATCTCCACATTACTTCGATTGCAATTCCACAGAGGAATTCTAAGCTCACTGATTTCCAGGAGCTGCAATGCTATCGAATACAGTTACCCACAATGCCAGTTTGCTGTCCGGCTGTAATCAATTTTACGGTCTGAAATGGTTGCGCGAAGGTGCGAAACTGAGTTTGCGGGCGGTTCTTCATCCTGTCGCCACCAGGGCCTGGATAGGATTTTTGAATTCCGATGCTTTGTTCGCAGACCTCGTTGCGGTGCGCCCGCGTTTGGTCGGAAAAATATACCGCCCTTACCAGACTAATACGATTTCGTGCCTGCAACGCGTCGCTTCTCTGATCGGGCATTACCGTTTCGTTCAGCGGCTGGGCTGGGGGCCGCTGACGTTGCGGGCAGCGGTCATGCCAGTTGAGGTGGCGGCCATTACCGGTAAAACCGGCGCGCAATACGGCATTGAGCTTTGCGCGGTTGAACCAATGGACCGGGAAGGAGAATTGGTCCTGCGCCTGAGCTGCGGCGACGTGCTTGTTTATTCTTGCGCGTTCACATTCATCCAGACTGCCCAAGATATGCAGTTGGGCATAGGCTGTATGCAGGGGCCGCGAGGAGGGGACGGCCTGGAAGTGATTCGCGCCGCGACGCGGGATCTGCACGGCTTGCGTCCCAAGAACCTGATGATTAAGTTGCTCAGCGTGTTAGGCCACGAGGTCGGGTGTAAACAAATGCGGTTGGTAAGCAATCGTAACCGGGTCGTTTTAAGCGCTCAACGGCAAGGAAAGGTTCACGCCAACTACGACGAGTTTTGGCTTTCTTGCGGGGCTACGCCTGCCAGCGATGGAAACTTCCTGCTGCCATGTGGCGCAATCGAGGAGCCCGATCTCAGCCGTACCGCTTCAAGTAAGCGGTCGATGGCACGCAAACGGCATGAAACGGTGTCGCGCCTGGCCGCGACGCTGCTGACAACCTTACATAAGGCAAGCACGCGGTCTCGCTATCGCTGAGCCGCTAGCAGAAATCATGATGCCAGCTGGACGATTTCATACTTGCTAACACGGAAGGTGGTGGATACGATTCCGGGGATAAGCAATGAGCCGTAGCGCAGCGGCCAATCCCTACCTTGGAAAGAATCGATGAAACGACGTGAGCTCCTGCAGCACATGGCGGCCGCCATCCCGGCGCTCGCCATGTCCCCTTATGCCGGCGCGGCCAGCGCCCGCATGCCGATGGCCACTGGCCCGTTCGACCCGACCTGGTCTTCGCTGTCCACATACCAGACCCCGGACTGGTTCCGCAATGCGAAGTTCGGGATCTGGGCGCACTGGGGGCCGCAATGCGCAGCCGAACATGGCGACTGGTACGCGCGCGGCATGTACGAGGAGGGCAGCGAACACTACAAGTACCACGTGGCCAGGTATGGCCATCCATCCCAGTTCGGTTTCAAGGACGTGATTCACAGCTGGAAGGCGGAGCGCTGGAACCCGGACGAACTGGTGGGCCTGTACAAAAAGGCGGGCGCGAAATACTTTGTCGCGCTGGCTAACCACCACGACAACTTCGACCTGTACCGGAGCCGCTACCAGCCCGACTGGAATGCGACCAGGATCGGCCCCGGCAAGGATCTGGTCGGCGGCTGGCGCGATGCCGCCCGCAAGCATGGCCTGCGCTTCGGCGTGAGCGTGCACGCGGCCCATGCGTGGACCTGGTACGAGACGTCGCAGGGCGCCGACAAGAGCGGTCCGCTGGCCGGCGTGCCGTACGACGGCCGCCTGACCAAGGCCGACGGCCAGGGCAAATGGTGGAACGGGCTCGACCCGCAGGCGCTGTACGCGCAGAATCATGCCCTCAGCAAGACCGGCGAGCAAGGCGGCATCTGGGACAAGCAGTGGGAGTGGGGCGGCGGCGCATCGCTGCCGGACCAGGCCTACGCGGACAAACTCTACAACCGCACCGTCGACCTGATCGACAACTACGACCCGGACCTGGTGTACTACGACGACACGGTACTGCCCCTGTGGCCCGTCACCGACGTTGGCCAGCGCCTTGTCGCGCACATGTACAACCGCAGCGTCGCCAAACGCGGCAAGGTGGACGTGGTTGTCAACGGCAAGATCCTGGATGAGGTGCAGCGCCGCTCGATGGTGTGGGACATCGAGCGCGGTCAGGCCAGCCGTATTGAGCCGCTGCCGTGGCAGACTTGCACCTGTATCGGCAGCTGGCACTACGACCGCAATGTCTACGCCAACAAGGCGTACAAGAGCGCCCAGACGGTGGTGCACACGCTGATCGATGTCGTCAGCAAAAACGGCAATCTGCTGCTGTCCGTGCCGGTGCGCGGCGACGGCACCATTGACGAGCAGGAGCGCGCGATCGTCGAGGAAATCGGCCGCTGGGTGGCCGTCAACGGCGAGGGCATTTTCGATAGCCGCCCATGGACGACGTTTGGCGAGGGACCGGTGGCGGAACAGGCTGCGGCGCCGCTGTCCGGCCCCGGTTTCAATGAGGGCAAAGGCGCGCCATTCTCGGCCGCCGACATCCGTTTCACAGCTGGCAAGGGCGCGGTGTACGCGTTCGTGATGGGCTGGCCGGAAGACGGCAAGGTCACGATCAAGTCCATGCGCGCGGGCAGCGAACATATGAAGACGGTCACGCGCGTCGAGCTGGTCGGGGGCGGCGCGCTCGCGTTCAGCCAGACCACGGCGGGCCTGCAGGTCACGTTGCCGCGCGAACGATCCGCGCTGCCTTACGCAATTACTTTGAAAGTGGTTTGAACATGATGCTGAAGAAATGGCGCTGCGCGGCAGCGATGGCGGCTGCCCTGGCAGGGGGCTGGGGAATGAATGCGGGTGCCAGCGGCGTGGCCGACGCGTTTCACTGGACTTCAAGCGCGCCGCTTATCTCGCCGCAACCGGATCCTGGCCAGACAATTTATGGCGTCAAAGATCCTTCGATTGTCTACGTGAACGGCAAATATCACGTCTTTATGACGACCGCCGGGTCGAATGGCTGGGGACTCGCGTACACCAGCTTTGACAAGTGGTCGAATGCGGCATCGGCCAAAATCATCCCGCTGGACAAATCCCCGATGGGGCCGGGTTATCGCGCTGCCCCGCAAGTATTCTATTTCGCGCCGCAAAAAAAATGGTATCTCGTCTACCAGGGCGGCGATCCGCTGTATTCAACCTCGGACGATATCGGCGATCCGATGTCCTGGAGCGCGCCGAAACCGTTCTTTCCCGTCGTCCCCGAGGTGGTCAAGCCGCCGCAAGGGAAGGGCTGGCTGGATTTCTGGGTGATCTGCGACGATAAGAAGTGCTATCTGTTCAACACCGATGACCATGGGCGCCTGCTGCGGTCCGAAACCGATCTTGACCGCTTCCCGAATGGCTTCCACAACACTGTTGCGGTCATGAACGAAAAAACGGAGGACCTGTTCGAGGCGAGCAATACCTACAGGATCGCCAACACGCAAACCTACATCACGCTGGTGGAAGCCATTTCGCCGCAAGGGCGCTATTTCCGGATCTGGAAGAGCAATAGCCTCGACGGCAAATGGGAGCCGTTCTCCTCCGCGCCGATGAATGCTTTTGCAAGCAGCCATAACGTCGAACGGCTGTGGTCGGAAGGCGTGTCCCACGGCGAAATGATACGGACGAATGCCGATCAAACGATGACCATCGATCCGTGTCGTCCGCTTGAATACCTGTTCCAGGGCAATGACCCGGCAGTGCGTGTGGACGACTACATCAAGCTTCCATATCGCTTGGGCGTCATCACGGCGAAGGAGGGCAATCCGGTCAGCGCACTTTGCCGCTGAGGGCTGCCGTACTCGACATTTTTGAAGGAGCTTGTCTTGAACAGGAAGAACAACGGCCATGCCGCCATCCCGGCCCTGCTGGCGGTTCTGCTTGCGGCCAGCAGCGGGGGAGGACATGCCACCGAAAGTCCCGGCGCCCAGCCCGCAGCCGCACCGGTGCTGTCGTTGCCAGCCCGCCTGAGCGTCCACGAAGGCGTGACCGCAAACTTCCTGGTACCCGCAGCTGCCGTGGCGGCAGGCCGCGGCGTCACATGGTCCGTCTCTGGCCGCGATGCTGCACGCTTCAAGATCGATCCCGCGAGCGGGAGCCTGTCGTTCCGCCAGGCACCCGATACCGCCCATCCCGCTGACGCCGATGGCCACAACGACTATGACCTCATCGTGCAGGTGAGCGATGGCCAGCGCAGCGCGCAAGCTCCGCTGAAGGTGCGGGTGCTCCCGTGGAACGACGGCGGTGCGGCCGGTCTGCCGCTGCCGCTCGTGGCGAGCGAGGCGGCGCGCCCCGCAGGCACGAAGGGACAGCCGGGATTGCGCGTGCTCGATTGGGCCGGATTCAAGGCCGCCATGTCCTATACCTTCGACGATTCGCAACCGTCGCAGATCGATCACTACACGGCGCTGAAAGACCAGCGCGTGCGCGTCACCTACTACATCAACCCTGTGGCCAACTGGTATCCCGGCTTCGACGCCACCTGGAAGGACGCGCTTGCCCAGGGCTCGGAAATCGGCAACCACACGACGCACCACTGTCGTGCCGCGGAGCTGACCGACAACAATGCCAGCACGTGTCCGCCAGGTCTGGCCAGTGCCGGGGCGGAGTTCGACGACACCAACGACTACATCCGTACGAAGATAGGGCAGGCCGAGGTCTGGACGGCCGCCTACCCGTTCGGGGATACCGACTACAAAACGGCAGCGGCATCGCGCTTCCTGGTGGCGCGCGGCGTATGGCCGGGCATGGTGGCCCCCGGCACGGCCAGCGACGCGCAGAACCTGCCAATCACCGGCTTCCCCGGCGATCCTTCCTCGCCGGGCGGCGATCCCGTGTCCTCGTTCAACGGCGCGGTTGACAATGCCTTGGGCCAGGGCCGGTGGATGATCTATCTGTTTCACACGCTGCTGCCCACCACGCAGAACTGGGGCGGCGGCGAGGACATCGGCGTGGTCACGGGCAATATGGCCTACGCCAAATCGTCCGGCACGATGTGGATCGACAGCGTCGTCAACATCGGCGCCTACTGGCGCGGCCAGCAACTGCTGCAAGCGGCAACGCCGGGCACCAGCGGCGGCGTGACGACGTGGCGCTGGACGCTGCCGGCCAACTTTCCGTCGGGCCGCAAGCTGCGGGTCGTGGTGGATGGCGGCACGCTATCGCAGAACGGCACGCCCCTGAGCTGGGACCGGCGCGGCTATTATGAAGTGTCGCTGGACGCGCAATCGCTGAGCTGGACGCAGTAACTTTTCCCTAAAAAAAAACGCCGCCGCGGCCTGGTCGGCTGCGGCGGCGGTTCAGGCGGACACCCGTTGCGGCGGGTGCCTGACCATCCTGGCTATCAGAAGGCGTAGGTCGCCAACAGGGTGTAGCGCGGACCGCTCATGAACACCTGGCGGGTGAAGTTGCCCGAGTGCTGTTCCATGATCTGGCGCGTGTACGTGTTGGTCAGGTTGGTGCCTTCCAGACCGACGCGGAACTTGTCCGTGAAATCATAGAAGATCGACGCGTCCACCTGACCGTAGGCCGCCTGGTACAACGGCAGACCGTAGGCCTGGTCGTTGTTGGTGGTCGGGATCAGGAAGCGGTCGGCGCCGGCGTCCGGATTGGTGTTCAGGCCGTTGTTGCCACGGCTGCCCCACTGGTTCACACCCAGCAGGTAGCGCGAACGCCAGTTGTAGGCCAGACGCATCGACAGGCCGTGCTGCTCGTACATGACCGCGAAGTTGATCGTGTTGCGCGACAGGCCCTGCAGCGGGGTCTTGCCGAATGCGCGCGCGTCGGTATCGCAGCCGTTGATGCTCAGGTTGAAGTTGGAGGCTGCGTCGTTACCCGAGCACCATGCTTCAAACACCGGCTTGTTCAGCGTACGCTCGCTGTCCACGTAGGTCCAGCTGGCCTGGGTGCCGATGCCGCGCAGCCAGTCAGGCACGAAGTCGTAGTACTGCTGGTGAGCGATCTCGAAACCGCGGGCATAGCCCTTGGCGCCGTTGACCGGGCCGGTCACCAGGAACGACTGGTCCTTGCCGGTGACATCCTTCGCCTTGTACGCGTAGTTCTGCGTCATGATGATGTCTTTGAGGTCCTTGTTGAACACCGCCAGGGTCAGCGAACCGGCCTTGGCGAAGTACCACTCGGCGGTCAGGTCGATGTTGGTCGAGGTGGTCGGCTTGAGCATCGGGTTGCCATCGCTGTTGCCGGTCAGGGTGGTGCCGTCGATGCGCACTGCGGTGGTGTTGCCCTGTGCATCCTTGAAGGTGGTCTGCTGGTGCTGCGCGCTCAGCGTGGTCTGGACCTGGAGCTGGTTGAAGTCCGGACGCGACATGCCTTTGCCCAGTGCGAAGCGGAACTGCAGTTGGTCGCTGGCCTTCATGCGCAGGTTCAGGCTTGGCAGCCAGTTGTCGTACGAATTCTTGTACGACTGCGCTTCCGCGAACGCGGCGATATTGATCAGCTTCTCCTGGCCAGTGACGTTGGCGCCAGCAGGGATGGTCGGGGTGGACGGCGGCGTGAACGAGACGTAACCGCTGCCTTCGCCTTTGGTGCGCACGTAGCGCAGGCCGACGTTACCGTCGATAGGGTACTTGATGTCATCCCAGCCGAAGCGCAATTGTCCGTAGGCCGCATGGGTACGCTCTTTCTGCGTGTTGGTCGCGGCTGGATCGCTGAAGCTGGCCGCCTTCCACGGATCGCAGGTGCCCCAGCCTTGTGCCGCTTTTTGTTCCTCGCACAGGACGTCGTGGTAGGCGTGGAGCTTGCTCCATTCCTGCGGGAAGCCGCGCACGACAGACGCATCGGCGAACAGCATCGACGGGACGGCGAATTTGCCGCCGAAGAAGTTGTCGATGGTTTGCAGCGAAGCGCCGCCGGCAAAGCGCGGATCGTTCAGGCGCGCCACGTGCGGGATCTGCCAGCCTTCCATCCACGGGAAGGTAATGCCCTGCCAGTTGTAGAACTTCTGGGCCTTGTGGTTCTCGCCTTCGCGCTCGGTCAGACGGACGCCGAAGCGGACATCGCGCAGCACCGGATCGTCGAACGAGTACTTGACGTCGGACTTCCAGGCCTTCTGGGTGGCTTCGGCGCGGTCCAGCGCTTCCTGGGTGTAGGCCCAGAAGTAGTTTTTCGGGTCGGACATGAAGGCCGCCGAACCCAGGTTGATCTGCGGGATATCGCCGGTCATGTCCATCTTCTGGTTCGGCAGGATGACGCCGGTGGCGACGTCGGCGTCGAAGCCTTCGGTGGTCGAACGCACGTGCTGGAAGTCATTGGTCCAGGTGGTGGACGGCGAAACGCGCCATTGGACGTTCAGGGAGAGGTCGCGGGTGCTCGATTCGCGCGTGTTAATACGGTGCGAGCTGTTGAACGGCGTGCCGCCATAGGTCGGGTTGGAGATGGTGCCGCTCTGGAACGCGCCATTCTTGTCGAACACCGTGTCGGCGCCGGCTACCTGCTGGTACCACTTGTCTTCGGACGATTCCACCACGTGCTCGTCCAGGTCTTCCTTGTACTTGGTCTTGAAGTAGGTCAGCCCGGCGGTCAGGTCCTTGTTCGGGCGCCATTGCAGGGCACCGTAGTCGCCGCGGCGGTCGCGCTTGAAGTCCTGCGAGCGGTAGCCAACGCCCAGCGGAATCCATTGGGTCTTGGAGCGGTCGTACAGGGCCGGGTCGGTGGAGTTTACGTGCGGGAAGTATGGGAACACGCCCACGCCGTCCGAGCGGCTCGGGCTCTTGGCATGGGTGATATCGATCAGGGCGCCGATTTCGCCGAGCTCGGTGTTCCAGCGGTTCGACAGCAGGATGGTGCCGGTCGGCGAAGGCTTGCCCTTGCCCAGGGTGGAATACGATTCCGACACGCCCATCGTGCCCTTGAAGCCTTTATAGTCGAACGGCATCGCGGTACGCAGATTGACCAGGCCGGCGACAGCGCCTTCGATCTGTTCCGCGGACGGATTCTTGTAAACATCGACGCCGGCCATCATTTCCGGCGCCACGTCGGCAAAGCCGAGCGAGCGGCCGCCGCCGGCCGAGAACGCGTCACGGCCGTTGAGTTCCGAACGCACATAGGTCAGGCCGCGCACGGACACGCCCGAGCCCTCGACCGACTGGCGGTTCGGGTCGCCCGCCATGTTGCGGTCGATGGTGACGCCGGCGATGCGCTGCAGCACCTCGGTCACCGAACGGTCCGGCAGCTTGCCGATATCTTCGGCGACGATCGAATCGACGACTTCGTCGGCGTCCTGTTTGAGTTTTTGCGCCGATTGCAGTGCGGCGCGCTGGCCGCTCACCACCACTGTCGTTGTCGAGGTGTTGCTATCGGTGTTCTGGGCCCATGCCGCGCTGTGCAGCACGACAACCTGTGCAACCGCTGCTGCGATTGCCGTTTTTTGAAGCTTAATCAATTTGCCTCCCCCCGTAATACGTAATAGGTAATTTTTTTAAATGCTGATAACGTTTTCAAAAAAGCTCGTCAGAAAGTTCAAACCTCCATAGTTTTTGGATTGGATAACAGGTGTCAGGCGGCGGCCCGGGATTGCGCCCGTGCCGCGGCGGCCTGGCTGGCGGCGTAGGCGCCGTGGTCCGGCATGCGCGCGACCGCCTGCGCGATCATGTCGCGCAGCTGGGCAAAGTGGCCGTGCACCGCGCGGATATCGACGCGGTCGGCCAGCGGGTCGTAGCGTTTCGGCGTCACGCCGAGGCCCATCATCATGGCCACGAACGAAGGCTCGGCGAAGCCGGCCCGGTCGAGAATGGCCACGCGCCCGGTTTCGCGGAACAGCTCGATCTGGTGGCGCAGCGTGTCCGGAATCGCCATGTTGGCGCAGTAGCGCCAGAATTCGGTATCGTCGCGCCGGGTCAGCTTGTAGTGCAGGACGATGAAGTCGCGCACCGATTCGTAGCGCATGCCCATGTAGCGGTTGAATTCGTCGGCCAGCACCGGGCTGCAATCGCGGTCCGGGAACAGTTCCAGCAGCTTGCCCACCGCCGTTTCGATCAGGTTGATGCTGGTCGATTCCAGCGGCTCGACGAAGCCGGCCGACAGGCCGACCGCCACCACGTTCTTGTCCCAGGACTTGCGCCGGCGCCCGGTGAGGAAGCGGATCTGGCGCGGCTCGTCCAGCGCGGCGCCGTCGATGGCGTCCAGCAGCACGCGGCGCGCCTGCTCGTCGGTGGTGAAGTTATTGCTGTACACATAGCCGTTGCCGATGCGGTGCTGCAGCGGGATGCGCCAGGTCCAGCCGGCTTCCTGCGCGGTGGAGCGGGTGTAGGGCGTCAGTTGCGGCGCGGAGGCGCAGGGCACGGCCAGCGCGCTGTTGCAGGGCAGGTAGTTGCTCCAGTCCTCGTAGCCCGTCTTCAGCGTGCCCTCGATCAGCAGGCCGCGGAAGCCCGAGCAATCGACGAACAGGTCGCCCTCGACGCGGCGGCCATCGCGCAGCTTGACCGCGGTGACGAAGCCGGTCTCCGGGTGCTGTTCGACTTCGACGATCATGCCTTCGATGCGCTGGGCGCCGTGCGCCACGGCATAGTCGCGCAGATAATTGGCATACAAGCTGGCGTCGAAATGGAAACCGTAGGAATAGGCGTCGGTCATGCCCGGCGTTTCCTCGCTCGGCGGCACGAATTTGTTATGCCTTGCCATGACCGAGGCCAGCGACCAGTTCTCGATGTCCGGCACGTTGTTGAATTCCTGCGCCAGGCGCAGCCAGTGATGATGCGCGCCGATGCCGGCCAGCGCCGGGCCGAAGTCGCCGAACTGGTGGAAGAAGCGGTTGCCGACGTGGCCCCAGTTCCTGAATTCGATACCCAGCTTGAAGCTGGCCTGGGTCTTGGCGACGAAGTCGGCGCCATCCAGGCCCAGCGCCTTGTTGTAGACGCGGATGGTGGGCAGGGTCGCCTCGCCGACGCCGATGGTGGCGATCTCGGGCGATTCCACCAAGGTGATCTCGCAGGGTTGGGTAGGGTGGCGCGCCAGGCGCTGGGCCAGCGGCGCGGCCGTCATCCAGCCGGCGGTGCCGCCACCGACGATCACAATCCGGCGGATTGCGCCGCCATGCGTGTCATTGCTGCTCATCTTGTCTCCTGTCAGGATTTCTCAGAATGGGCAGGCCATGACAACGATTTCATTCCTGGGCGAATGCGTTGTGATTTTCATTGTGTTGTCTCCCGTCTTATATTTCTTATATATTTTTTATGCCCCGCAACACTTATGCGGGTAACGCAACGTTAACATCAATGCGGGCGCTGAACAAACCAACGTGACTTAACTGTAGCTGTTTAACCTCAATCACTAAACAGCTATTGACAAAGAAGTTACGATAAGTAAAGCAATTTAAGTTCCCGCATTTCGCTGCGTCGCTCACCGGAGTGTAGAGGAGCCGGCATGAGTCGGACAATAGAAATGTTTGCGCATAACATTTTGTGGTAACAGTTCTGCCGGGAGTGTCGCGCGGCCGCCACATGACGATACCCCGGCACCGCCTGTTTCTCCGGGCGTCAGGGCGGGCGGATGGTCTGCATGTTTGCGTATAACATTTCGTGGTAGGGAATCGCCAGAGAGGTGGCCGAAGCGGCGGCGAGAAAACGATATCAAAATCGATATCGCTGGCGATAAAAAAGTAATTGGTGCGTTGCTAACACAAAGACTAAATTGGTAGCGCTAACGTGAAATGATACCGCTATCAACCACGGCTGGCTTGATTAAAAAAAATGGAGACAAGCATGCAAAAACCACTACAACGTACTGTCATTCACCTTGCCGTGGCCAGCGCCTGCGGCGTGCTGGCCGTGCCGGGCCATGCCCAGCAGGCCCCGGCCGACCCGCCGCAAGAGGAGGTCAAGACCGTGACCGTGTCCGGCTCGCGCATCGCCGCGCGCGGCTTCACCCAGCCGACGCCGACCACCACGCTCTCGTCGGCCGACCTCGACAAATCCGCCAAGCCGAATATTTTCGAATCGCTGATCGAACTGCCGGCGCTGCAGGGCAGCACCGGCCGCACCACCAACACCTTCAGCACGTCCAGCGGCATTCAGGGCCTGTCCTCGCTGTCGCTGCGCGGCCTGGGCACGCTGCGCACGCTGACCCTGCTGGATGGCCAGCGCGTGGTGGGCGCCAACGTCACCGGCGTGACCGACGTCAGCCAATTCCCGCAGCTGCTGGTCAAGCGCGTGGACGTGGTGACCGGCGGCGCCTCGGCATCTTACGGTTCGGATGCCATCGGCGGCGTGGTCAACTTCATCACCGACAAGAAATTCACCGGCTTCAAGGCCAACGTGGCCGGCGGCGAAACCAAATACCACGACGACAAGAGCGGCACCCTGCAGGCCGCCTGGGGCAAGGGCTTTGTCGATGACCGCCTGCACGTCACGCTGAGCGGCGAATTCACCAAGCAGAACGGCATCGATTCGCCGGGCTTCGGCCAGGTGGGGGCGGGCGGCCGCACCTGGTACAACAATCCTGCCCTGCAGGAATCGACCAAGGACATGCAGGCGGCCGGTCTGCCGCGCTACCGCAGCATCGTGAACGCCCAGCACATCCAGTACGCTAAATATGGCCTGATCACCAACGGCCCGCTGAAAGGCACGGCCTTCGGCCCCGGCGGCACGCCTTATCCGTTCCAGTACGGCACCGATTGCGTGGGCAACTTCTGCATCGGCGGCGACCGCTCCGGCAGCGTCGGCGCCGGCACCAATCTGGCGATGAACTTCAAGCGCCAGGTCGCCTACACCCGCGTTTCCTGGGATCTGGATGCCGACAATGAAATCTATGTCACCGGCAACTGGGCGCAGGTCACCTCGGCGTTCTCGCCCAATCCGGGCGCGGCCAAGCAGGGCAATCTGTCCATCAAGTGCGACAATGCCTACCTGCCGGCGTCGGTCGCGGCCGGCTGCCTGTCCGGCTACCCCGGCGGCACGATGTCGGTCGGCACCGCCAACGCCGAGTTCCCGGCCAATATCAATGTCCATCCGACCCGCACCCAGCGCCGCTTCGTGATTGGCGCCAACGGCAAGTTCGGCCTGTTCGGCAAGGATTGGTCGTACGACGCCTACGCCGAGCATGGCGAAAACAAGACCATCATCCGCGTCAACGACATCACGCTCAACCCGCGCTACAACTTTGCCATCGACGCCATCAAGGACGCCAGCGGCCAGATCGTCTGCCGCAGCGCGGCGGCGCGCGCGGCCGGCTGCCAGCCGATCAATATCTTTGGCGATGTGCCGATCAACATGGCTGGCTGGAACTACATCGCGCCAAGCAACGGGCCGCTGCAACACACGGACTCGACGCAGAATGTTGTTAGCGCTAACATCAATGGCGATATCGCCCAGGGCTGGGCCGGACCGATTTCGATGGCGATGGGTGCCGAGTGGCGGCGCGAGGAGTACTCGGTATTCGGCGATCCGTACGGCGCCGGCGTGGCGCTGGAATCGCCCTACACGGCCGCGCACCCGGCCGATCCGACCTTGTCCGTCACCGGCGACAACTGGTTCGCCGGCAATTATCACAACGGCAAGGGCGCCTTCAACGTGAAGGAAGCTTATGTGGAATTCAATATTCCCTTCCTGAAGTCGGCCACCCTGGGCGAGGCCAACCTGAACATCGCCGACCGCGAGGAAAAATACAGCACGGCCGGCAAGGCGCGCGCCTGGAAGCTGGGCGCCACCTGGCAAACGCCGATCGACGGCCTGCGCGTGCGGGCGGTCAGCTCCATGGACGTGCGTGCGCCGAACTTGTCCGAGCTGTACGCGGCCATGACGGTGACCAATCAGGCGGTCAACAACAATCAGGGCCAGTCGATCCAGATTCAGCAGCGCAACGTGGGCAATCCCGCGCTCAAGCCTGAGGAGGCGCGCAATAATTCCTTCGGCCTGGTGCTCAGCCAGCCGAGCTGGGCGCGCAACTTCAACTTCTCGGTCGATTACTACGACATCAAGGTCAGGAACGTGATCAACTCGCTGAATCCGCAGCAGGAAGTCGACCTGTGCTACGGCGGCAACCAGCAGGTGTGCTCGGCGGTGTCGATCAACGGTCCTGCCGGCACCAACTACGTGCTGGCGCAAAGCTTCAACTTCGCCTCGCTGCACACGCGCGGCGTCGATTTCGAGCTGGCCTACCGCAAGAACATGAACGACTTCGGCCTGCCGGGCAGCGTCACCCTGCGCGGCCTGGCCTCGCGCATGATTCACTCGATCTCCGACCCGGGCGTGCCGGGCACCACGCCGATCGAGGGCGCGGGCGCGATGACCGGCGCCACGCCGAAGTGGAAGGCGATGGTGTCGGAGTCGTGGGATGGACTGCTGGGCGGCAAGCTGGGCCTGAGCCTGACGCAGCGCTGGATCAGCGCCGGTGTCTTCAACAACGAATACATCGAGTGCCAGACCAATTGCCCGCTGCCGACCGCGGCTCACCCGACCATTTACGACAACCACATGCCGGGCGCGGTGTACTTCGACCTGGGCGGCAACTACAACATCTCGAAGCAGCTCACGGCCTACTTCAAGGTGGACAACCTGGCGGACCGCGCGCCAGTGCTGGTGCCGCAGACCAATCTGAGCCTGGCGCTGAATCCGGCCGTGTATGACTCGGTCGGCCGCACCTACCGGGTTGGCCTGCGCATGAACTTCTGATTCAGCGGCTGCCCCCGGCGCCGGCGAGCTCATGCCGGCGCCGGTCTGCGCCACGGCCGTATCGTCCTCCGGGGCAGAAGGAGTGCGGCGTTTAATGAATTCCGGCGAAAAATCAGGATTTCCTGATAGGTAATTTCCAAAAAATAATTATAATTTCCTGCTATAAACAACAAATGCGGCCAGGCCGGCTGTTTTTGTTTTTGTAACGCAATGTGTGCAGGACACATCATGAGCCTTGGCGATTCCCATAAAGTTGACTATATTCCGCTGGACCGGCACATCAAGTCCATCTCCCGCTACTATATGGGCACGTTGGCTGCGGTGATTCTGATCGTGCTGATTATTTATGCCTCCATGCAGAGCGTGCTGGAACGCCACGCTGTCCAGCAGGACATCAGCTTCCTCACCAGCAGTCAGTTCTTTGAATTCCAACAGCTTAAGGGAACCGCGCGCGCCTTGATGCGCGGCTCCGCCAGCGACGCGGTTCCGGTCAATATGTTGAACCACATGATCGACGACCTGAATCAGCAAATCGCGAAAATCCGGGACACCAGCGACCAGCTGCATCGTCTGCGTTTCCAGCTTGACCCGGACGTCAAGCCGAGCGATCTCGACGTTCGTCTCAGCAGTTTCATTGACCGGGCGGAAAAACTGGGCAAGTTGAGCAATGACAGCCGCAGCAAGCACTATTCCTTTTGGGGACCGATCGATTTCGCCGCCGCCTCCGACGGCGCCATCATGCGCGGCTTTCAACTGGAGGTGGCGCAATCCTTCGGCAAGAGCCAGGCGAGCATCGACGCGGCCAAGCGGATCAGCGCTTTATTGATCCTGTCGCTGCTGGTCGCCCTGTGTCTCGTCGGCGCATTGGTCATCCTCCCGCTGCTGAAAAAGCTACGCGCCGAGAACAAAAAGAAGGAAGCCTTCGAGCGCGAGCTGTCGATGCTGGTCAACAAAGACAGCCTGACAGGGCTGTGTAACCGCCGCTCGTTCAACCACACGCTGTCCATGCTGGTCCAGTCCGGGCATGCGCAGGGAGCTGGCGGCCCGTTTGCGCTGCTGTTGATTGATCTCGATGATTTCAAGGCGGTCAACGACACCTTCGGGCACCAGACCGGCGATGGCTTGCTGTGCGAAGTCGCACAGCGCGTCAGCGCCAGCCTGGCGGCTGGCGCCGTCGCGGCGCGGCTGGGCGGCGACGAATTCGCGGTGCTGGCGCCAGGCGTGGCGGACGAGGCGGCCGCCGCGGCGCTGATCGCGTCGATCCGCGCCCGCCTGGTCGCGCCCTTCATATTCGAGGGATGCACCCATCGCATCTCGGCCAGCATCGGCGGCGCCGTGTTTCCGGATCACGGCAGCGACTCCACGACCCTGATCCGCTGCGCCGACCTGGCGCTGTATGCCGCTAAAGCGCAAACCAACAGCCAGGTCATCTTCAACGCGGTGCTCATGGCGCAACGGCTGGCGGAAGGCCAGCTGCGCGCCGCGCTGTTTCAGGCAGTCGAAGAAGACGAGTTCCTGGTCTATTACCAGCCCAAGATCGATATCCAGACCGGCCGCCATCTGGCGTTTGAAGCGCTGGTGCGGTGGCGCCACCCGCAGTTCGGCGTCCTGCCGCCGGGACGCTTTCTTCATCTGCTCGACACGGCGTATCTGATGACGTCGCTGACCGAGATCGTCGTGAACAAGGTGGCGCGCGACATCCGGGCCTGGCGCGATGCCGGCCTGGAGTGTGGCGGGGTGGCCATCAACATGCCTGAAACCGTCCTCATTTCCGATGCCGCCTACGGCATGCTGGCGGGCGCGGTGCAACACCATGGGCTGGACTGGAGCGATATCGCGATCGAAATCACCGAAGACGTGTTTGTGAATAAATACGCGGCGCAGATCCTGGCCACTGTCCTCAAGCTGCGCGAACGCGGGGTGTCGATCTCTCTCGACGACTTCGGGACCGGTTTCGCCTCCCTCACCAACCTGAGAAACTTCCATTTCGACGACATCAAAATCGATCGCAGTTTCGTGTCCGAGATCGGCAAGGACGTCAAATCGGAGCAGATCATCAAAGCCATGATCAATCTGGCCGCCGATCTCGGCAAGAGCTGCGTCGCCGAAGGGGTGGAGACGGAAGAACAGCTGCTGTTCCTGCGCCAGGCCGGTTGCGCGATCGGACAGGGCTATTTCTTCGCGCAACCACAATCATTCGAGGTCGTTACGCCCGGCCTGGCGTCGTCCCTGGTCGGCGCATGACGACGGCACGCAAAACCTGCCTGCTCCCGGCATGCGCGGCCCTGGCGCTGGCGATCGGCTGCCTGCCGTGCGCTTACCCGCAAGCGCGCTCGGCCCCGCCTGCCGCCGGCGTGTTTCAGCCGACGGTGGAAGTGGCGCACTACTGGAATTCAGCCAGCGAGCGCAAGGCCTTCAACATCTATCGCGACGCCTGGAAGGCGCAGGGCGGCAAATGGTTCGATCTGCCATCCCCGAACAAGCTGGCGCAAGTGAACATGGCCACGGATATGATTGCCAACGGCTATCCTCCCGCGGTGATTCAGTGGAACGCCAACCGCGAAAGCATGGAGCTGGCGTCGATGGGCGTCATTCAGGATATCGAAGAAGTCGCGGCGGCCGATCGTTGGCGCGCGTTCCTCCCGCCGAATCTGGTCAATCACATCAGCTACAAGGGGCATATTTATTTTGCGCCGGTCGGCATCCACGCCGAGAACTGGGTCTGGACCAATAAGAGGATATTCGAGCAATTGAAGCTGCCAGTGCCGGCCAGTTGGGAGGGCGTGCTGGCCAGTGCCGCCAGGCTCAAGGAGGCCGGGTATGTCCCCATCGCGCTCGGCTCGGGCGCATGGGAAGTTTCCCTGCTCTTCAATGACATTGTGTATTCCGTCTATGGCCCGCAGGGTTACACGCGCCTGCTGGCCGGCGGCAATTCGAATGCCGCCATGGAGCCGGCGATGCTGAAGGCGCTGGACATCTTGCGGCGTTTAAGCGCCTTTGTCGACCCTGCACGCGGCAGCAAGACCTGGGTCGAGGCGACACTCTCGGTGGGGCGGGGACGGGCCGGCATGCAGTTCATGGGCGACTATGCCAAGGCGGAGCTGGAGCAGGCCGGGCTTGTGGTCGACAAGGATTTCCGCTGCACCCTGGCGCCAGGAACTGAGTCGATCTATTTTGTGGTGATCGACGCTTTTGCGTTCCCTGTCTCCAATAATGAACAGGTGCGCCGTTCCCAGCGGCTGTTCGCGCGCCAGCTCATGGATGTCAATCTCCAGCTGGCGTTCAACCGCATCAAGGGATCGATTCCGCCGCGCACCGACATTCAGAGCAGCAACCTCGACAGCTGCGGCAAAACCGGTCTGGCGCTGATACGCGCGCAGGGGCAGGTGTATGCGCAATCCATGCTCATGCCCCCGCAAATGTCGCAAAGATGGATCGATATCGTTGCCGAGTATTTCAACAATCCGAAAATCTCGCCGCTGACGACGCAGCGGCAATTGGCGGAAGTCCTGTCGCAAAAGTGAATGGCCTGAATTAGTCGGCCGCGGCCGGCAGGGTAACGCCGGCGCTGGTCTGCACCACCGGCTTCATTGTGCCGTCCGGGTTGTACTGCAAATGCTCGACCGTGACGGCGCGGCGGCCGATGGCGCCGCTCTGGTCGCCGATGGCCAGGGTGGCGTTGTGCAGGAACAAGTACCAGTTACCCTTGAACTGGGCGATGCCGGGATGGATGGTAAAGCTGTACTTGCCGGAGCCGGTCAGCAGGCCGCGATAGGTCCAGGGACCGGTAAGCGACGGCGCGGTCGCATAGGAAACATGCTCGTCGCGCTGCGTGCTGCGGTCCAGCGAGGCATAGGTCAGGTAGTAGAGATTGCCGCGCTTGTGCAGCCACGGGCCTTCCTCAAAATGGGGCGGCGTGATTTCCTGGATCGGGCCATCGAGCTCGATCATATTGGGCTTGAGCCTGGCCAGATAGCACTGGCGGTTGCCCCAGGCCAGCCAGGTGGTGCCGTCATCGTCCGTGAACACGGTCGGATCGATATCTTCCCAGCTGTGCGTGCCTTTCGGCGTCATCTGGTTGGTCACCAGCGCCGAACCGCGCGCATCGACGAAGGGGCCGGTTGGCTTGTCCGACACGGCCACCGCGATTGCCTTGCCCGGATGGCTGGCATCGTGCTCCACCGCCGCGTAGAAGTAGAACTTGCCGTTCTTTTCAATCGTCTGCGAAGCCCAGGCGTCCGCCTTGGCCCATTTGAAATCCTTGACGTTCATGATAGGTCCATGGCTGGTCCAGTTGCGCATGTCGGTGGTGGAGTAAACCAGCCATTCGCGCATATTGAACATCTCGTCGCGCTGCGCTTCGTCGTGGCCGACGTAGAGATACAAGGTGTCGCCCACCACCAGCGGGGCCGGGTCGGCGGTGAAACGGTCGCGGATGATGGGGTTGGAACCGGGCGCGGTGCCGGGCGCGGTTTGCGCCATCGAGGGCAGGGCGGTGGACGAAAGGCATAGCGCAGCCAGCGCAATCGTCTTGCGCCAGCCGTGGGTAGGTTGCTGCATGGTGTCTCCGAAGGTTGGTTTGAGCAATTGTTATGACGATCGCCGCCGAAAAGCCAATCACTTTTCAGCGCGGACCGATACCGAAAACGACATGCTTGCATTGATGTTTTGAGTGCATCAATCGCGTGGAAAATTGCAATTATCAAATGACGCGATTTCAACGATGATAAGGCCTTACCAAGCCAAGCCTCGCCAAGAAGGCCTCATCACATGGAGACAATATGCGTAACGTTTGCATTCTCGCACTGCTGGCCATCGGTTGCGCGGCCCACGCTGCGGAGCTGCGGGTCGTCAGTTCCGGCGGCTTTGCCCAGGCCTACAAAAACCTCTCGCCTTCTTACGAACAAGCCAGCGGCAACCAGCTGATCTCCGGCTGGGGCCCTTCGATGGGCAGCACCGCCGATGCGATACCGGCCCGGCTGGCGCGCGGCGAGGCGGTCGATGTCGTCATCATGGTCGGCGCAGCCCTCGACAAGCTCATGGTGGAGGGGGCGCTGGTGCCCGGCAGCAAAGTGGTGCTGGCCAATTCCCCGGTGGCCTGCGCGGTGCGCCATGGCGCCAGCAAGCCTGACATCAGCACGGTCGACGGCCTGCGCAACGCCTTCCTGGGCGCTTCCAAAGTCGCCTATTCCGACAGTGCCAGCGGCGAGTACATCAAGCGCGAATTGATGGCGAAACTGCAGATCACGGAACAGATGCGCGGCAAGGCGGCGCAGATTCCTGCCACGCCGGTTGGCGAGATCATCGCCCGCGGCGAGGCCGACTTCGGCTGCCAGCAAAAGAGCGAGCTGCTGCCGGTGGCCGGCATCGACATTGTCGGCGTGCTGCCGGATGCGGTGCAGCGCAAGACCGAGTTTGCCGGCGCGGTAGTGCGCGGCGCCCGCCAGCCGGAGGCCGGCCAGGCGCTGCTGCGCTTCCTGGCGGCGCCGGACCATGCGGCGGCCATCGAGGCCACCGGGCTGGAACCGGTCCAGACCCGGCCTTAAGCCATCAGGCCATCAGCCATTTCTCTTGTTGTTTAGAAGGTAATTCATCATGTCCACCCAGATCCATGTCCCGGCGGCTGCCCCAGCCGCCACGCCGCGCGCACCGGCGCGTCAACCGTCGAAGATTGCGACCGTCATCCGCGTGACGAGCGGGAATTTCATCGAAATGTATGATTTCTTCCTGTTCGGCTTCTACGCCACCTATATTTCCAAGGCCTTCTTCCCGGCCAGCAGCGAATACGCGGCGCTGATGATGACCTTTGCCACTTTTGGCGCCGGCTTCTTCATGCGTCCGCTGGGCGCGGTCATCCTCGGCAGCTATATCGACCGCATCGGCCGCCGCAAGGGGCTGGTGCTGACGCTGGCCATCATGGCTTCCGGCACGGCGCTGATCGCCTTTGTGCCGGGTTACGCCAGCATCGGCCTGCTGGCGCCGTTCCTGGTGCTGCTGGGCCGCCTGCTGCAAGGCTTCTCGGCCGGCGTGGAGCTGGGCGGTGTCTCGGTCTACCTGTCGGAGATGGCGACGCCGGGCAACAAGGGCTTTTATGTCAGCTGGCAGTCGGCCAGCCAGCAAGTGGCGATTATCTTTTCCGCTGCGCTGGGCTACTTCCTGAATGAATGGCTGAGCAAGGAATTCATTGCCGACTGGGGCTGGCGCATCCCGTTCTTCATCGGCTGCTCGATCATCCCGGTGGTGTTCTACATCCGCCGCTCGCTGCAGGAAACCGAGGCCTACCTGGCGCAAAAGACGCATCCGACTTTCCGCCAGATGCTGAAGACCATCAGCCACAACTGGCCGCTGGTGGTTGCCGGCACCATGCTGATTGTGTTGACCACCGTGGCGTTTTACCTGATTACCGTCTACACGCCCACCTTCGGAAAGAGCGTATTGAAACTCAGCACCGAGGAAAGCCTGCTGGTGACGCTGTGCGTGGGCTTGTCTAACTTTATCTGGCTGCCGTTGATGGGCGCCTTGTCGGACCGCATCGGCCGCTGGCCCATCATGGCGGTGTGCTCGGCGCTGACGGTGCTGACCGCGTATCCGGCGCTGTCCTGGCTGATCGCCAATCCGAGCTTCGGCCACATGGTGATGGTGGAACTGTGGCTGTCCTTCCTGTACGGCAGCTACAACGGCGCGACCATCGTGGCGCTGACCGAGATCATTCCAGCCAGGGTGCGCACCACCGGCTTCTCGCTGGCCTACAGCCTGGCGACCGCGCTGTTCGGCGGCATGACGCCGCTGCTGTCCACCCTGCTGATCGAAAGCACCGGCGACAAGGCCGCCCCCGGCTACTGGATGGCGTTCGCCGGCGGCATCAGCCTGTTTGCCACGTGGCTGGTCTACCGTGGCGTGGTGAAGGAACGCTAGCTGGCACGAATACTGCTTTGCAAGTCACTGGCCTGCGTTGAAGCCCCGCTTTGGTGCGCAGGCCGCTGACTTGTGACTTTATTCGGAACCCGCTAATGCAGAATGACCTGGGCAACCTGTGCCCGCAGTGCGCCACCGCCGCTTACCGCGATCCCATCGATGCACTTGCCGGCCTCGGACGCTGGTCCATGGTGCGCGGCGCACCCCACTTGTGCCTGTCGGCGATGGCCATGCGCCTGCTGGGCGTGGAGCCCGACGATGACACGCCATGGATAGAACGGGTGGTGCAGGAAGACCGCCAGGCGCTGGATGCGGCGCTGTCGGCCATCGTCACCAGCGGGGCCGAGATCAGCTGCGAATTCCGGCTGGTGGAGCGCGAGCAGGGCGTGCGCTGGCTGCGCCTGCAATCGGTGGCGGCGGAACAGCGCATGGTCGCCACCGGCATGCTGACCGATATCACCACCGTCAAACGCGCCGCTCTGCGCGAACGCTTCAATTTCGCCCTGACCCAATACCTGATCGGCACCGATACACTGGACGAGGCGGTCTACAAAATCATTCACCTGGTATGCGAGGAGCTGGGCTGGGAGTGGGGCGCCTTCTGGGCGCTGGAGCGCCATGGCGCGAATGAGGTGCTGCGTTGCCGCCACATCTGGCACACGCCGGACCGCGATTACTCGCCGTTCCGCAGCGCCGCCACCACGCTGGTGGTGGAGCGCGGGCAAGACGCGGTCGGCCAGGCCTGGCAGAGCGGGCAATCGCTGTGGGTGGACGCCAGCAGCGATCACAGCGATGTGGCGCGGGTGCAGGCGGCGCGGCACTGCGGCCTGCAGTCGGGCTTCTTCTTCCCGGTGACTTATGTGGCGGCCGATGGCCGCCTGCACAGCGCCGGCGTGCTGGAATTCTTCAGCGACGAACCGCGCCAGCGCGAGGCCCAGTTGCCGGGCCTGGCGGAATCGATCAGCGCCCTGATCGCGCAGACCGGCCAGCGCATGGTGCAGCAGGAGCGCGTGCGGGTGCTGGCGCAGACCGACGAGATGACCGGCCTGTACAACCGCGCCCACTTCCATGCGCTGCTCGATGCCGCCTGCGCCCGGGGCGAGCAGTTCGGCCTGATGTATATCGACCTCGACCAGTTCAAGCCCATCAATGACGGCTTCGGCCATGCGGCCGGCAATCTGGTGCTGACCCAGTTCGCCGAACGTCTGCGCCAGCTGGCGCCGTCCGGCGCTTGCGTGGCGCGCCTCGGCGGCGATGAATTTGCCCTGATGGCGCCGCCGGGCTGGGACCAGCAGGCGCTCGATGCCTTGTCGGCGGCGGTGCTGGAAGCGGCCCGTGCGCGTTTCAGCTATCTGGGGCATGATTTGTCGGTGTCGGCCAGCATTGGCGTCAGCATGTTCCCGCTGCACGGCGCCGACACCGCCCAGCTGCTGCACGCGGCCGACGCCGCCATGTACCTGAGCAAGCGCAACGGCCGCAATCTGGTCAGCTATTTCTGCAACGAGAGCGACACCCAGCAGCGCGTGGTGGCGGCGCAATTGCTGATGCTGTCTGCCTTGCAGGACGCCTTGCAACGCAACGAATTCTTTGTCGAATACCAGCCCATCCGCGATCTGCAAAGCGACCGCACGGTGGCGCTGGAGGCGCTGATCCGCTGGCGCAAGGCCGATGGCAGCATCGTGCCGCCGGACCAGTTCATTCCGGTGGCCGAGCAAAGCCGGCTGATCGTGTTCATCGGCCGCTGGGTCATCGAGCAAGTGTGCCGCGACCTGCCGCGCTTGCAGGAGGCCGGCATGCCGGACATTCAGGTGCACGTCAACATGGCGGCGCCGGAATTCCTCGACGAGGATTTGCCGCGCGAGCTGATGGCCATCGTCACGGCGGCCGGCATCGACCCGTCGCGCATCTGCCTGGAGCTGACCGAGGGCGTGATCATGCGACGCATCGACAAAACCCTGCCCATCATGCGCGAGCTGGTGCGGCTGGGCTTTGAAATCAGCCTGGATGACTTTGGCATGGGCTACTCGTCGCTGTCGCTGCTGAAAACCTTGCCCATCAGCTCACTCAAGATCGACCGCGTCTTCCTGCAGGGCGTGCCGCACGACCGCAACGATTGCGCCATCGTGCGCGCCATCATCGACCTGGCGCTGAACATGCAGCTACGGGTGATTGCCGAAGGCCTGGAAAGCACGGAGCAACTGGCCTTCCTGCGCCAGTTCGATTGCACCCAGGTGCAGGGCTATCTGTCGGGGCGGCCGGTGGTCATGGCCGGCTTGTTGCAGGCGGCTTAGCGCTTGAAACGACCTTAGTCTCAGGAAAAGCGGCCGAAGGTGAGCAGCACCCAGGCCACGGCAATCACCACCATGCCGGTGACGGTCATGCACGACCAGGTGAAAAAACAGGCCGACAGCGCGGTGGCCTGCAAGCCGCGCTCGAACAGGAATCCCATGCCGAAGTCGAAGGTGGCCAGCACGCTCCAGCGGCGCAGGTAGACCGGCAGATAGCGGCTCATGTATTTGTTGTGCTGGAGCGCGGCGTGGCGCTCAAAGCGGTTGCGCGCCATGCTGACGTCGCGGAACAGCCAGTCGAAGAACATGAATCGGTAGAGCAGGGTGCGGAACGGCAAGACCGGTGTCGCTGGTGCCGGCTTCTCTTGATCAGGCTTCAATATTTCCGTCATCTTGAGCACCTCCCACAATGGTGAGCTGTCGTCCCGAGATTTGAGCATATACCGGAACCGTAGTCGGCCTCAAGCGAATGTCGCAAAAACCCCGTTCCCTCTCCTATTATATGTCTTATATAAGACTTGTTGGTGTACAATAGTGGCCAGTACAGGCGGTGGATCATTGCCTGCCCTGCAATCAACCTGACGAGAACTATCATGCTAGCTGCTTATCGTGCCCACGTTGCCGAACGTGCAACCCTCGGTATTCCACCACTGCCGCTGTCCGCAGCGCAGACCACCGATCTGGTTGAACTCCTGAAAAACCCGCCAGCCGGCGAAGAACAATTCCTGGTCGACCTGATCACCAACCGCGTACCCGCGGGCGTGGACGATGCGGCCAAAGTCAAGGCGGCCTTCCTGACCGCCGTGGCCAAAGGCGCCGAAAGCTCGCCGCTGATCTCGCGCGAACTGGCCACCAGGCTGCTGGGCACCATGCTGGGCGGCTTCAACATCAAGCCGATGATCGACCTGCTGGAAGATAACGTCGTGGGCGACGTGGCCGCCGAAGGCCTGAAGAAAACCCTGCTGATGTTCGACTACTTCCACGACGTCAAGGAACTGGCCGACAAGGGCAATGCCCGCGCCAAGGCCGTGCTGCAATCGTGGGCCGACGCCGAGTGGTTCACCTCGCGTCCCGAAGTACCGCAAAGCCTGACCCTGACCGTGTTCAAGGTTTCCGGCGAAACCAACACCGACGACCTGTCGCCGGCCCCTGACGCGACCACCCGCCCGGACATCCCGATGCACGCGCTGGCCATGCTGAAAAACCCGCGTCCGGGCATCGAGCCTGTCGAGCCGGGCAAGGTCGGCCCGCTGAAACAACTGGAAGCACTGAAAGCCAAGGGCAACCTGGTGGCCTACGTCGGCGACGTGGTCGGCACCGGTTCCTCGCGTAAATCGGCCACCAACTCGGTGCTGTGGTTCACCGGCGAAGATATTCCATTCATCCCGAACAAGCGTTTCGGCGGCGTCTGCCTGGGCACCAAGATCGCACCGATCTTCTACAACACCATGGAAGACGCGGGCGCACTGCCGATCGAGCTGGACGTGTCGCAAATGGACATGGGCGACGTCATCGAACTGCGTCCATACGAAGGCAAGGCCCTGAAAAACGGCGCCGTCATCGCGGAATTCAAAGTCAAATCCGACGTGCTGTTCGACGAAGTGCGCGCCGGCGGCCGCATTCCGCTGATCATCGGCCGTGGCCTGACCGCCAAGGCGCGCGAAGCGCTGGGCCTGCCGGCTTCCGAACTGTTCCGCCTGCCGCAAAACCCGGCCGACACCGGCAAGGGTTACTCGCTGGCGCAGAAGATGGTCGGCCGCGCCTGCGGCCTGCCGGAAGGCCAGGGCATCCGTCCAGGCACCTACTGCGAACCGAAGATGACCACCGTGGGCTCGCAAGACACCACCGGCCCGATGACCCGCGATGAGCTGAAAGACCTGGCTTGCCTGGGCTTCTCGGCCGACCTGGTGATGCAATCGTTCTGCCACACCGCCGCTTATCCGAAAGTGGTGGACGTGAAGATGCACCGCGAACTGCCAACCTTCATCGAGAACCGTGGCGGCGTGGCCCTGCGTCCGGGCGACGGCGTGATCCACTCGTGGCTGAACCGCCTGCTGATGCCGGACACCGTCGGCACCGGCGGCGACTCGCACACCCGTTTCCCTATCGGCATCTCGTTCCCTGCGGGTTCGGGTCTGGTGGCGTTTGCCGCCGCCACCGGCGTGATGCCGCTGGACATGCCTGAATCGGTGCTGGTGCGCTTCAAGGGCAAGATGCAGCCGGGCGTGACCCTGCGCGATCTGGTCAACGCGATTCCGCTGTACGCCATCCGCGCCGGCCTGCTGACCGTGGACAAGAAAGGCAAGAAGAACATCTTCTCCGGCCGCATCCTGGAAATCGAAGGCTTGCCGGACCTGAAGGTCGAGCAGGCGTTCGAACTGTCGGACGCGTCGGCGGAACGTTCGGCCGCCGGCTGCACCGTGCATCTGGACAAGGCCCCGATCATCGAGTACATGAACTCGAACATCACCCTGATGAAGTGGATGATCGCCAACAACTACCAGGACAAGCGCACGCTGGAACGCCGCATCAAGGCGATGGAAGCATGGCTGGCCAACCCGCAGCTGCTGGCCCCGGACGCGGACGCCGAATACGCCGCCGTGATCGAGATCGACCTGGCCGACATCCACGAGCCTATCGTGGCCTGCCCGAACGATCCGGACGATGTGAAAACCCTGGCCGAGGTGGCCGGCGACAAGATCGACGACGTGTTCGTGGGCTCGTGCATGACCAACATCGGCCACTTCCGCGCCGCCTCGAAAGTCCTGGAAGGCAAGTCGGATATTCCGGTGCGCCTGTGGATCGCGCCGCCGACCAAGATGGATGCGCAACAGCTGACCGCCGAAGGCCACTACGGCACCCTGGGCCGCACCGGCGCCCGCATGGAAATGCCGGGCTGCTCGCTGTGCATGGGCAACCAGGCGCAGATCCGCAAGGGCGCGACCGTGATGTCGACCTCGACCCGTAACTTCCCCAACCGTCTCGGCATCGAAACCAATGTGTACCTGGGTTCGGCCGAACTGGCGGCGGTGTGCTCGGCCCTGGGCCGCATCCCGACCAGGGAAGAGTATATGTCGCACATCGGCGTGATCGACAAGAACGCCGCCGACATCTACCGCTACATGAACTTCGACCAGATCGAAGAGTTCCGCGAAGTGGCGGATACCGTCAAGCTGTAAGCCCCTGAAAATCCCGCTTCGGCGGGATTTTTTTTGGGCTGGCGGGGCGGCTTGTCAGGATTTCCTGACAGCCGTGTCCGTTCGCCCTACATGGCGATCAAGAACGCCCGATAGACAGGCGGCGCCTGGCGCGGCATGCTGGCTACCGCCCCCGCTTTCCCCGGCGGCTCTGAAGGAGAAATGAGTGAATCAACCCGCCGGCCCCGCCGTGGCCACCGCCCCCCCGCGCCACACCATCCTGATCGTCGATGACCGTCCGGCCAACCTCGGTTTCGTGGTGGATCACCTGGAGTCGCTGGGCTACCAGGTCATCGTCGCGCTGGGCGGCGCGGAGGCGCTGCGCCGCGTCGGCTTTGCCCATCCCGACCTGATCCTGCTCGACGCCATGATGCCGGACATGGATGGCTTCGAGGTGTGCCGCCTGCTGAAGGCGCAGGGCAAGATGGACGACATCCCGGTGATCTTCATGACCGCGCTCAGGCAGACCGACCTCAAGCTGTCGGCGTTCGCGCTGGGCGCGGTCGATTATGTCACCAAGCCGCTGCAGGTGGACGAGGTGGCGGCGCGCGTGGCCACCCACCTGGCGCTGCGCGACGTGCGGCTGCAGTTGCAGCAGCAAACCCGGCAGCTGCAGCAGGTGCGCCGCGACCTGCTGGACGAGGCCGACCGCCGCAATGCCGAACTCAAGGAAAGCAACCGCCGCCTGCAGTTCGAGCTGGCCGAGCGCTACGCCGCCGAACTGGCGCTGCAAGCCAGCATGCTGGGCTATCAGGAAATCTTCGACCATGTGTCGGACGCCCTGTACCTGCTGGAAGGCGCCGACGACGGCCAGTTCCGCTACGTGCAGATCAACCCGGCCTTTGCCGCGCTGGTGGGCTTGCCGCACGGCGCCGTGATCGGCCAGCCAGCCGCGCTGCCGTTTGGCGCCGTCGCCGGCGCGCAGTTGCAGGCGGCCTGCCGGCGCTGCCTGGCCGATGGCGCGGCGGTCGACCAGGAGCTGGTGCTGGAATTGCCGGGCCGGCGCAGCATTCTGCAACTGACCATGGTGCGCTCGGGCGTGCCCAGCCGCCATGGCCGGCACCTGGTGGGCATCGGCCGCGATGTCACCCGCCTGCACGACTACCAGGCCCAGCTCACTTTCCTGGCCAAGCGCGACGCGCTGACCGGGCTGCCGAACCGCCACAGCTTCCGCGACAGCCTGGCGCAAGCGCTGGCGCAAGCGCAGGCGGATGGCGCGACGGTCGGGGTACTCCTGCTGGGGCTGGATCGCTTCCGCGATGTCAACGACGGCCTCGGACGCGCCTTCGGCGACCGCCTGCTGGTGGCCTGCGCCCGCCTGCTGGCGCAGGCGGTGGGCGAGGCCGGGCAGGTGGCGCGCATCGGCGGCGACGAGTTTGCCATCCTGCTGGGGCCGGCCGGCGCGGCCCAGGCGGCCGGGCCGCTGGCGCGCCGGCTGCTGCGCCTGCTGGCGGCGCCGGTCGACCTCGGCGACTATGAGCTGGCGGTCGGCGGCAGCATCGGCATCAGCCTGGCGCCGCAGGATGGCGCCGACGCCGACACCCTGTTGTGCAACGTCGACACCGCCATGGGCCGCGCCAAGGCCGAGGGCGGCAACCGCTACCAGCATTTCACGGCGCGCATGAGCGCCAGCACGCGCCGCCGGATCGAGGTCGGCAACGCCCTGCGGCACGCCATCCGCCTGGCCGAGCTGTCGGTGCACTACCAGCCGCGCGCCAGTCTGCAGGGCGGCGCCACGGTGGGCATGGAAGCCCTGCTGCGCTGGGACAGCCAACTGCTGGGACGGGTGGCGCCCTCGGAATTCATCCCGCTGGCCGAGCAGAACGGCCTGATCCTGCAGATCGGCCAGTGGGTGCTGGAGCGCGCCTGTCACCAGGCCGTGCAGTGGCGCGACCACCAGGGCGCGGCGCTGCCGGTGGCGGTCAACCTGTCCGCGCGCCAGTTCCGCGACGCCGACCTGGTGCGCATGGTGGAGGTGGCGCTGGAGCGCAGCGGCCTGCCGCCGCAACTGCTGGAGCTGGAGCTGACCGAAAGCCTGCTGATGCAGGATGCCCGCCGCACCCGCCGCACGCTGGCCGCGCTCAAGGCCATCGGCGTGCGCCTGGCGGTGGACGATTTCGGCACCGGCTATTCCTCGCTGAGCTACCTGAAGAGTTTTCCGCTCGACTACCTCAAGATCGACCGCTCGTTCATCAGCGGCCTGCCGCACGACCGCAGCGACGCCGCCATCGTGCGCGCCATCATTGCCATGGCCCACACGCTGGGCCTGAAGGTCATTGCCGAAGGCGTGGAGACGGCCGGCCAGCTGGCCTTCCTGCGCGCCCAGCAGTGCGACGAGGTGCAAGGCTACTGGTTGAGCCGGCCGCTGGCCGTGGCCGACATGGAGCGTTACCTGCAGCGGCCGGCGCAGCCGGCGGCAGCGGCTGCCCAGCTATTTGGTAGCATTGAATAAATCCTGGAAATTGCCGCTGGAACCATCATGAGTCTGCCGCCTGATTTGCGTGACCGCACCATCCTGATCGTCGACGACACCCCGGCCAACCTGACCCTGGCGGTGGCCATGCTGGAGCAGCAGGGGCTGCGGCTGTCGGTGGCCCAGAGCGGCGACGAGGCGCTGCGCCGGGTGGCCTTTGCCGCGCCGGACCTGATCCTGCTGGACGTGATGTTGCCCGGCATCGATGGCTTTGAAGTGTGCCGCCGCCTCAAGGCCGGGCCGGCCGCCGCCATACCGGTGATCTTCATGACCGCGCTGCGCGACACCGCCGACAAGGTGGCCGGCTTTGCCGCCGGCGCGGTCGACTACGTCACCAAGCCGCTGCAGTCGGAGGAAGTGCTGGCGCGCGTCAGCACCCATTTGCGGCTGGCCGTCATGCAGACCCAGCTGATATCGCAGAACGCCTTGCTGGCGCGCGAAAACCAGGAGCGCCGCGTGGCCGAGCGCATCCTGCAGCAATACCGCGACAGCCTGGAACTGCAGGTGGCGGCCCGCACCGCCGAAGTGCGCGAACTGGCGGCCCACCGCGAAAGCGCGCGCGAGGACGAGCGCAAGCACATCGCCCGCGAGCTGCACGACGAGCTGGGGCAATCGCTGACCGCCCTGCGCATGCGCGCCGCGCTGCTGCGGGTGCGCTTTGGCGCCGATGTGCCGGGACTGAACGAGCAGGTGCGCGAGATGACGGAACTGGTCGACCGCAGCATAGGCGTGGTGCGCAATGTGGCCACCAGCCTGCGCCCGACCATGCTGGATCTGGGCATCGGCTCGGCGCTGGAATGGCTGGTGGATGAATTCCGCCAGCACAGCGGCCTCAATTGCAGCCTGACGCTGGCGCTGGACGAGCAGGGGTTGAGCGAGGCGCAAGCCATCGTGGTGTTCCGCATCGTGCAGGAATCGCTGAGCAACATCGCCCGCCACGCCGAGGCCAGCGAAACCAATGTGGCCCTGCGCTGCAGCGGCGAGCGTTGCGGCCTGCAGATCGACGACGACGGCTGCGGCTTCGACCCGGCCCGGGTGCGGCCGCATTCGTTCGGCTTGCGCGGCATCCGCGAGCGGGTGCTCAGCCTGGACGGACAGGTCGCCATCAGCAGCCGCCCGGGCGGCGGCACCAGCATTGCCGTGCTGCTGCCGAGGGGACCGGCATGAGGCGGGGCTGGCGCGCATGGGGGCGGGGCTGGCCGCGCTGGCGGCTCTGGTTGCGCTGGTTGCTGTTGCTGGCGCCGCTGTGCCCGGTCGTGGCCACGCCGGCCGCGACCGCGCCGTGGACGGCGCTGGCGCACCCCATGTTCCATGCCGTTGGCGCGCAGTACGGCCTGGCCAATGTGATCGTCACCGGCATCGTCCAGGACCGCGAAGGTTTTCTGTGGGCCGGCACCCAGGGCGGCCTGTCGCGTTGGGATGGCTACCGTTTCCGCAACTACGGCAGCGTGCCCGGCGATCCGCGCACGCTGCCGGACGGCTACGTCGGCACGCTGCACGTCGATCCGCGCGGGCGGCTGTGGATCGGCACGGCCAGCGGCGGCCTGGCGCGCTACCGGCCGGCCAGCGACGATTTCGTGACCTACAATGTGCGCAATGCCGGGCTGGCCAGCCTGGGCGTGCTGGCACTGGCCGGCGACGCCGCCGGCGGCTTGTGGGTGGGCTCCGACAACGGACTCGATTACCTGCATGAGAGCGGCGCGCCGGGCGCGCCCCGCGTCAGCCACTACAGCGTCGAGGCGGGCAGCGGTTTGCCGGACAATATCATCAAGTCGCTGTGGCAGGACGGCGGCGGCACGCTCTGGGTCGGCACCGGGCACGGGCTGGCGCGGCGCGACCCGCACACGCGCAAGTTCGTCAAGGTGCCGGTGCCGGCGCGCACCTCGGACGCGCCCTGCGTCGATGCGCTGTTCATGGACCGCGGCGGCCGGCTGTGGATCGGCACCAACGGCGATGGCTTGTTCGTGCTGGATCCGCAGAGCGGCGTGGCGCGGCGCTTTGCCGCCACGCCGGCGGCGGCGGCCTTGATGAAGAACGAATCCATCAACGGCATTGCCGAGCCGGTGCCTGGCGAGATCTGGATCAGTTCCTACACCGGCGGGGTCGGCGTGGTCGAGCGCGCCAGCGGCAACATCCGCACCATCAGACACGATCCGCAAGCGAGCGACGGCCTGCCCAGCGGCCTGTTGCGCGGCGTGTATGGCGACCGCGCCGGCACCCTGTGGCTGGCCAGCGACGCCGGCCTGGTCCAGCACCAACCGGCGCAGGCCGCCCTGTCGCTGGGCCGCGCGTATCCGGGCCGGGCCGGGCTGGCCGACGGCGATGTGATGTCGCTGGCCGAAGCCGCCGACCATCGGCTGTGGGCCGGCTTTGCGCGCAGCGGCGCCGATCTGGTCGATCCTGCCCGCGGCACCGTCACGCCGTGGCGCCAGAGCCGCGTGCCGCACCGCGGCCTGCAGCCCTCCAGCGCCGTGACCGCCCTGTTTCCCGACCGCGACGGCACGATGTGGCTGGCCACGCCGTCGGGCCTGTACCGCAGCGACGCCGGCGGCCGGCGCAGCGTCCGCCTGAGGGCGCCGTGGCTGGATGACAGCTGGCGCGTCAACACGCTGACCCGCACCGGCGACCTGCTGTGGCTGGGCGCCAGCGTCGAAGGCTTGTTCCAGGCCCGCCTCGACGCGCGCGGCGAACTGCAGCTGGTGCGCCATGTCGAGGGCCTGAGCGGGCGCGACATCAATGTCGTGCTGCCCGGTCCGGCCGGCTCCGGTTTCGTCTGGGTCGGCACGGCCACCGGTTTGAACCGGGTGGCGGTGGACAGCGGCGCCGTGCTGCAGCGCATCGAGGCTGACGCGGCCGATCCGGCCGCGCTGTCGCATGCGTATGTCGCCGCGCTGCACAGCGACCGCCGTGGCCGCCTGTGGGTGGCCAACGGCGCCGGCATAGACGTCATGGAAGGCGGCTACGCGGACGGCGCGCGCCGCTTCCGCCGGCTGGGGCTGGCGCAGGGCCTGCCCAACACCAGCGTGGGCGCGCTGGTGGCCGACCGCCGCGGCCGCGTCTGGGCCAGCACCGACGACGGCATTGCCGTGATCGATCCGGAAACCCTGGCGGTGGACGTCATGGGGCGCGCCGAGGGCGCCACGTATTCGCCGTACTGGGCCGGCGCCGGCATCGCCACCGCCAGCGGCGACCTGGTGTTTGGCGGTTCGGCCGGCATCACCATCGTGCGGCCGGAGCGCTTCCAGCCCTGGGAACTCAGCGCGCCGGTGGTGGCCACCGAGCTGCGGCTGGGCGGGCGGAGCGTGGCGCCGGCGCCGCATAACGCCGGCACCCGGCTGGTGGTGCAGCCGGATGCCAACAGCTTCGCGGTGGAGTTCGCGGCGCTCGATTTCACCGCGCCCGAGCAGAACCGTTATGCCTACCGGCTGGAAGGCTACGACCGCGGCTGGACCAGCGCCGACGCCGCCCACCGCACGGCGGCCTACACCAACCTGCCGCCGGGCCAGTACCGTCTGCAGGTCCGCGGTTCCAACCGGCGCGGCCTGTGGAGCGCGCAAACCCTGGAGATCGGGGTCACGGTGCTGCCATGGTGGTATCAGACCTGGTGGTTCCGCGCCGCCGTGGTGCTGCTGGCCGCGGCCGCCCTGCACGGCGCCTACCGGTTGCGCACCCGGCAGCTGGCGGCCCGGCACCGTGCGCTGGAACGCGAGGTGGCCGCGCGCACGGCCGAAGTGGTGCAGCAAAAGGCGCTGGTCGAGCACCAGCACCGCGAGGCCAGCGAACGCAACGCCGAACTGGCGGCGGTCAACGCGGTGGCGAATATCGTCGCGGGCAAGCTCGACCTGGCGCAGGTGGGCGAGCAGGTGCGCAACATCTTCTCGGCCGGGCGCACCCATATCGCCGTGCTGGAACACGATGGCGGCGCGCTGCGCCTCGGCTATGCCAGCGGGCCAACGGCGCCGGCATCGGGGCGCGGCGAACAGCTGTGCCGCGAGGCGGTCGCCAGCGGCATGGCGGCGCAGGCCGTGCACGAGGACGGCCTGTCCAGCCTGTGCGTGCCGATGATGGCCGGCGGCGCCGTACTGGGCGCGGTGGCGGTGCAGCGCGCCGCCGCCTACAAGGCCAGCGACCAGCGCCTGCTGGAAACCATTGCCGCCCATATCGGCGCGGCCCTGCAAAACGCGCTGCTGTTCCGGCAGGCCGAGGCGGCGCGCGCGCGGGCCGAGGAAGCCACCCAGGCCAAGTCCATGTTCCTGGCCAACATGAGCCATGAAATCCGTACCCCGATGAATGCGGTGATCGGCCTGTCCTATCTGGCGCTGCACACCGAGGTGCCGTCGCGCCAGCGCGACTATGTGCAAAAAATCCACAACGCCGGCAATTCGCTGCTGGGCATCATCAGCGACATCCTGGACTTCTCCAAGATCGAGGCCGGCAAGCTGGAACTGGAAACCGCCGACTTCGACCTCGACGAGCTGCTGGCCCATGTGGCGGCGGTCAGCGGCGGCGGCCTGGGGCGCAAAGGACTGGAGTGCAACTTCGACGTGCCGGCCGAGGTGCCGCGCGGCCTGCGCGGCGATGCGCTGCGGCTGGGGCAGGTGCTGGTGAATCTGCTGAACAACGCGCTCAAGTTCACCGCCCGGGGCGAGGTCACGCTGGCGGCGCGGGTGCTGGAGCGGCAGGGCGGGCGGGTGCGGCTGTCGTTCAGCGTGCGCGATACCGGCATCGGCCTGTCGGAGGAGCAGATCGGCCGCCTGTTCCAGGCCTTCACCCAGGCGGACGGATCCTCGACCCGCAAGTTCGGCGGCACCGGTCTCGGGCTCAGCATTTGCAAGAACCTGACCGACCTGATGGGCGGCGTGATCCGGGTCGACAGCCAGTACGGCGTTGGCAGCCGCTTCATCGTCGAACTGTGGCTGGCGCACGCCACTGCCGCCTGGGCGCCGCCGCCGCCGCTGCCGGCCGCGCTGCACGGCCTGCGGGTGCTGGTGGCGGACGACCACCGCACCGCGCGCACCGCGCTGGCCGGCGTGCTGCAAGGACTGGGCATCGCCGCGGCCACGGCGCCGGACGCGGCCGCGGCGGCCGCTGTCCTGGGCGGCGCCGGCTACGACCTGCTGCTGGCCGATGCCGGACTGCCCGGCTTGCGGCAACTGCAGGCCGCCGCGCGCGCCACGGCCGCCTGCAAGCTGGCCCTGCTGACCAACCTGACGGAAAGCGATCCGGCGCCGGCGTTGCCGGCGGACGGCGCCGACGCGGTGCTGGTCAAGCCGGCCACGCGCGCCGGCATGGCGGAATTGTTGCTGCAACTGTTCGCGCCCGAGCATCGCCTGGGCGGCGCCAGGCGGCCGGCGCCGCCGCAATTCCCGGGCGTCCGCATCTTGCTGGTGGAAGATCACCCGATCAACCAGGAAATCGCCGTCGCCCTGCTGCAAGCCTGCGCCATCCAGGTCGACCTGGCAGGCAACGGCCGCGAGGCCATTGCCCGTCTGCAGGCGGCCGACGCCGCCCAGCGTTATCAACTGGTGTTCATGGACTTGCACATGCCCGAGCTGGACGGCCATGCCGCCACGCTGCAGCTGCGCCAGGACGCGCGCCTGGCCGCGCTGCCGATCATCGCCATGACCGCCAACGCCCAGGCCGAGGAATGGCAGCGCTGCCAGCGCGCGGGCTTCAACGACCGCATCAGCAAGCCGCTGATCCCGGCCGTGCTGTACCGCCTGCTGGCGCAATACCTGCCGGCCGGCGGCCAGCCGGGCCGCCAGCGCGCCATCGGCGCGGCGGCCGTCCTGCCGGCCGTGGTGGCCGGCCTGGACCTGGCCCGTGCGCGCAGCGGCGTCAACGACAACGATGCCTTGCTGCTCAAGGTCCTGCGCTGGTTCCGCCGCGACGAGCATGACTGCGCCATCCGCATCCGCGCGGCGCTGGAGCGCCAGGACCACGCCCTGGCGCTGCGCCATGCGCATGCGCTGCGCGGGCTGGCCGAGGGCATCGGCGCGGCCCATCTGGCGCAACTGGCCGGACAGCTGGAGCGGGTGGCCGGGGAGGGGATCACGGCGGCGGCGGCGGCGCCCGCGCTGGACAAGCTGCAAGAGGCGCTGACTGTCGTGTGCACCGATCTCGATGCCTGTCTGCCGCCGGAAACCGCGGCCGGCCCCGGCGCTGCGCGCGCGCCCGCCGAATGGCTGGAGCAACTGCGCCGGCTGGCCGAATCGCTGTGCGGCAGCGATCCGCTGGCGGCCAGCCTGTTCGACGAATACGCGGCGGCGTTCGAAGCCACCTTTGGCGTCTGGGACCGGGAAGCCATCCAGCGCAGCCTGGCCAAGCAGGATTTCGGCGGCGCCTACGCGGCCCTGCAATGGGTTATCCACAAACATGAACTGACACTATGATCAAGCGCATTATCATCGTGGCCGGCTGGCTGCTGGCGGCGGCCGCGCAGGGCCAGCAACTGCCGCTGCGCGTGTTCGGCCAGCTGGAGGGGCTGGCCAACCAGGCGGTGCAGGCGCTGGCGCAGGACCGCGCCGGCTACCTGTGGGCCGGCACCGAGAACGGCCTGTACCGCTTTGACGGCAACCGTTTCCGCCGCCACGCCGCCGGGCAGGACATTTACATCACGGCGCTGCACGTCGATCCGGCCGGCCGCCTGTGGGTGGGCGCCGAGCAGGGTCTGTTCGTGCTTGCCGGCCAGCGGCTGGTGCCGGTGCTGCGCCAGGACGGCCGGACGCTGCCGGTGCGGGTAGGCCGGCATCTGCTTGCGATCGACGACCGGCACTTGCTGGTGCAGGCCAGCGGGCGTCTGCACCAGGTGCAGGCGGACGGCAAGGGCGGCTGGCAGACGGCGCAGGTCTTCAGCCCGGCGCAGATAGCCGAGCATCCGCAGCTGACCGACCTGAACGGCCTGCTGCGCGACGCCGACGGCACGCTGTGGATCGGCTGCGGCGTCAGTTTGTGCCGCTACCGCGGCGGTGCGCTGACTGTGCTGGGGCGCGCGGACGGCTTGCCGGACGAGCGCTGGAGCGGCCTGTTGCGCGATGCCAGCGGCGCCCTGTGGGTCAGCAGCCCCAACCGGGTGATGGTGCTGGCGCCCGGCGCCCAGCGTTTCAGCGACCGTACGCCGCGCGACTATGGCCCGGCGGGGCAGATGCGGGCGGTGCCGCTGGCGCAGGACCGCGATGGCCGCCTGATCAGCGTGACCGACAATGGCTTTTTCCGCCTCGGTGAAAACGGCTGGGAGCACTATGGCCTGGCGCAGGGCTTGCGTCTCGGCGCCGGTTTCCACGCCTTGCTGCTGGACCGCGACGGCGATGCCTGGCTGGGCCTGCCGGGGCGCGGCGTGGCGCAATGGCAGGGCTATCGCCACTGGGAGAACTGGACCCGTCAGGAAGGCTTGCCGGACGACGATATCTGGTCCATCTGGCGCGGCCACGACGGCGCGCTGCAGGTCGGCACCGGCGCCGGGCTGGCGCAATGGCGCGGCCAGCGCTTCGTGGTGGACGCGGCCGGCGGCGGCGCGCAGTGGAGCGCGCTGGCCGAGGACGGCCGCGGCGGCCTGTGGGCCGGCACCATGACCGGGCTGCTGATCCGGCGCGACGCCGGCGGCCGGCGCAAGGTGGTGGCGCAACTGAGCACCGGCGTGATTTACCAGCTGTTGTTCGACACCGACGGCCAGTTGTGGATCTTGTCCGAGACCGGCTTGTATCTGCTGGCCGATCCGTACGGCGCCGCGCCGCCGCGCCGGGTCGACGCCAGCAGCAACCCGCTGGTCAACGACGCCGCTTTTGTCAGCGCCTGCCAGGATGCGGACGGCGGCATATGGGTGGTCGGCGGCGGCAAGCTGCTGCGCCGCAGGGACGGGCGCTGGTCGCAGCCGCCGCAGCCGGGGCCGGGCGACAATCTCTCCCATGTGGCGTGCGATGGCCGCACCGTGTGGCTGGGCCAGGGCCATGGCGCGGCCTTGTGGCATGCCGACCTCGGCGCCGCGCAGCCGCAATGGCAGCCGCTCCGGCACGACGTGCTGGAGGGCCGGCTGCTGCAATCGATGCTGGTCGACCGCCGTCACTGGCTGTGGCTGGGCACCGATTCCGGCCTGATGGTGTGGAACGGCCAGCGCTGGCGCACCTTCAACCAGCGCAGCGGCATGGTATGGAACGACAGCAACCAGAACGCGCTGTACGAAGACCGCGACGGTTCGATCTGGGCCGGCACCAGCAATGGCCTGTCGCATCTGCAGCGGCCGGAGGCGCTGTTCGAAGCGCGCACCATTCCGCTGCAGCTGGCGGCGCTGCGCTATGGCAGCAGCGTCGCGCCGGGCGCGGCCGTGCCGTGGAGCGGCGCCGCGCTGGACGTGCAGCTGGCCGCGCCGCTGTACCAGAATCACGAGACGCTGAGCTTCCGCTACCGCCTGCTGGGGCTGGAGACCGGCTGGTCCGGCAGCGAGAACGGCGCGCTGCGCTATCCGGCGCTGGCGCCCGGCAATTACCGCCTGCAGGTGATGGCCGAGCACAGCTCGCTGCAGGCGGCGTCCGGGGTGCTGGAAGTGCCGCTGACCATCGTGCCGCCGTGGTGGCTGACCGGCTGGGCCTACGCCGGCGCCGCCTTGCTGGCGCTGCTGGTGATCGGCCTGCTGCACCGCTACCGGGTGGCGCGGGTGCTGCGCCAGCGCGCCCTGCTGGAGCAGCGCGTTGCCGAGCGCACCGCCGAACTGGAAGCCTCGCGCGAGGAGCACCGCCTGCGTTCGCTCAAGGATGGCCTGACCCAGGCCTGGAACCGCGTCGCCCTGATGGAGCGGCTGGCGCTGCTGATGGCGCCCGGCGGCGCGCCTTTCCTGCTGGTGCTGCTGGACCTGGACCACTTCAAGCGCATCAACGACACCCACGGCCACCTGGCCGGCGACGAGGTGCTGCGCGAGGTGGTGCGGCGGGTGCAGGCGCAGCTGCGCGCCAGCGACACGGTGGGACGCTACGGCGGCGAGGAATTCATGCTGCTGTTGCCGGGGCTGGACCTGGCCAGCGGCGTGCCGCGGCTGGAACAGTTGCATCGCGCCATCTGCGCCGAGCCGGTGCGCATCGGCGATGGCCTGCAACTGCCGATCGGCTGCAGTTGCGGCGTGGTGGCCGGCCGTGCCGGCGCGGGCCGCAGCGCCGAGCAATGGATAGGCCTGGCCGACGAAGCGCTGTACCGGGCCAAGGCGCTGGGCCGGGCGCGGATCGAATACGCGGCCGAGGCCGATTTTTATCACGATGAACCAGCCGATTGATCTCGTGCCGGTGGTGAGCGCATCATCGCCGGCGTGTAGCGGCACTTTTTGGAAAGGCAACCCATGCTACGAATACTGATCGCCGACGACCACGCCATCGTGCGCGGCGGCCTGCTGCAACTGTTTAGCCTGGCCGGCGATATGACGGTGGTGGGCCAGGCCACCAATGGCGGCCAGGTCATCGACAGCGTGCGCAACGTGCCGTGCGACCTGGTGCTGCTGGACATGTCGATGCCCGGCATCAGCGGCATCGACCTGATCGGCCGCATCCGCGCCCACGCGCCCGGCCTGCCGATCCTGGTGCTGAGCATGCACAACGAGGCGCTGGTGGTGCGGCGCGCGCTCAAGGCCGGCGCCAGCGGCTACATGACCAAGGAGGGCGACCCCGAAACGCTGCTGCTGGCGGTGCGCAAGGTGGCGTCCGGCGGCCGCTACATCGATCCCGGCCTGGCCGAACAGATGGTGTTCGAGAGCGGCGGCGGCCAGTTCGACCGGGCCCATGAGCAACTGTCCAACCGCGAACTGAGCATCTTCCGCCTGTTCGCGCGCGGCAGGACGGTGAACCAGATCGCCGACGAACTTGCCATCAGCAACAAGACGGTCAGCACCCACAAGGCGCGCCTGATGCAGAAGATGGGTTTCCAGAACAATGCCGACATGCTGCGCTACGGTATCGACCACGCGCTGGGCGAATAGGTAGGGATTTCCTTACCGCGGATCGGCCTTGCCTGATAGGCGGCGACCGCGTCCTCCCGCATACTGGCCGCTGTCTTGAATGAATCTGGAGCGGGGGAATGGGGGACGGGCGCGCGCCCGCCAGCGGTTTGCTGCTGGCATTGCTGACTTGCTGGCTGGCGCCGGCCGTCGCCGCGGAATCGCTGCAACAGTGGCGGCTGGCGGTGACGCAGGCCGGGGTGCTGGCCGAGCAGGACGTCAAGCAGGCGCACGCGCAGGCGCAGCGTCTGCAAGCGGCGCCGCCCGAGGCCAGCGGCGCCGACCGCACCAGCGCGCTGAACCTGCTGGCCCGCACCGAGATGTTGATGGCCAACACCGACGCGGCGGGCGAGCTGGCCGCGCGGGCGCTGGCCCAGGCCCGCCAGCAGGGCGACCGCATCGGCCAGGCCGAGGCCAATCTGGTGTTGGCGCGCAACACCGTGAACCAGGGCCGCATCGACCGCCTGTACGGCGTCACCACCGACGCCATGGCCAGCCTGGACGGCCTGGCCCGGCCGGCGCTGCTGGCGGAGGTGATGCTGCACACCTCCCTGATGTACAACCGCCAGGGCAAGCTGGACGAGTCGGTGGCGATCTGCGTGCAGGCGCTGGAGATCGCCCGCCTCAGCGCCGTGCCGCGCGCGCTGGCGTTCGCGCACCGCTGCATGGGGCTGGCGTTCGGCCAGGCCGGCAAGAACGGCGAGGCCATGCCGCACTATCTGGCGATGGCCAGCATGGCGCGCCAGGACGGTTCGCGGCTGCTGCTGGGCGAGGCGCTGCTGGGCGAGGGCAATCTGCTGGTCAACAGCGGCGAGCCGCGCCGCGGCGAGGCCGTGATACGCGAGGCCCTGGCGCTGTTCCGCGAGCTCGACAGTCCGTTCAACACCAGCAACAGCCTGTACAGCCTGGGCGCCGTGCTGTCGCAGCAGGGACGGCATGCCGAGGCCTTGCAGGCGTTCGGCGAGGGCGCCGCCATCTACCAGCGCCATCCGAATCCGATCGCCCAGTGGTGGGCCCTGTCGGCGCTGAGCGCCGAGCACGACAAGCTGGGCAACCCGGGCGCCGCCCGCGGCGACGCCGAGGCGGCCTATCAGCTGGCCCAGAAGGTGGGGCAGGAACCCTACCTGGGCAACAGCGCGCGCCAGCTGGCGGCGCTGGCGGCGCGCCGCGGCGATTACCGGCAGGCCTATGCCTATCTGCGCGAGGCCGGCGAGCGCGCGGCCCGGATCGCGCGCGCCCAGACCGGCACGCGGGTGATGGAACTGGCCGCGCGCTATGAATCCGAAAGCAAGCAGCGCCGCATTGACGCGCTGACCCGCAGCAACGCCAGCCAGCAGCTGGAACTGGAGCGGCGCGCCGGCCAGCAGCGCTGGATGTGGACCGTGCTGGGCGGCAGCCTGGCGCTGCTGGTGTGCATCGTCATCTTCATGACCCGGCTGCGCCGCTCGCACCGCCTGGTGGCCCGGCTCAACGCCGACCTCGAACGCACCGTGCAGCAGCGCACCGCCGAACTGCGCCAGCAAAGCCGCTACCTGCGGGTGCTGATCGACACGCTGCCGTGGTGGGTCTGGTTCAAGGACACCGACAGCCGCTACCTGGCGGTCAACCGCACGGTGGCGGCCACCTGGTCGCGCGGCGTGGACGACATGGTGGGCCTGTCCGAGGACGACGTGATGCCGGGGCTGGCCGCGCATTTCCGCCAGGAAGACCTGGAGGTGATGGCCACCCGCCAGGCGCGCACGGTGGAGACCCGGCAAATGGGGCCGGACGGCCTGCGCTGGGTGGAAACCTTCAAGGCGGCGGTGGTGGACGAGGATGGCAGCGTGCTGGGCACGGTGGGGCTGGCGCGCGACATCACCGAGCGCAAGCAGGTGGAGGCGGCGCGCGAGGCGGCGCTGGAGGAGGCGCGCCAGCTGGCGCGGCTGCGCAGCGAGTTCCTGGCGCAGATGAGCCACGAGTTGCGCACGCCGCTGAACGGCATCCTCGGCTATTCCCAGCTGCTGCGGCGCGATCCCGCCCTGAGCGAGCGCCAGCGCGCCGGCGCCAGCGTGATCCATGACAGCGGCGAGCACCTGCTGACGCTGATCAACGATTTGCTCGACTCGGCCAAGATCGAGGCCAACAAGCTGGAGGCGCAGCCGGCGCCGGTGGCGCTGCGCCAGTGCCTGCAGGTGCTGGCCGACATGGTGCGCGTCAGCGCCGAGCAAAAGCGGCTGCGCTTCGATTGCGAGATCGGCGCGGCGGTGCCGGCCATGGTGCTGACCGACGAGCGGCGCCTGCGCCAGGCGCTGCTCAACCTGCTGGCCAACGCCGTCAAGTTCACCGACCAGGGCGGCGTCAGCCTGCGCGTCAACGCGCTCGGCGACGGCCGCCTGCGCTTCGAGGTGACCGACAGCGGGGTCGGCATCGAGGCCGGCCAGCGCGAGCGCATCTTCCTGCCGTTCGAGCAGGCCGGAGAATTGTTGCGGCGCCAGGATGGCACCGGCCTCGGCCTGGCCATCAGCCGCCAGTTCGTGCGCCTGCTGGGCGGCGAGATCTCGCTGGACAGCCAGCTGGGGCAGGGTTGCCGCTTCTGGTTCGACCTGACGCTGCCGGTGATCGAGGCGCCGGCGCCGGAGCTGGCGCCGCCGCAATGGATCACCGGCTATCACGGAGCGCGCCGGCGCCTGCTGGTGGCCGACGACCAGCCCGGCAACCGCCGCCTGCTGTACGACATGCTGGCGCCGCTGGGCTTCCTCGTGGATCAGGTGGGCCATGGCCAGGCGGTGCTGGACCAGTTGGTGTTGCAGCCGCCCGACCTGATCCTGCTGGATATCGCCATGCCGGGCATGAACGGGCTGGAGACGGTGCGCCGGCTGCGCGCCGATCCGGCCTGGGCGGGGCTGCCGGTCGTCGCCGTGTCGGCCAGCGCCGGCGGCGCCGACCGCCAGCAATTGCTGGACGCCGGCTTCAGCGACCGCCTGTCCAAGCCGGTCGACCTCGACCTGCTGCTGGCCGTGCTGCGCCGCTGCCTGCAACTCGACTGGCGGCACCGGGCGCCGCCGCCGGCGCCGGGCGAGGACGGCGGCGCCGACCTGCTGGCGCCGCCGCCGGAGGAAATGGTGGTGCTGCACGACCTGGCGCAGCTTGGCAATATGCGCGCGATCACCGAGCGCGCCGACTACCTGCAGCGGCTGGATCCGCGCTACCGGCCCTTTGCTGCGCAATTGCGCCAGCTGGCCCGGGGCTATCAATCGCAAGCCCTGCTGCAACTTGTGGAACATCATTTGGGGAGGACACCATGACGCAGCGAAGACAAGCCTGGCGTTGCCTGGGCTCCGGCGCGCTGGCGTGGGCGGCTTGCGCGCAGGCGCAGGAGCCGCCGCCGGCGGTGCTGGTGGAGGGCAAGCGCGCCAGCCTGATGACGGCGCAGCAGATCAGGCGCGGGCAGTTGGCCATCGTCGACGCCGTGGTGGCGGACGACGTGCAGGCGCTGCCCGACCTCAGCGTGACCGACGCCCTGCAACGCGTCACCGGCGTGCAGGTCGCACGCGACCGCGGCGAGGGCAGCAACGTCGCCATCCGCGGCCTGACCCAGATCGAGACCACGCTCAACGGCCGCGAAGTGTTCACCGCCGGCACCGGCCGCGGCCTGGACTTCGCCGACGTGCCGGCCGAGCTGGTGGCCGGCATCGACGTCTACAAGAGCGCCAGCGCGGCGCAGGTGGAGGGTGGCCTGGGCGGCGCCATCGACCTGCGCACCCGGCGCCCGTTCGACTTCGCCGGCGGCCAGCTGGCCGGCACCGCGCGCCTGGTGCGCGACGCCCTGGCCGGGCACGGCCAGCCGCAATGGTCGGCGCTGGCCAGCCAGCGCTGGCGCGGCGACGGCGGCGCCGAGTGGGGCGCGCTGGTGAGCCTGGCGCACCAGCTGCGCGCCTGGCGCGAGGACCAGTACAGCTTTGGCGCGCCGCAGTGGCGCGACGACCTGCTGCCCGGCCGCCGGGTGGCGGTGTCCGGCAGCACCACCGAATCGGCCAGCGCCGGGCGCCGCCAGCGCGACGCCGTGGCCGCCGCGCTGCAATGGCGGCCCGCGCCCGGGGCCGAATGGTACGCCGAGGGCAGCTGGCAGCAATTCCTGACGCGCCAGGACACGGCCCAGCTGGTGCTGGGGACCGGGACCGCCCTGGTGCCGGGCAGCGTGGCGCTGTTTCCCGGCACCGGCGACGTCAGCCGTATCGACTGGCTGGGCGTGCCGACCAGCATCTTCAGCTTCGCGCGCGACACGCTGGACCGCAACCGCGCGCTGGCGCTGGGCGGCAGCTGGCGCGGCGGGGCATTGTGGCTGGCGGCCGACCTGAGCTACAGCGACAGCCACAACAACCTGTATTTCGCCGGCCCGACGCTGAGCGGCACGGCCGAGCTGGTGCACGCCGATCTGTCGGCCCCCCACCCGGCGGTGACCGTGGCGGGCAACGGCCTGCGCGATCCGGCCCGCTTGCAGCTGGCCAGCATCGCCTATCGCGCGCGGCCCTATGACGGCCAGTTGCAGGCGCTCAAACTGGATGGCAGCTATGCGCCAGAGGGCTGGCTGGACAGCCTGGCGGCCGGGTTGCGCCTGGCGCGCCGCACGGCCGGCAACGCCCCGGGCCAGATCAACGGCGACTTGCCAGTCCCCGCCGGACAGAGCCTGGCGGCGCTGCCGGCGCTGGCGGCGGCCTATCCGTATCCGGTGTTTTTCCCCGATGGCGGCGCCGGCGCCAGCAACTACCTGATCGGCAACCTGGCGCTGGCGCGCGACGCCGCCGCCCTGCGCCGCCAGGCCGGCCTGACGGTGCCGCTGCCGCAGGCCGGCGGCGCGCTCAGCGTGTGGCGTATCCGCGAGCAGACCGACGCCGCCTATCTGCAAGCGCGCTTCCACGGCGACGCGCTGGCGCTGGAGGGCGAGGCCGGACTGCGCGTGGTGCGCACGCGCGAGGCGGTGGCGGGCATGCAGTCCACGCCGTCGAGCGGCGCGCTGGCGCCGATCGCGCTGGCGCATAGCTATCTGGACTATCTGCCCAGCCTGAACCTGCGCCATACGCTGGCGGACGGCTGGTACTTGCGCGGCGCGGCCTCGAAGTCGCTGACGCGGCCCAATTTCGATCAGTTGTCGCCCTCGCTGACGCTGACGCCCAACAGCATCACCCCCGGCGCCAACAGCGGCACTGCCGGCAATCCGGCCTTGCAGCCGGTGCGCGCCAACAACCTGGACCTGGCGCTGGAGCGCTACGTCGGCGCCAGCGCCGCCGCCACCGTGACCGTGTTCCACAAACGCATCGATGGCCTGGTCGGTAATGCCAGCCAGACCGAGCTGCACGACGGCGCGCTGTACCAGGTCAGCCGGCCCTACAACCGCAGCCCGGCGATCGTGCGTGGCGCCGAGCTGGGCTACCAGCAAATGTACGACTTCCTGCCGGGCTGGATGAGCGGGCTGGGGACGCAACTGAATTTCACCCTGGCCGACAGCGCCACCCCCAACGCCCTGCTGGGCGGCGACACCGCGCTGCCCAATCTGTCGCGCCGCAGCGCCAACCTGATCGGCATCTACGACAAAGGGCCGCTGTCGGGCCGGCTGGCCTACAACTGGCGCGACCGCTTCCTCAGCAGCATCAACAGCTACGCCGGCGCGGGCGTGCTGCCGGTGTACACCGAGGCCTATGGCTGGCTGGACGCTTCGTTCGGTTATCGGTTGAGCCGGGAACTGACGCTGACCATGGAGGGCAGCAACCTGCTGCGCACGGTGCGCCGCGCCAGCTTCGGCAGCGACAGCAGGCCGCAAAGCCTGTGGACCAACGACCGCCAGTGGAGCATCACGGCGCGCTTCCATCTATGACGCATGAAAGGGAAAGAATATGCAGGTAATGTCGTTTTACGAGCAATACATCGCGGGACTGCGCTCGGCGCTGCAACTGTTGGAGGAGGCGATCGAAAACCGCCATCCTTCGCGGCATGGCAATAATTTATTGCGCTTGCGCCTGTTGTTTGAGGATGCCACGGTGAGTTTCGACCATGTGATGCGCTGCATGCAGGCGCACGCCCGCTCGGGCGGGCCGCAGATCGAAGGCGAGCTGGCGGCCCGGCTGCAGGAATGCCGCGACAAGCTGGTGGTCCTGCGCACGCGCTGCTCCAGCCTGGCCGGGGCGGGCTGACGGCGGATCAGGCGGGCAGCGGCGCGTATTCGATGCGGTTGCGGCCGTTTTCCTTGGCGCGGTACAGGGCCTGATCGGCCAGCTCGATCAGCTGGGCCATGGCCAGCGGCCGCTGCGGATCGAAGGCGATGGCGCCAAAGCTGCCGGTGACGCTCAGCGTCTGCTGCTCGCCGATGGGGATGGGCGCGTGGCGTATCGCGTGGCGCAACTCTTCCACTCGCGCATGGCCGTTGGCCGCGTTCAGGCCGGGCAGCAGCACCAGGAATTCCTCGCCGCCGTAGCGGCCCACCGCGTCGCTCTGGCGCACGGCCGCGCTCAGGCGCGCCACCGTTTCGCGCAGCACGGCGTCGCCGGCGGCATGGCCGTAGTTGTCGTTGATGCGCTTGAAATAATCAAGATCGAGCAATACCAGCAACAGCGGCTGCTGCTGTGCCAGTGCCTGTGCCAGCGCGTGCTCGATGATTTCCATGATGGCGCCGCGGTTCCAGGCGCCGGTGAGGCTGTCCTTGAGGGCGCGCTGGCGCAGCTGCTCGCGTGACAGCTCCAGCTCGCGCGTGCGCTCGCGCACCAGCTGCTCGGTGTGCAGCTGGCGCTGCAGCAGATGCCGCACCCGCAGCTTGTAAGCCACGCTCAGCAGAATCAGGCCCAGCGCCGCGCACAGCAGGTAGAACGGCACGGTGCGCCACCACGGCGGCAACACCGTCACCGCCTGCCGCTGCAGCGGCGAGGCGCTGTGGCTGTAGGCGTTGGTGGCGTAGTATTCAAACTGGTAGTCGCCGGGCGGCAGGGCGGCGTAGCGCAGTTGCGGCGTGGCCGACTCGGCCCAGCCGCTTTCCAGCCCCGCCAGCCGGTAGTGGTAGCGCAGCGCGCTGCGGTTTTGCGGATGCAGGCTGGCCAGTTCCACTTCCAGCGGCGCGCTGGACCAGGGCAGGGTCCATGGCCGGCCCGGCGCCAGCGCCAGCTTGACGTGGCGGGCATGCTCGATCTGCACGCTCAGCGGCTGCGTAAGAAACAGCCGTTCCGGATGCAGGATGTGAGAGGCGCCGTTGCTGGTGGCGATCCACATCGAGCCGTCGCGGTCCTCGTAGAACACCCGGCCGTTGGTGTCGTTCCAGACCAGGCCGTCATTCTGGTCAAAGAAGCGCCAGTGCTCGCGGTTCCAGATGGCGACGCCGGCATCGGTGCCCACCCACAACCAGCCGCGCCGGTCTTCGTACAGGGCGATGATGTGGGCGCCGGCCAGCAGGGCGTTGTCGACCGGCTGGAATTGCAGGCCGGCGGCGCTGTCGGTGGCGCGCCACAGGCGATTGCGGCTGTCGGCCAGCCACAGCGCGCCGTCGGCGCCGCAGTGCATGGCGGAGAAGTCGGCGTTGCCGCCGGGGGGCGGCGTGTTCCGCGTTTGCCAGCCGCTGCCGCTCAGGTGTTGCAGCTGCGCGGCGCGCAGGAACCAGGGCGTGCCGTCCGGCGCCAGGCACAGGCCGGCCACCGCGGGGCTGTCGTTGTCAGTGGGCTGGACCAGCCCGGCGGGCCGACCCACCGCCGGGTTGGCCGCGCCGGTGTCGAGCATCGAGATGCCCTCCACCGTGGCCAGCCACAGGCGCTGTTGTCGATCGACCAGCAGATCGTTGATGCCGTCCAGTCCGCGCGCATGCACGCGCACCGGTCCCTGGGCGCCCAGCCGCGCCAGCAGGCCGGAATAGGTGGCGGCCCAGACCTGGCCGCGGCCATCCAGCGCCAGGCCGCTCCATTGGGCCTCGGCGTGCTCGATCGGGACCGGGGCAAAGCCCGGCGCCCCCGGCAGCAGGCGGGCTGGACGGTCCCGGGTGGCCGCGTACAGGATGCCGGCCTGATCCCGGACAAAGGCAATGACCACGTCGCTTGGCAAGCCTTGCGCGCCGCCCCAGTTTTCCCAGTTGCCATAGCCGAGCCAGTTGATCAGGCCCAGGCCGCGCGCGCCCAGCCACAGCCCGCCGGCCGCATCAAACTGCATGGCCGTGATGCCGCCCGCGACGCGCAGGCCGTTTTCAGGACCGTAACCGGTCCAGTGATCGTTCTCCCAGCGAACCAGACCATCATCGGTGTTGCTGAGAATGCGGCCCTCGCCATCTTCGGCCAGCATCACCCGCAGCGCGTCCTTGCGCATCAGGTCGCCGGCCGGGGTGCGATCGGCAAAACGCTGCGCGCCCGGCGCCAGGGCAACGATGTGGTGCTCGCTGCGGGCCCACAACTGGCCCTTGCGGTCGCGCAGGATGGCCTCCCAGTGCCCGGCCGGCACGCCTTTGGCGGTTCCCCACACCGTCACGCCGTCCGGGCCGGCATGGCACAGGGCCTCGTCGCAGCCCAGCCACAGGGTGCCGCCGGTCTCGGCCAGCACGCTGTGGATCTCCGTTAGCCGGGCCTGTCGGTCCAATTGCGGTTCGCTGAACACCGGCTTCACCTGCGTGCGGCCATCGCGCAACTCCAGCGTGTACAGCCGCGAACCCGTCACCAGATAGCGGGTGCCGTCCGGCGCGACCGACATACTCTGGGATGGCGCACTGTCGATTTGCCGGCCATCGTCGCGCAGCACAGGCTGCAGGCGTTCGCCGACCTTGAGATAAAGTTTGTTGAAGTTGGCGACCCACAGATTGTCCTCGTGGTCCACCGTCAGCCCGGTGACCGTGGACTCGTCCATCCCCTCGTTTTGCGCATAACGGCGGAAACTGGCGCCGTTGTAGCGGTACACGCCGTTCTCGGTGCCGACCCACAGGTGGCCGCTGCGGGTGCGCGCCAGCGCGGTGACGGCCAGGTTGCCCAGGCCGTCCTGCTGGCCGTAATAGCGTAGTGGCGCCTGCTGCGCCACCGCCATGGCGGGCAGCAGGAGCAGCAGGGCGGAGAGCTTGCTGAAGGAGAGAAATGGCGCTGGCAAAATCAGGTTCGTATCGCATGTTGTTGTCGCAGGACAAGCTTATGGCGTGGACAGTTTTTTGCCAAGCAGAATTTTCAGCAGCGTTGTTCAGGGCCAGTGCGCGGGTTTGAATTCCTCCGGGCTGCAATTCTGTTGCTGTGCCGCAGCAAAATGCGCGAATTCCGCCGCCCCCACGCGATTGGCAAAGATCGACCAGCTGAACATGCGGGCGTACAGCCGCATGCGCTCGCGCGGCGCCTGCCGGAAGGCGGCGTCGGCGGCCAGCGCCTGTTTCAGGCCGTCGGCATCCAGCCGCAAGGTGCCGGCCCGCACGCCGCCGCCGGCCGGGCCGTCGAACAGCATCAGCTTGTCGGCGCCGGCTTCCCCGTTCCAGCGCGGCCAGGCCGGACGCTGCATGCGCTCGCCCCGGCCCGGCAGGCCCTCGCGCGCAAAGCTGGTCCAGTAGCCGGCCATGGCGTCGGACACCAGCTGGCGGCTGGCGCGGTTGCCCTTGGTGGTGCAGCGCAGCGGATCGAATTCGCCATCGAGATCGCGCAGCGCGAAGGCGATCTCGATCACGTGGGCGGCGCCCAGCAGCAGTTTCAGGCGCAGCAGCGGCAGCGGCGGATGCTCGTCCCAGTCGAAGCGGTAGACCCACACCTGGCTGTGGCCGCCCGCCACCATGCGGCTGGCCGGGGTGTCGACGCAATTGGCCTTCCACAGGTCGGACATATAGCGGGCATACAAGCGGTAGCGGGCCGGATCGCGTATTAGCGGCAACTGACCGCCGAGCAGGCGCACGAATTCCGGGTTGTTGGCCATGAACAGCTTGTATTCGTCGCGGTTGCTGCCGATGATGACCGGCACCGCGTTGTAACGGGCCGGATCGTCGAACCAATGTTCCAGCGGCGCCTGTGGCAGCACCGTGCCGTCGCGCAGCACCACCGGGGCATCGTAGAAGCCCAGCCCGGCCGGTGTGATGGCCGCCATCAGATCGGCGGCCGGCCAGGCGCGTAATTCGATCGCCAGCGGCACGCCCGGCGCCGGCGTCCAGCGCCGCAGCAGTTCGGCCGAGCTGAGAGTGTGGCCGGGCAGGGCGTCGTCGCTGGCGTTGCGCGCTTCCGCCAGGCTGTGGCTGAGCGTAATCGGCGATTGCAGGATGGCTTTGTGAAACAACCCCTTGGCCAGCGGGCTGGCCAGCATGGTGTAGATGTTCAGCCCGCCGGCCGATTCGCCGAACAGGGTGACGTTGTCCGGATCGCCGCCAAACGCCGTGATATGTTCGCGCACCCAGCGCAGGGCGGCAATGATGTCCAGCGTGCCGAAATTGCCGGAACGGTCCAGCGCCGCGTACTCGTCATCGTCGCCGGCCGTCTCTTCCAGCGCGGCCAAGCTGAACCAGCCGAAGATGCCGAGCCGGTAGTTCAGCGACACCACCAGCATGCGGTCGTGCCCGGCCAGATTGCGCAGCGCGGTGTAGGCCGAAGCGCTGCCGGCGGTGTTGGCGCCGCCGTGTATCCACACCATCACCGGCAGGCGCGGCGCGTCCTGCGCCAGCTGCGCCGGCGTCATCCGGGGCGCGAAGACGTTGAGTGTGAGGCAATCCTCCGAGCCGGTCACGCTGCCCCATTGCTTGCGCGGCGCGCCGATGGTTTCGCCGGCAAACTGCATGGCGACGGCGCCATAGTGTAGCGCCTCGCGTACGCCCTCCCAGGCTTGCGGCGGCCGTGGCGCCTTCCAGCGCAGCTCGCCCACCGGCGGCTTCGCGTAGGGAATGCCGAGCCATGCGTGAGTGCCGTGGCGCTCGCCGTAGCCGATCACCGTGCCCTGTCCGGTCACGCGCAGCGAATCCGGATCGGGCCGGCGCCTGGGCTGGCCTGGCAGCAGGAAGTGCGCCAGCGCCGGCAGCAACACCAGCGCGCCCACCATATTCCACAGGAACATGAAGGCCAGCAGAATGCCCATGTCGGCCTGGAATTTGATTGGTGACCAGATCCATGTGGCCACGGCGATGGCCAGCGTGACGCCGGTCAGCATCACCACCTTGCCGGTGAATTGCAGCGCGTGGTGGAACGCCTCGGACAGGCTGGCGCCGGCGCGCTGGCGCGCCAGCACCACGCTCAGCACGTACAGCGCGTAATCGACGCCGATGCCGACGCCCAGCGCGATCACCGGCAGCGTGGCGACCTTGACGCCCATGCCCAGCCACACCATCAGCACCTCGCACAGGATGGATGTCAGCACCAGCGGCAGCACCGCCACCGCCACCGCGCGCCACGAGCGGAAGGTCAGGTAGCACAGCACGATCACCGCGCCATAGACCCAGTACAGCATGTCGTGCATGGCTTTCTTGACCACGATGTTGGTGGCGGCCTCGATGCCGGCGCTGCCTGCCGCCAGCAGGAATTGCTCCTGCGGCGTGTTGTTGGCGGCGGCGAAGCGTTCGACCGTGCCGACCACGCCGCTCAGGGTGGCGGCCTTGTGGTCCTTCAGGTAGACGTACAGCGATAGCAGCGAGCAATTCTGGTTGAACAGCTCGCGCGGCGCACGCGTCTGCACCGCCCCCAGCGCGCTCTGGTTGGGCGTCAGGTTGTACCACTTGAAGTTGCCTTCGTTATAGCCGCTGGCGGCCAGCTTGCTGAGCGAGGCCATGGAGTTGGTCGAGTCCACGCCCGGCAACTGCTCCAGCTGCCAGGCTAGCGCGTCGACCTTGGCCAGGGTCTGGTATTGGGTGCACTGGTCGGCGCCGGTCTTGACCATGACCACCAGCACGTCGGCGCTGGCGGCGTAGTTGCGCACCATGAAGGCGTTGTCGCGGTTGTAGCGCGAATCGGCGCGCAGTTCCGGCGCCCCGGGATCGAGGTCGCCTACCTGCAATTGCAGGCTGACCAGGAAGCCTGCCACCGCCAGCGCCGCGCTGGCGATCACCGTCACCGTGGCCCAGCGGCGCTGGGTGAAGCGGTCGAGCAGGGTCCACAGCCAGGGCTTGCGGCCCTGTTGCGCTTGGTCCGCTTGCAGGCTGCGTGCGGCCGCCCGGGCGCTGACGCCGGTGTAGGACAGCAGAATCGGCAGCAGCACCAGATTGGTAAAGATCAGCACCGCCACGCCGATGCTGGCGATCACCGCCAGATCCTGGATCACCTTGATTTCGATCATGGCCAGCACCAGGAAGCCGACCGCGTCGCACAGCAGCGCCGACATGCCGGCCGCGAACAGGCGGCGGAAGGTGTAGCGCGCCGCCACCACCTTGTGGGTGCCGCGTCCGACGTCTTGCATGATGCCGTTCATTTTCTGCGCGCCGTGGCTCATGCCGATGGCGAACACGAGGAAGGGCACCAGCACCGAATAGGGATCCAGCTCGTAATGCAGCAGCGACAGCAGGCCGAATTGCCACAGCACCGCCACCAGCGAGCACAGCATGACCAGCATGGTGCTGCGCCAGCAGCGCGTGTACCAGTACAGCACCGCGCTGGCAATGGCGATGGCGGCCACGAAGAACAGCAGCACCTGCTGCAATCCTTCGATCAGGTCGCCGACGATCTTGGTGAAGCCGGTGATGTGGATGTCCACGCCCTCGGCCTGGTATTTTGCGCGGATGGCTTCCAGTTGTTGCGAGAACTGGCGATAGTCGAGCGCCTGGCCGGTCTGCGGGTTGATGTCCAGCAGCGGCACGAACAGCATGGTGGACTGGAAGTTGGCGGCGACGATCTGGCCGATCTCGCCCGAGCGTTCTACGTTGGCGCGCAACACCTCCATGCTGCGCGGCGAGCCGTCATAGTCGTCCGGAATCACGGTGCCGCCGTCCAGGCCTTCCTCGGTAACGGCGGTCCAGCGGGTGTTGGCGGTCCACAGCGATTTCATGAACGGCCGGTCCACACCCGGCAGCAGGTAGATCTCGTCGTTCATTTTTTGCAGCGTGGCCAGGTAGCGGGCGTCGAAGATGCTGCCCGCGCGCGCGGCCACGGCGATCCGCAGCGAGTTGCCCAGTCCGCTCAGCTCAGTCTTGTGCTCAAGATAGTTGCGCACATAGGGATGCGAGGTGGGGATCATCTTGTCGAAGCTGGCGTTGAGCCGCAAGTGCGTGGCTTGCCAGCCGAGCAGCGCGGTCAGGAGCAGGCAGAGGGCGATGATCAGCGGGCGGAAATTGAACAGCGCGCGCTCGGCCAGGTTGCCCGAGCCGGTGTCGAAGTCCTGTAGCCGCCGGATGACGGGCTGCTGGTCCAGGTCTGGTTCGTTGTGCATGAGGTTTCCTGCCTATTTGGTTGAAGATGCCAGCCGCGTGACGCCGCGCAGGCCGGCCACCACCAGCGCGCCATCGGCGGCCTGCGCCAGCGCGGCGGCGGGCAATGGCCGCGATTGCGGCTGACGGGTGAAGGTGCGGCCCTGGTCGCGGCTGAGCATCACGTCGCCGCCCTGGCTGAGCAGGGCCAGGCTGCCGTCGGCCAGCGCGATGCCGGCGGTGATGGCTTGCTGGACGCCGGTCTGCACCTGGGTCCAACTGCGGCCCTGATCGCCGGACCACCAGGCGCTGCCGCGCAGGCCGTAAACCACCAGCTCGCCGCCGGGCGCGGTCACCAGGCCGAAGTAGCTGCCCTTGTAGGGCGAGGCCAGCGTTTCAAAACTGGCGCCGCCGTCCAGCGAGCGGAACAGCGTGCCCTGTTCGCCGGCCAGGTAGAGCGCGCCGCCAGCCGCGCGCATACCGTACAGGTGCAGGCTCTTGGGATTGGCTACATGCTGTTGCCACGGTTGCCAGCTACGGCCGCCGTCGCTGGTGCGGAACAGCAGGTTGTAGGCGCCGACGATGTAGCCATTGCTGGCGTCGGCAAAATACAGGTCGAGGAAAGGCTTGTCCGGGCCGTCCGCCTGCAATTGCGCGGCGGCGCTGGCCTCGACCGGCGTGGCGGCGGCGCGCGCCAGCGTGTCGGCCGCCTGCACGCCGTCGAACTGCTTGCGCCAGGACTGGCCGCCGTCGTCCGTGTGCAGCACCACGCCCAGGTGGCCGACAGCCCAGCCCAGTTGCGGCGTGACGAACTGCACCGCCACCAGACTGACTTGCACCGGCGTTGGCGCCTGGCGCCAGCTCTTGCCGTTGTCGTCGGACAGCAGCACGATGCCGCGCTCGCCTACCGCCACCAGCCGCGCACCGGCCTGCGCCAGCGCCAGCATGACGGCGCCGCCGGCCTTGGCCGACAGGATGGCGGGGCTGGTCAGCACCGCCGGAGCGGCCGGTTGCGCGGCCCCGGCATATGGCAGCCACCCGGCGGCCAGCGTTAGCAACAGAGTCTTGAAGAGTGCCATGGCGTCGCTCCGCATCAGCGCGAACCTTGGTTGGCCAGTTCCTCCGGACCGAAGTAGCTGACCGGCAGGCGCGGGATGGCTTTGTACTGCACCGGCAGCTCATTCGACGAGGCATTCAGCAGGTAGGCGCCGGTCTGCACGTTGTAAGTGCCCCACATGACGCTGCCCAGCACGGCCGGCAGGTCCGGCGCCAGCAAGGTCAGCGTGTAGTTGCTGCGCCAGATCTGGCCTTGGGCGTCGTAGCCGTCGATCAGGATCACTTGCCAGGTGTCTTCATCGAGGTAGTAGCGGCGCTTGGCCACCACATGGCGCTTGCCGGGCGCCAGCGTGGCTTCCACTTCCCACACGCGGTGCAGTTCCCAGCGCACCAGATCCGGATTGAGGAATTGCGGCCCCACCAGATCGGCGATTTTGGCGGCCGCCGCGCGGTTGTTGTTGTACGGGATGTACATTTCCTTCTTGCCGACCAGCTTGAGTTCATGGTGGTCGATCGGGCCGAACATCATGAATGCTTCATCGAAGAAGCCGATGCCCGAAGTCACCGAGTCCGGCGTGTCGTAGGCCACCGACGGCGCGCGGCGCACGCGGCGCTGGCCCACCAGGTATTGCCATAGCGCGCGCGGCGAGGCTTCGTTCAGACCGTCATGCGCGAGGATGCCTTCACCGGCCTTGGACGCCGGCGCGCGTGTGATCAGGCGGCCGTACTGGTACATGCCCTCCATCTTGTCCACACTGCCTTCCTTGAAGTAGTAGGGCCGCATGATGGTCTGCTCCGCCTCGTTGGCCAGCGAGCGTTTTCCGTCAGGCGTGACGATCCAGGTGCGGGTGGCGTAGATCGCCGTCTCGCCGGTCCAGGCCAGGCGGTGGTTCCAGATCGCCTCGTAGCCGCTCTTCGGAATCGGGAATGGGATGCCGCCGTGGGCGCCTTCGACGCCGTAGCCGCCGTCTACCGTCTTGGCACGGGTGGCGTTTTTGAAGGTGTTGTCGTAGACCCAGCCGGGCGCGCCGCCGGTGCGGTGGGTCGGATAGACGTCGACCCGGTAGGCCGGATATTTCTTCAGCATCGCCACGGTGCCGGCCGACAGCTTGGCCGCATACTGGTCGACATTCTTGCCGGTGATGGAGAGCAGCGGCTTTTCGGCGGCAAACGGATCGGCGCGGGCGTCGCCTGGCTTGTAGCCGGCCGGCACCTTGGCGTACACGCCGTCCCAGGCGGGGATGCTGCCATCCTTGTTGCCGGCTTTTTCCGCGCCCAGCGGCGTGAGCGTGGATTTCAGCGCGGCCGCTTCATCGGTGGTGACAGCCGCCATGGCCAGGCTGTTGGTGAGGAGCAGGGCGGCGGCCAGCAGGTATGCGTTGGATTTCATCTTGTTTTCCATTCTCAGAAAGCGCGTTTGATATTGAGCGAGATGTAGTTGCGGTCTTTCAGCGACTGCGCATAGCTCAGGATGGGCGTGTTGGTGGCGGGATTGTTCTTGAGGAAGGTGCCGGCCGCGCCGAGGAAGCGCACATAGCTGATGCCGAACTTCCAGTCCTGCTGGTAGCTGCCGCTGACGCCGATATTGAAATCGCCGCCATGCTCGCTGCCGCCGTTGAAGTTGAAGATGGTGGAGGAGCGGCCGGAGAGGTTGTAGCCGATGCCGATCGGTACGGTCAGATCGAGCCCGGTCAGCACCTGATAATAGGCCGGCTCAAAGATCATGCGCACGGCGGTGGCGTCGCGCGTGGTGTTGGGATCGAGCGCCCCCTGGAAGGTGGTGCTGGTGCGGCGGTTCCAGGCCAGCTCGCCGAGCAGCGAGCCGCCCTGGAACAGGCTGTTGGTCGGCAGCACATAGATGGCGGACAGGTTGACGTGGGCGCTGTTGCCGACCGCGTAACCGGGATTGCCGCTGTTGTCGGCCAGCGCACCACCGCCCAGACGCGACAGGAAATTCGGCGTCGGGTCGCTGACCAGCGGCGTATTGCGCCGCACCGACACTTCGGCCGCGACGTTGACGCCGCCCAGCACCGTGCTGGCGCTGGCGCCGTAGGTCTTGATGCCTTCCGCATACACGGCCTGCACGGTGGAAGGCGCGCCGGGCGGGAAGGCTGGCGCGAAGCCAAGGTAGAAGTAAGGCGTCTTGTCGTGATAGCGCGCCGCGTACAGGCCGAACTCGATATCGCTGCCGGCTGGCGTGAACTTGATCTGGGCGCCGCCCTGGCCGGAATTTTTGGCCTTCATGTCGGGCTGGGTGTAGAACGCCGGGGCGCCGGAATTGGTGGGTGCCACCAGGAAGGCGCTGGCGCCGGCGCCGGCCGCATCGTAGCTGCTCAGGTAGCTGCCGGCGCCGGGAATCAACGTCGGCCGCCATTCGAACTGGTAGTAGGCGCCGACCGAGACATTCGGCAGCACCTGCAACTGGCCGGACAACTGGTTCACCGGACGCAGGATTTCCTTGAATTGCGCGCCCGGCACGGACAGCAGCTTAACCAGATCGACCGGGCCTTGCGCGTTGGCGATGCCGTTGGCGCCGAAGAACAGGCTTTCGCCGTATTGCAGCGTGTGGCGGCCCAGCCGCACGGTGCCCGGCAGGTCGCCGATGCTGCCCTTGCCGAAGACGAAGGCGTCCAGCAGCTCGGCGTTGCGGCCGTGCAGGACGCGGGTGCCCTTGGTGAAATCGCGGTTACCGTTGCCGGTCAGGACGGCGGCGTTGCTGGCGGCCGAGGCGTTGTCGTTGCTGCCGTTGTAGACCGAGTCGTACCAAGCGGCCGCGCTGATGCGCAGGCCGGCGTTGCGGGTGCCGACGTCCAGTTCCGACAGCCAGTCGACCCGGTTCGAGACGATGCCCTTGTTGCGGAAGTTCTGGTTGCCGTCGTCCAGGTTGTAGCCGGTGAAGTCGGCCGGGCCGTAGCCGGGATAGCCGCCCGCCAGCAGGCGCGGATCGGCGTCCTTGAGGCGGTAGGCGGCGCTGTACTTGATGGTGTTGTTCCAGCTGACCTTGACGTCGGAGCCGGTGTCGAAATCGAACGCCAGTGCCGCATGGCAGGGCAAGGCGGCCGCGATCGCCAGCGCCAGCAGGCGCAGTGCAGGTTGTTGTTTCATGTCTCCCCCAGGGATAGTTTTTTAGGTATGGGTGGTTTGCTACTTCAAATAAAGGTCGATGCCAGTCCTCCATCGACAGGAATGTTGACGCCGTTGATCCAGCGCGCCGCATCGGAACAGAGGAAAGCCACCACCGGCGCGATTTCGTCCGCGTAGGCCGGGCGCTTCATGCGGCCTGCATCGCGCTGCACGCGCTCCTGGCCCAGCATGGAGACAAAGTCACCGAGGATGGGGGTGAACACCGGCCCCGGCGCCACGCAATTCATGCGCACCGATTTCTCCAGGAACCAGGGCTGCGACTGCACGTAAGTCCAGACCAGCAGCGCTTCCTTGAAATACTGGTAGCAGGTTTCCTGCGGCACAGGATGATCGCGCAGCCAGTCGGCGCCGGCGTCGAAGCCTTGCACGGCCGCCAGCTCCTTGTGCAGCGCCAGCCGCTGAGGCCATTCGGCGCCGAGAATGGAGGCGATGTTGACGATGGATGCGCCAGCCGGCATGCGCTCCAGCACGCGCTCGGTCAGGTGGCGCAGGCCGAGATAGTTGACCTTGGCCACCAACTTGGCCGGTGCGGTGCCGGGCACGCCGGCTACGTTGCACAGCGCGTCGATGCGGTCCGGCAGCTGGGTCACGGCGCTGTCGATGCCTTCGATGCTGCTGAGGTCGGCCTGAATGAAGCCGTCCAGCGTCAGGCCCGGTGTATTGCGGTCGATGCCGATGACGGTGGCGCCGCGCGCGCGCGCCAGCCGCGCCGTTTCCGCGCCGATGCCGGAGCAGGCGCCGGTGATGACGATGGTTTTGTTGAGTAGTTCCATGGTGTCTCTCATGTTGTTTTAAAAGGGATAGTGCGGTGCCTGGCTCTTAATGGTTAGCCATTGCCATTGGGTGAACTCGTCCCAGTCGGCCGGGCCGCCATGACGGCCGCCGTTGCCGGAGGTGCCGCTGCCGCCGAACGGCGCATGGACCTCGGCCACCACGGTCTGGTCGTTGATGTGGGCGTGGCCGCAGGGGACGCGGTTGACGATGTGCATGGCGCGCGCCAGCGACGGCGAAATCACGCCCAGCGCCAAACAGCCTTCGGCCTGCGAGGCCAGCGCGATGGCGTCGTCGTCACTGTCGAACACGGTGATTGATGCCACTGGGCCGAACAGTTCTTCCTCGAAGCAGCGCATGCCGGGCTGCACTTCGGTCAGCACAGTGGGCCGGTAGAAGCGGCCATCGTGGGCGCCGCCCGCCAGCAGCCGGGCGCCGGCCGCGATCGAGTCCTGCACGATGCCGTGCAGGCGTTCGATCTGGCGGCCGTTGATCAGGGGGCCGAGCGCCACCGCGCCGCTCATCGGATCGCCCACCGGCAGGCTGGCGGCCTTGTCCAGCAGGCGTTCGGTCACGGCGGCGGCAATGCCGCGCTGGAGCAGGATGCGGCCGGACGCCATGCAGATCTGGCCCTGGTGCAGATAGGCGCCCCAGGCCACGTTGGCGGCGGCAATGTCGGGATCGGCGTCGTCCAGGATGATCAGCGAATTCTTGCCGCCCAGTTCCAGCGACACCTTTTTCAGCGAGCGCCCGGCCAGCTCGGCGACGCGGCGGCCGACGGCGGTGGAGCCGGTGAACGACACCATGCCGATGTCCGGATGAGAGCACAGCGCTTCGCCGGCATCGGCGCCGCCCGGCAGCACATGCAGCACGCCGGGCGGCAGGCCGGCCTGTTCGAAGATGCGGGCGATGATGACGCCGCCCGTCACCGGCGTTTGCAGGTCCGGCTTGTGGACCACGGCATTGCCCACCGCCAGCGCCGGCGCGATCGAGCGCAGCGACAGAATCAATGGGAAGTTGAATGGCGAGATCACGCCCACCACGCCATGCGGCACGCGCCGCGCGATGCTGAACTGATCGTGCGGCGCCGCCAGCAGCTGGCCTTGCGGCTGGGTCAGCATGGCGGCCGCCTCGTGCAGGTGGGCCACGGCTTCGCGCAGTTCCAGCTGGGCCTTGGGCAGGATGCCGCCGGTTTCGCGGGCGATCCATTCGGCCAGCTCGTCGTGGTGCTGCTCCAGCAAGGCGGCGGCGCGGCGGAAAATAGCGGCGCGTTGCTTGTAGTCGGTGGCGGCCCAGGCGCGCTGGGCGGCGCGGGCCTGGACGGCCGCGCGGGCAACGTCGTCGCCGTTGGCCTTGCCGGTGTGGCCCAGCGTGGCGCCGGTGGCCGGTTCGATGATGGGCTGGCTGCCGCCTTGCGCGGTGTTCCAGCCGCCGTCAAATATCTTGCCCTGCCAGTGTGTGTCGTGTAAAAACGCGATTGCGTCGGATGCGCCCATGTTTGGTCTCCTGTGGCGTGGTTGTTGTGGCTTTTAAGCTGGTAATAGCCAGTTCCGTGCCACGTCTTGCCAAACCGCCAATGCCGCACCGCGTTTCATAGCTAAAAGTGATGCTGGCTGCTGCGTCGCAGCAGAGCAAAGCCGCGAAAATGATTTGATCAAATGATTAAAGTCAGGCGGCAGCGTTGTACCATTTGATCAATTCGTTCAACGACAGGGAGCCCGATGAAGAAGCTGGAGCAGGTATCGCTGGCCGATATGGCCAGGTCGGAAAGCCGGGTGCTGAACCGCGGCGACAGCGCCCACATGAACGCGGGCGCGCCGCCGACGCTGGATGATTTGACGCAAAGCCTGCAGTTCTCGCCGGGCGATGGCCGCATCTGGCTGAACGGCCAGCGCATGCAGCTCATGCACACAAGCTCGCTGGGCGACCTGCGGCGCGAACTGATGGAAAGCCTCGGCATGGAAAAGACGCGCGGCTTGTTGACGCGGGTCGGCTATTCGGCCGGTATGCGCGACGCGCAGTTGCTGCGTGAGCGTTGGCCGGACGCCGAGCCGGCGGCGCTGTTTGCGGCGGGTCCGCGCATGCACGCGCTGGAAGGGGCGGTGAAGGTCGAGCCGGTGCATTTTGAATTCGATGTCGAGCGCGGCACCTATCATGGCGAATTCCTGTGGCACCATTCAAGCGAGGATGAAGGGCATATCGCCCACTTCGGCGTCGGCACCGAGCCGGCCTGCTGGATGCAGACGGGCTACGCAATCGGCTACACCAGTGCGCTGGTTGGGCGGCTGATCGTCTATCGCGAGGTGGAGTGTTTATCCATGGGTCATCGCCAATGCCGCTTGCTGGGCAAGCCGGCCGACGAATGGGACGATATCGAGGAAGACCTCAGCTATTTCAACGCCGAGGCTTTTGTCAGCACCGCCTACGGCCAGCGTAGCGGCGCCAACTCGAAGAATACCGCCGTGCTGTTTGCGGCCGAAGGCGGCGGGCAGGATAAGCAAATGGTGGGCGTCTCATCGGCCTTCAACGCCGCCTGCCACATGCTGCGGCGGGTGGCGCCGACCGAGGCCACGGTGCTGTTCACCGGCGAGTCCGGCGTGGGCAAGGAGATGTTCGCCTCCATGCTGCATCAGATCAGTCCGCGCAAGGAGAAGCCATTCGTGGCGGTGAACTGCGCCGCGATTCCGGAGACGCTGATCGAATCGGAATTGTTCGGCGTTGAGCGCGGCGCCTTCACCGGCGCCTCGGAATCGCGGCCGGGGCGCTTCGAGCGGGCCAATGGCGGCACGCTGTTCCTCGACGAGATCGCCACGCTGAGCATGGTGGCTCAGGGCAAGCTGCTGCGCGCCTTGCAGGAAGGCGAGATCGAGCGGGTGGGCGGCGCGCGCAGCATCCGCGTGGCCGTGCGGGTGGTGGCGGCCACCAACGTCAATCTGCGCGAGGAGATCCGGGCGGGGCGCTTCCGCGAAGACTTGTTTTTCCGCCTGAACGTGTTCCCGATCCATTTGCCGCCCTTGCGCGACCGGCGCGACGACATTCCGCTGCTGATGAGTTATTTCCTGCGCCACTACGGGCAGAAACACCAGCGCCGCGTGACCGGCTTTACGGCACGCGCGGTGGACGCGCTGCTGAACTACGCCTTCCCGGGGAATATCCGCGAACTGCAGAATCTGGTGGAGCGCGGCACGATTTACGCCAACGAGGATGGGCCGATCGACTTGCCGCATCTGTTCACCAGCGGCGAGGATGCAGCGCAGTCGTATTTCTCGCTCAGCGTGACCGGCCAACTGAAGCAGGGCGATACGGCGGCGGAAGGCGCCGGCGGGCCGGGCAAGCAATTGCTGGATATGGTGCCGGGCTTGCTGAATGCCGCTGGCGGCCCGTGGTCGCTGGATCAGTTGGAACAGGCCCTGATTGGCGCGGCGGTGGAGCAGGCGCAGGGCAATCTGTCGGCGGCGGCGCGGTTGCTGGGTTTGAGCCGGCCCAAGCTGGCCTACCGCATGCGCAAGCGGGAAGAGGAGGCGGCGGGCGCCAGGCCGCCGTCCCCGGATGCGACGACCGCTTAGCGAGCGGCTTTACGACGGCGCGCGAGGAAGCCCAGCAGACCCAGACCGCCGAGCAGCATGGCGTAGCTTTCCGGTTCCGGCACTGGCGTGGCCAGCGTCAGCGAGGTGAGGGTGCCGTTCGCGCCCATCATGGTGTTGCTCGCCTTGTCGGTGTACAGGTAGGAAAAATTCGACTGGCTGAACGCGCCCGGAACGATGGCGCCGGGAATGCCGTCATTGCTCAGCGCGAGGCCGCTTGGGTCGAAGAAGCTGACGACCATCAGCTGCGATGCGCGGTCATTGCTCGACAGATTGCCAACCGCAAAGTCATCGCCGCCGTTCAGAATGGCCGCATTGTTGAGCACTTGCACGACGTTGATGTTGTCGCTTGCCGCGTCCAACGCCAGGTTGTGAAAGTTGTGACTGGCGCTCAGGGTATTGTTGGCGCCGCTGGACGAATAGACCGGGCCGGCGCCGAAATTGCCGAGCAGGCCGGTGTCGGTGTCATAGCTGAAATGGCCGTAGATGAGATCGCCCACCGAAATGGTGGTGCCCGTCAGATTGCTGGAGTTGACTGCGCCGCCAGTCAATGTCGATGGCGAGAACTCGACCATCTCCTGAACCGCGACGCTGAAGTCGTATTGATACACCGTTGCGTGCGCGGAGGCACACAGCGCGGCGCCAGCCAGCAATACCGAAATTGATTTCATTTTGACATCCCTTATTGATCTGGTTTGCATTAAAACATTGGAAACATCTATTGTCAATATGAAATCTCCGTGTGTGGTGCATTTGCCAAGTTCTATCGGTTTGTGTTACGTTGGACGACTACATTGAGGAGATCGCCCGTGCCGTTAAGCTGGTTCAATTCGACTGAGACACTGGATTGGGACGAACTCAGCGCCCTGTATCACGCAGCGCCGCTGGGGAACAAAAATCCGGCCGACCTGAAAGTCGCGTTTGGTAATAGCCGGTTTATCTGTTTTGCGCGCGAGGAGGGGCGGCTGGTTGGCGTTGGGCGGGCGCTGGCGGACGGTATTGACTGTTCCTACATTTGCGACGTCGCTGTGCTACCCAGCCATCAGGGCACGGGGCTGGGCAAGGAAATTGTGGCCAGGCTGGTGAACCAGTCGGCCGGACACAAGAAAATCATCCTGTACGCCGTGCCGGGCAAGGAACCGTTCTACAAAAAATTCGGCTTCAAACGCATGCGCACGGCGATGGCGATTTTCGAAAATCCGGCGGCGGCGCAGGAAAACGGCTACATCGACGAATCATGAATTCGCCCTTGGGCCAGTGATGATGTCCTGGCCTGACACGATAGGAGGCAGGCACACGTGAGAATCGAACAACTTCGCTACGTCCTCATTGGTGGACTGATCGCCGGTGCATTGGATATTACCTTTGCCATTTGCTTTAACGCCTACAACGGCACGGCGCCGCTGCAGTTGCTGCGGATCGTCGCCAGCGGCGCGTTTGGAAAGGCGGCGCTGGATGGCGGCACACCGATGGCCGCGTTTGGGCTGGCCGCGCATTTCGGCTTGTCGTTGGGCTGGGCCGGCGTGTATTGGATGCTGGCACAATGGGTGCCGGCCCTGGTGCGGCGGCCGGTGGCATGCGGCGCCGCTTTCGGCGTGTTCGTGCTCTTCGCCATGCGACTGGTGGTGCTGCCGCTTTCCGCCTTTCCGTTCCCCGTGCACTTCAAGCCGCTGTCCACCGCTCTCGACCTGCTATCGCATATGTTCCTGTTCGGCGTGCCGATCGCTTTGGCGACGCGTAAAGCCGCAGCCCGTCCCTGATCACGGCAACAGCAGGGCGTGCTGGCTGGCTGTGTGGAAGTCGCGCCAGACGCGGTTGATGGCGCTGCCCGCGTGGGCGGCGTACAGGCCGCAGTAGGGATACAGTTCATCGACCGCGGCGCGGGCAAGGGATACCAGCGCCAATGAGCTGCTCTGGATGGCCAACATCTCATCCTCATTCAGGACGGCGCCTGCGGCCACCCGGCTCCAGCTGCGGTCCAGCACATCGTAAAAGTGCGCGCGGGCGCCGGCCAGGCTGTGTTCTTTTTCTTCCAGCAGCGGCATGCCTTTCTGGCGGCGGTTGATGCAGTCGCGCGCCAGCTGCACGAAGTGGCTGGCCATGCCGGCCACGTTGGCTGCCAGCGTGACATAGGCCAGTGAGTAAAACGGGAAGCGGTACAGCGGACCATCGGCCGTTGCAGCATCGGGACTGATGGTGAAGCCGTGGTCTTTGCTGACCCACGCGTTTTCAATGCGATAGCTGTGCGAGGCGCTGGCGCGCATGCCGATGCTGCGCCAGTTGCCTTCGACCTGCACCAGCGCCGCCGGCACCAGAAAGGCGCGGATGCGCGGCGCGCCCTGCTGGTCCAGCAGCGGTTGGCCGTTGGCGCGCAGGATGGCGTTCAGTGTGAAGTGTGTGGCCATCGGCGCGCCGCTGGCGTAGTCCCAGCGGCCGCTGATGCGGTAGCCGTCGCCGTCTTCGTCGGCATAGCCGGTCGGTGCGCCGCTGCCGCCGAGGCAGACGCGCGGTGTGGCGATGATCTGCCGCGCCAGCTCCGGCGCCAGAAAGCCGGCAAACCAGCCGGCGCCCGCACACAGCGTCAACACCCAGCCCATGCTGCCGTCGGCGGCGGCCACGGCTTCTTCCAGCCTGACCACCTCAGGCAGAGGCAGCTCGGCGCCGCCCGCCGCGCGCGGCGCCAGCATTTTCAACCAGCCGCGCCGGTGCAGCAAGGCTTGATGCACCGGATGCAGGAAGCCTGCGGCGTCGGCCGCGGCGGCGTGACGTTGAATACGGCGCGTATCAAAAGGCGAGAGCGGGGACGTGACGGGCAAGTTCATGCCGATATTGTCGCACAGCCGGCAGCGCGGCGCCCCGTCAGTAAGCGGTCGATAGCACCGGCGTCTGGCCCATGGCGTATTGTTCGGCCGCGCGGCGCTCGTCTTTCAGCAGACGGCCGTTGGCGATCCAGCGCACCAGCCACGGGATGCGGCCGACCGGCAGGCCGGCGCTGGTCGCCAGTACGTAGGCTTTGGCGCATTTTTCCAGTAGTTCGGCGTTGAAGACGGTGCGCTCGGGCAGGGTGCCTAAGCAGAGCACATGGCCAGGCGCAATCCAGGCATTGGCGCCGCTGCGCAGACGCTCCCGGTTGGAGGGCAGCTCCACCGGGCCTGGCAGCCGGGCGACGGAGCGGCCCAGATGGCGGATTTGTTCGTCGAACACGCCCGGCATATCGCCGGATAGCGCGTACAGGGCGGAAGCCCAAGGCTGACGGTTGAGCAGCACGCAGCCGACGTCGGGCCGCGTGCGGTACACGGCCAGGTGCTGCGCCGCCAGCGGATCGCCTGTGCTGCCATTCGCCAGCGGCACGATGTCCATCCTCTGCGCCAGGCCGGAGCCGGTTTGCAGCAGGATGTTGTCGCTGCCGGCCAGGCGCATGGAGAGGGTGTCGTCCGGCTCCAGCAAGCCTTTGGCGCACAGGCGCCTGGCGGCATCGTTCAGGCGTGCGATGGCGGTGTCGTAGTTCATCTGCATCGCTCCTGTCACACCAGCCGCAGCACGGATTCGAAGCGGTTCAGCGCTTCGTCGATGACGGCGTCGGTGTCGGCCATGCTGGTGTAGATGCGGCTACCCGCCAGCGTCACCAGACCGTGCGCCATGTAGGCCGCGCCCATTTCCTCCATCATGTGCTTGCGTGCGTTGACCTCTTTCATCAGTTTGATCGGATTGCGCATGCTCATGAGCAGGACGGCTGATGTCTGCAGGTGAACGATCGAGCCCTGGTTGTAGACCACATAGGGCAAGCCAAGCCGCTCAACGATTTCGGATAGTCCTTTGGACAGCCGGTCGCCAGCGCGGCCGGCTACCACCGCCGCGTTGGTGCGTGCCATTTCCGATATGGCGTAGTAGCCGGCCACGCAAGACAGCGGATTGGCCGACAGCGTGCCGCCGACGAACGCGCGCTTGCTGGTCGCGCCGATGCCGCCGGCCAGCAGCATCATCACATCCTTGCGGCCGCCGATGCCGCCCGCCATCAGGTAGCCGCCGGTGAGGCATTTGCCAAACACCGTCAGGTCCGGGCGCACATTGAAGTAGCCTTGCGCGCCGCCCATGCCGATGCGGAAGCCGGTTACCACTTCATCAAAGATCAGCAGCGTGCCGAATTCGTCGCACAGGGCGCGCACCTGGCGGTTGTAGTCCTCGTAGATCGGCCGCGTGCCGCTCTCAGGCCCCAACGGCTCGACGATGACCGCCGCCGTCCCGCCGCGCAGCTTGTTCAGCCAAAGCTTGCGCCGCAGCGCATCCAGGTCGTTGGGGAAGCACTCCTGCGTGTAAGCGGTGGAACCGGCTGGAATGCCGATCGCCTCGCGCCGGCCGGTACCGGGCAGGCGCATGCCGTACACCATCTGATCGCTCCAGCCGTGGTAGGCACCGCCGATCTTGATGATCCACTTCTTGCCGGTGTAGGCGCGCGCCAGCCGGATCGCGCCCATCACGCCCTCCGTGCCGGAGCCCAGCATGCGGAACATCTCGATATTCGGCATGTACTGGCGTATCAGTTCCGCCAGCTTCACTTCGTATTCATGAAACAGGCCGGTGACCGGTCCGCAGTGATCCAGCAGCTCATGCACCTTTTTGCGCACCGGAGCGTAGTTGGAACCGAGCAGGGTAGGGCCGCCAGCTTGCAGAAAGTCGATGTACCGGTTGCCGTCCACGTCCCACAAATGCGCGCCATCGCAGCGGTCCGCCGCGATGGGGAAGGGATAATTGAATGCCAGGTTGTGCTGCACGCCGCCCGGAATCACGTCCGCCGTGCGCGCGGCCAGTTGTCTGGAACGCTGGCATTTCTGCTCGAAGTAGTTGAGGACTTCATCCATCTTGTCGCGCTTGATAGGGCGCACCGGCTCGCGCAACAGCGCTTGCAGGCGGGCGTAGACGGCGGCGGTATCGTGCCATTGGCTGATCGCGTATTGGTCGGCGGCTGGCTGGAGATCGGTAGCGGCAAGTGTCATGGTCGTTCCTCAAGGATGGATATTCAACGCGGCCAGCGCCATCTGGCGCACCGCCGCAGGGGTGGCGTTGGCGGCGGCGATGCGCCGGCGCAGGAAGTCCGCCGCTGCCGCTTCGATCCGGCCGACATGCGCGATCGCTTGCGTCATGTCGGGGGCGGCGCAGATCACGCCGTGATTCTTCAACAGGTAGCCATGCAGATCGGCACGCAGCTTGCGGCCGAAAGCACGCACCAGCAGGCTGGTGCCGGAAGGTGCGTACGGCACGATGGCTACGCGCTCGCCCAAAGCGCGCCGCTGCTCTTCGTCTGTCACTGGCAGGTCAATATTCAGCAGCGCCACCGCGCTGGCCAGCGGCTGGTGGGTGTGGACGCTGGCCTGCATATCGCGCTTGAAGCGCAGCATGCAGGCGTGCATGGCGCTTTCCACCGAAGGCTTGAGCGAGCCCTCCATCTGTTCCAGCGTGTCGAGCCGCAGCACGCAGATGTCGTCCGGTTGCAGCGCGTAGTAGTCGGCGCCGGACGGCGTGACGGCAAATAGTTCGTCGTTGACGCGCAGGGCGACGTTACCGCCGGTGCCGGCCAGGTAGCCCGCTTCGGCCAGCGTCAGGCAGGCCTGGATCACCTGCGTCTTGTGTGTGGTGGTTGAGCTCATAGTCCTTGATGGTTCAGTCGCTGGTAGAGCGGCGCCAGCCGCCGGTGCAATTCGGTGAAGGCGCCGAAGCTGTCGTCGTACAGGTTGCGATGTATGTGATTGGGCTGGTAGGTGGCGCGGTAGCGGGTTTGCGCGACGGCGCTGGCGAAGTCCAGCTGGCGCAGGCCGGCAAAGGCAATGTAAGCCGCGCCGATGGCATTGGCCTGCATCGGCTCCGCCAGTTGGCGGATCGGCAGTCCCAGAACGTCGGCAAAAATCTGGCACCAGACATTGGAGCTGGCGCCGCCGCCCACTGCCGTCAGGCAGTCCAGTTTGCGGCCGAGGAAGCGCTGCACCGGATCGACCATCCAGCGTGTATTCAGCGCCACGCCTTCCAGAATGGCGCGGATCACGGTTTCGCGCGTGTGGTCGAGCGAGAGGTTGAACAGTCCACCGCGCAGCGAGCGGTCTTCTACCGGGCAGCGTTCGCCGTACAGCCACGGCGCGTACAGCAAGCCATGGCTGCCGGCCGGCACCTTGGCGGCGATGCGGTCGAAGATTTTGTACACGTCCGGCAGTTGTTCGTCGCGCAGCAGCTCGTCCTGGTGGTACAGGATTTTCTCTTTCAGGAAGCTGAGGTTATTGCCGGCCGAGGTTTGCATCGCCATCATCAGATACCTCGACGGCACGGCGCAGGGAACGGCGGCGATCATGGCCGAGATGTCGGTTTTCTTTCGCGCCACGTGGGCGCCTATCCACGACGAGGTGCCGAGATACAGATGGGCGTCGCCGTCGGCCAGCGTGCCGGCGCCGATGGCGGCGGCGCTGTTGTCGATGGCGCCCGCCACCACGGCGGTGGTGCGTTGCAGTCCCAGGGCGTTGGCCACTTCCGCACGCAGCGCGCCGATCACTTCGGTGCACGGCACCAGTTGAGGGAATTTGTCGGCGGCGATGCCGCTGGCGCGCAGCAGTCTGTCGTCGTAACGGATGCGGTCCACATCGCGATTGTCGGTCACCCAGGAGGTCAGGATGGAATCATGGGTCGCAACGAAGCGGCCGGTCAGGCGGAAGTTAAGGTAATCGAGGACGTTGAGGAATTTGTAGGTGTTCTGATACACCTGCGGATACATATCGCGGATGAACAGCATGTGGGCCGCGGGATCCTTGCCCGACAGCGCAGGCGCGCCGCCGCACAGGCGCAGCCAGCGCGCCAGTTTGAGCGGATCGTAGCCGGCCACGTTGATCCAGCCGCGCACCTGTTTGCGCAAGGAGGCCGCGCCGCGCATGTCCATCCAGGTGATGGCGTTCATCAGCGGGATGCCCTCGCGGTCGACCGGAATGGTGCCTTCGCCCTGCGTCGAACAGCAGACCGCGACCACGCGCGAGGAGGATACATTCGCCTTGTCCAGCACTTCGCGTGCGGTGGCGAGCAAGGCTTGCCACCAGTCTTCCGGCACTTGCTCGGCGCCCGCGCCGTCCAGCAAATGAAGCGCCACCGGGCGATAGGCCCAGGCCAGTACGGTGCCGCTGTGCGAGACCAGTGCGGTCTTGCATCCCGAGGTGCCAAGGTCGACTGCCAGTACCAGTTGTTCGTCCATGCCGCCAACGCCTTTGTGCTGATGATGGCATGACTATAGCGAGAGCGCTGCGTTGGACGTTATAGCAAAAGCGGACGGGATAGGGGGCTTTTCCGGCCAAGTCCGTGACCGGCGCCGGAGCGACGTCAGCGCATTTCACTGGGTGTGCTGCCGGTCCAGCGCTTGAAGGCGCGGCGGAAGTTGTGCGAATCGCAGAACCCTACCTCGAACGCCACCTGTTCGATCGACAGGCGCGGATTGGCCAGCATTTCCAGCGCCCGGTTTTTGCGCACGTTGTCCAGCAAGGCCTGATACGACACGCCATTCTCGGCCAGCCGCCGGCGCAGCGTGCGTTCGCTCAGGCACAGCTTGCGCGCGATGTCGGCAAAGCTGGGCTGTTCGCGCAGGTTGTGGCGCACCGCCCGCTCCACCGACTCGAACAGATCCACCTTCTCGCGCTCGCGCGAAAAGCCGATTTCCATGAACTCCAGCGCCTGACGGTGGCTGAGCGGATCGTAAGTCAGCAAAGGCCGCGCCGCCCACTCGATATCGGTGATGAAGGCCGCCGCCGGCTGGTCGAAATGCACGGGGCACTGGAAAATACGCCGATATTCGTCCGCATACGCCGGCGCCGGATAGTTCAGGTCCACGCGGCGCGGCAGGAAGCTGTTGCCGGCCAGCCCGCGCGCCACCTGCAGGAAGCTGGCAAACGCCTCCTCGACCAGGAACATCTGGATATCCGGCTCGTGAAAGCGGTTGCTGGCGCTGACCGTGACCACGCGCTCGTCCTGCCGCATATCGAATTCCAGCATGCTGCCGGTGAATTTCTGCTGACTCATGCCGAGAGCCACCGCATCGCCCAGCGTGGCGCAAGTCATCATGGCATAGCCTACCAGTCCGATGGAAGCGATGGTTTCGCGCTCGCCGATCAGCAGGCCTAGCCCCTTGCCCGGCGCCATCTGCAAGGCGCGGCGTATCAGCGCGCTGCCCTGGCGGAAGGACACGCGGCAAGCGGGATTGCTCAGGTCCTCCAGCGTAAAGCCCAGGCCCAGGCACAGGCGCGCGGGATCGTGGCCAAATTCGGTCATGGCCGCTGCCAGGCAGCGCAACAGATAGACCGGAATATTGGCCGTGGTGTAGCGGGTGTAGTCGTCGGATTCGGTCATGAACCAGAGCGTCCCATGGCCAGATCGGCCCCGTCAAGTGTGGGCGTGGCTATCCTGCCACGGGCCTGCATGGACGGAGCTTGTCCTGTAACCACCCTGCGTGTGGCCGGAAATGACCCACCGCAGACGGGCGGCTTGGCGCTATTCTTGTCAACATTCCATTCCGGGAAAGAGTTGACTATGCCGCCAACTGTGTCATCCAACGTCCTCCGCGTCGGCGGCCTGAGTGCCGCCTTTGCCGCTGCCCTCAACGGCACCATGGTGATGCCGTTGATCGTGATGGCGTTGTGCCGCATTCCCGGCATCGACGAAGCCACGGCGACGGCGGTGGCCAGCGCGGAGATCGGCGGCATCGCGCTGTATTGTCTGCTGTGTCCACGGCTGGTGCGACGTGCGCACTGGCAGGTGGCGGCCGGCGGCGCACTGGCCATGGTGGCCGGGCAGTCCTTCAGTCACGTGGCGGACAGCGTGGCGGCCCTCAGCCTCGCGCGGCTGCTGGCCGGCGTGGGCGAGGGGGCTTTATTCAGCCTGATTACCAGCGACGTGGCGGCGCAGGCCGAGGCGGAACGCATCTGGGGCCAGATCAATCTGCTGGGTGGCGTGTGCATGGGCTGTCTGCTGTATGCCCTGTCGATACTGCCGCCACAGGCCGGACGCGGGCCGATCTTCCTGGGCCTGGCGGCGTTTGGCGCGGCGCTGGCGCCGCTGATCCTCGGCATCCGCCCACGCGGTGCGGCTGCGGCGCAGACGGCACGGGCAGTCCCTGCGGCGCCCGCGCCGGCCTCGCGCCTGTCGCGACGGCGGCTGGCGCTGGTACTGGTTGTCGTGCTGCTGGTGTACGGCGTACAGGCGGGCCAGTGGGCTGTCAGCGGCTACGTGGGCGTGCGATCCCATATCGCTGCCGAAACGGTCGGCCTGTTCCTGGCGCTGTCCTCGATACTCGGTTTCGCCGGTGCGGTCGTGCCTTCGCTGACGCGCAACCCGGCACGGCGCGCGCCGCTGGTGGCGCTGGGTTTCGTGATACTCGGCGCGGCCGTCTATGCCTTCTTCAATATCGCCGGCCAGTGGCCGTTCCTGCTGTCGCAAATCATGGTCAATGTCGGCTTCTACATGCTGACGCCTTTCCTCACTGGCCTGCTGACCGAGAACGATCCGGACGGCGCGCTGGTGATGCGGACCCTGATTATCGCCATGCTGGGCGCGGGCATAGGCACGGCGCTGGCCGGCGAGCTGTTTGTCAGCGGCGGTCCGGGTATGTTTAGTGTGATTGCGGTGGGAGTCGTGGGCGTGGCGTGCGCTGGCGCCATGGCCGTGTTTAATACAATAAAAAGGACGAAACATGAGCACGAAGAAGCACAAGTTGGCACTCGCAATATCGCAGGCGCTGATGGCCTTACCGGCCATGGCGGCCGATGACGCGGCCGTCCCAAGCGTCATCGTCACCGCCCAAAGCCGCGCGCAATCGCTGCGCGACGTGCCGATCTCGATGCAGGTGGTGAGCGCGAAAGACATCGCCGACCTGGGCGCGGTCAACCTGTCCGATATGAATGGCTACATTCCCGGCTTGTCCGTCGATGGCTCGCAGCCTACCCAGCCCAACTTCGCGCTGCGCGGTATCGGCACCGGCGACTTCGGCATCGCCACCGATGCGCCGGTGGGCGTGTATCTGGACGGCGTCTATCTGGGCAAGACGGGCGGCTCGCTGCTGGACTTTAACGACGTGCAGCGGGTCGAGGTGCTGAAAGGCCCGCAGGGCACGCTGTTTGGCCGTAACAGTGCGGCCGGCGCGATTGCCATCGTCGCCAACGAGCCTTCAATGGAGCGCGAGGCCAATGCCACCGTGCGCGTGGGCAGCCATCGCGCCGTGTACGGCGAAGGTGTGTTCAACCAGCCCTTGTCGGATAGCGTGGCTTTCCGCCTGTCGGCAGTGCGCAACCGCAGCGACGGCTGGGCCACCAACGCCTACAACGGCCAGAAGATGGGCGGCGAGGGTGCCTGGGGCACCCGCATGTCGCTCAAGTGGACGCTATCCAGCCAGACCAAGGCTATTCTAAGCTGGGAGCATCAGGACATCGACCAGACGGCACGGCCGGCGTTTGGCGTCTCCCCGCAAGTGGCATCCGGTCAGTTGCCGCCGTTCGATCCCGATCCGGCCGTGCTGGCCAGGACCTTTGTCAATCCGCTGCACAGCGCATTGCGCAACGATGCGCCCGCGCGCGAAACCCTGTCGCTGAACGGCGTCACGCTGCGCTTCGAGACGCCGCTGGCCGGCGCCACCTTTGCTTCCACCACGTCCTGGCGCAAATTCAGGAGCTACAACCGGCAGGACAACGACGGCACCGCCAACGTGGCTACCTACCTGGACACCGCCAACGCCGAACGCAATACTACCTGGCAGCAGGAATTCAAGTTAAGCAGCAAGAATGACCTGCTGGACTGGGTGGCCGGCGTGAGCCTGTTCCACGCCAGGGTGACGCAAGTCTCCGACGTCAACACCAGCACCGACACGCTGGACACGCTCAATTACAACACCGGTCCTTTCGCGGCGGGCGGCATTCCGGCCGGTGTGCCGTTGTTCCCGGTGCTGTATGGCCTGGCGCTGGGGGATGGAACCCCGTTTTCGGGCGGCGCACCGGCCTCCGGCACGCAGTGGCACGAGCAGATGATCAACGGTTTGACCTCCAAATCCGCCTCCGTCTACGGCGACGTGATCTGGCATGCCACGCCGTCGACCAACATCACGCTGGGCGTGCGTTTTACGCGCGACAGCAAGACCACCAGCTGGGATGTGCCGGCCGCCACCAGCTCCGACCCGACCGCCGCCATGGTTGCCAGCGGCGTGCTGGGACTGAACGCCATCGTACTGGCCAATGCGGCCACGGTGGCGCCGCTGTTCCCGTCGGCCAGCAAGAGCTGGCGCGATACCAGCCCGCGCCTGGTGGTGGATCACAAGCTGGATGCGAGCACCATGCTGTTTGCGTCGATGTCCAAGGGCTACCAGTCGGGCGGCTTTAACGTGTTCCAGCCGAGTGACGCGGGCGGCGCTTTCGCACCGGAGAAGATGACCAACTTCGAGGCCGGCTTCAAGACCTATCTGCCAGCGCTGCGCTTGTCGCTGAATGGTTCGGTGTTCTCTTACCGTTTCAAGAATTTGCAAGGGATCGAGTTGGTGGCGGTATCGGGCGGCGGTGTGCCGACCTATAACATCACCAGCTCCAACCAGCGTGGCAAGGGCGTTGATCTGGATGGCAGCATCAAGGTGTCGCAATCGGTGCGGTTCTTCGGTGCGTTGGAATACCTGGACCACACTTACGACCAGAAACAGTTCACCGACTGGGCTGGCAACAGCGTCAATCTGTCGGGCCAGCCCACCGGATCGCCTAAGCTGACCATGATGGCCGGCGTGAACGTTACGTGGCCGGCGTTTGGCGGCCATGCGGACCTGAGCCTGCAAGGGAATTACACCAGCAAGACGCGCTGCAACGCCCAGATCGTCCAGCAGTGGGGCTGCCTGCGTGGCGGCGCGTTTGAAACCGGCGTGGCCACCGAACGCGCCGACCTCAAACTGGGCTGGATGAACGCTGACCGCCGCTACGGCGTGGCGCTGCTGGTGAATAATCTGTTTGACAAGCGCTACATCGGTACGCCGGGCGGGCAGACGGCCAGCATCCTTGGCACACCGTATTCCAGCATCAGCGCGCCGCGCTACATCGGCGTCGCGCTCAGCGCCAATTTGTAAGCGATGAAGAGGCTGTTGTCGCGGGTGTGGAATTATGACTTCGCCCGCAGCGAAGCGCATACCGTGGCGCGGCTCGCCGGGGCGATGGGCGGGTTGTTGATCCTTTTCGGTGCGTTCGACATGCTGGCCGATACGGGTAGCGGCCTGTATCGCTTCCTCACCGGGCATATCGATGCGCGCACCAATCCGCTGGCGGGCATGCTGGATCAGGCGCAATTCGATCGCATGGCGTGGTTGCTGATCGTTGCGCTGGGCGTGTACATCTCGCTGTTTGCGATGGCCAGCTTCGGGCTGTCGTTACGCCGTTATGGGCGGGAGCGGTTCATTCCCATCTTCATGGCGCACTTCTTGTCCAATCTGGTGGCGATAGCGGTTGCGCTGCTGCTGTTTGCGCTGCTGGGCGGCGTGGCTTATTTGCTTGGCTTCCGCTACGAGGCCGGCGCCAACCTGCTGTCGGATGGCTACACGGCTACGCTGGCGCTGCTCAAGCGTCACATTCCCACACTGATGGCGCTGCCGTATCCGCTGGCCCTGGCGCTGGGGATAATGTTCGGCGCCTTGCCGGGATACTTCTCGCACTGGCTGGCGCACCATTCGCGGCTGGTGTGGTATGGCGCGCACCGATGCCATCATTCGGCGGAGATCATGCACCCGGTCGGCGTGGGACCGTTCATGTTTTTGCCGGAGCTGTTCGGCAGCTTCCCGGCTATCGTTTTCGCGGCCATCAGCACCAAGCTGTTTTACTACGAACCGCTGCTGGCCGAAACGCTGGTACTGGGCAGCCTGGGGATCGTGTTGGAGAAGTTCAATCACACGACGGTGTTCTACGACTTCGCCTACCGCAATCCGCTGATACGCTGGACCTCGGCGTACTTCGGCAACGGCGTGTATCACTACATGCACCATACGTCGAAAGAGGGCGACGAGATCGTCAACATTGGCGGCAGCCCCTTCCTGTTCTGGGACCGCGTGTTCGGCACTTACCGCACGCCGACCCGCACCATGCCGCGCGTCGGGCTGACCAACAACCCGTATATCCGCCTCAGTCCTTTTGCCATTGTGCTGAGCGGATGGCAGCAGATCTGCTATGAACTGAAAATGAACAAAGCATGGTCGACGCGATTCTGGATCGTGTTCGGCACGGTGTACTGGTCGCCGCCGATCAGCCGCGACTTTCTTATTCTTGGCTATCCGGAGCGGTGACATGCGCATTGTAAAAGTAATCGCCGCCGGACTGCTGGTGCTGGTCGTGCTGCTGATTGGTTGCGTGTACCTGGCTCCGGGGCCGACCACGCGCTTCTTCATCAGCGTCGAACGCATGCGCTCAGGATTGGAGCGCAAGGAAATCACGCTAGCCGATGGCGTGCGCGTGGTCTATCTGGAAGGAGGCAAGGGCGAGCCACTGATGCTGCTGCACGGCTTCAGCGATGATAAGGACAACTTCGTCTACGTCGCGCGCGGGTTGGTAGGGAGCTACCGCGTCGTCATCCCCGACATCAACGGATTCGGCGAGTCTTACCGGCCGGAAGGCGCGAACTACGGCGCCGAAGCGCAGGCGCAACGCATGCGTGCATTCGCGTCAGCGCTGGGATTGAAGCGCCTGCACCTCGGCGGCAGTTCGATGGGCGGTCAGATATCGTTGCTGTACGCGGCCGGACACCCGGACGAAGTACAAAGCCTGTGGCTGCTGGACGCCGGCGGCCTGCGCACCGCGCCGCCGAGCGACATGGACAAGATGAAGGCCAAGCAAAAAAAAGACTTCGGCACCGAAGCCGATCTGGCGATGAGCGATCCACCGTTCATTCCCAAACCGATGATGGACTACATCGGCCAGGAGCGCGCCAAAAACGAAACCATGGAAAAAATCATCGGCCAGCACCTGAGCCAGGAACCGGGCGTGGAAGAGCGCATCAAAGGCCTGCGCACGCCATCGCTGATTGTATGGGGCGCGCAGGACCGCATGCTGAACCCAGCCGGTGCCCAGATCCTGCACCGCCTGCTGCCGCGCTCCCAAGTCATCATCATGCCCAACACCGGCCATTTACCGATGCTGGAACAACCCGAAAAAAGCGCCACCGACTACCTCAATTTCCGTGCGGCGCTGTAGTGCGCCATATCGGGCATCAGACTCTACTTGATCTGCAGCGTTTTCACTAGTTCCAGCAACGGCCCGATCTCTGGACGCTCTTTGCTGGTCTGCGAGATGTGGATGTCGAACCACAGGCCATCCACATATGCGCCAGCCAGTACATGCGCTTGACTGAATGCCGTACCTTGCGGTTTGTCGAGATAAAAGGATGCGATCTTGAATTGCCGATCCTCCGACGTCTTGAGTTCTTGTGCATCCTTGTACATGGGATTTTTCAAGGCCGCCTTGAGACATTCATCCGAAGTCCGGCATGGACCGGTCTGGTCGATGTATACCGAGAACACCGCCTTGGCCTGCTCGCTGTACATCATGTAATACGCGACTTTGCCATCGGGCCGGCGTTGTTCTTTGTTCAGTGCCCAGTCTCCGCGTGGAATCGCCAGGCCAGGTTCTGCTGCCGGTATGAAAAACCGTCGTTCGCTGCCTGCGTCGGTCACGTCTGCGAAAACCGGTGTGGCGCACGCCAAGCCGGTCATCAGCACCACCTTGGGAAGAAATTTCATTGCGTCCTTTCGTCAGGCCCGGCGGGCTTGGGCTTGCGGCTCGGCGTAGGTCACCGGCGCGCTGTGGGTCGTACTGGGTACCAGGCTGGCGGTGGTCTTACGGACGCCTTGCGGCGGGAGTTTGAAGACTTCCAGCGCCTTGGCCACCGCTTTCGTTTGCATGTCCAGCACGCCGGTGGCGGCGGAGGCTTCTTCCACCATTTGCGCGTTCTGACGCGTGACTTCGTCCAGGTGCATGATGGCGTCCTGCACCTGATGCGCACCGTTGCTTTGCTCGCGCGTGGAGCCGCTGATGTCGCCCATGATGGCGGCCACACGGCCGATCGCCGCGATCACCGCTTCCATGTCTTGCCCAGCCGTGCTGGCCATGCCGGCGCCGATGTCGATTTTGTCGGTCGAGGCTTCGATCAGGGCTTTGATTTCTTTGGCCGCGGCGGCGCTGCGTTGGGCCAGGCTGCGCACCTCGTTGGCGACCACGGCGAATCCGCGTCCGCTTTCGCCGGCGCGCGCCGCCTCCACCGCCGCGTTCAGCGACAAGATATTCGTCTGGAAGGCGATGCCGTCGATCAGGCCGATGATGTCGACAATTTTGCGCGAGGAGGCGCTGATGTCGTTCATGGCGGACACTACCTGCGCCACCGCCACGCCGGTGCGCTCGGCCAGGGCGGTGGCCTCGCTGGCGACGCCGCTGGCGGTGGTGACGTTGTCGGCGGTCTGGGTGACCATGCCGGTGATGTGGCGCATGTTGGCCGAGGTCTGTTCCAGGCTGGAGGCTTGCGCCTCGGTGCGCGCCGACAGGTCGGTATTGGCGTCGCGCACTTGCGTGGTGGTGCTGCGCGTCAGGCTGAAATTGCCGCGGATGTCCACCAGGATGGACGCCAGGTTCAGATTCAGCTGGCGCACAAACGCTTGCAGCTTGCCCAGTTCATCGTGACGGTTGACCGCCATGCGCGTGGTCAGGTCGCCGCCGGCCAGGATGCGGGTGGCGTCGATGCTGGCCTGGATCGGCCCGACGATCGCCCGGTGCAGGTTGTGCCAGCAGTACAGGGCCAGCGCCACCATCAGCAGCGCCTGCGTGATCAGGGTGGTGTCGGAATAATCCAGAAAACCGTGCAATGCCATGGACAGGCCCAGCAGCGTTATGCTGCCGAAGCACAGCGTCAGCCGCTGCGCCAGCGTGATGTCGCGCAAGGCGTTGGCCAGCTTGCGCCAGCCGCGCGCGGCAGCGGCGCCGCGCACGATGCGGATGCCGTCCGGATTGGCGCCCTTGATGGTGCGGTACAGTTGCTCGGCCTCGGCAATCTGCTCGCGCTTGGGCTTGGTGCAGACCGACATGAAACCGGTGGTCTTCGAACCCTCCATCACCGGCGTGACGTTGGCGATGCACCAGAAGTAGCCGCCATCCTTGCCGCTGTACTTGACCAGGCCGCGCCACGGCTCACCGGACAGCACGGTGCGCCACATATCGCCGTCCACTTCCTCCGGCATGTCCGGATGGTAGAGTGAACTTTGCAGCCGGCCGGTCAGTTCGCCATCGGCGTAACCGCTGGCCGCGGTGAAGGTGGAGTTGACGTAGGTGAGACGTCCTTGCAGGTCACTGGTGGTGACGATAGGTTTGCCATCTTCAAGAACGGTTTCGTGACCGTGCATGTGCTGTCCTGTACAAAGGTTGACAAAAGTGTGGCAAGCATCCTAACAGATTTAGGTATCAGCTAATTCCACAAAGTATCAATTTTGCATAAGAACAACAAATGATTACCAGTCGCGGCGCAGGCGCAGCATGGCGTAGGGCTGGGTGCGGGTGATGTTGTGCTCGGTGAAGTCGATGTTGCTGGCAAAGCGGTCGTTGCCGGCGTAATGCACGCGGTCGTAACTGGTGCTGCGGCTGGCCAGATTATTCAGTTCCAGCGTCAGCATGGTGCTGGCGCTCGGACGGTAGTTGACGAAGGCGCGCGCCCAGCCGCTGGCGCTGTTGGTGTCGCGCTCGCCCACTTGCCAGCTATCGTTGCTCCAGCCGTTGTCGAGCGAGAAGCCCCACGCGGTACGCTGGGCCGGCAAGTCTTGCGAGAATTCGACCCGCCACGCCAGCGGCTGCTCGCCGGACAGGCGGCGCGTGGTCAGCGTGGTGGGGTCGGTCACCGACGACGAACGCCAGGTGGTCGACAGCTTGAGCAAGCCTTGCGGCAGCGCCAGGCTGTCGGTGGGCAGGTTGAGCATGCCGGTGACGGTGTCGGCGCTGGCGTCGCCGATGTTGCCGGCAGCGTCGACGGTGGTGGTGGCGGTGCGGATCGGCATGCGGTCGATCACATCGCTGATGTGGGCTTGCGTGTAGCTGAGGGTGGCCGCGCCGCGGTCGGCGAAGCGGTATTCCAGCGCGCCTTCGCACAGCCAGGTCTTGGCCGGCACCAGGTCCGGATACTCGGCGCGCAACGATTTATCGCTCATGCCGAAATAGCCGGCGCCATCCCAGAAATTGATCTGGCTGACTTCGCGCTCCATGCGCAGGCGCAGTTGCAACGATTGCGACGGCGACAGCGACAGGCGCAGGCGCGGCTTGGGATAGACGTAGGTCTTGACCTCCGCCTGGCTGGCGCTGGTGCTCAGGCTGGACTGTTCGATTTTCAGGCCGGCTTCGGCGCTCAGCGTATTGTCCACCTGCCACGCCGAGGACAGCTGGCCTTCCACGCGCGCTTCCTGCACCCACGCGCCCACGCCCGGCGCGGCGGGAACGCCGGCATGGGCCTGGTAGGCGTTGCTGTTGTCGTTGGCGTTGACGGCGCGCTCGATGCCGCCGCGAATCACCACGCCGTCGCCGGCCTGCAAGGTCAGCTGGCCGGCGAGGATGTGCTCGCTGGCGCTGGTGGCATTGATCGAATGCGAGGTGACGCCGTTCGATGCAAAGGCGGAATCGCCATCGAATTCCGCGCTGCGATGCAAGGCCTTGAGGTCCATGCTGGCGCCGTGCGCCAGGTCGCGGGTGTAGGCGATGCCTTGCTCGACATTGCGGCCGGCGTTGTCGTTGCTGTTCAGGCCGCGCGAGGCGCCGTCGTTACTGATGTGCGACTGATAGGTCCACGGATTGAAGGCGCCGTTCACGGTGAGCTGGCCATCCAGCAGATCCTGGCCATAATTGAGCTTGACCGACTTGCTGTCGTTGATGCCGGCGCCGTGCAGCACGACCTCGGTATCCGGGCTGTTGCCGGCGTAGGTGGTGGTGCGGTGGCCTTCGCCCAGGCCGGTGTCGGGCGAACGCCGCCAGGCCAGCGCGAGGTTGACGCTCTTGTCGCCGCGTTTCAGGTTGTAGTTGCCCTCGACCGAAGGTTGCAGGCTGCCGTCCGGCGTCACGGTGCTGGAAGCGGTGGCGCTGGCGGACACCAGGTCCATCGGCTTGAGCACTACGTTGGAAACGGTGGTGTAACCCTGCATATCGATGCCGCCGGCGCCGCCGTTGATGACTTCGACACGCTCCACGGCCGCGACCGGAATCCGTCCCAGCACGTCGCTCAGGGCATCGTTCTTGGAGGTAGGGCGCTTGCCGTTGATCAGCACATTACCGGCCGCGCCGCGCCCGGGATTGCCGCCGTCGAACACAAAGCCGGGCAGGCGCGACACCATGTCCAACGCCGTCCCCGCCTGAAACTGGGCGAAGTAGGCGGGCGGATAGGACTGCGCGCCGGCCGTATCGGCGGCAACAGCCCGGCCGCCGGCAGCCAGTGCGCAGGCGAGCAGGACGAGATGGCGGGCGGGTATCGTGTGTCTCATAGCAATATTGTGCAATGGGCACTATGATACCTCAATATTCCCGCCATGGATGACTAACTGTTTTATCGCGTTTTAAGGAGAATAGATGGATCAACCTCAGATTTTCCCTGGCCGCATTCGGCTGGGCATGGTGGGCGGCGGCGAGGGCGCTTTTATCGGCGCCGTGCACCGCCACGCCGCGCGCCTCGACGACCGTTATGAACTGCTGGCCGGCGCCTTGTCGTCCAGTGCCGAGGCTTCGGAACGTTCCGGCCGCGCGCTGGGATTGGAACCGTCGCGCATTTACGACGATTATCGCCAGATGGCGCAAGCCGAATCCTCCCGTCAGGATGGCATTGAAGCGGTGGTCATCGTTACGCCCAACCATATGCACGCACCGGTGGCGCGCGCTTTTCTGGAGGCAGGCATTCATGTCATCTGCGACAAGCCGGTGACCACCAACAGCGAAGATGCGCGTCAACTGCAAGCACTGGCCGAGGAACGCGGCCTGCTGTTCGCCGTCACGCACAACTACTCGGCTTACCCCCTTGTGCGGCATGCGCAGCAGCTGGTGCGCGAAGGCGCGCTGGGTACGATCCGCGTGGTGCAAGTGCAGTACGCGCAGGACTGGCTGGCCGCACCGCTGGAGCAGGGCGGTCATAAACAAGCCGCCTGGCGCACCGATCCCGCCAAGGCAGGAGGTGGCGCGATTGGCGACATCGGTTCGCATGCGTGGCAGTTGGCCGATTTCATCACCGGCCTGAGGCTCGACTCGCTGGCCGCGCAACTGAGCTCCTTCGTGCCGGGACGTCCCATCGACGACGATGTGCAGGTCATGCTGCGCTATGAGGGCGGTGCGCGCGGCATGCTGTGGGCCAGCCAGGTGGCGGTGGGCTGCACCAACGAATTGCGCATTCGGGTCGTTGGCAGCGAGGGCGGCATCGAGTGGGCGCAGGAACAGCCGAACGAATTGAAATGGACGCCGCTGGGCGAGCCGACGCGCATTATCACGCGTGGCAGCGCGGCCATGAATGCGGCGGGCGCGCGCACCAGCCGGGTTCCGGCCGGGCATCCGGAAGGCTACATCGATGCCTTTGGCGCGTTGTACAACGAAATCGCCTGTCATCTGCTGGCGCGGCGCGACGGTAGCGACCCCGGCGCGGCGCAGTTCCCGACCATCGCCGATGGCGTGCGCGGCGTGCAATTCATCGAGACCGTACAAGCGTCGTCTCTCGCCGGCGGCGTCTGGATCAAGGTCCCCTGATTTTACCCCTGGCGCCAATGGTGTGTGGGTTTCGCTGGAAATCGGCCTAGCCTGCCATTTCCGGCGGATGGCGGAAGTCTTTAGGCGTGGCGCCCATGCGCTTCTTGAACAGGCGACTGAAGTAGGCCGGGTCCTGGAAGCCGAGTTCGTAGGCGATGCTGGCAATGCTGGCCGGCAGATAGGTCAGCTTGCGGCATGCCTCCAGCATGAGCCGGTCCTGCGTCAGGTCGAAGGCCGACTGGCCGGATAGCTTGATGCACAGGCGGTTCAGGCGCGTCGGCGTTACGCGCAGCACTTCGGCGTATTGGCCGACCTGCCATTGCTCCTTGTAGTGCTGCTCCACCTCGGCGCGGAAGCGGCTGAATAGTTCGAAGTCGCTGCGGCCCGACTGGTCGGCCAGCCTGGTGTTGGCCTGCGCGCGCACCAGCAGCAGCAGTGCGCTGCGCGCCAGCCATTCCAGCATCAGCGTGTGGCCGTATTCCGGCCATGCGGCTTCCATGATCAGGTTCTCCAGCAGGGCCACCAGCCGTGGCTGGATACCGGTCAAATCGATCGCCAGCGGCTGCACAAAGAGCGATGAATACAGGTCGCCGTGGCCGTGCGCGGTGGAGAAGATCACGTTCTGGTCCACCGTCAGCACGTAACCGTGCGCTTCGGGCGCAAAGTCAAAGCCGTGCACCACCGACGGATGGATGGTGATGGCCACCGGCCCGCTGCGCTGCCACACGGCGTCGCCGATGCTGGCGCGGACCTCGCCGCCGAGTAGAAAAAGTACCTGAAACAGTCCGGGATGGGTGTGGCTGCCGATATGCCAGTCGTACATCCGGCTGCGCGTTTCGATCAGCTCTATGTGCACGAACTCCGCATTGGCGGTGCGATTTTGCTCGCCATACAGCGCGAATTGGGGGATTTCTTTGGTTGCCATGGACATCAACAGGAGTATAGTCTGTCAAAATAGTACAAGTTTTAGCGTTTTTCATCCATGTTTTTTGCGGCCCGGGGCCGCTACGATGACGTCATACTTAAACCACATCGGAGATAAAACATGCGTACCCAGGTCGCCATCATCGGCGCCGGCCCCGCCGGCCTGTTGCTGTCCCATTTGCTGCACTTGCAGGGGATTTCGTCCATCGTGCTGGAGACCCGCTCCCGCGCCGACATCGAAGCCACCATCCGCGCCGGGGTGCTGGAACAAGGCACCATGGACGTGCTGAACGCGGCCGGCGTCGGCGAGCGCATGCGCAAGGAAGGCGCGCTGCACCACGGCTTTGAGCTGGCTTTCGGCGGCAAGCGGCATCGCATCGATCTGCACGGCCTGACCGGCAAGTCCATCACCGTCTATCCGCAGCACGAAGTGTTGAAAGACCTGGTCGCCGCGCGCCTCGCCGCGCAAGGGACCATTCTGTTTGAGGTAAGCGAGGTGGCGCTGCATGATGTGGCCACCGCCAAGCCTTACGTCACCTTCCGCCATGGCGGCGAAGCGCAGCGCATCGATGCCGATTTCGTCGCCGGTTGCGATGGCTTCCACGGCGTGTCGCGTCCTGCCATGCCGGATCAGGCCACGCGTCAGGACTATCAAAAGATTTATCCGTTCGGCTGGTTCGGCATTCTGGTCGAATCCGCGCCTTCGTCGGAAGAACTGATCTACGCCCAGCACGACCGGGGCTTTGCGCTGGTCAGCACCCGTTCGCCAACCGTGCAGCGCCTGTACTTTCAGTGCGACCCGGCCGACAAGGTGGATAACTGGTCGGATGACCGCATCTGGGCCGAACTGCAAGCGCGTCTGGAGAACCACGATGGCTGGAAGCTCAAGGAAGGCAAGATTTTCCAGAAGGGGATTATCGGCATGCGCAGCTTTGTGTCGACGCCGATGCAGGCGGGCCGCCTGTTCCTGGCCGGCGACGCGGCGCACATCGTGCCGCCGACCGGCGCCAAGGGCCTGAATCTGGCGGTGTCGGATGTGAAGGTGCTGACGGCCGGTCTGGTGGAGTTCTACCGCAACGGCGGCGAGACGCTGCTGCAAAGTTACAGCGAAACGGCATTGAAACGGATCTGGCGCGCCGAGTGCTTCTCGTGGACCATGACGCGCCTGTTGCACACCTTTGCCGACGCCACCCCGTTCGAGCGCGAGATGCAGCGCGCCGAGTTGGAAAACATCGTCAGCTCGCCGGCGCTGGCGACCGCGCTGGCCGAGAACTACGTCGGCGCTTTCTAGCCAGGCAAGGCCTCTAAGCCGCCGAGACGGACTGGCTTAAGCCTGTGCTAAAAACGCCAGCACCAGCGCCGCGAACGCCGCCGGCTGTTCGATGGCGCTGATGTGGGAGGCTTGCGGAATCACCCGCAGTTGCGCGCGCGGCAGTTGCTTCGCCAGTTCTTCCGCCATGGCGGGTGGCGTGCCGGCATCCAGCTCGCCGGCGATGACCAGCGCTGGCACGTTGATGCCGGGCAGGCGATCTGTCGTGTTTACACCGGCAACCGCCGCGCAGCATGCCACATAACCTTCGGGACCAGTGGTCAGCAGGCGGCGGCGGAAGCGCTCCACGGTGGCGATGCGTTCAGCGCGGAAGCCTTCGTGGAAGTAGCGGCCCATTACCGCATCCGCAATCGCCGCCAGGCCGCCTTCGCGTACAGTGGCAATGCGCTGTTCCCACATCGACTGGGCCGCAGCGGGATAGGATGACGTGGTATTCGCCAGCACCAGCGCCGATACCAGCGATGGATGGCGCAATGCCAGCTCCTGGCCCACCATGCCGCCCATCGACAAACCTATCCACGTTACCGGACCGGTATCCAGCTCGCGCAGCAGGCGGGCGGCGTCGTCGGCCAGGTCGGCCATGGCGTAGGGGCCGGCCGGCGCGTCCGAAGCGCCATGGCCGCGATGGTCGTAGACGATCACGCGGCTGTCTTCCGACAGCACATTGGCCAGTTGGTCCCACATGGTCAGGTCGCAGCCCAGCGCGTGGCTCAGCACCACGGTGCGGCGCGGCGTCTTGCCGTTGCGCGGTTCGCGCACGCTGTAGTGCAGGAAGGGCTGGCTGGCGGTGCGGCCTTCGCGGCCGATGCCGGGATGCGCGGTGCTGGCAGGCGTCAGCGGTTCCAACTCATAGTCGATCTGCTGGCCGACTTCGCGCAGGATGGCCAGCGCGTGGGTGAAGGCGGTATTGGCGGCCGGTACGCCGGCGTAGATGGCCGACTGGATCAGCACTTCCTTCAGCTCGTCCGGCGTCAGGCGATTGCTTTCCTCGCCGAGCAGCGCGGCGCGCACGTGCAGATCGAATTCTTCCCAGCGGCCCAGTGCGATGGTAATGGAGAGGACGATGGCCCGGCGGGTCTTTTGCTCCAGACCGGGACGGCCCCAGATTTCGTTCCACGCAAAGCGCGTGATCAGGTTCTGGAAATCGGCGTTGAAGTTATTGGCGTTGTTCAGCGAACGCTCTACCCAGGCGTCGCCGAGAATGCTGCGGCGGTTGTGCAGGCCGCGTTCGAAATCGTGGTCGATAGGATCGTAGCTCATGATGATGTCGATAGTTTGGTAATGTCCGCGCGCAGTTGGCGCAGCTGTTGTTCGGCGAGGCGTTGCGCCGGGCGGGCGATGTCCGCCGCGTCGCTGGTGGAGCCGGGATACATCAGTTCCTTGAATTCGCCGATGTTGCGCAGCATGCGGGCGCTGTCCACCTGCAGGCCGGCCAGCGCTTCGTTCAGTGCCTGCAACGAGCCATGGGCGCTGAGGAACAGCGACGGCCATTCGGCCAATTCGGCTTGCCAGTTACCGAGGCCTCGCTCATGCTGCTGGCCCATGGACGCCAGCAGCGCCGCGGCGTGTTGCGGCGTGCGCGTGGCGGCGGCCAGCGCGATCATGGCCGATACCGGATTGCGCTTATGCGCCATGGCGGAAGAGCCGCCACGGCCTTCGCCGGACGGTTCCGCCAGTTCTGCAATTTCGCCTTGCGCCATCAGGCTTAGATCGGTGGCGACTTTGCCCAGGCTGCCGGATAGCAGGGCCACTTCGAGACCCAGCCGCACCCATTCGTCGCGCTGCGTGTGCCAGGCGGCGTCCGGGGCGCGCAGGCCGAGCAGGGCGGCCATGCGCTCCGCCACTGCAGGACCTTGCTCGCCCATCACGTCCAGCGTGCCCACCGCGCCGCCCAGTTGCAGTTGTAGCGCGCGCTGGCCGGCCTCGCGCAGGCGCGCGCGCGCACGTACCAGCGGCGCCAGCCAGCCGGCAAACTTGAAGCCCAACGAGGTGATTTGCGCCGGCTGCATCAGGGTGCGTGCCAGCACCGGCGTGCCGGTGTGCTGTTCCGCCAGCTGCAGCAGGTGGCCGGTCAGGTCGTGCAGGCCGTCGTCCAGCAACTGCAGCGCTTCGCGGGTGGCGAGCACCATGGCGGTGTCAATCACGTCCTGACTGGTGCCGCCAAAATGCACTTTGCCGCCGGCTTGCGCATCGGCGGCAGTGACGGTTTTTTTCAGTTCCTTCACCAGCGGGATGGCCAGGCTGCCGGCACGCCGGCTGGCGACGATCAACGCTTGCACGTCGTAGCGCTGCACGTCGCAAGCCTGGGCGATAGTGTGAGCCGCGGCTTGCGGCAACAGGCCGACATCGGCCTGCGCCTGTGCCAGCGCCAGTTCAAAGCGCAGCATGGCCTGGATAATCGCGGCGTCGTCGAACACCGCGATCATGTCGCTGCTGGTAAGGAAGCTATCGAATATTGATACGCTCATGTTTACTCATAGTCGAAGAACACAGTCTCGCGGTCGCCCTGCATGTGGATGTCCCAGCGATACGAACCATCGGCATTGCGGTCGGCCAGCAAGGTTGCGCGGCGCGCCGATGGCACCTGGTCCAGTATAGCGGACTGCGACAGCCCGGCGTCGTCGGCCAGGAATACGGCGGTGAACTGGTGCTTCACCAGACCGCGCGCAAACACGGTGATGTAGGCCACCGGTTCGCCCGGCGCCGGGTCGACCTTGGACAACTGGAAGCTGAAGCCGCCGTCTTCGCCGGACGGTACGCGGCGGAAGCCCGGAATCGCTGCCTCGGCTTCGGCTTTGGCGGCAGCGGGCTGCCATGCCTCGATCTGGGCGTCGTTGATCGGCACGCCCGCGCCGTCGTAGATGATGCCGCTGATGGTGATGCCGTCAGCAGCTGGCGTCATGTCGGTCGCCCATTTCCACGCTTCGTGCGAGAACGGGCCAATGGTTTGCGAAGTGGTGATGTTGCTCATAGCCTGTTCTCCTCAGATGCCGAATGGGGTCGCGTCGCGTCCGCGCAGGACGATGTCGAATTCATAGCCCAGCATCTGGTCGCTCACTGTTTCCTCAATGCTGAAGCGCGAGATCAGGCGCTGGCGCGCGGCCTCGTCCGGAATGCTCTGGAAAATAGGATCATAGGCGAACAGTGGATCGTTAGGGAAGTACATCTGCGTGACCAAACGCTGCGCGTACACGTTGCCGAACAACGAGAAGTGGATATGCGCCGGGCGCCATGCCTTGTCGTGATTGCCCCATGGGTAAGGACCGGGCTTGATGGTGATGAGGCGATAGCGGCCGTCATCGTCGGTCATCATCTTGCCCCAGCCGTTGAAGTTCGGATCCAGCGGTGCATCGTGCTGGTCCTTCTTGTGGCGATAGCGGCCGGCTGCGTTGCACTGCCACACTTCCAGCAGCGAGTTGCGCACCGGCTTGCCGTCTTCATCGACGATGCGGCCGGTGACGACGATTTTTTCGCCCAGCGGCGCGGCTTCCCCTTGCGCCGTCAGGTCGGCGTCGTTGGGCAGCAGGATGCGCGATTTCGGCGCGATGTTCTGCGATACCGGCACCGGCGCGTCTACGCGCAGCAGCGGCTGGGTCGGGCCGCGATGGGTGGTGGATTTGTAGGGTGGATAAACCAGTTCCGGATAAATTCCGGGGGCAATGGCATCGAATTTCACAGCTCGTCTCCTCTAGTGAATGCTGTGACGATGGTACGAAGCAGAGCCGTGGCGGACAAGATGGCGGATGCGTGCTATATTCACTATTCGCACAATATGTGCGCATATCGCACAAATCGCCATTTATTTGCTCATGGATACCGACGACGACCACACCCAGCCAGCGCAGCGCGATCTGGTGGCGGGCCTGGAAAAAGGCCTGCAAGTGATCGCCGCCTTCGATCAGGAGCGCAGCCGCCTCAGCATTGCCGAAGTGGCCGAGCGTACCGGGCTGACGCGGGCGGCGGCGCGGCGCTACTTAATCACCTTAACCCACCTCGGCTATATGCGCCATGAAAACAAGCTGTTCTCGCTGACGCCGATGGTGCTGCGGCTGGGGCAGTCCTACCTGCACTCGGCGCGCCTGCCGCGGCTGGCGCAACCGCTGCTGTACAGGTTGGCGTACGCACAGGGCGAGGCGGCGTCGGTGGGCGTGCTGGACCACGACCAGCTGGTGTGCGTGGCCGCCGTGAGCGCGGGGCAGCTGGTGTCGGTGACACTGCAGCCGGGCACGCGGGTGCCGGCGTGGTGCACGGCCAACGGCCGCGTGCTGCTGGCCAGTTTGCCGCCGGCGCAGCTGGACAGTTATCTGGAGCGGGTGCAGCTGGAGCCGGTTACCGAGTACAGCATCATCGACAAGAAGCGGCTGGCCGAGGCCATACACCGCGCCCGCAGCCAGGGCTATGTGCTGGTCGATCAGGAACTGGAGCTGGGCCTGCGCACCATGGCAGTCCCGCTGAAAAATTTCCGCGGCGAAGTGGTGGCCGCCATGAACATCAGCGTCCACGCCGGCCGCATGACGCTGGAGCAAATGACTGAGCGCTGTCTGCCGGCGCTGCTCAAAATCCAGGTGGAGTTGAACGCAATGCTGTGATGTTAACTCGATCCGACGCAAGACAAGGCGCAAAAGGGTATGCGCCCTATGCTGGTTCTGTCCTGAGGAAACGGTACTCGCGAGCGCTAAGCCTGAACGATAGACATCAGCGGTATGTCTGGTGCAAGTGTGCCACCCTTCAGGTACGCCGCCAGCGCCGGCATATTATTCCCTTCCAGGTAGCGCAGGTAGCCTTCCGGATCGGGCAACTCGGGCAGCACTTCGCGGAGCCCTTCCAGGATTTCCATATCTGGCTTCGGACCGTAGAACAGATAGCCGTACACTTGCTCATTCAATTTGATTGGATATTCTTTGCTAATCAAGTAGAACAAACGGCCGCAGATATGCTTCTTGTTCGCTGCATGCCATTGCAGCGTTTCGGTGAAGTCCAGGTTGTCATCCTCCGTGGCTGATGGATGGTAGCTCTGCAGATACGGGTGCAGGAGGAGGGAGCCATACAGCTTTTCCAGCGCATGGCTTGCTTGCTGGTTGCTCTTCGATTTTTCTAGCAAGTACGGTAATACCTCAGTCATGTCTTCCGGCCTGCTCGATTTGGCGTTAGTGAGTATTCTGCTGGACAGGTTGTCGAAGACAACCCCGGGAATTTCCTTCCCGTCTTTTTCCACGAACTGTAGCGCAGCGAGAATATGGCGCCAACGCATCTGCATCGCGGATGTATTAGATAGATCGGAAGCAATCCGCTCGGGCATGTCTTCGATATCAAAGGCCTGCAGGATATGGATCTCGTTGGCGATTTCCAGCTGAATATAGCGTTCGATAAAGTCATTGGAGGACTTGGCAACAGTGAACTTGCGAATCTGCCCGTGCAGATAGGTGCTTAGCGCATTGCTGCACCAGATCGTGTGAGCGTTTTGCATGGTCGCGACATCGAACTTATTTATCGCGAAATAATCGGATGCGTTGTCGAACAACTGTTTGATCGTTTGCTTCAGAACCGAGCGCGTGCCGTCGCATTGGATCAAGGTATCCAATAGCGTGACGAATGCGGCTTGATTGAAGGGCAGCGGATTCAGCCGCTTCAGTGAACTATCCATCGCCCGAAGCAGCCCGATTTTCTGGATTTCGCTGCGGTCGGTGAAAAACTGGCCCCCCATAATGCGTTGGGCAATCTGGACGTAAAGCAGTTGATCGGCTGCGGCATGCGTCGCCAGTATTTCGCCGATACTCATATCGAAGATGGCCGCGAAGCCGGGCTGGCTGTACTTTGCCATCAGCTGCGTATGCGCGTCCTCTGCCATCAGCATTTCTTCGATCACCGGGCGATACAGAATCTGTTTGGCGTCTTCCGGCGGAATATTGGTTTCCAGCGCAAACAGGGAATCCTCGACCCCTGCTCCCAGCAGGTCTTCCTGCAGGTTGATCTTCTTGTTGAGTAGCTGCGTTCTCAGGTCGGCGATGCTATGTTCGCGCTTGAGGATGGAAAAATAAGCGTGATGCTCCAGCCGGATGGACGTCCCTGCCGCATCGTCCTCCCACAGCGTCTTGGTCGCCACCATCCCATTGATAATGGTGATGATCTCGCGCGGGCCGGGCGGCGTGGAAAAACTGTACCAGCGCGTCAGCAGCAAATAGATGACATGCGCGCTGCCTTCCGCTTCGGCGCCAAATGCTTTCTTGAGATTTTTGTCGAGATAGACACGCCAATTCGACAGCATCGGCGCCGGCACGAATACCTTTAGCTGGAACACCTTGTCGAGGAAGTGCGACGATGCGCTTTCAATGTGCTTGTTATGCGTTTCGTTGTCATCGACCGTCGTGGGTTCCGGCTCCTGAACCTGCGCTTCCAGCGCTTCGCGGTCGTGGGGAACGATGACCCATAGCCGCTTGAACCATGGAGGGCGTGGAAACTCGGGAAAATCAATCAGTGAGCGCAGCATCGGCCATACGGCTTGCGCTTCGTCGATGGTGAGACGGTCCAGGTTATCGAGGACGATCACCAGCCGCTGTTCGTTATCGCCCAGGGCATCCTGCATCAGTTCCCGGAAGATGGCTTGAAACTCAATCGTGCTGCGGTCCAGCGATTCGTTGATGATGACCTTTTCCTCGACATAGCCCTTGTTGAAGAAAACCGACCACACCTTGGCGCGGTCCGCGTCTTTCCTGTTCAGGACCGCATTGATGGCGAAAACGATCAACGGTCCCAACGCGCACGCAAAAGCGATGACCAAGCCGGCTTCTGGAAAGGTGGGCCAGCCGCTGAAGCTGATCTGGGTCGGGAATTTGTTCAGAAGCGCAATCATGACCGAGACGCCGACCGGGCATAGCATGAGGGCCACGAACATCGCTTTGCCGAAAGGCGTGATCACGGGATCGACGCTCTTTTCAGTTTCCTTGATTTTACGGGATAGCTCGCCTTTTTTCTTCGTCCATTTTTCGGCCAGATCTTTGGCTTTGGGGCCGACGAACCACGACACCCGCACAGCCTCGCCGATCAATTCCTCCAGAAAGGAGCGCCGCAGCGGATCGTCCTGGTGGGTCCAGCTGTCGAAACTGAAAAAGCGGTGCTTGCGTTCCGCGTCGATCTTCCGTTGCAGCAGACGAATGATGGTCGACTTGCCCGAGCCCCATTTGCCTTCCAGTCCTATGGTTTTGCCGCCCGGACTAGTCTGGACCATCTTGTACAGCGACGTGGCGATCTTTTCATGGGATTGAAAGTCGTCGGCGGTGGCAGGGATATCTTTGATCAGGGTGTATTTTGGATCCATGTACGTGAAGATAGTTGAAAATTTCGCTTTTTACAGCGCCTTGCTGCACAACTGGAATTCCGGATCGTCATCGTAGGGGCGCATCTGGAAGCCCAGGCTGCCCATCAGCTTGAGCATGGGGCGGTTCTTGCGCAGCACCAGGCCGACGATTTCGGTCAGGCCGCGGTCGCGCGCCACGTCCATGATCTCCAGCATCAGGCGCGTGCCCAGGCCTTGGCCGCTGAACTTGTCGTCCACCAACAGCGAGAATTCGCAGCTGCTGCGGTCCGGATTGGCGATGTAGCGCGATACGCCGATGATGCTCTCTGTCTCGTGGAAGCTGCCGTCGTCTTCCACTGTGCGGGTGGTCAGCACCGCCACCAGCGCCATTTCGCGGTCGTAGTCGATCAGCGAGTAGCGCGCCAGCATCGGCGCGGACAGCTCGCGCAGCGAGGAGGCGAAGCGGTTGTAGCGCGATTGCTCGGACAGGCCACGCACCAGCGCCTGCAGCATGTCGGCGTCGGTCGGCTGCACCGGGCGCAGGGCGTACTGGCCGCCGCCGCGCATAGGCCATTCGCTGGCGTAGTTGGACGGGTAAGGCATGATGGCCAGCTGGTCGTAGCGCTGCGCCAGCGGCGGCGCGGCGCCGACCACCACGCGGGCATCGACCGCCAGCACGCCGTGCTGGTCGACGATCAGCGGATTGATATCCAGCTCGCGCAATTGCGGCAATTCGCACACCATCTCCGAGACGCGCAGCAGAATGTGCTCGATCGCCTGCAGGTCCACCGCCGGCGCACCGCGCCATTCGCCCAGGGTGCTGGCGACGCGGGCACGGGCGATCAGGCGCTGGGCCAGGAAGGGATTCATCGGCGGCAGCTCGACCGCGCGGTCGTTGAGCAGGTCGATCATGGTGCCGCCGGCACCGAAGCCGATGATGGGGCCGAACAGCGGATCGCTGGCGACGCCGATGTACAACTCGCGGCCATCGCGCTTGCCGGCCATGCGCTGCACGGTCACGCCGTTGATGCGCGCGTCCGGTTGCAGGCGCTGGACGTTGGCCAGCATGTCGCTGTAGGCCGCCGACAGGGCGGCGGCATCGGCCAGATTCAGCACCACGCCTTGCACCGCCGATTTGTGGCTGATGTCGGGCGAGTCGATTTTCAGCGCTACCGGATAGCCCAGCTGCGCGGCGATCAGCTGCGCCTCGGCCGCGCTGCGGGCCGGCATGGTGGGTGTGATCGGAATGTGGAAGGCGGCCAGCAGGGCTTTCGATTCCATCTCGGTCAGCACGCTGCGGCGCTCGGCCAGTACGCTCTCCACCAGCCGGCGCGCGCCGTCCAGGTCCGGCTTGGCCAGTTGCGACAGAGGGGGCGGTGTTTGCTGCAGCAGTTGCTGGTTCTGGTAGAACACCGCGATGCTGGCGAAACCGTCCACCGCCGCTTCCGGCGTGCGGAAGCTGGCCAGCCCGGATTGGGCGATCAGGTGGCGCGCCGGCGTCACGCGTTCGTCGCCCATCCAGCAGGTCAGCAGCGGCTTGCTCAGCCCACGGCCGGCCTCGGTCACGCCGCGCGCCACGGCCATCGGGTCGCCGTCCAGCTTGGGCGAGTAAATCACCAGCAGGCCATCGATATCCGGATTCTGGGCGCAGGAACGGATGGCGGCCGCGTAGTGTTCCGGGCCGGCTTCTTCCGACAGGTCGAGCAGATCGGTCAGGGTGGCGTAGGGCGGCAGCTCCGGCGCCAGCGCTTGCGCGGCCTCGGTGCCGGCCTGGCCCAGCTGCAGCCCGAGCCGGGCCAGCCAGTCGGCCGCCAGCACGCCCGGACCGCCGCCGTTGCTGATCACGGCCAAGCGCGGCCCCACCGGCCGGTAGCGCGAAGCCAGGCACTTGGCGGCGGCAAACAGCTGGACAAAGGTGCTGACCCGTACCGCGCCGGTCCGGCGCAGCGCGGCATCGAATATCTCGTCGCTGCCGATCAGGGTACCGGAATGGGTGGCCGCCGCGCGCGAAGCGGCCGCGCCGTTGCCGGCCTTGATGATGACCACCGGCTTGGTATTGGCCGTGCCGCGTAGCGCCGACAGGAAGCGGCGCGCGTCGGTGATGCCCTCCATATAAATGACGATGCTTTCGGTGGCCGGATCGGTGGCCAGGAAGTCCAGTGCCTGTGGCAGGTCGACCGCCGTATTCGGTCCCAGCGAAATCACCGCCGACAGACCGACCCCGTTGGTGCCGGCCCAGTCGAGGATGGCGGAAGTGAGGGCGCCGGACTGCGAGATCAGCGCCAGTCCGCCGGCCTGGGCCAGCTTTCCGGCGACGCCGGCGTTCAGATGCAGGCGCGGCCGCTGGAAGCCCAGGCTGTTCGGCCCCAGCAGGTGCATATCGTGCTTGCGGGCGATGGCATGCAGTTCGGCCGCCTCCGCCGGCGGCACGCCGGTCGAAACGATCAGGGCCGATTTGCACTGGATGCGGCCGGCCACTTCCAGCGCGAAAGCCAGTTCGTCGTTGGGCAGGGCGATCAGGGCCAGGTCGGCGCGCGAATGCACCAGGTCGGCCAGGGTGCCGGTCATGCTGACGTCGAGGAAGGTGAGCGAACCCTGGTAGCCGCTGTCGCGCAGCTGCGCACAAACGGCGCGGCCGAACATATTTTGCCGCTCCGGTTCGTCGGGCGGGCCGGCAAACACGACGATGGATTTGGGCGCAAACAGCGGGTTCAGATAGTGCAGGTCCATGACATCCTTATTCAACAACAGGCAGACCATACTATACGCCAAGCGCGATGTTACTGTAACGACACTTCTCGCAATGCCAGCGGCACGCTAGCATCGCTCCATGTGATCGTGTGCAAGTCAGGGAGATGCAGATGAGCCGCAGCAGCAAACGCCAACCCCAGTCCGCCGTGCCGGGCCAGAAGGCCGGTGCGGCAGATTCCACCGCCCGGAGAATGCCCGACAGCCGCAAGGAGTAGGGCAGACTCAGCAGCCACCGGCAAGCGGCGGACGTGCCGCCGCAACTGGCGCAATTGCAAGAGTATGCTCAATTGATGGCCCAAGGCAGCGGTGTGGTGGTCCAGAAGTTCGACTAGAGACCTATGAAGACAGCGACGAAGAAGTCGAGCTCTCGGGCGTCGACCTGCAGCGCTTTATTATCGAGATTGCGCAAGAGCTGCAGGGCGCCGATACCGGCGGATTCCGTCTGGGAACCTTCGGTTTTGACCCGGACGTGGCCCTGCCGCGGATAGTCGATCCCAAACCGGAAGGGTACGGGATGCAGCCGCTGCCTGGCGACTTCGACACGACTGAACTCGACTCGTTCATGTGGACTGCCAGTTCAATCGCGGACAGGGCGCGCTCGGCTTTCACAAGGATAGCCGGGGCAGCACGGTATTCTTCAACCTGACCTATAGTAATGCGGAACCCATGCGGGGACCGGACTATTATCAGGATCACTGGGGCGCCGGACCCGCCCCTAATCTCTACCATTCCCCCGCAGGACTTCGATCGTGCCGGGCTGATTGATCAACTGGTTCAAACATATATTCGCCAAGGCAATTACACGGTTTTTTTTGAAAGCCTGAGTGACGAGGAATTGCCGCATTATGTCGAACCCTACAATTTCCACAAAAGTGAATCGGTCGTGACGGAGGACGCAGCGCTGGAAATGAGGAATCTGGCGAAACAGAGGCAGCGCAGACTGAGCGTGGATTTGACCAACGACGACACACTGCAATACGCACTGAACCAGGAGGCGCTATTGCCCAGAACGTTTATCCCGACCTGGGTCCGCATGGTGTACAAGGCAGATAATGTAATGGAGCGGAACGGGTCCGACGATGATATGTGGGGAGACAACAATAATGATATCGAACACGCGCGGGAAGAAGATATCGTCCAGGACCTGTTCAACTAAGCGGCTGAGCGGTATAAAAATCAAGGGCTTAGTCTACGGAAGGTTTCCAGAAGAAAGAATTTTCTGAGCGGATATAGAGTAATCCCCAAAGGCATACAAGACAACACTAGGGGACTATCATCAACCATCCGGCACTCACTCTGGCCGCTACGCCGGCCACGCCTGCGCTGACGTCGCAGCGGGACAGCGAGGAGGAAATCCTTGCTGCTCTGAAAAAGGTTTTGGCGAGCAGGCAATTCTCGAAAGCCCATCGTTGCGCTGCGCTGCTGGGGTATCTGGTGCGCCGCTGGGTGGGTAACGATGATGCGGCAGCGCCGCCCGAGCATGAAATCGGCGTTGCCGTGTTCGGCCGCGACCGCATGACGTATTTCACCGGCGACGATCCCATCGTGCGCGTCCAGGCCGGCCGCCTGCGTTTGCGGCTGGCGGCCTACTACGCCGAGGAAGGCGCCGATGACGCGCTGCGCATCAGTATTCCGACCGGCAGCTATCAACCGAAAGTTGAAGTCGCGGATCGGTGCGCGCCGTCTGCGCCGGTAATGGCTGCGCCGCTGGTGATGTTGCGCCCGCTCGCTTGCCTGAGTGCCGATCCGCTGCTGCGCAGCTATGCGGCTGGTCTCAGCGATGAAATCGGCTATCGCTTGTATCGCGCGGTCGGCCCGATCCGCCGCATCGATGGCGAGATTCCGTTGACCGCGCTGGGCGGCCTGACCAACGCAGCGCTGCTCGAAGGCACGGTGCGGCAGGACCTGGCTCGCCTGCGCGTGTCGCTGCTGCTGCGCCGTGTCGGCGATGGCGCGGTGTTGTGGTACGAGCAGTTCGACGACGCCGGCGGCGCTTCCATCGCCGCGCAGGAGGCGATGGCGGAGCGCTGCCTGCTGGCGCTGCGCGACCATTTGCCGACGTAACACCAGCAGTGTAACGGTAAAGATACTTCATCTGGACGGCGGCTGGGGCTAAGGTGAGCGCAACCTTATCGGAGCGGCAAATGATTAGTGCGGCACTCAGCCATATGGCGCATCAGCTCAACCAGCAGTTCAGGATTAATTTCCAGCTGGGCGAGGATGTGGCTGTGGTGTCCAATCTGGTGGAACTCGATGGCAGCGTGGCCCCCAACGCCAACAACAAGCTGGTGCTGACGCTGGTGAATATCGAAAAGGATACGGTGCCTTACCGGCCGGGCAACGGCGCGCGCGGGCTGGACGACCGCTTGCTGCAGAACAATGCGCCGCTGTTCCTGAATTTGTATGTCATGGTCAGCGCGAATTTCGGCGCCGGCAATTACAGCGAGGCGCTCAAGTACATCTCGCAGGCGGTGGCGTTTTTTCAGATGAAGCCGGTGCTGGACCAGCGCAACAGCCCCGGCCTGGACCGCCGCATCGACCGGTTGGTGCTGGACATAGAAAACCTGCCCATACCGGATCTGAATAATTTGTGGAGCCTGCTTGGCGGCCGCTATCTGCCGTCGATGTTTTACAAGGTGCGGATGGTAACGGTGGATGCCGGCACGGTCAGTGGCCAACTGCCGTTCATCACCGACCTGCAGCCGGTGCTCAAGGGGTAGGCGATGGCGCGTTACCGCAGATTGCTGGCGCTGGACGTCACGCACGAATACCTGGCCGGCGCCGCCGTGCCGGGCCTGCGTTACGTGCCGACCGCCGAGACCGAGGCGTTGATGGAACGCGAAGGCCTGCTGTTGCGCAGCATGCCGCTGGGCGTGGAGCTGTGGCAGGAGCAGCACGACGCCGCGCCTGAGGACGTGGTCTGGCAGCTGGGCTTCGATGTGTACGCGGCGGACGCGCGGCTGCGCTTTTACACCGACTGGCCGCAGGCGGCCTATCTGTCCATGTCGCCGGGCGTGCAGGGAGGCGTGCAGGTGTTGCGCGCGGTGGCACAGGCGGCGCGTGCTGCGGAGGGCACGGCGGCTGGCCCGGTGCTGTGGCTGGACCTGGCTTGCCGGCCGCAGGCATCGGTGGACGAGGCGGTGCTGCCGTGGCGCGTGGCGTTGCGGTCGCGGCGCCTCCATTGGAAGTATTTTTTCTCCGGCGGTCTGGCGGCGAAAAAACTCAGCATCGTCGATCTGGATGCGTCCGGCGGTGAACCGGGACTGCTGTTTGCCCCGTCGCCGCTGGCCGCCACAGCAAACGGGACGGCGTACCTGTCGGCGTCGCCGGTAGCGATGCAAAGCCTGCCCCCGCAGCGCTTGCAATTGCGGGAAGCGGGAACGGCAGGAAAGGTATTAATCAGGCGATTGCCCAATGCCAGCGTTGAAAAACTCGGCAAAGAGCGTGGTCCCAACGGCCAGTCCATGATCGTTGCGGAAATTTATGTGCATCAATAATCTTCAAAGGAAAACATATGGCAGGCGCGTATAAAACTCCTGGTGTATATATCGTTGAGAAAAATGCCTTTCCGAATTCCGTGGTAGAAGTCGCCACGGCGGTGCCGGCATTCATCGGTTACACCGAAAAAGCGGACCACAAGGGAAGTTCGCTGCTCAACAAGCCCAAGCGCGTCACGTCGCTGGCGGAATACGAGGCTTTTTTCGGCGGCGCGCCGAAAGACAAGTTCACGCTGGTGCCGTTCGAGGCCAGGAAGGCCGACGGCGCCGCTCCCGCCGATGGCGAGGCCAAGCCTGAAGACAAGCCGGACGACGCTGCCGCGCCCGCCGCTGCAGCGCCGAGCGCGCCCGACTTCAAGGTCGGCGACAAGGGCTATCTGGTCAAGCGCAGCAACAACAATGCCGACACCGAGCGCTACTACCTGTACCGCAGCATGCAGCTGTTTTTTGCCAATGGCGGCGGGCCGTGCTACATCGTCTCGATCGGTTTGCACGGCGACAAGCTGGATGTCCAGAAGAAGGCGCTGGAGAGCGGCCTCAAGCTGCTGCTGAAAGAGCAGGAACCCACCATGGTGGTGATCCCGGACGCGATGGCGCTGTCGCAGACGGAAGGCGTCAATCTGCAAAAGAGCATGCTGATGCACTGCGGCGTCGACATGAAGAACCGCTTCGCCATCCTCGACATTCATGACGGTTTCAACGACAAGGATGACGGCGATCCGGTCAGCGTGTTCCGCAACAGCCTGGGCACGACTGAGCTCAAGTACGGCGCCGCCTACTATCCGTGGGTGAACACGGTGATCGTGGAAACCTCGGACCTCGACTTCGATACCTTTGAAAAGCGCAGCGAACTGACCGAGCTGCTGAAGACGGCGCACGCCGGCGACGCCGACATCATAGGCTTTATCGATCAGGTGGCCGACACCGCGCGCAAGGTGGGCGACAAGATCCTGTCCGACGAGGAACTGCACAAAATCCTGTTCGCGGTCAGCCCGACCTACGTCAACATCCTGTCCGTCGTCAAGCGCAAGCTCAACCTGCTGCCGCCGGCGGCCGCCATGGCTGGCGTCTACACCCTGGTCGACAATTCGCGCGGCGTGTGGAAGGCGCCGGCCAACGTCAGCCTGGGCGGCGTGGTGTCGCCGGCGGTGAATATCAGCCACAGCGAGCAGGAAGCGCTGAACGTGGACACGGCCGGCAAGTCGATCAACGCCATCCGCGCCTTCATCGGCGAGGGTGTGCTGGTGTGGGGCGCGCGCACCCTGGACGGCAACAGCCTGGACTGGCGCTACATCAACGTGCGCCGCACCATGATCATGATCGAGGAATCGCTGCGGCTGGCCACCAAGGCCTATGTGTTCGAGCCGAACGTCAGCGGCACCTGGGTCACCATCAAGGGCATGGCCAACAACTTCCTCACCAGCGTGTGGAAGCGCGGCGGCCTGGCCGGCGCCAGCCCGGAAGACGCGTTCAGCGTCTCGGTCGGCCTGAACGAAACCATGACGGCGGAAGACATCCTCGAAGGCATTCTGCGCGTGACGATACTGGTGGCTGTCAGCCGCCCGGCCGAGTTCATCGAGATCACCTTCCAGCAGCAGATGCAGAAATCCTGATCAACCAATAACTAACTGAAGAGGTGTGATATGGCAGACGATGGCGCAAGTCAATCCGCAACAGTATGGCCGATGCCGAAGTTCTATTTCCGCGTGAAGTGGGATTCGAACGAAATGTCGTTCCAGGAAGTGTCCGGTCTCGACGTGCAGTCGGAAGAGATCAAATACCGCCACGGCAACAGCCCGGTGTTCTCGGTGATCAAGATGCCCGGCCTGAAAAAGTACGGCAACATCACCATGAAAAAAGGCGTGTTCAAGGGCGATAACAAGTTCTGGGACTGGCTCAACCAGATCAAGATGAACACCATCAAGCGCGTGCCGGTGACCATCAGCCTGCTGGACGAGGAGGGCAACGACACCATGGTGTGGACCCTGACCAATGCCTGGCCGACCAAGATCTCCAGCACCGACCTCAAGTCGGAAGGCAACGAGGTGGCGATCGAGTCGATCGAGATCGTCCACGAAGGCCTGACCATCGCCAACGGCTAGTCGTAGATGAGCCTGTTCAACGACTACCCGCCGGCGGCGTTCTACTTCACCGTCGCCATCAGCGGCGCCGCGTTGGCCGACATGGCGTTCAGCGAGGTCTCGGGCATTGCGTCCGAGATCGAGCTGGAGCCGGTGCCGGAGGGCGGCGAGAACCGCTTCATCCACCAGCTGCCCAAGGCGATCAAGCACGGCAATCTGGAGCTCAAGCGCGGCGTCGCCAGCATGTTGTCGCCGCTGGTGTTGTGGTGCAAGGACACGCTGGAGGGCGAGTTCGCCACCCGCATCGTGTCGCAAACGGTGATCGTGATGCTGCGCGGCGGCGAGGGCGAAGTGCTGCGCGCCTGGCATTTCAACGACGCCTATCCGGTCAAGTGGAGCGTGGACGGTTTCAGCTCCACCAAGAACGAGGTGGCGATCGAGCAAATCGCGCTGGCGTATTCCTACTCCCAGCGCATCCTGTAAGCACGGAGGCAAGCCATGTCGATAGAAATCCGCGAACTGGTGATCAAGACCACCATCGTCGAACGCGCCGCCGGCGAGCAGGCCGAGGCGGCGCAGCCCACGCCGGCGCTCAAGGAAGAGATTTTGTCGGCCTGCCGGCAAATGATCCTGAGCCTGCTGCGCGAACGTGGAGAGCGCTAGCAATGTCGGGCCAGAAAACTCTGCTGACCATCGCCGGCTGCACGCTGTCGCGGGACGGCGTGCTGAGCGTGGACAGCTCGCGCCCGGAATTCAAGGCGCTGATCAATCCAGCCGGCTATGAGCATGGCTTCAACATCCGCTACACCAAGAACAAGGCGCTGGGGCAGGCCGGCACCGAAACCAAGTACGACATCACGCAGGCGGAAAAACTGACGCTGAAATCGCTGGTGCTGGACGGCACCGGCGCCGTGCCGGGCGAGCTGGTGCCGGTGCGCACCCAGGTCGAGAACCTGCGCCGCGCCACTTACGACTACGTGGGCACGTTGCACGAAGCGCCTATCGTGCAGGTGGTGTGGGGCGCGCTGCTGTTCTTCGGCCGGGTGGAGAGCCTGAAATTCGATTACACCCTGTTCAAGCCGAACGGCGAACCGCTGCGCGCCAAGGTCTCGCTCAATCTGGTCGAATACAAGAGCCCGCCGGAAATCGTCAAGGAAAGCAAGCAAAGCTCGCCCGACCTGACGCACCTGATCGTCGTGCGCGCCGGCGACACCTTGCCGCTGCTGTGCGAGCGCATCTACCGCGATCCGTCCTACTACCTTGAGGTGGCGCGGATTAACGGCCTGACCGCGTTCCGTCAGCTGCAGCCGGGCACCAGCCTGCGCTTTCCACCATTGGGATAAGCATCATGGCCGCCTCCCCACTCACCGACAGTACCGGGCCGCTCAGCTACCTCATCACGGTGGACGGCAAGCCCAAGGCCGACAATGCAATGGTCACGTCCATCGTGGTGCGGCATGAAACCAACCGCATCCCGAGCGCCGTCATCCGCATCGTCGACGGCGACATGCCGGACGCCGAGTTTCCCGTCAGCGACGAAGGCGCGTTCAAGCCCGGCGCCGAGATCTGCATCAGCGCCGGCTACGAGGGCGAGGTCAAGCCCATCTTCACCGGCATCATCGTCAAGCACGCCATCCGTATCGACAGCAGCAACACGGCCACGCTGGTAATCGAATGCCGCGACCGCGCGCTGGCCATGACGGTGGGGCGCAACAACGCCAACTTCATCGACAAAACCGACAGCGATATCATCTCCGGCCTGATCGGCGCCCACGGCCTGACGGCGGCGGTCGATGCCACCAGCATCACCTACAAGGAACTGGTGCAGTACTACGTCAGCGACTGGGACTATATGCTGGCGCGGGCCGAGGCCAATGGCTTGCTGGTCACGGTGGACGCGGGCACGGTCAGCGTCAAGGCGCCGGACGGAACTACCGCGCCGGTGCTGCTGCTGACCTACGGCGTCGACATCCAGTCCTTCGATGCCGAGATCGACGCGCGCTGGCAACTGACGCAGGTGACGGGCAGCAGCTGGGATCTGGCCAGCCAGGCCGTGATCCAGCAGACCGCCAAGCCGGTAACGCTGAACCAGCAGGGCGATTACACCGGCGCCACGCTGGCCAAGGTGCTGGGCGTGGCCGACTACGTGCTGCAAACCGCCGCGCCGCTGGAGAGCGCGGCCCTGACCGCGTGGACCAAGGCGCAGCAGACCAAGTCGGCGCTATCGCGCATCCGCGGCTCGGTCAGCTTCCAGGGCCATGCGGCGGCCAAGCCGGGCGTGGTGCTGCAACTGGCGGCCACCGGCAAGCATTTCAATGGCAATGTCATTGCCAGCAATGTGACCCATACCCTGATCGACGGCAACTGGAGCACGACGGTGGACTTCGGCATGCCGCCGTACTGGTTCAGCGAGGAACACCAGTTGCACGCGCCCGAGGCGGCCGGACTGGCCGGCGGCATCACCGGCCTGCACGTGGGGGTGGTGATGAAGCTGGACGCCGATCCGGCCGGACAGCACAAGATCCAGGTGTCGGTGCCGCTGATGAAGGCCCAGACCGCCGGCGTGTGGGCGCGGCTGGCCAGCTTTTATGGCTCCAACGGCATAGGCGCCTTCATCATTCCCGAGATCGGCGACGAGGTGGTGCTGGGCTTTTTCAGCAACGACCCATCGTGCCCGGTGATATTGGGCAGCCTGTACAGCAGCAAGCGTGCGCCGCCGTACGAGCTGGCGGCGGAAAACAATATCAAGGCGCTGGTCACGCGCAGCAAGCTCAAGCTGGAATTCGACGACGAGAAGAAAGTCATCACCCTGCTCACGCCGGGCAATAACAAGATCGTCATCAGCGACGATGCCCAGTCCATCCTGCTGCAGGACCAGAACAGCAACAAGGTCGAGCTGAGCCCGAGCGGCATTCTGCTCGACAGCCCCAAGGACATCACCATCAGCGCCAAGGGCAAGGTGTCGGTCAGCGCGGTGCAAAACGTGGAGGTGGCGGCGCAGATGGACGTCAAGGTGACCGGCCTGAATATCAACCAGAGCGCCAACATCGGCTTTGCGGCCAAGGGCGCCGCCACCGCCGAGCTGTCGGCCGCCGGCCAGACCACCGTCAAGGGTGCGCTGGTGATGATTAACTGATTAAGCAAGGAACCAGCCATGCCGCCCGCCGCCCGCATCACCGATATGCACGTCTGCCCGATGGTCACGCCCGGCGTGCCGCCGATACCGCACGTGGGCGGACCGATTTCCGGCCCCTGCGTGCCGAATGTGCTGATCGGCAGTCTGCCGGCCGCCGTGGTGGGCGATATGTGCGTGTGCGTGGGGCCGCCGGACAGCATCGTCATGGGCAGCGCCACGGTGCTGATTGCGGGACGGCCGGCGGCGCGCATGGGCGACACCACCGCCCACGGCGGCAATATCGTGCTGGGCCTGCCCACCGTGATGATAGGCGGCTGAGATGAAAGAAGACCTCTCTTTCCTCGGCAGCGGCTGGAGCTTTCCGCCGGAATTTTCGCGGCGCGGCAAGGTGCGCGTGGTGAGCGGCGAGGAAGACATCTGCCAGAGCCTGCTCATCCTGCTGGGCACCACGCCGGGCGAGCGGGTGATGCAGCCCAGCTTTGGCTGCGGCCTGAAAAGCCATGTGTACGACAGCATCAACGAAAACACGGTCACCGTGCTAAAGGATGTGATCCAGCGCGCCATCCTGTTCTTCGAGCCGCGCGTGACGGTGGAAAGCATCGTCGCCAACAGCAGCGATGCCTATCACGGCCGGCTGGATTTCCTGATCGTGTACACCATCATCAGCACCAACACGCGGCACAATATCGTGTACCCGTTTTACTTCCGGGAAGGCAGCGATGTGCAGATCTGACGGAAGCCGGCCATGAGCGCGCGCCTGATCGTCAGCGACGGCCGCGACCAGCAGGGACGTCGTCCGCCGGCCCTGTGCGGCGACTATTTCCGGCCCAATGAGCTGTCGTTCGAACAGTTGCTGGCCCTGGCGGCCGAGTATGCGCGCCAGGTCCGCTTTCTACAGCTCGACCGTAGCACCAATGGCGACTGGCACAGCTATTTCAGCGCCGACGAGACCGTGCAGATGGCCATCATTCTGGCGGTGGACACGGAGCAAATGCTGGTGCGCTTCGAGCAGCGGCTGCAGCGCGAGCCGGATTACCGCGCCTGGTTCGCCGACGATATCGGCCGGCCCCTGCATGGCGACTACCGCGCCTGGCTGGATTCGCCGCTGATGCTGGCGCGCGCGCTCGATGCCTGGGTGACGGCCATGCAGCCGCTGCATGGCCACGCCGGCCAGGAAGTACGGGCCTTGCTGGAAGGCATATTGAACGGCATGAAGCACGAAATGGCCGAACTGGTGCGCGCGCTGCCGGCCGGGGAGGAGTCCGGTTTCCTGTACGCCCGCATGGAGGGATTGTTTTCGCCCCGTTTCCGCATGCTGACCGCGCTGCACCATATCGAACCGGCGGAGGCGAAGCAGCTGCGCATCCGCCATACGTTCCACAATCTGGTGCAGGCGGTGCGCATGCTGCAGAACGGCATCCGCGCGCTGCTGCCGGCGTCCCTGCTGAGCGGCAGCCACGACCCCGCCATCAGCCTGCTGATCGCCTTCATACGCTTGTTCCAGCAATTGCTGGAGCGCCTCAACCGCTTTGGCGACAAGCGCATCGATTTCTACTACCAGCGCGTGCTGGACATGCGGCCGCAGCCACAAACACCGGACAGCGCCTTTCTGGTGATCCGGCCCGCAGCCTCGGCACGCCAGATCCAGATCGACGCCGGCACCGAGTTCATTGCCGGCGTCGATGAAAATCAGGAAGACATTATTTATGCCGCCGATACCAGCACCACGCTCGGCGACGCGCGCGTGACCGCGCTGCATTCGCTGTACTTCGAGCGCCGCCCGGTGTATGGCACGGTCGGTAGCTACCACCACGAGTTTGAGGTGCTGCAGCTGGATGGCGACGAGCGCGAGCACGAGAAAATGCCGGCCCGGCCGCTGATGGGAGCACCCAAGCCGGGCGAGCCGAAGGCCACCAGCACGCCGGCGGCGTTCGGCTTCATCCTGTCCAGCAAGGTGCTGCTGATGCGCGAGGGCGAGCGCACGGTGCGGGTGCTGTTCCAGTATCGCGTGCCTTCGCACACGGGGCGTCCGACACTGGAGGAAGCCCTCAGACAGGTGCTGGAGCAGGTGCGTCAGGATCCCAGGCGGCCGGCTCACGAGACCCGCGCCATCCGCGTCAACGACGTGTTTGTACGCCTGTTCCGCAGCGTGTTCCGCATTTCCGTGACGACGGAAACCGGCTGGCACCAGGTGGCCGAGTATCGCCCCGAATACAGCGGCCTGAACCCGGATCTGGACAACGATTGCCTGTCGATCGAATTCACGCTGCCGCCCGGCGCGCCGCCCGTCACGCCGTATGTGGCAGCGGTGCACGGCGCCGCCTACGAGAGCCGGCTGCCGCTGCTGCGCTTTGAAATGACGCAGAACGAGTACCGCTATCCCTATGACCTGCTGGCCGACTGCATCCTGCGCCATGTGCGCATCGAGGTCAGCGTGAAGGGCATGCGCCAGCTGCTGCTGCACAACCAGGTCGGCCAGCTAAGCGCCTTGTCGCCATTCATGCCGTTCGGGCCGCTGCCGGCGGTGGGCGCTTATCTGGTGGTGGGCAGCGAGGAAATCCTGTGCAAGCAACTGAGCGACGCGACGCTCGACATCGAATGGGCCGGCTTGCCGCCGGGGCTGGGCGGCTTCCCGGCCTACTATCGCGGCTATGCCGATCCGCTCAAAAGCGATGAGGTGGAGGCCGGTGTGGCGGTGCTGGCCGACGGCAAGTGGCTGGGTACCGGGACTGCGGTCAAGATGTTCCGCTACGAGAACTACGACGACGGCAGCCCAAGCAACCTGACCAGCGAGCGTAACACCATCAGCATGCGCTCCGCGGTACAGTACTACAAACCGGCGGACAGAATGCCGGAGCCAGGGACGCCGTTCCAGTACACCTCGGCCAGCATGAACGGCCTGTTCAAGCTGACGCTGAGCGGGCCGGGCGGGGCGTTCGGCCACCAGGAATATCCGGCCTTGCTATCGCGCGTGCTGACCCTGAATGCGCAGAAGAAAAAGCTGGCGCTGGCGGATCCGCTGCCGAATCCGCCGTACACGCCGCAGATCAGCCGCATCGCGCTGAACTACCGCGCCTCGGCCTCGATTGTGTTTGAACTGGGCCGCGATAGCAACCCTGCCGAGTGCGACAGCTTCATCCACCTCCATCCGCTGGGCTGGCAAGGCATGTATTTCAATGATGCGCGCATCATCCGCCAGATTCCGCGCTATACCGAGCCGGGCCAGCTGTTCATCGGCCTGCGGGGGCAGCAGGTGGGCGGCACGCTGTCGCTGTATTTCTATCTGCGCGAGGATTCGCTGCCCATGGCCGGCGTCGGCAATCCAAGGCTGGCGTGGCGCTACTTGTCGGGCAACCGCTGGCGGCGGCTGGAGCCCAACCATATTCTGGAAGACACGACCAAGGGCTTCATGACCAGCGGCATCGTGCTGCTGCAACTGCCGGACGATATCGACACCGACAGCACGGTGATGCCGTCCGGGCAGCTGTGGCTGTGCGTGTCGGCCGAGCGCGGCATCGAACGCTTTTGCAGTTTGTATTCGGTGTATGCCCAGGCCATCCGCGTGACCTGGCGCGCCGACCGCGGCGCCAAGCCGCAGGCGGTCATGCCGGCCATGCACATCACCCGTGCACGCGAGCACTTGCCTGGTGTCGACAGCATCTATCAGGTGCGCCGCTCGTTCGACGGCAAAGCGGCCGAGAGCGCAGCGCAATTCCGGGTGCGCGCCAGCGAGCGGCTGCGCCACAAGAACCGCGCCCTGACGGCCAGCGACTATGAGCAACTGATTCTCGAACGCTTTCCGCAGGTGTACAAGGTGAAGTGCTTCCCCAATCTGGTGGTGGATACCGATCCGGCGCAGTGGGTACAGGCCGGTCATATCCTGATTGTGGCGATTCCCCATCTGAACCGGGGCGGCCATGTCAACCTCAAGCCGACGCTGAGCGGCTATCTGGTGCACGAGATCGAAGCCTATGTGCGCCAGTATGCCTCGCCGGACGCGACGATCCGCGTGACCAATCCGGTCTACGAGGAAATACAGGTGCGCTGCACCGTCAAGCTGAAATCGCTGCTGAACACCGGCCGCCTGAGCGAGCAGATCAATCAAGCCCTGTGCGATTACCTGTCGCCGTGGAACAAGCAGGGCATCAACCAGCATTTCGGCTGGACCGTGCGCCAGCACGATGTGGTGTCCTTTCTGCTCGACCTGGGCTATGTGGAGAAAGTGACCGGCGTCTCGCTGCTGCAGATCGCCCCGTGGGGCCAGCCCATGGACCGTTTATACCTGCTGCGCGACAACGCCACCCAGCGTGACGTGGTGCACAAAGTCATCCGGCCGACATACCCGTGGAGCATCGCGGTCCCCATGAACCAGCATGCCATCCAGATCAGCCTGCAGCCAGGCTTGAAAGAACCGACGCCGATCGGCATCAACGAACTCAAGGTGGGCTCCACCTTCATCATCCCCAAAAGGACTGAATCATGACCCGACGCCGCCGCACCATGCTCAAGGAGCAGTTCTTGGCCGGCAAGATGCCGACCGAGGAGGATTTCGCCGACCTGATCGACTCCATGCTCAGCATGCTGGACGAAGGTTTTGAAAAAACGCCGGAGGACGGTTTCAAGATCGCCCAGCTGCGCGATGGCAAATTGCTGAGCTTTTACCAGGACATCGGTTCCGGCCACGCCACCTGGGCGCTGGGGCTGGACAAGGCCAACGCCAGCCTCAGCTTCCAGGACCGGCGCGAGCAGGCTTTGCTGACCCTGTCCAGCACCATTGACGATAACGGCATGCCGCGCGCCGGCGTCGGCATCCGCCAGAGCGATCCGCGCCATGAGCTGGACGTGGCGGGCACGGTGGCCTCGCATGGGCGCGTGGGCCGCAGCGGCGAACTGGCGGTGCCGGCCGACGGCTACTGGTACGACGTCACCGATTACATGACCGGCTGCCAGGCGTTCGAAGTGGTGGCCGGCGTCGGCGCCAAGGACAGCGAGGGGCGCTACGCCATCATGCACGCGTTTGCCACCAATGCGTTTGGCGCCAACGGCGATATCAGCTATCACCAGAGCCACTTCGGCAACAAATGCAGCCGCATCGAGCTGCGCTGGCAGCGTGCCGAGGTCGGCAAGCCGTTTGAATTCAAGTTGCAGATGCGGGTCGGTTGCGCCTATGGCGACGATGTCTGGATCAAGTACCACATGACCCAGCTGTGGCAGGACACGCTGATGCTGGAAAGCGACGACAAGCCGCTGCGCCAGCCGGTGCCGCAATACGATGAAAAAGGCAAGATCAAGGGCTGACACCATGTGCGAAACCAAACACGGCATGAGCTTGTACCTGACGCTGGCGCAGGGCGACCTGATCCTGGAAGGGCTGGCCGAGCGCCCGTTCCGGCAGGTGGTGGACCTGATCGGTTCGCTGCACCGCCAGGCCGCCGGCGCCGATCCGGAACGCGTGCATTTCGAGCTGACGCATGCACAGCTGCGGCTGGTGCTGGAGGTGCTGGGCGAGATGCCGTTCAACCGTGTCCAGCGCCTGCTGCACAGCATGCACCGGCAAGTCGAGGCCTGGCGGACGGGGGCGCGAGCGCGTGAAGACTGAGGATCACATCAAGCGTTACCACAGCGATCCTGACGGCCTCGATTTCGACGGCCTCAGGCGCAAGGGTATCGCTTTGCTGCAGGATTTGTCGGGCCATGCGTGGACCGACTACAACCTGCACGATCCGGGCGTGACGCTGCTGGAACTGTTGTCGTATGGCCTGACCGACCTGGTTTACCGCACCGACTTCGATGTGGCCGACCTGCTGACCGGACCGTCCGGGCAGATCGAATTCGACCGGCAGGCCTTGTTCAGACCGCAGGATATCTTCCCCAATCAGCCGGTGACGGATATCGATTTCTGCAAACTGATCTACGACAACCAGCCGCAGGTGGATGATGTGTGGATACGGCCGGCTCCGGAGCCGGGACTGTGCAGAGTGTTCATCAAGCCGCACGAATCGCTGTTCCACAATGGCGACAGCAGCGAGTGCGAGGAATTGCGGCGGGCGGTACAGGCGTTGGCGCATGCGCACCGCAACCTGTGCCGCGACGTGGCTGAAGTCCGGATTGTCCGTGCGCGCCGCTTCGGGCTGAGCGGCGAGATCGAGATCGACGATAGCCGCCCGGCGGCCGAGATTTATGCCGATATCTACTTCCGCTGCGCCAAGGAGATTTCGTCCGGCGGACAGGTGGTGCGTTTTGAGGATGCGCTGGCGCAGGGCATGAGCTGGGAGCAAATGCTGGAAGGGCCGCTGACTTACCACGGCTATATCGCCGACGAGCATTTCCGCGAATCGAATTACGAGATCGATGTCACGCGGCTGATCAAGGTGGTGCGGCATATCCCCGGCGTGCGCCAGGTCAAGCGCCTGTGCCTGCTCGACGATGAACACGGAGAGCACAGCTTTATCAAGTTGAATCAAACGGGCGACGAGTGCCCGGTGCTGGCATTCCACGACGACCCGGAAACCACGCGCCAGCTGCATCTGGTGCACGGCAAGAGCGCGACCCGGCAGCACGCCGGCACCCATGCCGTGCAATTTCATGGCGAGGTGTCGCTATACCTGCGCAAGCTCGAATTTGAGCACGATGCGTTCCGCAACAACGATGGCCAGTTGCAGCGGCTGGTCAAGCTGCCGCAGGGCCGTTACCGTCCGCTGGAAGAATACGGTTCGCTGGGCGAGCATACGCCGGCTATCTACGGCATCAACCGCTACGGCGTGCCGGATTCGGATCCGCCCGAGGTGCATGCGCGGGCGGGGCAGCTCAAGGCGTATTTGTACCCGTTTGAACAGATCATGGCCAATTATCTGGCCTCGCTGCAGGGCTTGAAGCAACTGTATTCCTCCGATCCCGGGCTGGACCGCAGCTACTTCGCGCAGTTTCTGGACGATGCGCAGGTGGCCAATCTGCCGTCCCTGTATCGCGAGGGCACAACGCGTGCCGAGACGGATGCCGTGCAGGCCGGGCAGGATGCTTTCGACGACCGGCGCAGCCGCGTGCTGGACAGTTTGCTGGCAGTCTATGGGGAAGTATTCCCGGACGAGACGCTGAAGCGCTATGACGTTTATCACGCCGATGCTTTCGGCCGTCACCTGATCGCCTGCAAGATCGGCTTGCTGCAGCATTTGTGCGAGCTGAGTGCGCGGCGCGGGCTGGCCATGAATGTAATGGCGCCATATTGGAAGGGGAAAAATCATGCACCCATCCAGCGCCGGATCCAGCTGCTGTGCGGCGGCGGCGAGTCGGCGCTGGGGCGCTCGCTGATTCAGGCGGTGCACAACGAAGAGCTGCGCTTCGTCAGCGACACGCGCTATGCGCGGCTGCTGGAGCAGGAAGTGCCGTATGGCGACACCGATCCGGTGCCGTGGCCGGCGGCCGTGGAGGCGACGCCGGCGGCGCTGCCGCACGGGGCGGTGTGCGCTTCGCTGCTGCGGGCTGGCGTCCTCAAGGAGAACTACCGCGTGCATGCGGCTGAGGACGGGCAGGGCTGGCTGTGCCTGAATCTGGACGACCAATCCTGCTGGCCTCTGCTGCGCCTGCCGCTGGCGGAAATCGGCCCCGCCGCGCACGCCATGCGCGATCAACTGATCGACTTGAGCAAGGCGTGCGAAGGGTTCCATTTGCTGGAGCATGTGCTGCTGCGGCCGAGGTCCGGCGTGGAGCATGCGGTCGAGCCGGGATTCTATGCGCATCGGGTCAGCGTGATACTGCCATCGTTCACGGCGCGCTTTGGCGACAAGGGATGCCAGGCATGGATTGAACAGTTGATTGCGCAGAACTTGCCGGCGCACGTTTTGCCATCTTTTTATTGGCTGGATTTTGCTTATGTGGCGTGGTTTGAAATGCGCTATCGGGAATGGCTGGGTGAGCTTGCCGAGGGCGGCGACCCGGCCAGGATCGATGAAGCGGCAGGCAAGCTCATCGACGTGCTGGGCAAGATCGACGCCCACCGCACCAACCGGCACTGGATATGATCGTGCGTGCGACCAACCTCATCCATGGCCTGACACTGGACGTCCAGTACGATGGCGACGTCGATACCGGCGAATCGCTGACTGAATGGCTGCGCGCGGTGTTGTTGCCGGTGGTCGACAGCGTTCTTGCGCAGCACGACCGACAGGGACAGGTGTGCCGGATCGAGCGGCTGGAGATTGATCTGGGCACCATCATGCGTGAGGAGGCGGAAGACGAACTCGCGCGGCTGCTCCAGGCCCAACTGGCGGACGCATTGCGTTGGCCGACCGCGCAAAGCGCCCAACTGCCGGCGCCCACGCCATCACGGCCACCGGTTGCCGGGCTCGCATCCGGCCCACGCGGCCTGCCTGATGCTGCGTCCACTGTGCAGCCGGCGGGAGCACTTCATGTGACATCTGCCGAAGCGCCCAAGGCGGCGTCGTTCGGAGGCCCAGCCGGGGCGCCAGTGGAAGTGCGGAGCGAGGCGCTATCGCCGGTACCGGCGTTGCCGGCGTCCGCAGCTGGCGCGGCGGCGGCCGGGGTTGCCCCGGTTGCCGCCGTTGCCGGCGCCGGCGAGGGGCCGGAAGCGCAGTTACTACAATTCCTGCGCAGCGGCCGCTTGCCGTGGTCGATAGCGGCGGATCAGCATGCGGCACACGAGCAGTTACTGCGCCGTGTATTGGCCATGCCATCGGCAACGACGATCCTGAGATCCGTGGTGCAAGATCAGCAAATGGTGACGCGACTTGTTCGTCAATACGACGCCGCACTGTTGCAAGTCGTGGCGACCATGCTCCATGCAGACCATCCACGTCCGCCCGCCGGTGCCGAAACCTCGGAAAGCGACTGGATAGCCGTCTTGCTAGGCGCCGCCCAAGCGTCTGCGCACATGGATGCAGATCCGGCACTGACGCAGTTCCGAAACTGGACGCAACGCCGACTGGAACTGGCCGAACAGCGCCTGTCATTGTCCGAGTTGCATCAATGGCTGATCTGGTGGCTGATGCACGACTCGACCCTGGTCAATCAGGATTGCGGTCTGATGCTAAACGCGATCAATAGCCAATGCACACAGGCACCGGATCCGGTTCAATTCATGAAATTGGTGTTGGCGACACTGCGTGAAGGAAAGTCGCTCGATCTGGACGCGCTGCTGCAGCAATCGGCCGAAGCGCTGAAAGCCGCGCCTCTGGACGCAATCACCACGCTAAAATCGCACCAGGCGATTCGGAACTTCATCGGTCAGCACTCTGCGGAGCGGGCCGAACTGGATAACCTGAACTCGGCGCAACTGCATCAACTGGTGCGCGGTTGGATAGGCGACACCTCATCCGACTTCCTGGCGGCGATAGAAAACCATGCCCTGCAGGCCGGGGACGTGCACGCCTATTTCCGTCATGTTCTACAAAGTTTAGTGGAAGATCGGGCGATAGACCTGGAAAGCCTGACTGCGCCGAACCTCCTCGCACATCTCGCGTCCCCAGCGCCATTGCCGCCGGCGCAACGGGAGCGGCCAACGCAACCGGCACAATCGCCGCAATCGTCGCAACCGTCGCAATCGTCGCAACTATCAGCACAAGCGCTGGAGTCGTTGCAGCTATCGCCGCAGCTGCGGGCGCAAGCACTGGACCCGTCGCAGCTTTCGCCGCAGTCGCTACCCACCGGTTCAACAGCGTCGCAACCGGCATCGGCCCGCAGCCGCTCCCCGTTGTCTGCCATGCTCCAGCAAAGTCTTCCGCAACGCCTCGCCAACGCCATGCTGCAAGCGGACTTGAGCTCGCTAGAGACTATCTGGCCCGAAATCACGCGCTTCCATGCCGACGTACTGCTGGCCGCCACCCAGCGCTACCTGCGTCGGCCGCAAGAGCGCGCGCACCTGATAGCGCGATCGACGCCGGATATGCTGATCGCCATGCTACACGCCATAGCGCCGGCTGCCGGCGAACTCGCCGGGTCAGTGCTGCGACATGCCGAATCCTGCAACGCCGTGCTGCCCGATCCACTGGCCGGCACGCAATTCCAGCAGTGCGTGCTGGAGTTTGCGTTCCGCCAGGCGCTGGATGCGGGGCAGGGCGGCAGCATCACCAGCCTGATCGACAGCCTGTTGCCGCAGCCGGCAGCGCAGGAAACCGTTCAGCTGATCGCTCACGCATGGCGTGCGATTTTGCCACCGGTGCCGGAACTGGAGCGGGTGCTGTATGGTGGACGCTATCTGCAGGCCATTCAACAGCGCTTGCAGGATGATGACGATGCCGTGACCACATTGCACGTCATGCTGGTAGAGGAAGTGTGGATGCACTATCCCAAACTTCTAGACCCACAGTTGCGTGAGCAGTTGATGGCGTCTGATCTGGCCGCGTTCGATGCTGGAGGCGTTGTGCGCGGTGCTGATACAACGGCGCTGGAGGCCGGGTCGGAGGACGCCGGTATCCCGCCTGTGGCCGGTTATGCTGGGATGCCGCGAAATGAGGCCGCATCCGCATCACCGGATTTCGACGTTGCAGGCACAGAGCCTGCGGCGCTCAAACCGGCCGCTACAGCGTCGAGAGAGGCGCATATAGTTGCGACAGATGATACTGGCATTGCACGAAGCAGCCATGCAGCCCGATCGATGGAGCACCCCGACACGGGAATGGCTCGTACGGTTCAGTCGGAGACTTCTGGCATGGTGGTGCCACACGCTCGGCACCCAGCAATGCAGGATGGTAAGTTACCGTTGTCAGCCGCGAAGGACGATCCTGCGGTGTTGAAGCAACAGTTGCCGCTGCCGATGGATCGTGTAGGGGAGCAGGCCAATTCCGGCGTGGCAGCACCGGACGACGCCGTGATACGGGGACGCCAGTTGCCGCTGTCGGCGGATTGTGTCGCGGCCCCGTCAGAGTTCGCGCCTGTGCCGTCGCATCATGCGGCGGCGGAAGCATACTTGCCGCTGCCTACAGAGCGTGTCATGGAGCAGGCAGGAATAGTTGCGGCAGCATCGGACGACGGTGTGACATCGGATGAGAAGTTGCCGTTGCCGACTGACCGTGTGAAGATACCGGTGGAATCGCAATCGCCGACCTCGGAGCATGGCAAGCTGTCGGAGCAGCGGTTGCTGTCGGCGGGCCGCAAGGCTTTGCCGGCGGCCCGGGTGGCGAAGCCGACAGATCGTGAAGCTTTGCCGAAAGGCAGGGTGGCGCAGCCAGTGGGACCCGTTATGGCGCATGCCGCTTTCGTGGCAGCGCCGTCGGAGCATGCGTCGGCATTGGAGCATGCGCCGTTGGGGGATACTGCGGAGCCGAGAGTGCAGTTGCCGTTGCCGACGGAGCCATCGGCAGGCGGCGTGCGGGCGGCGGCTGGGCACGAGGATAGCCTGGTGGGCAATAGCGGCACCTCCGCCTCGGGCGATTTACCGTTGACGTCGGCTCAATGCGCGCCTGCGCTGGGCGTATCGCCACAGGCCGTACCGGCGCCGATTGATGCTGCGACGCTGTCCGGCACCGCAGCGCACCGTCGGATCAAGATTGCCGCAGAGATCGAAGCGCCTCTCGCAGTCCTGTTGATGCGCGCCGAGCCGCTCGGCCAAGTGGAGCATCTGGCCGCCGAATTGCTGCTACAGCGGCTGCTCCGCAAGACGAACGGCGCGCCAGGCGGTACGCTGGAAACCGCTCTGTCTCAGCCCGCAGCCATCGCGCGCCTGACCGAACTGGCTCCCGCACCAGTATTGGCTGAACTGCTGATCCGCCTGCAGCCGGCGCTGGCGGGGCAACTGCCGTCGATCCTGCGCGCGCTCGCATCCAAAGTCCCGCTGGTGAATGTGACCGCCATGCAGAACCGCAACACATGGCGCGCTATCTACCAAGCCGCCTTCGTCGCCGCCGACCCGGTCACACCGGCCGAATTCATCCGCACTCTGATGCACGACCTCGGCGGCAGCGATCTGACGCTTCCGCCTGTAGTTGCGGCCGGCGCCACGCCGCAAGCCATGATGCGGGACCTGCTGCGCCCATTGAACACCCGCCAGCAGCCGGAGCCAGCCGCCGCGCAGGCGGAGGAGGAGCCAGCGGCCACCAGCGGCGATTCCAATATCCGCAACGCCGGCATGGTGATCATCGCCACTTATGCGCAACGCCTGTTCAGCCTGCTGGAACTGACCAAGGACGGCCAGTTCGTCAGCGAAGAAGCCGCCCAGCGCGCCGTCCACTTGTTGCAATACGCTGTTACCGGCGCCAGCGCCACGCCGGAATACCAGCTGGTGCTGAACAAGCTGCTGTGCGGCATCCACGGCGGCCAACCCATCGCGCGCGGCATCGATCTCACCGACAAGGAGCGGGACACCATCGAACAAATGCTCAACGGCGTTATCGCCCACTGGAAAGCCCTCGGTAAAACCTCGATTGCGGGCCTGCGCCAGACCTTCCTGCAGCGCGAAGGCCATCTGTATTTCGAAGACGAGGCGTGGCACCTCAAGATTCCCGTCGCCACCTTCGACATGCTGCTGGACCGCCTGCCGTGGAGTTTCGCCATGATCCGCTTCCCGTGGATGGAACACCCGCTGCGGGTCACCTGGCGCTGACTGGAGCATGAAGATGAACGATATCGCCGAATGCCTCGAACGCGAAGTCGCCTGGTTCACGCGGGTGTGCGACGCCCGTTTCGAAGCCTATTTCAAGGCCGACCACGGTGACAGCGACCTCGCCAGTATATGTCCGCCGCCAGACCTGTCGCGCGCCAACAGCCCTTACGCCCAGCTGGTGCGCGAATACAGCATGGGTTTTGCCGAGCGGGTGGTGCTGATGCTGGCTTTCATGCCGCATCTGCGCCCGCAGGTGCTGGATATGTTCCTGCTGCAAAACGCCGCCCTCGGCCGTGGCTACAGCGAGATCGGCGGCTGGCGCGGCAAGCTGCATTCCGGTTTCCTGCCGACCTGCGAAACCGCCGCCTTCCTGCTGGCCGGGGCCGACATCGGCCTGCGCTTCAAGGTCGCGCAGCTGTTCAAGGACGAGCATTTCTTCACCCGCAGCGGCATGCTCAAGTTCGAGCACGAGGCCAGCGGCGAGCCGATGTTCGGCTCCGCGCTTATCCTCAGCAACGAGTATCTGCAACGCCTGTCCGACGGCGAAGTGCACAAGCCCGACTTCAGCGCCAGCTTTCCCGCCAAGCTGATGCAGACCAGGCTGGACTGGAGCGATCTGGTGTTGAATCCGGACGTGATGGAGGAAGTCGAACACATCGTCACCTGGCTGCGCCAGCCGCTGCACATCCTGCGCCATTGGGGGCTGGAGAAGTCCGTCAAGCCCGGCTACCGCAGCCTGTTCTACGGTCCGCCGGGCACCGGCAAGACGCTGACGGCCAGCCTGATCGGCAAGGCGGTGGAAGCGGACGTGTACCGTATCGACCTGTCGATGGTGGTGTCCAAGTACATCGGCGAGACCGAGAAAAACCTGGCCAGCGTGTTCGACCAGGCGCAAAACAAGCGCTGGATATTGTTCTTCGACGAAGCCGATTCGCTGTTCGGCAAGCGCACCCAGACCAGCAATTCCAACGACCGCCATGCCAATCAGGAAATTTCCTACCTGTTGCAACGGGTGGAGGATTTCCCTGGCGTGGTGATTCTGGCCACCAACCTCAAGGCCAATATCGACCCGGCGTTTGCACGCCGTTTCCAGAGCGAGGTGTACTTCGCCATGCCGGACGCGGACCAGCGCCAACGCCTGTGGCAGGGCCTGTTCACCGACCGTCAGCGCCTGGGCGCCGACGTGGACTTCAAGGCCATCGCCGAGAAATATGAGCTGGCCGGCGGCGCCTTGCTCAACGTGGCCCGCTATGCGGCCATCCGCGCCGTGATGAACGGCCGCGATCAACTGGTGCAGGACGATCTGATTGCCGGCATCGGCAAGGAATTAATGAAGGATGGGAAGACATTGTGAAACACATTATCGACATTCATCGCCTGAAACAAATCGGCATGCTGGCGATCTGCCAACTGGTCCTGTGCGGCGCCGCGTTGGCGGCCGCCCAGGTGGGCTATAACCAGCAGATCAAACAGGCCGATTTCGACGGCCTGCCCAAGTCCACCGTGCTGCAGATGCAAAACCAGCTGAAGTCGATCTACAGCAAGCTGCCCGACTGGCAGGCCGACTACACGCTGAAAGAGCAGCCGCTGAGCGACGGCATCGTTGGTCCGGTCACGCTGCGCTGGCTGCAGCGCTACAGCTACACCTTCCATCTGGCCAAGGCGGACGCATTGCCGCCGCATGTGGAGCGCGTCGTGGCGTTTGGCGGCGTCCATCCGATGGAGCTGGGCGCGCTGCTGAGCGCCAGCTTTGCGGACTGGGAACAGCGTCAGCCGGAAAAGGCCCGCAATGCCGATATCGAGGTGTTGCAGCGTGCCAGTACGCCCGAGCTGATGGAATTGTTCCGCCGCTACGACGGCGGCCGCAGCAGGGCGCCGCGTCCGGCCGCCCTGACCGCAGACAGCGGCTACTCCACCTATGAATTGACCAAGAACGATCTGGATCTGTTGCAGGGCAAGGATCAATTGATGCAAATGCTGGGCTCGCTGAAGGATAAGCCATTCCGCTCGCGGGAGGAATTGCGGGTCGGGCTGATGCAGGCACTGGCCGGGATGCCGGATTTGCAAAAGTCGCTGTGGCCGGCGGTGCAGGCGCAGGCGCGCGAATACTACGGTTACCTGATCAAAGACGCCACCGTGGATAAACTGGATAAGCCGGAGGACAAGGGGGGACTGGAGAAGACAACCATCGACAAACTGCGCAGCCTGGGCACGGTGTATTTGCCCTCGCAGGAAGCCTACGAACAATTCCTGGACGATAAGCTGGAAGCCGGCACGCTGTATCTGACGGACATTGAGAGCGACCGGCTGAAGGAAGCCGCGCGCGTGCTGGATAACATCCATCTGAACGAAGCAGGTCTGCAAACCATCCAGAACGAGCTGCGTGGCAATGTGCTGAATGCCGGCGTGCCGCCGGCGGTGGTGCGCATGCTGGAAGAGCTGCGCGGCGTCAATTACCCCGAGGCCAGCGTGTTCCGCAGCGCGGCGATTTCCAAGATCGACTTCGGGCTGTCGATGTGCAAGCTGAACTCGCCCACCAACAATGCCTATGTGGCCAACCTGCGCATTCCGGATGCCGACCTGGATGCGATGGAGAAGCAGATGGCGCCGCTGCAGCAGCAGCCACTGGACGGTGTGACGCATCTGCAGCACAGTATCGCGGAAACCTTCCAGCGCATTCGCGAACTGCGCGCCAAGGTGGAACTGTGCGACGAGAAAACCGACAAGGAAAGCAAGGACATCGTGCGCGATATCTACCTGAGCTACTTCGGCGCTGCGATCGAAGGGCTGGCGCACAAGAAGATTCCGGACGATTTGCCCAGTATCCGCATCCGCGGCAGCAAATGCGGCTGCGCGGTGGATGACGTGGCGCGTATCGACTATGCCTTTTACCCATACTGGCAGTCGAAGAAGGAAGTCCAGCCGATCAATTTCCGCGTGCTGAACCGGGTAGCTTTCCAGGCTGTAACGGTGGATAATTTTGGCAACTTCCAGCGCGGCAGCGACAGTTTCGACCTGAACCAGAGCGAGAGCAGCGAGACCGAATTCGTGCGCGTGGCCCACCAGTACAATACCAAGGTCGACTGGGTGATTCAGAAGAACGACTGGGATGGCGACTGGCGCAACTTCACGCCGCAGAGCCGCAAGGTGGTGTTTGCCAAAATCCGCGCCAACATTCTGGCCTTGCTGACCACGCCGCTGACCGACACCATGTCGCGCCTCAAGCGCTTCAGCACCTTGGGGCTGGAACCGCGGCCGCGGCGCGGCGACGGCGTGACGCTGTACTTCCCCAACTATCCGACCGACGCCGACGCCACGAATGAATTCAACAATTTCTTCAAGGAGTTGCGCGGGGATCTGGACCGCAGCGAGCTGGGGTTGAATGTGCTGGTGTCGCAGAACGTCTTCACTGCGGGCAAGAACGGCGGACCGGGGGCGTTTGGCGCGGCCAATCTGATCAGCCTTCGCAAGAAGCGCGCCGCCACCGAGCCCAACCGGCCTGGTGGGCCGGAAAACGACGAGTTCATCCTGGTGCTGCTGAACGAGCCCAGTTCGGACGCCAAGAAAGCGCTGCGGGAGGATATCGAAAGCGACGCCAGCCTGCACGGCGCGGAGCGCGCCGACTTCCTGCGCAGCGTCCTGCCGGTGCTGCACTTCGATAACCGCAACTGGCAGCAGCTGCAGGACGACATCGTCTACGCCCGCGACACCTTCGGCGGACTGGGGCTGTGGGCGCCGGACTTCGATAATCTGGCCAAGCCGGTGGAAGACCCCAGCCTGTCCTGCCTGAAATCGGCCAGCCTGACCACCTGCCTGTCACGCAACTACACGGACCCGGGCGAGGATATCCAACTGCCCGGCCCGCTGGAAGCCTTCTCCTGCGTGCAGCGCTGGATGCTGCGGCTGGTGCTGGCCTTGCTGGTGCTGGTGATCGCGACGGTGGTGGTGCTGTTCTTCCGCTTCTGCGGCGCCCAGAATTTCCTCAAGCGTAATTTCCTGTATGTGCTGCTGTTGGTGAACATCCCGGCTACCGTCGTGTTCATCCTGCTGCTGCTCTACGATCCCTTGCTGGCGCGCCTGTCGGCGGGCAATTTGCCGTTCATTTTCATGGCGGCGGTTGCGATGGGGTTGGTACTTGCCGGCTATTTGTATATGCGCAAGCGGCGGCGTCTGCCGGTGCGCCAGCGCAGCACCCTGGTGCGGCAGGAGCTGGGCTTCCCGATCGTAGTCTGGCGCACCGAGATGGATGCGCAAGGCTTCCGGTGGATACTGAAAAATACCGGCAGCGGCTACGCCATCATCAAGAAGGTGGAAATCGAATTCGATCACCAGCCCGTGGCCGATGTGAAGGCGGCGCTGAATTCCGTGCTGACCGAGGACAACAAGGTGCACTGGAAGAGCACGTCGCTGCTGGGCCAGAGGATCGAGGCTGGCGGCGAATTGCAGGCGCTGGACATCAGCGAAACCGCGGCGGCGCAGGTGGTGAAAGAAAAGCTGGAGCAAGGGCAGCTGGTGGTGCGCATCATCTACGGCGGCGCCGGCAGCGAAAACTGGGTAACTGACGGCAAGGAAGTCCGCTCGACTTCCTCATTGTGATGTTCTTTTTCTGAAGGAGAATGAAATGAAAATACGATCGACACGGCCGGCGGAATCGGGGCGCACGGCCAGCGCCATCTCCGGCACGGCGCAGAAGCGCAAGGCTGGTTCCTCGCATTATCAGGACATGGCCAGCAATTCGCCGCAGGCCGCGCAACTGATGGAGCGGGCCAATATGATGTCCGGCACGGCGCAGATGGTGGAGGATGAAGAGCTGTTGCAAGGGAAATTCGAGACCGCGCAACTGGTGGAGGACGAAGAGCTTTTGCAAGGCAAGTTCGTCGCCCAGCGCGCCGACAATGGCTTGCCGCCGCAGCTGAAGGCCGGTATCGAATCGATGTCCGGCATGAGCATGGACCATGTCAACGTGCACTACAACTCGGATCGCCCGGCCCAGTTGAACGCCCATGCGTATGCGCAGGGTAGCGACATCCACGTCGCGCCGGGGCAGGAACAGCATCTGCCGCACGAAGCCTGGCACGTGGTGCAGCAGGCCCAGGGGCGCGTACAGCCGACCACGCAAATGAAGGAAAGCACGCCGGTCAACGACGATCCGGGACTGGAAAGCGAAGCCGACGTCATGGGAGCCAAGGCCATGAGCATCGGCCAGGCGCAGTTGAAGGGCGAGCAGGACTAGACGCGCGGAGGGCGTTTCCATGTACGCATCGGCAATCCGGTCAGGCATTGATACGGTCAATAGCGGGTCCGCCGCGCAAGTGGCGGATGCGCGACCCAGCGCGCTGGCGCAGATGAAGTTGCAAGCGATGGCAAATCTGGCGCCGCAGGCGCAGCACATCGCCCAGCTCAAGGCGCTCGCGGGCGGTGCGCCGATTCAGCTATTGCAGAACAAGGCGGGGGAAGACTGGCAGAATGTGTTATGGGATGAGAACGTGCCCGTGGCGGTCGAGGCCGAATTTCTGACCGATCCGAATTTGATCTATCTAAAAATCAGCCGTGGCGAATGGCATGTGTTCAAGGTTGGTGAGACGGAATGGTGTTTCGGGTACGAGGATATGGAACAGCTGCGGCCGCTGGTGCCGGACGTAGACCGTCTGCTGAACCCTTGGGTGGAGCTGAACGAGGGCGGGGAAGAAACGCCCAAAAAGGCCTTGATCAGGTTAGTGAAGGCGGTTGTCGATAACGTGCCGGAACAGCTGGAAGCAGTCATGGCGAGCGATAATGTTTTTAATCTTACGGCGCAGGCGCAGCTGGAGTTTTGCATCAACCTGTGCAAGAAATATCCGGATGCCGAAACGCTGGCAAAGTGCTTTTACACATCGTATTTTTACGGCCCGATGAACAGATATCTTCGCGGGCACGCGGTAGGGTCCGATAGCGTCGAGATTACGAACTTGATTGAAAGGACCAGACAGATCATGCAAAACGAACTGAATTCTGTCCTGGCCGTCAACGTGGAACTTGAACGCATGGAATTGAAATCTGAATGGCTGAATAACCCGGTCAAAGATACGGTGCTGGACTTTGCTGCGTTCACCAGCGTGCATGCTGAACCAGGAGGCGTAGAGAATATGGCGAGCGATATCGACAATGGGACCTTCGGCGAGCGGACCACTTTGTCGATCTTGCGATTTAACGGTATTTCAAAATGCCTGATTCCCCGCGACGATGGCAAATATTATCTGACTGAGCAGGAGAAATTGCTGCCTCCTGGAATGAGAGCGAAGGTCGTCAACATTCTTGAGTTCCAGATCCCCGTTCCTGATACGGACCGGTTTTTGACGGGTAAGGACTACATTCTGGAGATACTTTAATATCTGTTCAAGCAGGAAGTGGTGGGCTGGTCTCTCAAGTCAAAAATGACGGCCGATATTGCGACAGATGCCCTGACTATGGCTTGGTTGCAGCTTCAAGAGCGCTTCAGGCAGGCGGTGTTCCACTTAATACGATCACTACGGGTACACTCATGCCTGGATTTTTTGCCAATGGTCTGCAGCTGCTCCTTGCGATTGTTAGGCTCAAGTAGATGTTACCCTTGAGAGAACTCTTATTATGAAGATTATTGCATGGCTATATACGCTCGTAGTCCTCGCTGCGTCGTTATGGGACTGGGCTACATTGTTCTTTGCGAATCCTTTAGAAGAGCATCTATTGCCCATGTTCGTTTATAGTTTTGTCATCTTCCCATCATCACTTTTGATAGCGCCAATAAGTGATCTAATTCCGTCGTTATTACATAACGGAATTGCCTATCAAGTAGTTTGGCGAGGCTTGGGGGCAATGCAGTTGGCCGCCGTTTGGTTAGTGGCATTGAGATTTAAACGTCGCCAGTCTTAGGGCATGGCGGATCGATCAGCGGCTTGACGCTGAAGCCATGTACCAGTATCGATAGCATGATCACGCCCAATGCGATGCCGGTCAGCTGCCGCGCCAGGTTGGGCGGCAGGCCGGCTTGTATCGCAAATACGAGGTAGAACAGCGAGCCGATGCCGCGTACGCCGAACCAGCCTATCATCGTGCGCATGCGCTTGCCGACACCACTGCCTGCCAGCGCGGCGTACACCGCCAGCGGCCGCGCAATCAGGAACAGGAATGCGGCCACGCCGATGGTTTCGTAAGGCAGCTCGCGCAGCGAGATCATGCCACCCAACAGCAGCACCAGCGTCAGCTCCGACAGACGTTCCAGATGTTCCTTGAACACCAGCGCTTCCGCGCTGACCACCAGCGGCGGTGCGCCGGCATCGCTTGCTTGCGCCGCCTCGGACTTTGCCATATCCGGCTCCAGCAGGCCGTAACGGTCTTTCGGCGCACCGGCCAGCAGCAACTCGGTCTGGCGCAGCGCCACCGCGGCAAAGAACACTGCGAGGTAACCCGAGGCCTTGACCATGCTGGCCAGGGCGTAGACGATGGCGATCAGGCCCAGCGCCACCAGGTCGTCCATGATGTCGTGGCGCGGCTTGACCACGCGCAGACGCCAGCCGAGTTGCGCCAGCCCTGCGCCGGCCATCACGCCCACCGCCGCCGCCGCAGCCGTCGCCCAGATCACGTCCACCAGTAGCCAGCGCAAGTGGTGCTGGCCGGTATCGCCGATGCCAAGCATCCCAAGCCCCAGCAGCACGAAGGGGAAGGCGCTGCCGTCGTTCATGCCGGCCTCGCAAGTGAGCGTGAAGCGCAACTGGTCCTTGTCGCCAGGATGGCGTACCTGTACATCGGTGGCCAGCACCGGATCGGTGGGCGCCAGCACGCCGCCCAGCAGAATGGCCGCGCCGGCCGGCATGTGCAGCACGTAGTAGGCGAACAGCGCCACCAGCGTCACGGTCAGCGCCATCGACAACCACGCCAGCCGCAGCGGCACGTCCCAGCGCGCCAGCTTGAACGGCACCGGCATCTTGATCCCGGCCGAGAACAGGGAGATCAGTAGCGCGATCTGGGTGAGCATCTCCAGCAGGCCCGATTGTGCGTATGGATCAAAGCGGAACAGGTCGAAGAAACTGGGGCCGAGCAGGACCCCGACGGCCAGATAGACGATGGCCGAGGTAAATGGCGACCGCGAGATAGTGGTCGCCGCCAGCCCGCGCGCCAGCATCAGCAGCCCAAGCAGCAGGAACCATTGGTTTGTACTCATGCGGTGAGGCTAAAGGTGTTTCTTCAGAATGTATGTGGGGTAGGGCACGGAGCAGCGGTTATACTCGGCCTATCATGAAAAAAACTCTGCCCTCGTTGCTTGCCGTGTTGCCTGTGATTGCATCGGCCGCGCCTTGCCTGCCTGCGCCCGCACTGATCGAGCGCGATGCCCGATATGAAGAAGCGCTGCGCGTCGGCGACGTGCATTTTTTGCAATCGCTGCTGGCGGACGATTATGTGTGGGTGCATTCGCTCGGCTCGCAGATCGAAACGCGCGCCAGCTTGCTGGCACGCCTGGCCAAGCCGGTGGTCTACAAAGCGCGCGGCACCAGCGAGGTGCATGTGCACGTGCTAGGCGACACCGCGGTGGTACGCGGCATCAGCACCACTGAGCAGTGGAATGCGGACGGCACGACCTGGCGCACCAACCGCTATCAGTTCATGCGCACCTATGTGAATGTGGGCGGCGAATGCAGGCTGCTGTCGGTACAAACCATGAATCTCAAATAATGACGCGCGACGAACTGGAACAACAACTAGCGCAAGGTGTGCGCCGTTTTGAAAATTGCGCGTTCGACGATGAGGACTTGTCTCGTCTCGATCTGCAGGGTTGCGTGTTTGAGCGCTGCACCTTTGCGGAAACCTCGCTGTTTGCAAGCAAGCTGGCACGCTCGCAATGGCTGCGCTGCCGTGCTGGAAGCGCGGACTTTGAGTCGGTCGATGCGGTCGATGCACGATTCGACGGCTGCGACCTGAATAACAGCAAATGGCGCCGCTCCAAACTGGCGTCGGCGGTTTTTCACGGCTGCAAGCTGACCGGCGCTTCGTTTGAAGAAGTGGCGCATCTGGGCGTTCACTTTGAATTATGTCTGCTGGTGGGCGCCGATATGCGCGGCTTCTCGTTTCGCAAGGCGACGCTGAAAGAACTGGATTTTTCCGAAGCCTATCTGTCCGGCTGCGATTTCCGTGACGCCGTGTTCGAGGGTGGCAGCTTGCGCAATGCGGTGCTCAAGCTGGCCAAGTTCCAGGGCGCCGACCTGCGCGCGGCCAGTATCGAAGGTGTGAAGCTGACCGAGGCAGGCTTGTTCAAAGGCGCGGTGATCTCGCACGCGCAGGCCGCAAGCTTCCTGCGCGAGCTTGATCTCATCGTGGTCTGACTACTCGCAAGTGAAGTTGGCGGCGTCCTCGATGCTGCCGCTGCCCTTGTACTTGGCCGCTTTAGGATAAGGGCACAGCGGGCGGGTACGGGTGGCGGACCAGCTGGCCGGCAGATCGGCATTGACCCCGCCGGCGTTGCCCGTGCCGCGCACACTGGCTTGGACGCTGTCCGGCGCCTTGCCTTTTTCCACCCAGTCGACCAACGGCGCCAGCATGTCGAATTGATCGGCAGTCGGGCCGCCGGAGCAATGGTTCATGCCCGCCACCGCGAAGAAGCGCGCGAAGTTGGAGGCATCGCCGCCGTTTGCCGTGCGCACTGAGTTGTACCACGCAGTGGTGTCGTCGCTGGAGAAGATCGGATCGCTGGTGCCGTGATATACCATGATTTTGGCTCCGCGATTCTTCAGCGTTGACAGATCGGATGGATTCGGCGGCATCATGAACGACAGCGCGCTCTCGGTGTAGGTGGCGTTGGTGGCACCAACCTTGGCCAGCATGTTGGCAAGGTCGCCTGTCAGGGCGAAATTCGGCCCATTGAAGGTGGCCGGATCTTCCGGCGGAACGGACCAGATGATGCCCACCGCGCCCGTATCAAGCAGGAACGATGCGCTGAATTTCCACCATGCCCAGCCATCGGTCGCCAGGCCGGCATCGTACGGGAAGCTGGAATAAATCTTGGCGCCAGCGGCCGTGGTGGCGCCGCTGAACAGACCACCGATGGCGGTCTTTTGCGCGGCGCTCAGGCAGGTGCCATCGCGAGCGCCGCTGCAGGTCGGCACATCGCGATTCAGATCGAAGGCGGCCTGGCAGGCTTGCGTGTTCTGCACCATGCCGTCGGTGGCGCCGTCGAGCGCATCGCACTTGGACAGGATCGCCTTGGACACCAGCGTGCGCTCGGCCTGCGTGAAACCGGTCGACAAATCGCCGGGCGTGGATGCCAGCGAAGCGTAGGTCTTGGCGCCGGCGATATTGGCGATGGCCGCCAGCGGCAGGCGGAATCCCGGATTCCCGACCAGGAAACCGTCGTACTGGTCGGCATAGCGCGCCGCCGCCACCATGGTGTGACGGCCGCCGTTGGAGCAGCCGCCGATGTAGGAGCGGTCCGGCTTCTTGCCGTAAGCGGTTTCGATGATGTACTTGGCCATCGGCGTCAGCTTGCCCACGGCCTGGTAGCCATAGTCCAGCCGCGCCTGAGGATCGATACCGAAGAATGGCGTCGCCGGCGCATGGCCGGCGTCGGAGCTGATCACGGCGAAGCCCTTGTTGAGCGCATTATCCAGCACGCCACCACCACCCACTTCGCCGGTGGCCGTCACCACCGTGCCATCCACGCCGCCGTTGGCCTGATAGAAGAAGCGGCCGTTCCAGTTGTTCGGCAGGCGCATCTCAAAGCCGATGGCATAGCTCTTGCCGTCGACAGGGCTGGTGCGCTTGAACATCTGACCGGTGACCTGGCAATGCGCTGGCACCGGCTTGCCGGCGACGGTCAGCGTGCCTGCCGCGATGGCGTTGGCGGCGGTGATGGTGGTGTTGGCGAAGTTGATTTTGCCGACCAGATCAGCGCAGCTGCCCAGCGTGGCGCCGGAGGCCGCTGCGAGTTGCGGCAGGCTGTTGTTGCTGGTAGTGGCCAGGGTGTCGGAACCGCCGCAGGCGGTAAATAGCAGGGCGACCGACGCCGCCACCGCGGTCATTTGGGTGTTTTTCATTTGATTCGTCTCCTCGTATGGGTGTACCGGTCCGCGCAGCCTTCTATGGGCTGCGTCGGGACCGGATCTCGGGTATTGCGGGATCAGATTGGCGAAACGTCTTTGAGCACGCCGACAGGCTGGTTAACCAGCTTGCCGTTCACCTTCTTGACTTCGCGGATGTACATGTTCTGCACGATGTCGCGCGTTGCCGGGTCGATGGAGATAGGACCGCGCGGGCTATCCCACTTCATGTTGGACAGGATCTGCATGGCCTTGTCGCCAGTGACCGTGCCATTCAGCTTGCGGATGGTCTCGTAGATCATGCCCATGGTGTCGTAGGCGGCCACGGTAACGAAGGTGGGCGGCAGCGCCTTCGGCAGGGCGGCGGCATAGGCGGCGAGGAAGGCCTTGTTGGCCGGATTGTCCAGCGCGGTCGAATAGTTCAGCACCGTGACGGCGCCCAGCGCGCGGTCGCCCAGCGCTTCCAGCGTCGGAGAATCGCTGGTCATGTCGCCCACGCCCAGGAACTTGATGCCGGCTTTGTCCAGACCCTTGTCGCTGAAGGCCTTGAGCACGGCGGTGCCGTCTTCGGCGCCCGGCGCGAAGAAGAACAGTGCGTCCGGCTTTTCATCCTTCACGCGCTGGATGAAGGGCGAGTAGTCCGGATTCGCCAGCGGCACGCGCGAGGAGCCGACGATCTTGCCGCCGCCCGCGGTAAAGCCTTTGTTGAAGCGCGCTTCGGCGTCGATGCCGGTGCTGTAGTCGCTGACCAGCGTGTAGACCTTGCCCACCTTGTTGGCCGCGCTCCAGGTGCCGAATGGTTCGGTCATCTGCTGCATGGTCATGCTGGTGCGCAGCATGTACGGCGACTTGGCGGTGATGCCGGTGGTGACGGCGTTCATCACGATCATCGGAATCTTGGCCTGGGTGGCGATCGGCGCCACCGCCAGCGCGCTTGGCGTCAGCGAGAAGCCGACCAGGAAGCTGACTTTTTCACGGGTGATCAGCTCCTGCGCGGCGCGCTTGGACAGGTCGGCGTTGGAGCCGCCGTCGTCGCGGTAGACGATTTCGATCTTCTTGCCGGCCACCTTGTCGCCGTATTGCTGCATATAGGTCTTGATGCCATCCTCGAACGGTTTGCCGATATTGGCGAATGGCCCGCTCAGCGCGGCGATCACGCCGATGCGAATGGTGTCCTGCGCATGCACCACGCCAGTCATCATCAGCGCTACGCCCAGCAATGCTACTTTTTTCAGCTTCATACTTGTCTCCTGTCGTTTTTATTTATGCTGCGATGATTACGTTGGGATCTGTACCTTCGTAAAGCGATGCCACGATGGCCGCACGGCGCGTCAGCACCGCCGCCTGGTTGATGGAACCCTTGTCGGTCATCTCGCGATGATCGATCGACGGCGGTTCCGCTTGCAGCAGCAGGCGGTCGATGCGCATCGATGAACCGCTGGCATCCGCGTTGAGGCGGTTTAGCAGCGACTGGAAGCGGTCGCGCACCGGGGCGCTGGCCAGCACCTCTTCCACACTGGCGCCTTCACCCAGGCCGGACAGCGGATGGCAGTGTTCCAGGCGCGGGAACACCAGCAAGCCGATGGCGTTGCGGTCGATGCCAGTCACCACCACATCCAGTACATGCGGAGCGGCCGCGCTGATCACGCGCGCGCGCAGCGGGCCGACGCTGACGAAGGTGCCGGTACTGAGCTTGAAGTCTTCCGCGATGCGGCCGTCGAACATGAAACCCAGTTCACGGTGATCGGGATCGACAAAGCGCAGCGCGTCACCGGTGCAGTAGTAGCCTTCTTCATCGAATGCCGCCGCCGTCAGCTCAGGCGCGCGCCAGTAGCCTGGCGTGACGTGAGGCCCGCGGAAGCGCGCTTCCAGCTTGTCGCCGGATGGCACCAGCTTGACCTTGCAGCCCGGCGCCGGCACACCGACGTAGCCGGCCTTGATGATGTCGCCGGTGCCGAAGGTGCAGGAGGGCGAGGTTTCGGTCATGCCCAGGCCGGTCATGATGCGGATCGACTCGCCCGATTCGGCGATGCCCGCCGCATCGAGCCGGTCCCACGCCGCCTGCGACAGGCCGGCGCCGGCGCACAGGAACAGCTTCACGCGCGAGAAGAAGGTGGCGCTCAGCTTTTTGTCGGTGGCCATGGCGTCGGTCAGCATTTCAAATCCTTTGGGGATGTTGAAGTACATGGTCGGCGCGATTTCGGCAAGATTGCGCAGCGTAGCGCCGAAGTCGCGCGGCGTCGGCTTGCCGTCGTCGATATACAGCGTGCCGCCGTTGTACAACACGATGCCGACGTTATGGCTGCCGCCAAAGGTGTGGTTCCAGGGAAGCCAGTCCACCAGCACCGGCGGCTCTTCACCCATGAAGGGGAAGGTCTGCAACAGCATCTGCTGGTTGCTGCACAACATGCCGTGCGTGGTGATGACGGCCTTCGGCTTCTTGGTGGAGCCGGAGGTGAACAGGAACTTGGCGATGGTTTGCGCGTTGACCCTGGCGTGTGCCGCGTCCACCGTGGTTGGCTCCACGTCCAGCAGCGCGCTGAAAGGCGTGGCACGTTGACCGGGCACTTCGCCATGCGCCAGGATCAGCTCCGCATCGGCCGGCATCACGGCAGTAATGGCGCGGCTGAAGGCATTGCCATCGGAGGCGTACAGCGCGCCCGGTGTCAGTTGCGAAACCAATTCCGCCAGTTTGCCGTAGTCGGTCGCTACCAGCGAGTACGAAGGCGACACCGGCGAATACGGTATGCCTGCGTACATTGCACCCAGCGCCAGCTGAAAGTGTTCGAGATCGTTACCGGACAAGATCATCAGCGGGCGCTCGGGCGACAAGCCGCGGTCCAGCAGCGATTGGCCGATGCGGCGCGCGCTATCCAGCACCTCGGCGTACGACAGGCGTATCCACTCGCCGTCCGGGCCGCGGCGCGCGACCAGCGTGCGCCCGGGATGCGAGGCGGCACCGGATTCCAGACGGTCGGTGAAGCGCGGCGGGAAGTCGCCCAGCGGCGTGACGGCATCCACATGCCACAAGCCGCCGGTCTGGTGGACGGCTACTTCCGGGTTGCCCAGCTTGACCGGGCGGCGCCTGACCTCAGGCGCCGCAGTCCTTGCTTGGTTCATGCGCGGCTCCTTAGATTGGGTAGTGGCGCGGCGTGGTCTGGATGGTGATCCAGCGCAGGTCCGTGAACTCCGCAATGGCGGCCTTGCCGCCGAAGCGTCCCTGGCCGCTGTGCTTCACGCCGCCGAACGGCATTTGGGCTTCGTCGTGCACGGTCGGACCGTTGATGTGGCAGATGCCCGATTCGATGCGCTTGGCCACGGCCATGGCGCGGCCGATGTCGCGGCTGAACACTGCCGCCGACAAGCCGTATTCGCTGTCGTTGGCGAGACGGACCGCTTCGTCCTCGCTGTCGAAGCGCAGGATGGAGACGATCGGGCCGAAGGATTCTTCCTGATATACCTTCATCTCGGCGGTGACGTTGTCCACAATCGCCGGCTGCATGATATTGCCTTGCACCTCGGCCGAGGATTGCAGCACGCGCGCGCCGCGCTGCCTGGCGTCGGCCAGCATGGCACTGACGCGTTGCGCGGCCGAGGAGTCGATCATGCCGGTCAGCGGCGCATCGCTGTGCGCCGCTTTCAGCTTGCCGACCTTGACGGCGAACTTGTCGAGGAAGGTGTCGGCGATCTTGTTGTCGACGATGATGCGGTCGGCCGACATGCAGATCTGGCCCTGGTTGAAGAAGGCGCTGAATGCGGCGGCTTCGACTGCCTCGTCCAGGTCGGCATGGTCCAGCACGATGAGCGGATTTTTGCCGCCCAGTTCCAGCAGCACCGGTTTCAGATGGGTGGCGCAATGCTTGGCGATGATGCGGCCGACGTTGGTGGAGCCGGTAAAGTTGACGCGGCGGACGGCCGGCGCGGCGATCAGGCGTTCCACCACTTTCGGCGCATCCTGCGGCGCGTTGGTGATGACGTTGACCACGCCCGGCGGGAAACCGGCATCTTCAAACGCGCTGCCGATCAGGCGGTGCAGGGCAGGGCACAGTTCCGAGGCCTTCAGGATCACGGTATTGCCGCAGGCGAGCGGCATGGCGACCGCGCGGGTGCCAAGGATGACCGGCGCATTCCACGGCGCGATGCCAACCACCACGCCGCAAGCCTGGCGCACGCCCATGGCCAGCGAACCGGGGACGTCGGACGGTATGACTTCTCCGCTGATCTGGGTGGTCATGGCCGCCGCTTCGCGCAGCATATTGGCCGCCAGCGTGACGTTGAACTGATACCACATCGGCGCACCGCCGGCTTCGGCGACGCCGCGTTCGACGAATTCGGCGCGGCGCGCTTCCATCGCATCGGCGGCTTTCATCAGCAAGGCGCGGCGTGCGCCCGGCAGCATGGCCGACCACGCAGGGAAGGCCGCCTGCGCGGCTTGCACCGCGCGGTCAACGTCTTCCAGCGATGCGGCGGCGGCGCGGGTGGCCACCTCGCCGTTGGCCGGATTGCGGCGCTCGAACACGGCGCCGTTGTGGGCGGCGGCAGAGGCGCCGCCTATCAGCAGATCGGTATTGAACATGGTTGTCTCCTCGTGTTTTTATTGTAGGGTTTAACCGCGTTTATAGGTTTGCAGGCCTGGCTTGATGGTCTTATCGTCCAGGAACTGCTTGAGGCCTTGGGCGCGACCCTTTTCCGGATCGCGGTAGTTGGACTGGTCGACCTTGGCGTACAGGTAGTCTTCGTTCTGCTCCCAGGTCAGTTCGCGGCAGCGTTTGAAACCGTTCTTGGCGATGCGCAGTACAGTTGGCGACTTGGCCAGCAGCTTTTCCGCCAGCGCCAGTACAGTTTCACGCAACTGTGCGCGCGGCACGCTCTTGTTGACCAGGCCCATGGCGGCGGCTTCCTGGCCGGTGAAGGTGTCGCCGGTCATGATGTAGTGCAGCGCCTGGCGGTGGCCCATGGTGTCGGCCACGGCCTTGCTGACCAGGTTGCCCGGCGGGATGCCCCAGTTGATTTCGGACAGGCCGAACACCGCTTCGTCGGCGGCGATGGCCAGGTCGCAGGCCACCAGCGGCGAGAACGCGCCGCCGAAGCACCAGCCGTTGACCATGGCGATGGTCGGCTTGGAGTACATGCGCAGCAGCTTCCACTGCCATTGCGAGCAGTCGCGGCGCAGGCGTTCCTGGAAGATTTCCGGCTTGCCGTCGTTCTCGCGGAAGTATTCTTTCAAATCCATGCCGGCGGTCCAGCTGTCGCCGGCGCCGGTCAGGACGATCACTTGTGCCTCGTCGTCCAGCTCCAGCGTCTCCAGCACGTCGATCATTTCGCGGTTAAGCGTCGGGCTCATGGCGTTGCGTTTATCCGGGCGGTTGAGGGTGATCCAGCCGATGCTGTTTTCAATATCGACCTTCACGGTTTCCCATCGGCCTGCGTATTTGGACATACAATATCTCCTGTGTGTGTAAGTTTGTTATCAGGCTACCTGATATGTACCTTATACTATACCCACCTTTTACGTTTTTCAAGATGAATTTTTATGGTTAAAGCAAATTCCGATTCCAAGCCCGTGGGACTGGCCTATCTGGTGGGGCGGCTGGACCACATTTTGAACAAGCGCCTGCGCGATTGCGTGGCGCCTGCCGGACTGACGGTGCCGCAGTACACGGCACTGACGGTGTTCCGCGCGCATGGCGCGTTGTCGAATGCGCAGCTGGCGGTGCGCATCATGACCACCCCGCAGTCGGCCAATGAGATGGTGAAGTCGATGGAGGGGAAGGGCTGGATCGAGCGCAAGCCCGATCCGTCGCATGGACGCATCATCCAGATCACGCTGACCGATGAAGGCCACGCGATTCTGGCGCAATGCGATTCCAAGGTGCGCGAGGTGGAGATGCAGATGTTCCCCGGCACTAGCGAGGAACAGCGCACGCTGCTGCATGCGCAGTTGAAGGGCGCGGTGCGCGCCCTCAGTCTGGAAGGTCTTTAAGCCTGCGCTTCTTCTTCGCGCAGCTGCGCGCTCATGCCGTCGCAGCTGGCGGACCAGCGGGTCAGCCATTCCGGCAGCGCCGGCGATTGTTCCTGCATGCCGAGATCGCGCACGATGTCGGCCGGCGGCACTGTGCCTTTGGCCGAACGGAATACGCCGCGCATCACCACCACGCCGGCCACGCGGCCATCCTTGACGAAACGATGTTCGAGAAAGCTCCACTTGTCGTCCCAGCCCAGCATGCGGGTGTGGATTTCAAACGTCTGGAACACTTTCAGCTCGCGGCGGAATTTGCCCCAGGCGTCGCCGACAATGGGCACGGCCTTGTGCCGCAGCGCGGTGCGGAAGGCGCCGGTTTTCAGCACAAAGTCCATGCGGCCGACGTCGGCCAGCGTGAAGTAGCGGCCGTTGGTGACGTGACGGTTCAGGTCAAGGTCCAGCGGCCAGACGCGCATGCGCACCACGGTGGTGGCAAACGGATCGGCCTTCATGCGCCACGGGCGTTTGAGCAGCATCCAGAACAGTCGGAACCAGAGATTCATAGTGTACAGGTGAAGGTGAGTAGAGAATGGCCACCACTATAGGGGAGCGGAATCTGATAAGGTAGGTGCGGAAATGACTTATTTCATGCGAAACCTGCCAATATGCACCTGACCTTGCTCTTTGCCGACCAGTGTTCGGCCGCCAGCGCCACCACGGCGCTGGAGCTGCTTACCGCCGCCAACCTGTTCGCCGGCGCGCCGGTCTTCGACGTCGTCACCGCCTCGCTGGACGGCAAGCCGGTGCGCACGCTGCGCGGTCAGAGCTTGCAGCCGGAAGCGGCGCTTGGCGAGATCGCCCGTACCGATCTGGTGCTGATCCCCGGCTTTCTGTTCACGCTGCGCGAGGCCTTGCCGGGCTTTGGCCGCTATGGCGCGTGGGTGCGGCAACAGCATGCCCAGGGCGCGGTGCTGGCCACTATGTGCACCGGCACCTTCCTGTTGGCGGAGACCGGCCTGCTCACCGGCGCGCGCGCCACCACGCACTGGGCCTTCGCCGACCTGTTCCGCCAGCGCTATCCCGATGTGCGCATGGATGAACGCGAAACCCTGTGCGAGGACAATGGCTTCATCACCAGCGGCGGCGCCAGCGCCGCCATGGATTTGCTGCTGCACCTGATCCGCCGTTACGGCTCGCTGGATCTGGCGCAGAAATGCAGCCGCTATCTGCTGATCGATAACGCCCGCAGCGAACAATCGGTGTATGTGATGTGGTCCATGCCCAAGAGTCATGGCGATGCCGATATCCTGCGCGTGCAGAACTGGCTGGAGGAGCACTACGATCAGCCGCTGTCGATCGACGAACTGGCGCCGCGCTTCGGTTTCGGCGTGCGTAATTTCATGCGCCGTTTCAAGGACGCCACCGGCTACACGCCACTGGCCTACCTGCAAACGCTGCGTATCGAAAAAGCCAAGCATTTGCTGGAAGCGACCCGCATGAGCCTCGACAGCATTACCTTCAAAGTGGGATATGAGGACAGTAATTCGTTCCGCCGCCTGTTCCGGCAGCGGGTGGGGCTGCTGCCCGCGGCGTACCGGAAGAAGTTCCAGCCGCAGGCAGCATAGGGAGGAGGCTTACTTGTTCAGCAGCGAATGCTTGCGGGCGTAGCCGAAGTACACCACCAGGCCGATCGCCAGCCAGATGATGAAGGCGACCCAGGTGAACCAGCTCAGGTAAGCCATCAGCGTCACGCAGAAGATCACGGCCAGCGCGGGCACCACCGGCACACCCGGGCAGCGGAAGGCGCGCTTCAGGTCCGGACGGGTCTTGCGCAGGATGACGATGGCGATCGACACCAGGCTGAATGCGGCCAGCGTGCCGATGTTGACCAGTTCATTCAGCACATTCAGCGGCACCAGCGCGGCCAGGATGCCGAACACGATGCCGACCAGCCAGGTGCAGAAGAACGGCGTCTGGAAGCGCGGATGCACTTTCGCCAGCCGGGCCGGCAGCAGGCCATCGCGCGACATGGCGTAGATGATGCGGGTCTGACCAAAGGCCATCACCAGAATCACGGTGGTCATGCCGAGAATGGCGCCCAGGTCGACGAATCCGGCGAACCAGTTTTCACCGGCCTTTTGCAGCGCCAGCGTGACCGGGTGGTCGATGCCGAGGAATTCCTTGAACGGCACGATGCCGGTCATGATGCCCGAGACGATCACGTACAGCACGGTGCACACGGCCAGCGAGCCGATAATGCCGATCGGCAGATCGCGTTCCGGACGTTTCACTTCTTCCGCCGCCGAGGTCACGGCGTCGAAACCGATGAAGGCGAAAAACACCAGCGCCGCGGCGCTCAACGTGCCGCCCATCCCGTACGGCATGAATGGCTGCCAGTTGGCCGGCGTCACGTGACGCGCGCCCACCACGATAAACAGCAGCACCACGCTGATCTTGATGACCACCATGATGTTGTTCATGCGCGCCGATTCGCGCACGCCGATGCTCAGCATCGCGGTCAGCAGCATCATGATGCACAACGCCGGCAGGTTGATGAAGGTGGTCACACCGGGCAGGGCGCCCGGCGCGGCCGTCAATTCCACTGGCAGATGCAGGTTGAAGCCGGACAGCAGCGACTGGAAGTAGCCCGACCAGCCGACCGACACGGCGGAGGTGGCGAGGCCATATTCCAGCAGCAGGTCCCAGCCGATCATCCACGCGGCCAGTTCGCCCAGCGTGGCATAGGAGTAGGTGTAAATGGAGCCGGCCACCGGTACGGTGGAAGCAAATTCGGCGTAGCACAGCGCTGCGAAGCCGCAGGCGATGGCCGCCACCACGAAGGACAAGGTCAGCGCGGGACCGGCTGTGACGGCCCCCGTACCGGTCAACACGAAGATGCCGGTACCGACGATAGCGCCGATACCCATCAGGATCAGGTCAAAAGGACCGAGTACTTTCGCCAGGCCGCCCGGTTTTTGGGCAGTGGCGATCATGTCATCCAGATTCTTGGTTCTAAAGATGCTCAAAATGGCTCCAATTTTATTGTGGTTATCGTGATTCCCGGCCTGGCCTTGTGGGCGTCGATGGTCGGGCGACCGCAAATAATACAATATCATGGAGCTAACGGGTATCCGTGTTTTCGATAGCCAGCAGCGAGGAGACATACAACAGGAAGCGGTCTTCCAGCCGCGCCATGTTCAGGCCCGTCATGTCGCCAATGCGGCGCAAGCGGTAATCCAGCGTGTTGCGGTGGATGTGCAGGGCCTCCGCCGTGGCGGCCGGGTGGCCGTCGTGGGCGAACCAGGCGTCCAGTGTGCGCTGCAGCACATCGCGGTTCTTGCCCAGTTTTTCCACCGGGGCGCGCAGTTGCGCCGCCTGCCAACCGGTGTTCAGGCCAGACAGCAGTACAGGCAGCGCATGGTCGTAATAACTGTACAGGTGTTGCGCGGCACCATTGGCGGCACCATTGCGCGGGGCGCGTGCGCGGGCGATGCGGGCTGCGGCTTGGGCGCTGCGGAAGGAGGTCGCCACGCCTTCCGCACCCTGCAAGGCGATGCCCATGGTGAGCGTATGCGGTTGCGGGCAAACGGCCCGCACGCTGGTGGCCAGGGTGTGCAGCTGTTTTTCGTGGCCTGGGCCGGGCGCATCGTAAAACGTCAGAATCGCCAGCTCCTGCGGGCCGGATGCGGCGGTCAATGCCGCGGGCAGGCGGGCTTGCAGGCGCAGTTGCAGGGCGTGGAGGTCGGCGCCATCCTCCAGTTCCAGCAGGTAGACGGCGTGCATGCGCTCAAAGTTCACGCCCAGGCGGTGCGCCCATGCCGCCAGATCGGCGGATTGGCCGTGCGCCCCGTTGATCAGCTTAAGCACAAAGGCTTCGCGGTAGCGCGAATCGCGCTGCAGTTCACCGGCCAATTGCGCCTGTTCGAGGATCATCTCGGCGGTCAGGCGCACCAGTTCACCGAACTGGCGTACCTCATCCGGTGCGCCGCTCAGGCCCACGGCGCCGCATACCTGGCCGTGTACCGTCAAAGGCAGGTTGATGCCCGGCTGCGCGCCGTGCATATTGCGGGCGCTGACCTCGTCGATTTCGATGGTCAGCTTCTTGGCCAATGCCAGCAGCGCTCCCGCATGCAGTTCGCCTATGCGCGCAGGGTTGCCGCTGGCGATGATGCTGCCGCTGGCATCCATGACGTTGACGTTGTAGGGAATGATGCGCATGGTCCGTGTGACGATGTCCTGCGCCAGCTCGGTGCTTAAAATATCCATACGCTGCATTTTAGGGCATTTGCACAGGAATTGAGGCTCTGTATGCGGAAGATTGGGGCGTCATGCCAATGATTTTTTGTGATGGTTTCCAGATAATCGCTCATATTATTAAAAAACCGGAGACCTGCATGAGCACTTTGGACGGCGCCTACAAAAAGGCCAGCTGGCACCTGATTCCCTTTATCTTCGTCTGCTACCTGTTCAACTATCTGGACCGCGTGAACGTCGGCTTCGCCAAGCTGGAGATGCTGGACGCCCTCAAATTAAGCAATACCGTCTATGGCCTCGGCGCCGGCATCTTCTTCATCGGCTATGTGCTGAGCGGCGTGCCGAGTAACCTGATCCTGCATAGAATCGGCGCGCGCCGCTGGATTTCGGTGATGATGGTCGCCTGGGGCGCGCTATCCGCCTGCATGCTGTTCGTGACCACGCCAACCTCGTTCTACGTGCTGCGCTTCTTCACCGGCGTGGCGGAAGCGGGCTTCTTCCCAGGCATGGTGCTGTACTTCACGCACTGGTTCCCGACCCGGAAGCGCGGCCAGGTGATGGCCTTGTTCATGTCGGCGATTCCCATTTCCGGCTTGATCGGCGGCCCGCTGTCCGGCTGGATGCTGTCGCACTTCTCGGCCGGGCAAGGCGGCATGGCCGGCTGGCAGTGGCTGTTCCTGCTGCAAGGCCTGCCGACCGTGCTGCTGGGCGTTGGCGTGTACTTCTACCTGAACGACGGCATCGCCCAGGCCCGGTGGCTGAGCGCTGAGGAAAAATCCGCCATGCAGGCGGCGCTGGCGGCCGACGAGCAGCAGCGCGCGGCCACCAGCAGCATAGGCCAGTCGTTCGGCGCGGTGCTGCGCAACGGCAGCGTGTGGATGCTGGGCGTGATCTACTTCTGCATCCAGATGGGGGTGTATGCGATTAATTTCTGGCTGCCGTCGATTATCAAATCGCTGGGCTTCGAGAGCGCGGTGACGGTGGGCTGGCTGAGCGCCGTGCCATATCTGATGGCCGCCGTGTTCATGGTGTGGGCCGGCCGCTCGGCCGACAAGCACCGCGAGCGCCGCTTCCACGTCTCGCTGCCGATGGTCATGGGACTGGTCGGCCTGATGATGGCGGCGAATTTTTCCAGCAATGCGCTGATCGTGATGATCGGTTTGAGCATGGCGACCATGGGCGCGCTGGCGGCGCTGGCGCAATTCTGGTCGCTGCCGGCGGCCTTCCTTGGCAGCGCGGCGGCGGCGGGCGGGCTGGCGCTGATTAACTCGCTGGGCCAGATCGCCGGTTTCGTCAGCCCTTTCCTGGTCGGCTGGATCAAGGATGCGACCCAAAGTACCGATATGGCCTTGTATATTTTGTCCAGTGTGCTGCTGCTTGGTGCGATACTGGTGCTGAGCATTCCCGCCAAACTGGTTAATCGATAAGAGCATCCGATGAAAATAGTCATAGCGCCCGATTCGTTCAAGGAGAGCCTGACGGCGATGGCTGTCGCCAACGAGATCGAGGCCGGTTTTCGCGAAGTCTTCCCCGATGCCGAATACCGCAAGCTGCCGGTGGCGGACGGCGGCGAAGGCACAGTGCAAGCCATGATCGACGCCAGCGGCGGCAAGCTGCTGGCCTTGCAGGTCACAGGCCCGCTGGGCGAACCGGTATCGGCGTTTTACGGCTTGATGGGCGACGGCCAGACGGCGGTGATTGAAATGGCCGCCGCCAGCGGGCTGGAACTGGTGGCGCCATCGCGGCGCGATCCGTTGCGCACCACCAGCTGCGGCACCGGCCAGTTGATCCGCAACGCGCTCGACGCCGGAGCGCGGCGCTTTGTGCTGGGCGTGGGCGGCAGCGCCACCAATGACGGCGGCGCCGGCATGCTGCAGGCGCTGGGCGGACGTTTGCTGGACGCCGCCGGCGCCGACCTGGCGCCCGGCGGCGGCGCGCTCGACCGGCTGGACCGCATCGACCTGTCCGGCCTCGATGCACGCATTGGGGACTGCGTGTTCGATGTGGCCTGCGATGTCAGCAACCCGCTGGTCGGCCCGCAGGGCGCCTCGGCCATCTTCGGGCCGCAGAAGGGTGCGACGCCGCAGATGGTGGCGCAGTTGGACGACAATCTGCGCCACTATGCCGCCATCATTGCGCGCGATGTCGGGCAGAACGTGGCCGACGTGCCGGGCGCCGGCGCCGGCGGCGGCATCGGTGCGGCCATGATGGTGTTCCTCGGCGGCCGCCTGCGCCCGGGCAGCGAAATCGTCACTGCCGCCGTGGGACTGGACGCGGCGGTGGCCGATGCGGACCTGGTGATCACCGGCGAAGGCCGTATCGACGGACAGACCGTCCAGGGCAAAACGCCGGTCGGCGTGGCGCGTGTGGCGCAGCGCCATGGCAAGCCGGTGATCGCGATTGGCGGTTCGCTCGGAACCGGGGCGGCAGCGGCGCATGAGCATGGCATTCATGCGGTATTCGGCTCCGTCAGCCGGCCGTGCACGGTGGAGGAGGCGCTGGCCGCCGCTGCCGTCAACGTGCGCAGCGCGGCGCGCAACATCGCCGCCACGTTACGATTGGGAGCTGGCCTGCGCATGTGATAGAGTGGTTTCCCATGTAAGGTATGGGAAGGGCTCTCATGGCGCGAGGCGAACTGCCTTCGATTAAGGTGCAAATCTATAGCCTGGTATGGGCTTGCGCTTTGCCGGCTATTGTCGGTTTTGCGCTACTGACGACGCATTTCATCGAACGCGAACGCGATCAGATCAAGACCGATACGCTGATCACGGCGCGCGCGCTGATCCAGGCGGTGGACCGTGACCTGAACACCGGCATCACCGTGGCGCTGGCGTTGTCCCACTCGGCCAATCTCGATAAAGGCGACCTGGCGGCCTTCCATGCGGAGGCGAAGAATGCCCTGCGTGCCGAATTCCCCGGTTTTAACTTCGTCCTGAGCGACCGCAACTCGGTACAGCTGCTGAACACCGCGCTCCCGTACGGCCCTTTGCTGCCGGATCCCGCCAGCGCAGCGCGCATCCGCAAGGTGTTCGATACCGGCAAAGTGGTGATCTCCGACGTGTTTATCGGCGGCGCGCTGAAACGTCCGCTGGTGGCGATCCATGTACCGGTGCTGCGCGACGGTAAAGTGGCCTACTGCCTGTCCTCCGCATTTGTACCTGAGCGCCTGGGGCAAACGCTGAAGGAGCAGCGCCTGCCGCCGGACCGCGTGGTGGCCATCTTCGATTCCCAGGGCGTGATCGTGGCGCGCACGCTGGATCCGCAAAACTCGGTCGGCAAGAAGGGCGCACCCTCGCTGCTCGCGCAAATGCCGGTCAGGATGGAGGCGGCGGTGGAGGCCACCACGCTGGAAGGCCTGCCGGTATATTCAATGTACAGCCGTTCGCCGTTCAGCGGCTGGGCGGTGGTGATCGGTGTGCCGCGCAGCGTGGTGTGGTCCGAAATGCTGGCCTCCGTCATGTGGATAGGGCTGGGCGTGCTGGCGCTGCTGCTGGCCGGCTTTTGCGCCGCCTGGTTGTATGCCCGTAGTATCGGCCGCTCGCTGGAACAGGCCAATATGGCCAAGGATGCCTTCGTCGCCAATATGAGCCACGAACTGCGCACGCCGATGAATGCGGTGCTGGGCATGGCGCATTTGCTGGGCTCCACCAAACTATCGCCCGAGCAGAGCCGCTATCTGGAGATGATACGAGCCTCGGGTCAATCGCTGCTCGGCATCCTGAACGACATTCTGGACTTCTCCAAGATGCAGGCCGGGAAGGTGGAGCCGCATCCGGTGCGCTTCAAGCTCGATGATGTGATGCACGCGGTGGCCACCATCATGAGCGTCAGCGCCGGCGAAAAGGAGCTGGAGCTGTGCATGGCGGTGGAACCGGATGTGCCGCGCATGTTGATCGGCGACGCGCTGCGCCTGCAGCAGGTGCTGGTCAACCTGGCCGGCAACGCGGTCAAGTTCACGGAAAAAGGCGAAGTCTCGGTGCTGGTGCAAAAGATGACGGCCGCGCCGCTGACATTGCGCTTCCGCGTGCGCGACACCGGCATCGGCATGAACAAGGAACAGCTGGCGCGTTTGTTCTCGCCATTTACGCAGGGCGACCTGTCGTTCACGCGGCGCTTTGGCGGCACCGGGTTGGGACTGACCATCACCAAAAACCTGATCGACATGCTGGGCGGCTCGATCCAGGTGGACAGCGAGCCGGGGCAGGGCAGCGAATTCCGCTTTACGCTGGCTTTCACCGAGGCCGCCGACGCCGAGCCGCCGCGCACGCTGAGCAAGCTGCACGTACTGGTGGTGGACGATAATCGCACCAGCCGCACCTTCATCAGCAAGACCATCGTATCGTGGGGCTGGAGCAGCGACCGCGCGGCATCCGGCGAGGAGGCGCTGGCGCGGCTGCGCTCCGGCATCCGCTACGACGTGGTGCTGGTCGACAGCCTGATGCCGGGCATGGACGGCATGGCGACCATGCACGCCATCCGCCAGCTGGCGCCGGTGCCGGTGATTTGCCTGGTCAATGCCAGCACGCGCGGCAAGCTGATGCAGGAAATGGCGGAAGCCAGCGTCGCCGCCTTCCTTACCAAGCCGGTTACCGCATCCAGCCTGTTCGACGCGGTGCAAACGGCGCTGGCGCCGGTGGCGCACGACGGTGAGGCCGCCGCGTCGCTGCTCCTGCCGGCGCTGGACGGCGCGCGCATCCTGCTGGTGGAGGATAACCCGGTCAACCAGAACGTCGCGCGCGGCATACTGGAACAGGCTGGCGCGCAGGTCACGGTGGCGGACAACGGCCAGCTGGCGCTGGACCGGTTGGCCGGCGGCGCGTTCGATCTGGTGCTGATGGACGTGCAGATGCCCGTCATGGACGGCTTTACCGCCACCCGCAAGATCCGTCAGGAGCTGCGCCTGACGCTGCCCGTCATCGCCATGACGGCAGGCGTCATGGAGTCCGAGCGCGAGCAGTGCACCAGCGCCGGCATGGACGACTTCATCGCCAAGCCGATCGACGTCGAACAGATGTTCGCCACGCTGGCGCGCCATTTATCAAGGCTGTAGCAGCTCCACGCCGTACGGCTCCAGCGTCAACGCATCCTGCCAGGCCTTACCGCCCAGCACGCCGGTGGCGGGGGCGGCCAGCGGGACTTGCTGCTTGTTGGTGGTGGTGTTCACATACAGCGTGCGGCCCTGCACCTCGCGCGCGTACACGCCTTCCGGCGTGACCGGGCCGCGCTTGATCCCGAGCTGTTGGTACAGGCTGCGATACAGGGCCTGCATCACCGGCCGTTGCGCCGCCGTGGCCACATAGATGGCCTGGCCGCGCCCGTAGCGGTTGAGCGTGATGGCCGGCGGCGCGTCCTCGACATTGCTCAGGCGGGCCAGTACGCTGGCGCTGGATGGCTCCAGCACTTCATAGAAATTGGTGCTGGTAACCAGCTTCTGGCCGTTGAATTCCACCTCCAGCGGGGCGGGGGCGTTGTAGAACGCGCTGGTGCGCAGGCCGAACACATCGCTCAGGCCGCCGGGCAGGGCGGTGTTAAACCACTGGCCATGTTCGTCGATCTTGGCGGAAAACGCCGTCATCACCACCGTACCGCCCTGCTCGACATAGCTGCGCAGGGCCGCCGCGCTGCGCTGGTCCATCACCAGCCCGGCGGGCACCACTACCAGCTGGTAGCGGCTCAGCTCATCGTGGCCGATATTGATGACGGCGGTATCGATATTGTCGTTGAACACAGGCGCGAAGGCATTGTGCAGCTGGTCCATATACTGGATGGTGAAATAATTGCGCATCGTGTTGGACGGGCCGGGCGGGGTGGATGCGTTGCGGCTGTCGAAGGAATAGGCAAACGCGACTTTCGGCGCCGCGTAGCGCGGGAAGCCCATGCCTTGCAGGCGCTGGAATTCCTTGGCGATGGCGCCGAATTCGTTCAGCCGCCACGATGGCCGGTCGTCATGGTCTAGCAGGCCCATCAGCATTTGCTCTTCGCCGCCGAGATGGGAGTTGTACGTCCACGCCAGCACCGCCTGCGAGCCCAGCAGCAGGCCGAAGTGCGCCCACATGCGCGAACGGCCCTTGGTGCCGTAATAGCCGGGGCCGCCGGCGGTAAATTCATTGAACCAGATCGGCGTTTCCATGCCGGCCTTCATCATCAAGGCTTCGAAGCCGGCGCCGATCGGCTCGCCCGGATAGAAGCCCATGGCGCCGTAGTGGGCGTACTGGCGATAGCTGGACAGGTAGTCGAAGCCCTTGCGCCCCGCGCTGTCCCACAGGTTGGAGATGGCCGGTTTGTCGGGCGCGTAGCGGGCGCGCACGCGCTCCAGGTCGCCCAGCACGGCGATGGTGTTGTCGGACCAGAAGCGGCGCAGGTCGAGATTGCGCTCGGCCGGGCCGGGGCCGTCGGCGTACGGCAGCTGGACCTCATCCCAGTGGCTCACGCGGCGCGACCAGCGCTGGGTGGCCCAGGCCTGGTTGAGTGCGTCCAGCGTGCCGTATTTGCGCTGCAGCCAGGTGACGAAGCGGGCGCGGTCCGCCTTGGAGTACGACATGAAGGTGTTGCCGATTTCATTATCAAAGCCGATGGCGATCACGGCCGGGTGCCTGGCGTAGCGCTTGAGCAGCTGTTCGGCCAGGCGCACGGCCAGGCGGCGGTAGTCGGGATCGCTGATATCGAGCATGTAGCGCTCGGCCGGGTGCACCACGTCGCCCTGGGCATTCACCAGGTTCACGCCCGGATACTTGCGATGCAGCCACAGCGGCGCGGGAGTGCCGGGGATGTCCAGAACCACCTTGATGCCGTTCTCGTGCATCTGGTCGAGGATGCGCTCTAACGGCGCCAAGGCGAACTTGCCTTCCTCCGGCTCGAAATAGTCCCACGACAGGTCGCCCATGCGCACCACGTTGAACCCGGCCTGCTTCATCAGGGCGATGTCGGTACGGATCTGCGCCGGCGAGCGGTCGACCGGCTGGTAGCAGGTGCCGACATACAGTTGGCCGGGGCCGGGCCAGGCCTGCCGGATGGATGCGGTTGCGGCAGGGACGGCGGGAACGGCCAGAGCGCCGCTGCCGGTCAGCAAAGCCAGTGCGCAGATCATGGCGGCTGGGAACTTCATGTGTCGACTCCTTTATGTTGTTATAAAGGCGCCAGCTTAGATTCCGGCCTGACAGGCAGCGTAGCGTCAGCATGGCAAATCCTATCAAAAACCCGAAATTGCAAGGATTTTGCCCGGAAATGCTAGCCGGCCAGGGCCGATTGCGCCGCCAGGCTGCGGAATGCCTTCGGCGTGGAGCCGTATTCATCCTTGAACAGTTTGTTGAAGTAGGGGACGTTGGCGTAGCCGACGGAGTAGGCGATCTCAGCCACCGTGGAGCTGCGGCTGTCGGTGAGCAGGCGGGCCGCCTCGGCCAGGCGCAATTTGTTCAGGTAGACGCTGAACGTCATGCCCAGCTCCGCCTTGAGGACTTCGTTGACTTTCTTGCGGTTGGCGCCGGTTTCTGCGGCCACGGTTTCCAGGTCGAGCTCCGGGTTGGCATAGTTGCTGGAAATGAAGCGCAGGACCGCGGCTTTTTCCTTGTCCCGGTAAGGCTCAAGGGTCAGTTGCCGATAGGCCTTCAGGGGCAAATCCTGCTTGAGCTGGGTACTCAGGCTGGCCCGCAAGGCGCGCGCATGCGCGACGAAAAACCAGGCGCCGAAGCCCGCGCAACCGGCCGCCAGGAATATCAGCAGGGCGGCAATATAGCGATAATCGCGCCCGTTGAGCGAAAGTTCGGAGATTTCGACGTATGAATCGACGTTGCGCGGACTCTGTGAGCTGGTGCCGAAGCCGATTTTGGCCACGCGCTCCAGCTTGTACGTCTGGCGGGAGAGATCCCGTTTCAGCAGACCGAACCACCATTCAGGTATGCTCAGGTGGGTCAGATTCAGATTGCTGCGCAGTCCGCGCTCGTTACAGGCGAAAAAAGTCTGCGGAGGCGGATAGGTCAGCAGCTCGCCACGCCGCGAGAATTGCTCGTCGAAGGTGGGGATCACCATCGTCAGGGAATTGGCGGGACTGCATTTTGCCACCAGTTCCACCGAGCTGTATCGGCTCAAGTCGATCAGCGCGGGGGCGCCTGCGCGGTCCACGAAGTGCAGATCGGCGGAGGCGTATTCGCCTTTCCCCGTTCCCACGCCGGCAAGCTTGAAGTCGAAACGCAGGCGCTCGTTGCCCACATCCACCCGGGCCTGCCGGTTGCGGCCTTCCGTTGCCAATGGCAGGCGCCAGGGAAATGGCGCGGCCTGCGCCGGCAGCAATGGCGTGCGCAGGTAGCTTTGGTAAAGGCAGATGGATGCGACCAGCGCATCGACAAGCAATAACAGCAGCAGGGCCACCAGGGCCTGTTTGTAGAACTTTTGCATAGCCCGAATCATAACAGTTCAGGCGGCGCGCCACTCCACCCGGTTGCGGCCCGATTTCTTGGCCTGGTAGAGCAGGGTGTCGGCGGCGGAGAACAGTTCGGCGCCCGATTCGGCGGCCGCGCTGCCGAGCGTTGCGCCGCCGGCGCTCACGGTGAGCACCGGCGCCACGCCGGAGGCTTCGTGCGGGATCTGCAAATCCGCGATGGCCGCGCAGATGCAGCTCACCACCTGCTGCGCCTGCGCCGCCTCGGTGTCCGGCAACAGCAGCACCAGCTCTTCGCCGCCGTAGCGCGCCGCCAGGTCGGCCGGGCGCCGCAGGCCGGAAGCGGCGGTGCGCGCCACCGCGCGCAGGGCGCGGTCGCCGGCCGGGTGGCCGTAGAAGTCGTTGTACTGCTTGAAGGCGTCGATATCCAGCAGCGCCAGCGACAGCGGCCGGCCGCTGCGGCGGCTGCGCTGCCATTCGGCTTCGTAGACTTCGTCGAAGCGGCGGCGGTTGGCCAGCTCGGTCAGGCCGTCGACATGGGCCAGATGCTCCAGCATGCGGCGCTGGCGCACCATCTGCAGGTGCATGGCCACGCGCGCCATCACCACGGTTTCGTTGAACGGCTTGGCGATGTAGTCGGCCGCGCCCATTTTCAGGCCATTGGCCTCGTCTTCCGGCCGGCCCAGGCCGGAGATGAAGATCACGGTGATATGCGCGGTCTGGGCATCGGCGCGCAGGCGGCGCAGCACTTCATAGCCGTCCATGTCCGGCATCACCACGTCCAGCAGGATCAGGTCCGGCAGGTGGCGGGCGGCGCGTTCCAGCGTCTGCTCGCCATTCTTCGCCAGCAGCACGGTGTGTTCCGGCTTGAGCAGTTCCGCCAGCACTTGCCGGTTCACGATGTCGTCGTCGGCCACCAATACTTTTTGGGTTCCCGCGAAATTCATCAGCTAACTTCCAGTTCGTTGTGCAGTGCGCGCGACAATGCACCCAGCGGAGCCAAGGCGTGGTGATACTCGATGTCGTCAACGGCGCGCTGGATCGCCGTCAGTTGTTCCGCGTGGTGTGAGACTGCCGGCAGCGCGCGCAGTTCCGTCAATACGTCTTCGGCACGGGCGTCGTCGCTGCGCAGATAGGCTTCCAGCCGGGCGATCAGCAATCGGGCATCGCTGTCGCGGTAACGCAGCGGCGCCGGCGCCTCGCCCAGCTGCGCCAGGCCGCCCACCACCAGATCGAGGCCGTCCGCCAGTTCGGCGGCCAGCATGGGGATGCGGTCGGCGCGCTCGTTGCGCATGGCCTGTTCCAGCGCCTGCGCCTGCGACGCCAGATGGAGCGCGCCGATATAGGCGGCGGTCGACTTCAGGTTGTGCGTCAGGCTGTAAAGCAGGTCATGCTGGCCGCCGGCGATGGCTTCGCGTATTGTCTGTGCGGCTGGCTGGTATTCCTGGAGGAAGCCGCGGATGCGCTTATCCAGCCGGCCGCGCTGGCGGTCGACGCCGTCCAGCGCCTGCTGCCAGTCGACGCCGGGGATGGACGGCAACGGCGCGCTGGCGCCGGCATGGTCGGATGGCGGCGGCGTTATTTGCAGAGCGACGCTGGCTTGGGCGCGGCGGGCGGCCAGGCGCGCCGGCGGTATCCATTTGATCAGGGTGCGGAACAACTGCTCCGGCACGATGGGCTTGGTGATGTGATCGTTCATGCCGGCCGCCAGACTCCTGTCGCGGTCCCCAGCCATGGCGTAGGCGGTCATGGCGACGATGGGCAGGTGCTTGCAGCGCTCGATGGCGCGGATGCGGCGGGTGGCGGTCAGGCCGTCCATTTCGCGCATCTGCACATCCATCAGCACCAGATCGTAATCGGTCTGCTCCACCATGCGCAGCGCTTCGCCGCCATGTTCGGCGACGTCGATCTGCATGCGGGCGGCGGACAGGAAATCCAGCGCCACCTCGCGGTTGTTGGCGTTGTCCTCCACCAGCAGGATGCGCGCGCCGTCCAGCGCCGACAGGTCGCGCAGCGCCAGGCCGGCGTTGTCGGAACGGCGCAGTTCACGCGCGGGCAGCTGCGGCGCCAGCGGCCAGTCTACCGGCGCCGTGTGCTGGTCGGCGATGCCGAGACGGACGATGAAGCTGAAGCGGCTGCCGATGCCGGCGGTGCTCATCACCTGAATGTCGCCGCCCATCAGCTCCACCAGCTGGCGCGAGATGCTCAGCCCCAGGCCGGTGCCGCCGTATTTGCGGGTGGTGGTGGCGCCGGCCTGGTGGAAGGACTGGAACAAGCCTTCCACTTGCGAAGGACGCATGCCGATGCCGGTATCGCTGACCGAGAAGCGCAGCGCCACCGTGTCGGCGGTCTTGTCCATCAGCTCCACGGCGACGATGATTTCGCCGCGCTCGGTGAATTTGACGGCGTTGCTGGTCAGATTGATCAGCACCTGGCTCAGTCGCAGCGGATCGCCGACCAGGCGTGGCGGCACATTGCTGTCGACGCGCATCTTGAACTCCACGCGCGCGGCATCGGACTTGATGACGGTCAGGCTGGCCAGATGGTCCAGCATCTCCCGCAGTTCGAACGGCGCGGACTCCAGCCCCAGCTTGCCGGCTTCGATCTTGGAAAAATCGAGAATGTCGTTAATCACCGCCAGCAGGTGTTCGCCGGCGCCGAGGATTTTGCCCAGATAGTTTTGCAGCTTGGGATTCGGCTCTGTCATCAGCGCCAGACGGCTCATGCCGATGATGGCATTCATCGGCGTACGGATTTCGTGGCTCATATTGGCCAGGAAGTCCGACTTCAGGCGGGTGGCCGCCTCGGCGCGCAACATGGCGTTCTGCATGGCCTT